>Ga0209048_10004772_pt1 | contig 12945 bp, 16 predicted proteins | sample FrelakmetCRP12CR_FD_187146 | JGI IMG/M metagenome (GOLD analysis project Ga0209048, IMG submission 187146) | Freshwater lake sediment microbial communities from the University of Notre Dame, USA, for methane emissions studies - CRP12 CR (SPAdes)... | ecosystem: Environmental > Aquatic >... | reverse complement strand
CCCTTGCTGTTATTCACTTCTAATCTGGAAACGATGTTTATGGGCATTCGGGATAATCCTAGTCTTTACGTGGCTATCGTCCTCTAGGTTCTTGAGAATGGCTATTGGTCTGTCATTTCTAGTAGTAACAAGAACGTCTATTCCCCAGAACCCAAGAGCCGATAATACTCCCGTACTTACCATATTTCCCGATTTAAGGATAACCGATCCAATTTCTGCTTCGAATAAGGGATACCGCTTCTCTTTTCTGTGCCTATCTCTCAGGATTATGCAGCCCTTTTCCATTCCCAGATAATTCCCGTAGGTATCTAGGTTCAGGTTTACGGTTTTTACTTCTCGCATCCTTATTCCCCTATATTCTCTAGAGGCTATTCGCTCCTAAAAGAGTAGCGTCTAGAAAACCTTGAAATAGGCTTTATTTAGTAATTTAGGAATCCAAGAGGCACAATTTGTTATTTTAGGACTGTTATGAGGGTTAAAGCTTTGTCCCATACCCAAACCCTTTTAAAGGCAACCGAGAAGAGCATTGTTGTGCTTTCAGAAACCGTAGTTCTGGGACTATTAGGCGTGACTACCACAATAGCCATAGCTGCGGCGTCAAGGAAGAAAAGAGAAGAAACAAGCACTTTATATTTTGGCTTTGGGGCAATCTTGTCATGGGCACTTCTATTCTTCTATCTCTTTTACGCTCCAGAAACAGTCATTGTATCGACTCCAAACCCATTAACCGCCGAGGGTATTCAAGGCTTGTTAATACTCATAATGATATTAGTCGAAGTAGTCGGCTTCTATTATTGGACGAAAAGACAGTGAGTTTTGTACTCGCCACTCCAAGTATAGCCCTTGAAGTGCTCTGGTTTTAGAGCAGCATTCAGACAGGGCAGGGCTTCCCATTCTTTAACTGCCCTGATAAAATGTTCAGGAGGAGGAGGGGGGGGGTAAAGTTTTATCCAACAACAACAGACATCATCTTCGCGCGCGCCTAATGAGAGAACAAGAATATGGTTCTTTCATTTTGACTTTGCATGATTGGATAGTGGCTAAGCACGCGCATAAGAAGGTGAGAAAAGATGAGTGAGAGAAGATACAACAGAAGTAAAAACTACAGATGTCCGTCATGTAGTCTAGAATTCAAGAGTGAGGGAGTACCTAGACAGTGTCCACGATGTCACTCTGTAATTGAGATTAAAGAAAATAATAGGAGACGATAGAGCGCGCGCGGGTGAGTAGCCTCTCCTGCTACCAGCAGCTCCACACATATGTCAAGGTAGCTAGCTGCCCTGAAAAACTAATCTTTTGATTAATCTAATCCAAAGTGTGTGTGCGGTAAAGTTTTATCCAACCAACCAACGACGACGTGCTTCAGGGAAAAGGGGTTGATTTGTGTATACTGGATTCTGAATACACGTAGGGATATAATCAGTATAGGGGTTAGGTTTAGTCGGAATCGAGTATACGCCCCTTATGCTGTAGACAAGAGGACAAAGTTTTAGAATGCGTAATGCTTCTATTGCCTGCTAAGGTTGATGAGTTCTTGTCAAGAAAAGAAAAGAAAGCTACAGGTTTAGAGCAGCATAAAAAACTACAGAGAGAGAAAGACCAGAAAAGAAAACAGAAAAAACAGGTTCCGCTTCCTGCAAAACACTTGAAAGGCAAAAAATAGGCGCTTCTGGATTCGGGATAAAACTTTACCCCAACCAACCAAAAAACGACGACGGTGACGCGCGCGCTGGAATGCGCGAGACAAAAACGTGCAAGAACCGAGAATCAATGCAAAAAGTGCGAACAGGCGCCCGTCGAGTGGACATGCTGGCCAAGACTGAACATGAGAAGAGTGACGACCAAGAACTTGTGAGAAAGTGGACTGCTGAGATCAAGAGTAGATGTCCACAATGCGGCGCATAGAATCTCTTTTCACAAAGGCTTCTTGGCCTCTCGATTTCCTGAACGAGTCGATTGAAAGGCAAAGGAGTATTTTTATCAGTGTCAGGCACTCCTCTAATTGTTATTGGTGACTCTGGAATGGAAAAGAAAGAATCCCACTACGGGATATGCGGCGTCTACTGCGGTCAATGCCCCAACGGAAACGGAAGAGTGAAAATCATCGCGGGAGAGTTGAAGAGACTCGTTGACACAGTTCGCTATGACTGGGTGAGCTCCGTGGTCAAATCATTCAAGTTCGAAGAATTCAGAAAGGGCTTAGAATGGTTTGCTGACGCACAATGCCCCATGTGCCTGCAAGGCGGAGGCGCTCCCTGCGAAAACAGAAAATGCGCTCCCCGAAAAAAGCTTAGAAGCTGCCTTCTGTGCAATGATTTTCTGACGTGCAAGAACACCGAGTACCAAAGAGAATGGTATCCATTCGTTGTGGATAACTATTCCCGCGTCAAAGAAGTAGGCTTCGAAAAGTATCTTGAAGAAGAAGAGGAGAAGGCCAAAGCAGGCGTAGATTTGATGGGCCATTTGGAACGAAGATGCTGCAAGGTCCTAAAGCTGGAGGATAAATAGAACACAAGTTTAGTCAGGACCAGTGAAGCAAAGAAGACTGAACGAAGGACAGGCAATGAAACACGAATCTCAAGACGGTTCAGTTTCAGATGAATTAGTCAAGCACGTTATGGAGTTTCACGGTCACCTAGGCCCCTTCCTAGTCTTAGGTGTGAAGGCTGGTCTGCTGGCCAATTCCCTACTTGGAAGAGACTGCTTCAAAACCACGGCTACAATTACGACTAGTCCTTCACCTCCAAGTTCATGCTTTGTCGATGGTGTTCAGTTTACAACTGGTTGCACGATGGGAAAATGCAACATAAGACTCAGGAAAGGCAAAGGTCTCAGCGTGTTGTTCTTGAAAGAAGGCAGAAAACTCAGATTGAAGCTAAAGAAGGACGTACTGGACTCTGTCAGAAGCATCTCATCCGAGGAGGAGTTCGGAAAGGCGTCATCAGACCTCTTAAACAAATCCGCGTCCGAATTGTTCGAGATAGAAGAATAAGCATGTGGCCATAACGTATGGATTGATGCATCCCGGCGTCTATTAACGCATCTTCAGCAATTCATGGTTAAACTCTCACTATTCTTTCTCGGTCAGAGTGCTTTTTGATTCTTCCAGAGATCCCTTTAGCCTATTCTCGCACTCTCTCTGGAACCAAAGCCATCTCTTCAGATACCACTCGTTGCTCCAAGTTCTCTTTTGCTCTTTCAACCATCTTCCTGTTCCAATGGCCTTACGTCTTCGCAGGTTCTCTAAAACCGGCAAATGATGTAGCCAAACAGGATTATAGCAGAACTGTATGAGCATCGAACAAGGGAATTCTTCACACTCGTAACAAGCTTCATGGCCTCGCTGTTTGACACAGCAATTGTAGATGTCGCATTGCCTATGATGTGCCGAAGCTGCGCATTCTCCACAATCGCAGCCACAGCCATGACATTTCTTATAGACCAAGTAATCAACACAAGCCCCACAATAAAGACCGCAAGGCGCGGCTAGCTTGTTATCCTTGATTGAGCTCAATCGTTCACCCTCTGTTTGCTTCATAGACTTTTCATGTTCTGAGCACAGTTCAGTGCTTGTCGTATTTCACTGTTGTTAGCATATGAAACAGGCAGTAATCTGTAATGTAGCCTGATGATCACCTTTCTCGCTAGGCTTATTTGCCAAGTTGAGTGATGTTGTAGGCATGGACATATACAAACAGCCACTCTATTACGAGATTGCATTCAGCTTCTTCGACGTGAAAAAACAGGTTGATACATTCGAGCTAGTAATCAAAGAGTTCAGCAAAATTGAAGTCAAACGTTTTCTTGACATAGCATGTGGGCCAAGCCTGCAATTGCTAGAGATAGCAAGAAGAGGCTATGAAGCAGTAGGACTGGATCTATCCCCTGAAATGCTTGAATATCTTTCTAAGAAGGCAGAAGAAGAAGGTCTCGAAATCGAGACTGTACAAGCCGACATGTCTAACTTTCGACTCAGGAAGAAAGCGGACTTTGCGTTCATAATGATGGGTTCTCTGGTCGTTGAATCGAACGAGAGTTTTCTCAGCCATTTGGATTCTGTAGCCCATTGTCTGGAAAAAGGAGGCTTATACTTGATCCAGAATATGTGTGTCGATTGGACAGGAACTAGGGGACAAAGCTGGGACATGGAAAGGGACGGAATCGCAGTGAAAACTACCTACGACACTCGTTGGAAGGACATACTCAGCCAGATATTCACCGAGGAGATTGTACTTGAAGTCAACGATCATGGGCGAAAAACAAAGTTGAAAAGTAGCGAGGATTTGAAGTTCATTTTTCCACAGGAATTCAAGGCACTAGTAAAGCTCAATGGAGGATTTGAGTTTCTAGGATGGTGGGAAGGAACTGAAAGCACTTGGTACCTCGACAAACCTCTTGAAAAAGCCAAGCCTCCAAGCAACATCAATATGGTTCTTCTAAGAAGAAAATAGAGGTGACGCGAGCGGACAAAGACCTACTGGAGACTGAAGAGAAAACGGAGGGCTCCAGCGAGGTTCCTTAATCACACGAGTTACAGACTATTCAATTGAGAGGAGATCGACAAAACTCTGAAGCTCCTCTTTTCAAGATCTTTGAAAGGAAGAATCAAACTCATGTGTCCACTTCTCGCTTGTCAGGGCTGGGTGCTTTCCTCGACGCGGTCAAGCCACTCATCAACCAACGCGTTGAATAGTTTCTCCTGCTCGATTTGTAAGTCGTGGCCTGCACGATCCAGTGCAGCAAACGTCATTCTTGGATATTTCTGCATAACAGACCACGCATCATAGTAACCGACACTCGCGTCCTGACGACCAACCACGAATAAAGATGGTTTCTCAAAAATCTGAGTACACGCTTCTAAGTCAAAAGAAAATGCGTAGCCTTCTTTCTCCAGTCTTCCAAGAAATGCGTAGTCGGCTGACTTGAGTCCGGGAAGGACTTCTTTTCTGTATCTGTTCCAAACCCTACGCGTCAGGACAACGTGACCAGATTCGAAATCCCTCAAATCTACTCTATCAAGACTAGACAAGAATGCGGAATCCCTTGCTAGCACCTGATGTTCCGGCAGAACTCGCTTCTTTCGATCGGCAATAATCAAGGGGCATATTAGAAGCAATCCATCAACCAGATTTCTTCTCTTCTGAGCCACAGCCCGTGCCAGATATCCGCCGTATGATTCACCAGCCAAAACGAAGTGCTGGTTTGGCACGACCTTATCAATGAACTCTAAGACGACATCAAGCATCTGGTCAGAACTCGTTATCCACGGTTCTCCTTTCGTTTTACCCATGCCAGGCAAATCAGGATAGACTCGCTTCCATCCCTTTCGGCGTTTGAACATCAGTTCAAGACAACCCTTCATCAATCTATGGTCTGGTGCGAAACCGTGCAATGTGATGAGTGGTCGCCCTTCGCCAAATGACTCGTAATAAACAGTGATCTTGTCAAGCTGACATTTCACGATGACACACTTCCCACGGTTTGCTAGTTCTACCCAATTGCCTCTTCATGATAATCATTGTTCTAGTCGCCAAGAACATTTTGAAGGTGTCCTTCCAAAGTGCGACCCGTCGCTGCATCAATAACTATGGCACGGCTGGTTAGTCCTCTTTTGTGCCTAATCTTCAAGGTCCAAACTGGAAGCAAAACCAGCTCCGCGGAGACAGGCTTAACTCCCAATTTCAATTCCAATGCCCGGTAGACTTTGCCTGTTCCCACCTTTATTGTGGGGAACTCTTCAATTTCGCTGGGAAGTTTCGGGACAAGGGCAATATCCTCATCGTCGTCTAGGTTCTTGATTTTCTCTGCTCCTTTCGTCATTAGCTTGTGGAATACTATCGCGTTCTTACTCAGCGTCATTATTGTTCCATTCTCTGCGCTCAGATAGTATTCGTCCAGTTCTTCTTTACTGAAAAAAAAGAATCTTTTTTTCTCATGTGAAGCAGACACTTTCCATATTGGAATGTATGAAAACTTAGTGTCGTAGACCTCTTCATTCTTGAACAGCAATCCGCCTGCTAGCATGGGCTTGATTCTCTTTATAGCCTCTGCCTCAGGGATCCTCACCGGGATCGTCAAGACTTCTCCAATGATGTTCCTAGAAGGCTCAAACCCGAACCTTGACAACCAATATACGTTTTCAGCGCTTCCTTTGATTCGTCCTTTTTTCACGGTCCCTTTGTTGACGAGTTTACGAAGTGCTTCTTCCGCATCCTTTGCTTCAACATCCATGTTCTCGGTGATAGAACTGACTGGCACTCCTCTTCTTGCAGAATTGAGAAACAACTGGATTCGCTCTTCAGGCGATCTGGTTTGAGGGCGTATAGTTGGTGTCATAGGGATCTGTGCAGGCTTGATTGGCAAAACGTGTTTTTCAACCACTGGTCCTTCTTTTATCATGTACTTATCGTAAAACATCCTGATTTCAGGCGACACATACTGAGGAAGATCCTTCTCGTTCAATGTTTGATGACCAGTAACTAGCCATCTGACCTGAAAATCCACCACGTCATCATAGAAGTCAGGAGACAGCATGAGAAATTCGCCGGTACGAAGACTTGGAAGCCTCTGAAGAACCATTTCTGCCCTTACGGGGTCCACTGATTGTATGATCTTTTGCACCCTCCAAATGTCTTGATTCGTCATCATACGACCCAGACACCAAGTGTTCACCTGTGCCAAAGCCTTGTAATCTATGTCAGTCACATTCTGTGTAGCTGCAACAAGCCCGATTCCATATTTTCTCGCTTGCTTGAAAAGAAACGAGTAAGCTTCCTTCGATGGAGGGTTCCTAGGGTAAGGCGGAATGTAAGGAGCGATCTCGTCAACGTAGAAGAGCATCTGAACTTCTTCAGAAGGGTTCTTCAGCATCCAACAGTAGAGCTCTTTAAGAAGCGTTGCCAGAAAGAACTGCTTATCATTCGGGGAACTCAACGTGTTCAAATATATTATGTTGACCGGTACTTTTCCATCGCTGCGGTCCATGAACATTTCGATGTCGATTTGAACCCCCATTTTGAACATCAATGAAGGCGTTCCTACCGTGAGGAAGCGCAGTTTTCTGGCAATTTCCTGCGGTTCTTTTCTAGTGACAAGGTTGAAGAGCGTTTCGTTGATCTTCAGGGGAGGTCTGAGAACCAAATCTGCTAAGTGATCAAGGTCTTTTACAGTCTGTCCTTGTTGCCACAGGTGCTCCAATATCGTGAACAAGTAAGCTTTAGCTCCTCTTCCCGCATCGGTGTTCAGGTCATACCCTAGAAATCCTGAAAGAGAAGTAGCTGTAATGTCAAGAGCTAGAATGGCTTCCTCCCGAGGTGTGTCCTCTGAAGGGAATCTGCATGGGTTAACGCTGATGGGAATGGCCTTACTGCTTGCTGGAGTGAATATGGCTATTCTTGCCTTCTCAAAAAACTCTTCTTGGGAAGCCGGTGACTCTCCATGGCTTTCTATTTCTTCAGGGCTACGTTTCAAGGCTAGAGAGGCGATGTCGCCCTGAGGATCAACTATTATCAGCGGAATGTTGTTTTTCACACCTTCTTCCATAACGCATTTGCAGAGGACAGTCTTTCCAGACCCACTGCCGCCAAGAGCCATGAAGTGACGATGAAAGGCCTTTACTGGGAGCTCAACTGCGGATTCGTTCGATATCTCTTTGCCTAAGAAAAAAGACAACCTCATTCCTCTCCCGTGTAATCTTCGCGGATTTCTTTATTTGTTTTTGCGTTAGGCAGATCGCACGCGCTTTTGATCGATAAGTAAAATAGAAGTTTATCAGCTTGATCCAGCCTATAGTCTGGAAACTGCATACTCAATTGTCAGGGGAATTGACATCTTGCACCTTGAAGAGATGAAAAAGGAAATAGAGACCCTCGTCTTGGAGAAGGGTTTCTACAACAAGCCTGAGGACATTCCGAAGAAATTGCTTTTCGCTTTTATTGAATTAGGAGAGGCAAGTGACGCTTGGAAGAAAGGCGGAAGCGAAGAAGAATTAGCTGAAGAACTGGTTGACGTAATATTCTATGTCTTGGATACAAGCAGGCTTGCTTGTCCATCTGTAGACATGGATAAAATGTTCAAAAAGAAACTAGAAAAGAACAAAAGCAGAGCATACCAGTACGGGGAAGGCCATAGAACGAAATCGACTTGACCTTTGTGCAATATGAGCAAGGACCAAGCATTATGGGTGATCTGTATGAAAATACTGTTCGTGTGCTCTGGGAACGCGCATCGTAGCCCTTTAGCAGAGGCGTTGCTTAAGAAACTGAGACCAGATTTGGAGGTCGATTCTGCAGGTTGGCACGTGGCGATTCCAGTCTCAACAAAAGTGAGGAAATTCTTGACCAAGGAGAACGCTGAGCAATACCTCAAGGAGACCCCTGAAAGCTTGGACTGCAAACAGCTTGAGGAGTATGATGTTATCGTGGCCATGGAGCGACGGCACGAAGACCACGTTTTGAGCAAGTGCCCAGAATGTAAGAACAGAATAATCGTTTGGAACGTTGAGGACCCGTACTTTATGTCCGATGGCGATGCTGAAAAAGTCTATGAGGCTATCAAAGAAAAGGTCAAGGGACTTGCAAAATCCCTGTAAGCTACCGTACCGCGATTAGAAGGCAAAAAAGCTACACTCTATAGCTTGATAGTCTTTACACGTTCGGCATGATTATGGCTTGATCTGGTGTTCCATAAACGCGAGATTGTTGTCACCTTTTCTGTTTCTGCAAATCTTCTTTGAGCGCGGCAGCCGTTTCAGACGCGATCCCAATGTTTCTCCTGAGTTCAGCCGTGCCAGTCGCCACACTTCTGTAGTATTCTATTGCTCCTTTGTCCCCTGTTCTTAGCAGAATCAAGTTCGTGGGATAGAAGTAGTGGCCGAACACATCCTTGCTCCGTAGGGATTCCTCTTTGTCCTCAGCAGAATATTTGATGTGGATTCGGGTGAAGACGACCTTGTCTCCATATTTTTGAGCGATTTCTTTTGCCAGTTTTTCTATCTTCGGTTTCTGTTCTTTGCATGCGGGGCATCCATCTCTAGTGATGGAAAGAACATACGCCTTTCCAAGTTCAGGGGCCAAACGCTCCAAGGCAGATTTTCTATTTCCAGAAGTTTCCTTCTCAAGTTTGATGAATTCTACTGTTCGGATCGGCATGGAATTTAGTCAGTGAGAGAGAATATTTAAGCAATTGCTCAATCCTTGCTTTGAAAAGAAGAGAAGCGCGAGTCGCCCAGTCTCGGCGCAACGCAGTCTGAATAGTTTCGTATTTGTATATTGCAAAGGGATTTTCACAGGTGATTATGGAGGTGAAATGGTATGGCCAAGAAAGGTGCCAAGTACAAGTGTGATGAGTGTGGTCTTGTTGTCGTTGTTGATGATCCATGTGGTTGTTCCACGTGTGACTTGATGTGTTGCGGTGAGCCGATGAAGGAAGTGAAGCCTAAAGCGAAAAAGTAACTAGCCCAGCATTTCTATTCTTTTTTCTGCTTCTACAAGTGTTTCTGCTCGCGTTTTTTCCATTCTTCTTTGAGTTTGGATACGAATCCTTCCTCGTTTTCTGCTAGTCTCTTTTTCACTTCTCGCCAAGTATCGGGGCAGCTCTTGTACTTGGCTCCTACGATTTCATGGACTATTCTGTCAACGTCTTGCTTGTTCGCGTTCGTTACTTCTATTCCAGCTTTCTCGAACACGGTCTTCAAATGCCTAAAATAGCAAGCCACCCAAGCCACCACAACAACTATTCCTTGCTTCAAGTTATAACTCTTAGGAAAGTATCTGCTCTAGCAGAATTCTGGATATTTATCGAGGCTCCTTATCACTGTTTCATAACTTTTATCGCTAACTTGACTTAGAAGAATATTCGATGTTTCAATCGAAAAACAAGAAGTTGCTGCTTGTTCTTTTCTTTGCTTTAGCCTTGTTTTTTACTGTTCAGCTTGTCGCAGCAACCGCCACAAGCTTCACAGTACGTATGGGTGAGGAGGCGACTAGGACTCTAAATCTAGCGGTCGAGGATCATATCTCCATAGAGCTCACGACGGTAAGCCAGCAAAACACAGGTGTCCTGGATTTTTGGGTGGCTTACCCCAATGGAACCATTAAGGTAGCGTATCGTAATGTGGGTAGCGTCAACTACGACTTCGTGTGCGACATGGAAGGTGATTACACCTTGCATTTTGCCAACGTCGGCTCGTCTGATGATATTCTCGTAAGCGTGAACTATGACGTTGGGCATACAATTTTCGGCATTCCTCAAACCCTCTTCCTAACGATTGCTATAGTCGTGATTTGTGTGTTGGCTGTTGCAGTTTTTGTTTTGGTAGGAAAGCGATATTAGCAGGCGGCTAGTGCCTTGATGAATCGTGCTACATCTGCTGGGCATATGTAAATCATTTATACCGATATACCGATAGTATCAGTTCTCAGTGAGAAAATATGCTTGTCACAAACAAGGATTTGATGGTTCCTGCCCAACGAAATGGCTATGGGATAGGCGCGTTCAACGTAAACAACTTGGAAGCAGTGTTGGCGGTTGCAGAAGCCGCAGCTGAAGAGAAGTCGCCTGCCATAGTTGCTGTCACTCCGGGTGCGATCAAGTACGGTGGTTTGCCTTATTTGTCAGGGATCGTTCGGATGGCCGCTGAGCTTGCGTCAGTGCCGTTGTCTTTGCATCTTGACCATGGTGAAGACTTCGAAGCCGCTTCCAAGTGCGTGGGAGCGGGTTTCACGTCGGTGATGATTGATGGTTCCAGCTTGAAATTCGAGGGTAACACTGCTTTGACGAAGCGTGTGGTCGACATGGCGCATCCGAAGGGAGTTTCGGTTGAAGCTGAATTGGGCCGACTTGCTGGTGTGGAAGAATCAACCGTGGAGGAGAAGGACGCTATTCTGACTGATCCGTCTATAGCCAAGGAGTTTGTTGAGCGGACAGGTGTGGATACGCTTGCAGTTGCCATCGGCACATCTCATGGGGCTTACAAGTTCAAGGCTGAGCCAAAGCTTGATTTTGACAGGTTGAAGCTGATCAGTAAGCAGGTTAGTATTCCGCTCGTTTTACACGGAGCCTCAAGCGTGCCGTCTTGGATCATTGAAAAAGCGGCGAAGTATGGGGCCGAACTGGGTGGAGCCAAGGGCATCCCAGAAGAACATATCCAGAAAGCCATTTCCATGGGCATCGCGAAAATAAACATTGACACGGACCTACGCTTGGCTTTCACTGCGACGGTGCGAGAAGTCTTGGCAAATTCTCCAAAGGAATTTGACCCGAGAAAGATTCTGGGTCCAGCTAAAGAAGCTATGAAGCAAGTTGTGAAGGGTAAAATGCGCTTGTTTGGAAGTGCTGGCAAGGCTTAGTGAGGCGGGTTAGCAGATGAAAGTTGGAATATTGAGCGGTGGCGGGGATGCTCCTGGGCTCAACGCGGTCATAAGGGCCGTTGTGAGAAAGGGCATCAACAACTATGGTTACGAGATTGTGGGCATAAAGGATGGGTGGCATGGGCTTCTGGAAAACGAGTTTATGCCTCTGGACTTGGCGTCTACATCAGGTATCCTTCCGCGTGGAGGCTCCATTCTTGGGACTTCGCGTACCAATCCGTTCAAACAGGAGAAGGAACCGGAAAAGATACTCAAGAACACAAAAAAAGCTGGGTTGGACGCCGTAGTGGCAGTCGGTGGCGATGATACGCTGAGCGTGGCATTCAAGCTTGGGAACATGGGCCTTAAATGCGTTGGCGTGCCCAAAACCATCGATAACGACTTGTGTGGGACAGACTACACTTTTGGCTTCAACACCGCCGTCAGTATCGCCACAGAAGCTATCGATAGGCTTCATACCACTGCAGAAACTCACCACAGAGTCATGGTTGTCGAAGTCATGGGCAGACATACCGGCTGGATCGCTTTGGAGGCTGGACTTGCCGGAGGCGCGGACGCCATTTTGATACCGGAAAAACCTTTCGACATTGATGAAACATGCAGATACATAAAGCTTAGACAACAGCGCGGCAGAGGCTTCAGTATAGTGGTTGTTGCGGAAGGAGCTAAACCCAAGTCTGGGAAGGAAACAGTGTGCAGCGACAGTGTGGACCAGTTTGGAAACATTCGGCTGGGCGGCGTGGGGCATTATCTTGAAAAGGAAATCGAGAAGTGCATCGGCGTTGAGACGCGATGCGTGGTTCTAGGGCATCTTCAACGCGGTGGTTCTCCAACGGCTTTTGACAGGATATTAGCCACGAGGTTTGGCATAGGCGCCATCGACTTGGTTCACGAGAAAAAGTTCGGTTACATGGTCGCTATTCACGGCAACAAGATTGTTTCTGTTCCGCTGAAGGACGTGGTTGGCAAGAGAAAAACAGTGGATCTGGACCTTTACGAAGTTGCGAAAGTGTTCTTTGGCTAAGTTCTCCTTTTCCTAAATCGACAACACATCTGCCAATTTTAATAGGCTCAGGTCCAAGGGTTTCTCGTTCCCGCACGATTTCTCCAGTTCTATGCTTGTCACTTCACCCTTCTGCAGACCAACCACTCGGTTCCCAAGTCCTTCTGAGAGGAGATTTACCGCCTCGTTTGCGAACAGATTGGCTAGAAGGCGGCTTCTCGCTGTTGGACTGCCTCCTCTTTGAGCATAACCAAGAACACTGAGCCTGACTTCTATTCCTGTGCTTTTCTCGATTTCTCTTCCGAGCCTACGAGTGTCGCCTATGCCCTCAGCAGCGACTATTATGCCTGATCGTTTTCCTTTCCCACTGTTTTCCATCAAGCGTTTGGCAATTTTCTCTTTTTCAGTCTTGACTTCTGGAACGAGTATTATTTCCGCCCCAACAGTCAAACCAACCGCGGATGCGAGAAAACCTCTTGCCCGCCCCATTACTTCTACTATGAAAACTCTTTCATGAGATATTGCTGTGTCTCGGATTCTGTCGATCTCAGCAACCGCCGTGTTTACTGCGGT
>Ga0209048_10004771_pt1 | contig 12945 bp, 9 predicted proteins | sample FrelakmetCRP12CR_FD_187146 | JGI IMG/M metagenome (GOLD analysis project Ga0209048, IMG submission 187146) | Freshwater lake sediment microbial communities from the University of Notre Dame, USA, for methane emissions studies - CRP12 CR (SPAdes)... | ecosystem: Environmental > Aquatic >... | reverse complement strand
AGCACCCTGTGGTGCAGCACCCTGTGGTGCGGCACCCTGCGGTGCGGCACCCTGTGGTGCAGCACCCTGCGGTGCGGCACCCTGCGGTGTGGCACCCTGCGCCGCTGCTCCTGGGGCCGCCCCCGAAACCGCCACGCCCTGCGGACGAGCCGCGCCTCCACCACCGGATCCACGCTGACCGGTCCCAGCGGCCGTCTTGCCGATTCGCGCCCAGGTCGCGCCCGCATCGTCGGACCGGTAGAAGCCGGACTCATCGCGCTTCGCATCGATGATCGCGAACACGGTGGCGGGCGTCCTGCGCCCGTCGATCGCGAGGCCCGCGCGGCCCGTATCGCCCTTCGGCAGCCCATTCGCCAGCTTCTTCCACGTCTTGCCGCCGTCGGTCGTCTTGAAGATCCCGCCCTCCGGTCCGCCGCCGATCATCTGCCCCACGGCGCGACGGCGTTGGTAGGCCGACGCGTAGAGGACGAGCGCGTTCTTCGGGTCCATGACGACATCGCTCACGCCCGTGTCGTCGCTGATCTTCAACACCTGCGCCCAGGTGGCGCCGCCGTCGGTCGTCTTGTAGAGGCCGCGGTCGCCGCCCGCCGACCACAGGGGCCCCTGCGAGGCCACGAACACCACGTTCGGGTTGCGCGGGTCGATCACGATCTTCCCGATATGCTCGGACGCGGCCAGGCCGACCCGCTTCCAGGTCTTGCCCGCGTCAACCGACTTATAGACGCCGTCGCCGAAATGCGCGCTGCGCTGGCTTGCGTTTTCCCCCGTCCCGAGCCAGACGACATTCGAGTCCTTCGGGTCAACGACGACGCAGCACAAGGTGAACGACGTGTAGTTGTCGAAGATCGGCGCGAAGGAGATGCCGCGGTTGACCGTCTTCCAGAGGCCTCCGAACGCGGATGCCACGTACCACACGCTGGGGTTCTTCGGGTCGATCGCGACGTCCGCGATGCGACCCGTAGAGAGCGTCGGGCCGATGCTCCGCAACTCCAGGCTCTTCATCACGTCGGCGGTCAGCGTGCCCCCGCCCTGCCCCTGTCCGCCCGCAATCAACGCTGTGACCGCAAGTGCAACCACAATCGTCGTCGGCAGAATCCTCTTCATGCTCGTTACCCCACGTGCAAGCTGTGAACCGGGAAACAGTCCGGACCAACCCGGCGGCCGAAGCCACCGGGTTCCGGGATTGTATTCCAACGACGAGGATTTGCGAGGTCTATCGCTGTATGGCTGGGTTTCGGGCTGCGCCGCCGCGAGCCCGGCTCGCGCCGGCTCGCGGGCGGGGTCGGGCGGGCGCCAGACTCAGCGGAACGAATAGCCAATCCGGACGCCCCAGAACTGAGCGGTCTCACCAGACTCGGAGAACACGTGGTCTCGGATCTCGAGACGCAGGGCGTGCCGAGGGCGAACCCAGAACTCGACGCCGCCGCCGAAGTTCCCCCCGTTTGCGTGGCCTTCCCTGAAAATCATCGAGTAGCCGCCCGTCACGAACGGCACGAGGCGAGACGGGTTGCGGCCGAGGACGTGCCAGGTCCCGTTCACCGAGAAGACGCCCAGCCCGTCACCGAACGACTCCGTGGGACCGAGGAAGCCAACCTCGGCGCCAATGCCGAGACGACGGTCCCGCAGCTGCCACTCCCCGCCGCCGCCGAGGTGGACGGTTGTCGTCGAATCGCCGCCGATCCGCGCTTGTCCAGGCGCCACGAACGCGTAGCCCGCAAACGCCGACTGGGCCGCCGCCGGACCAGGCGATACCCACAGCACGAGAAAGGCGAGTCCGCTGACGAGCAGCCCCGACCGATGCATACACACCTCCCGGGCGCGTCGCCCGTTGTCCTGGGGAAACCGGCTCCCGCTCTCGTGCTCACCCCACCGACTCCGGAGTGATCTGAAGCACCGGCTGAATAACGTTACCCGCTCCCGAGTCCGCCCGGCGGCGCTCCAGTGTAGAATCCGGGTGACTGGATGGCGGCGATTCCTCGACGCCGCGCTCTCCCGGTCCGACGGCGGGGCGGAGGTCCGATGCACATCGACAACACACTGGCGCCCTCCTCCCTCGCTTCGAGGATCGATCGGCTCTGGGATCTGTCGGCGGCGAAGATCCGCGCGATTGAGCGCCGTCACGGCGCGCCCCACGAGACGCTGGTCTTCACCGTGGGCGGCCGCTACACGTCGCGGGGCTGGACCGAGTGGACGCTGGGCTTCCGCTACGGTTCGGCGCTGCTGCAGTTCGACGCAACCGGGGACCGGCGCTTCCTGGAACTTGGCCGGCGCCGCACGCTCGAGGCGATGGGGCCGCACCTCACCGACGCCGGCGTGCACGACCACGGCTTCACGATCGCCGGCACCTACGGGACACTTCTACGGTTGATGCGCGAGGGCCGGCTCGGACCAGACCCGTGGGAACAGCGCTGCTACGAAACGGCCCTTAAGTGCTCCGCGGCCGTCCAGGCGCGCCGGTGGACCCCGCTCGGCGAGGGAGAGGGATTCATCCACTCGTTCAACGGACCCCAGTCGCTCTTCGTGGACACGATCCGGACACTGCGCGCGCTCGCAATCGGCCACCGCCTCGGGCACGTGCTGCTCGACGAGGGCGGGCGCCGCGTATCCCTCCTCGACCGCCTCGTGATGCACGCGCGAGCGACCGCGAAGTACCTCGTCTCGAGCGGCGACGGACAGGACATCTATGACGGGCCGGGGCGCGTGGCGCACGAGGCCATTTTCAGCGTCGCCGATCACAGCTTCCGCTGCCTGAGCACGCAGCAGGGCTACTCGCCCTTCAGCGCGTGGATGCGGGGGGTGGCCTGGGCGATGTGCGGTTTCGCAGAACAGCTGGAGTTCCTGGAGACAGTCGAGGACCGAGACCTGGCCGGCGTCGGCGGGCGCCGACCCGTCGAGAGGATGATGAGGAAGGCGGCGTGCGACGCGTCCGATTTCTACATCGCGCACAGCGCGGCTGACGGGATCCCCTACTGGGACGCGGGTGCGCCGAACCTGCATCGGCTGGGAGACTATCAGGCAAAGCCCTCGGATCCGTTCAACCCGTTCGAGCCGGTGGACAGTTCCGCCGCGTCGATTGCCGCGCAGGGCCTCCTGCGGCTGGGCCACTACCTCCGGCGGAAGGATGTCCGCCGATCGCGCCGCTACGAGGCCGCCGGGCTCACCGTGCTCGACACCCTGCTCGCCGAACCCTACCTGTCGGCCGGCCGCCAGCACGAAGGCCTCCTGCTCCACTCCGTTTATCACCGCCCCAACGGATGGGACTCGATCCCGGAGGGGCGCACCGTGCCGTGCGGCGAGTCGAGCATGTGGGGCGACTATCACCTGCGCGAGGTGGCGCTCTACGTGCAGCGCCTGAATCGGCGTCAGCCCTACCTGACGTTCTGGGGGCCGGCATGATCACGATCGATGTCAACGCGTCCGAGGGACGGCGGTTCCCGGCAGGCCGGCTGACGAAGAACGTCGTCGGCGGTGCGTCGGCGATCCAGTTCGAACATTTCTCACTGGGGCTGGTGACCCTCGATGCTCGCGGCGGCCAGGTGCCGTGGCACAACCAGGAGCAGGAAGAGGTTTACCTGTTTCTCGAAGGCACCGGGGAGATGTGCCTCGGAGAAGAGCGGGCCCTGATGACGGCGGGGCAGGCGGTGGCGATTCCGCCCGGAGTGTTTCACCAGATCACGAACGTGGGACCGGCGCCGCTGCGCCTGATCTACTGTTACGGACCCGCGGGGGACGTCGCACACTGGCGACAGGAACTCGACGGCACGCTGCCCCGCGCCGGCGTCGATGCGCCGCCGCTCCCGGCTGGCGCCGTGGCCCAACGCTCGTCGGGCGCGCCATCCGGCGAGGAGAGAACCACATCGTGACGGCCCGTCGCATCGGCATCATCATGAACGGCGTCACCGGGCGCATGGGAACGCATCAGCACCTGCTGCGCTCGATCGACGCGATCCGAGCAGACGGCGGCATCCCCCTCCCGGATGGCACCGCGATTGTCCCCTTTCCTCTCCTCGTCGGCCGCGATCGCGCCAAACTGGAGGCGCTGTCGGCGCGGACAGGCGACGCGCCGTGGACCACCGATCTCGACGCGGCGCTCGCCAACCCCGATTACGCGGTCTACTTCGACGCACAGGCCACCGCCTGCCGTGCGCCCGCCGTGCGGCGCGCGATCGCCGCCGGCAAGCACATCTACTGCGAGAAGCCGTCGGCCGTCACCGCCAGCGAGGCGCTGGATCTCTACCGCCGCGCGAAGCGGGCCGGCGTCAGGCACGGCGTCGTCCAGGACAAGCTGTGGCTGCCCGGCGTCCTCGCGCTGAGGGACCTCGTGGCGCGCGGTTTCTTCGGCCGGGTGTTGTCGGTGCGCGGTGAATTCGGATACTGGGTCTTCGAGGGCGACACCGTCCCCGCGCAGCGCCCCTCCTGGAACTACCGTGCCGAAGACGGAGGCGGCATCATCGCCGACATGTTCGCGCACTGGCGGTACGTGCTCGACGAGGTGTTCGGCCGCGTCACGGCGGTCTCGTGTCGAGGCGCCCGGCACATCGATCAACGGTGGAACGAAGCGGGTCAGCCGTTCGACGCGACGGCCGACGATGCGGCCTACGCGACGTTCGAGCTGGAAGGCGGGATCATCGCGCAGTTCAATTCGTCGTGGTGCGTGAGGGTCCGTCGCGACGATCTGTTGACGATTCAGGTGGACGGCACGAGGGGTTCGGCCGTCGCCGGGTTGCGCGACTGCTGGGTTCAGTCCTCGACGGCGACCCCGCGTCCGGTGTGGAACCCCGACGTCGAGACCGGCGCCGACTACCGGGCCGGCTGGGAACGCCTGCCCGCAGCATCGGCCCCCAAGAACGCGTTCAGGGCGGAGTGGGAGTTGTTCCTCCGCCACGTCGTCTGCGGCGACCCGTTCCCGTGGGACCTCCTGGCGGGCGCGAAGGGTGTACAACTGGCGGAGCTCGGCCTCGAATCGTGGCGCGCGAGATCGTGGATCACGGTACCCGTGCTCGAGGCGTGAGGAACGGCATGACGAAACGACGCGTGGCGCTGGTGACGGGCGGGGCCAGGGGCATCGGGCTGGCGATCGCCAGCCACCTGGCGCACGACGGATTCGACCTGGCGGTGTGCGGCACCAGGAGCGCGGAGGCGGCGGGCGGGGCTGTCGCTTCGCTCGGCGAGCACGGGGGCGAGGTGCTTTACGCCACGTGCGACGTGGCGGATCGGGCCGCTCGCGCGGCGTTCGTGGACGCCGTGCGCAAGCGGTTCGGCCGCCTGCACGTGCTGGTCAACAACGCCGGCGTCGCACCGCTTCAGCGCCGCGACCTGCTCGACGCCACCGAGGAGAGCTTCGAGCGCGTCGTGCGCGTCAACCTCCAGGGGCCCTATTTCCTGACCCAGGCGGTGGCGCGCTGGATGATCGAGCAGCGCCGGGCCGACCGCGCGTTCCGCGGCTGCATCGTCAACATCTCGTCCGTCTCCGCCACGTCCGCGTCCCTCAATCGGGGCGAGTACTGCGTGTCGAAAGCAGGCCTCGCCATGGCGACGCAGTTGTGGGCCGCGCGTCTGGGTGAATGGGACATCCCGGTCTACGAAGTGCGGCCCGGCATCGTGCACAGCGACATGACCGCCGCGATGAAGGCGAAATACGACCGCCGGATCGCCGAGGGGTTGCTGGTGCAGGCTCGCTGGGGCGAGCCCGAGGACGTCGGACGGGCCGTCGCGATGCTCGCGCGCGGTGACCTGCCGTACTCCACCGGCCAGGTGCTGGCCGTGGACGGCGGTCTTTCGATGGCGCGCCTGTGAGTTCGGACGTCGACGTGCAGTCTCCGCGGTCCCGCAGCGGTTCCGCCGCCTGCCGCGTCGCGGGGCCACCTGTGCCACAATGAGCCACTCGAACCCACCCCACGAGGAGCGTCACCTATGCGCGATCAGCGATTCTGCCGGTTCATCACGGCCCTCGCCGCTGCGATCTCGGTCGGCGGAGCCCTCGTCGCACAGCAGCAGGATTCAGCCGGAAAGGCGGAAGCTCTGCGGTTCCGGTTCCTCGGACCCGCGGTCGGCAATCGGGTCGCGGCCGTGGCGGGCGTTGCGGGCGATCCCAGCGTCTACTACGTCGGCGCCGCGTCGGGCGGCGTGTGGAAGACCACGGACGGCGGGCTGAAGTGGATGCCGGTGTTCGACGGTCAACCGGTGGCTGCCATCGGCGCGCTCGCTGTGGCGCCATCCGACCCGTCCGTCGTCTGGGCGGGCACGGGCGAGGCGTGGGCCATTCGCGACATCGACGTGATGGGAGACGGGGTCTACAAGTCGGTCGACGCCGGGAAGACCTGGACGCACATGGGGCTCGACGAAACGGGCCGGACCGCAAGGGTACTCGTGCATCCCAGGAATCCGGACATCGTCTTCGTCTGCGCGGTCGGCCGCACCACCGGCCCCCAGCAGGAGCGCGGCGTGTTCCGCACGACCGACGGCGGCCAGCACTGGGAACGGACCCTCTTCGTGGACGAGAACACCGGGTGCTCCGGCCTCGCCATGGACCCGAACAACCCCCGCACCCTGTTCGCCGGCACCTGGCAGGTGGAGATGCACACGTGGGCGATGTTCAGCGGCGGCCCGGGCAGCGGCGTGTTCGTCTCGCACGACGGCGGGTCGACATGGACGCGCATCGAGGGACACGGCCTTCCGAAGGCGCCGGTCGGGAAGATCGATGTTGCCGTCGCCCCGTCCGATTCCAACCGCGTGTACGCGCTCATCCAGACGAAGGACCAGGGCTCCCTCTGGCGATCGGATGACGGCGGCGAGTCCTGGCGCGTGGTCAACTGGCAGCGAGGCCTCATCGGCCGCGCCGGCTACTACATCCGCTTGGCGGTCTCGCCGGCGAACGAGGACGAGATCCTCGTCGCCGACAGCTCCTTCTGGCAGTCCACCGACGGCGGCCTCACGTTCCGCGAGACCGATTGGAGCGGCGACAGCCACGACATCTGGTTCGATCCCCGAAACCCCGATCGCTTCGTCATCACCGACGACGGCGGCCTGGTGATCACGACGCAGCACGGGCGCAGCTTCATGCGGCCGCTGCTGCCGATCGGCCAGATGTATCACGTGGCCGTGGACAACCAGGTCCCCTACAACGTCTACAGCAACATGCAGGACGACGGGACGATGCGCGGCCCGGTGACCAGGCCGGAGCGGGTCGCGAGCGGATACGACACCGGTGCGCCGTGGGAACACCAGCTGGGCGGCTGCGAGTCGGGCTTCACGATTCCAGACTTGACGGACCCGAACATCGTCTGGGCCAGCTGTTACGGGAACAAGGTGACACGCTACGACGCGCGGACGAACGTCGCGCGCTCGGTGCAACCGTACCGAATCACGCTCGACTCGCCTCCCAACGACGCCAGGTACCGTTGCCACTGGACCTCACCGATCGCCATCGACCCGTTCGACCACAACAGCGTCTACTACGGCTGCCAGGTGATCTTCAGGACGACCAACGGCGGCCAGAGCTGGAACGTGATCAGCCCGGATCTCTCGACGAACGACCCCACCCGCATCGTCCCGTCGGGCGGCATCGTCGGCGACAACCTCGGCCAGTTCTACGGCGAAGTCGTGTTCGCCATCGCCCCGTCCATCGTGCAGAAGGGGTTGATCTGGGCGGGCACCAACGACGGCCAGGTGTGGCTGACGAACGACGGCGGCGGCCAATGGACGAACGTGACGAAGAAGATCGTGGGGCTGCCGGCGTGGGGCACCGTGACCAAGATCGAGCCGTCGCACTTCGACGCCGGCACCGCGTATATCGCGGTGGACTTCCACCTGATGGACAACCGCGATCCGTTCATCTACAAGACGACCGACTTCGGACAGACGTGGAAGAAGATCAGCGACGGCCTGCCGGCGAAACATCCCCTGGCGTACGTCCGGTCGGTGGCCGAGTCGCCCAGCCGCAAGGGGCTCCTGTTTGCCGGCACCGGCCATGGCTTCTACTACTCCATCGACGATGGCGCGCACTGGACCGAGTTGCAGGACGGGCTGCCGCGCGCGCCGGTCACCTGGATTGCGACGCAGAAGGCCTACCACGACGTCGTGGTCTCGACCTACGGGCGGGGCCTCTACGTCCTGGACGATGTGACGCCACTCGAGCAGATGGCGGCCACCAAGGCCGATGGGGCATTGCGGCTGTTCACGCCGAGGCCGACGTATCGGTACGCGGGCGGCCGCGGCCAGGCGTCGATCAACTTCAGTCTCGCTTCGGCGCCCAAGGACAACGTGAAGATCGAGGTGCTCGACCTCAGCGGCGCCGTGATCCGAACCTGGCAGGCGGAGGCACGGGCGGGTACGAACCGGGTCGCGTGGGACCTGCGTTACGACGGGCCGAGGCTGGTGGCGCTGCGAGCCACGCCGCCGGAGAATGTCCATCTGTTCGAGGAGCCGCGGTTCCGCGGCAAGGAGACCAGGCCGGTCACGCACTGGGGCCTCGAGGAGGCGGGCGCAGGCCCGATCGCGGCGCCGGGGAAGTACTCGGTGCGCCTGACCGTTGACGGTCGCTCGGCAACCGAGCCGCTGGAGGTTCTGAGGGATCCGAAGATGCCCGGCAGCGACGCGGACCTGGCGGCTTCGCTGACGATGCAGCTGCGGATTCGCGAGGACATCAGCGCCGCCGCGGACATGATCAACGAACTCGAGATCGCCAGGCGCGAGTTGGAGGAAGCGCAGCGCGGCCTGCGCGCGCGCAAAGACCAGGACGACGCGCTGAGGTCGCTCGGGGCGATGATGGAGAAACTGGTCGCGGTGGAGGACCGGCTGATCGAGCCGGCCGCCCGCCTGAGCGACGACAAGTACTTCCAGCAGCGCTACCGCGTCTACATGAGCCTCCTGTGGCTCAACGGCGAAGTCGGGCCTGGCGCCGGCGATGTCGCAGGCGGCCAGGATTTCCGGCCCACCGATTCGTCGGCGGCCACGCTCGCGGAGGTCGAAAAGGAGCTCGAGTCCGCGCGTGTCGCCTATCGCGAGCTGATGGCGAAGGACCTGCCGTCGTACCGCCGCGCGATGGCGGAGAGGAAGTAGGAGCCAGGACCCGGAAGGCAGGAGCTAGATGAGAGGCGGGCCTTCAGGCCTACGAATACCTGTAGCGCGGGCCTTCAGGGCTGCCTGCAAGCGAGACTACGTATGTCCCTTCAAGGTATTCCGCGGCGTTCTCGTCTGTATTTCGCCGTCGCCGCATTGCTCTTCCTCGCCGGCGGGGCGGTCGTGCTCGTCTCCCTCTCGACCCGGATCGCGGCTGCCCCGCGCCAGGACGAACGCTACGTGGCGGAGACCGATCCGCTCGTCCTCGAGAAACTGGAGCACTGGCAGGACATCAAGTTCGGCCTGCTGATGCACTGGGGGCCGTACAGCCAGTGGGGCGTCGTGGAGTCGTGGTCGATCTGCGCCGAGGACGAGGGCTGGTGCCGGCGAAACCTCTCGGATTACATCGCGTACAAGAGGCGCTACGAAGATCTGAAGAAGACGTTCAACCCGGCGAAGTTCGACCCGGCGCCCTGGGCGCGCGCCGCGCGCGAGGCGGGGATGAAATACGTGGTGTTCACGACCAAGCACCACGACGGCTTCACGATGTTCGACTCGAAGTTCACCGACTACAAGGTGACGTCGCCGGAGTGCCCGTTCGGCTCCAACCCGAGGGCCAACATCGCGAAGGAGATCTTCGACGCGTTCCGCAGGGAGGGCTTTCTGGTCGGCGCGTACTTCTCGAAACCAGACTGGCACAACGAGAACTACTGGTGGCCCAACTTCGCCACGCCCGATCGCAACGTCAACTACGACCCCGTGCAGTACCCCGATCGGTGGAGGGCGTTCACCGAGTTCACGCACAACCAGGTGATGGAGCTGATGAGCGACTACGGGCGAATCGACATCCTCTGGCTGGACGGCGGGTGGGTGCGGAAGCGGACGAAGGAGGAGATCGAGCGGGGCTACGCGGAGCTGATTCGAAACAGCCCGACCGGCTTCATCAAATCGCGGATCGTCGATCAGGACATCCGGATGGACGACCTCGTGGCGAAGGCTCGCCAGAAACAGCCGGGGCTGATCGTGGTGGATCGCGCCGTGCCCGGAAAGAACCAGAACTACCTGACGCCAGAGAACCGCGTGCCCGAGAAGGCGCTGCCGTACCCCTGGGAGTCGTGCATCATCTCCGGCGGCGGGTGGTCGTTCACGCCCGACGCGAAGTACACGAGCGGCCGGGACGCCGTCCACCTCCTCGTGGACATCGTCGCGAAAGGCGGCAACCTGCTGCTGAACGTGGCGCCGGGACCGGATGGCACGTGGCAGCAGGGGGCGTACGACCTCCTCGCGCAGATCGGCGCGTGGATGAAGGTGAACGGAGAGGCCATCTACGGCTCACGCGCGATCGCGCCGTACTCGGACGGGCGGATCCGCATGACGAAACAGAAGAACGGGGCCATGTTCTTCGTCTACCTGCCGGACAGGGGCGAGACGCTGATGCCGGCGGAGATCCGCGTCACCTCCCACCAGCCGTCGGCCGACGCGGACGTCACGCTGCTCGGCGGCGGCGCGAAGCTGACATGGCGGCCGGAAGGCAACGGATTCGTCGTGACGATACCCGAGTCCGTGCGCTCAAGACCGCCGTGCCAGTACGCGTGGACGCTCAAGGTGTCGCGCGTCCGATGAACGACCGGCTCTTCTCGCCACCCACGTGGTCATGCACCGCTGATCCTGCACGACGGTCGTCTTCAGCGGGTCGAGGAGCGCGCCCCCGAGGTCGACCGTCCACCTCATCACGGCGGCTTCGTCAACCAGGTAACGATCGGTGCCGTCCGGCAGTCGGTAGCGGCCTTTGCCGAGAGGCTGCATGCGATCGGCCATTCCGATCGACGATGCCAGGCGACAGAAGAACAGGCCGCCGGGGCGAAGGACGCGCCACGACTCGCGGAGCATCGCGGCAAAATGCTCGTGGTCGCGGGCGAAATGCAGCACCGCGCTGCTGATGACGACGTCCGCGAGGCCGTCCGGAAACGAGAGTCCCTCGACCGGTTCCACGCGGAAGTTCGACGCCGGGAGCGACGGCGCGAGCAGGGCCGCGAGTTCGCGCACGCTCGCGACCGATTCTGGAGCGGCGTCCGCCGCGTACACCTCGCATCCCGACCGAAGCAGGTAGACCAGGTTCCGGCCCGCTCCGCAACCTGCGTCGACGACCCGATCGGACGGAACGATCCGACGGCGCAGCAGCTGGTCGAAGAGATAGATGTCGATCTGGCCGAACTCGGTGGTGAGGTCCAGCATCGCGCGAGCCTACCATATGGCCCGGCCGATCGCCGACCGTCGCGCGGTTTCGTGAGCGGGTTTCGGTCGAGGCCCGGTATGATCGGGTGAGCAAGGAGCGCATCGATGGCCTGGTACAAGATTGCCGATCTTCTGAACGGCTCCGTTCCCGCCGGGACGTTTGTGACGGTCAAGGGCTGGGTGCGGACGCGTCGCGATTCCAAGGCGGGCCTCTCGTTTCTCCACGTCCACGACGGCTCCTGCTTCGGCCCGATCCAGGCCGTAATCCCAAATACCGTCTCCAACTACGAGACCGACGTTCTTCGGCTGACGACGGGGTGCTCGGTCGAGGTCGATGGGACGCTGGTGCCGTCGGAAGGCAAGGGGCAGGCGTTCGAGATCAAGGCCGGCTCGGTTCGCGTGGTCGGCTGGGTGGAAGATCCGGATACCTATCCGATTTCCCCCAAGCGACACACGTACGAATACCTGCGGGAAGTGGCGCACCTGCGGCCACGCACCAACACGTTCGGCGCGGTGGCGCGCGTTCGCCACTGCATGGCGCAGGCCATCCACCGCTTCTACCATGAGCGCGGCTTCTACTGGATTCACACGCCCATCATCACGGCGAGCGACGCCGAGGGCGCAGGCGAGCTGTTTCGCGTCTCCACGCTGGACCTGGCGAACCTGCCCCGCACGGAACACGGAGAAGTCGATTTCAGCCAGGACTTCTTCGGGAAGCAGTCCTACCTCACCGTCTCCGGACAGCTGAACGTCGAAACGTACTGTCTGGCACTGAGCCACGTGTACACGTTCGGCCCGACCTTCCGGGCCGAGAACTCCAACACCAGCCGCCACCTGGCCGAGTTCTGGATGATCGAGCCGGAGATCGCGTTTGCCGATCTCAACGACAACGCGAATCTCGCGGAGGAGTTCCTTCGGTACATCTTCGAGGCGGTTCTGAGCGAACGCGCGGACGACATGGCGTTCTTCGTCGAGCGCGTGGACAAGACATGCGTCGCGCGCCTGGAGGCGTTCGTCAAGTCCAGCTTCGAACGGATGACGTACACCGACGCGATCGCGGCACTCGAGAAGTCCGGCAGGTCGTTCGAGTACCCCGTCCGGTGGGGCATCGACATGCAGTCCGAGCACGAGCGTTATCTCACGGAGGACCTGGTCGGCCGGCCGGTGGTCGTCACCGACTACCCGAAGGAGATCAAGGCGTTCTACATGCGCATGAACGACGACGGGCGCACGGTGGCGGCGATGGACGTGCTGGCGCCGGGGATCGGGGAGATCATCGGCGGCAGCCAGCGCGAGGAGCGCCTCGAAGTGCTCGACCGGCGCATCGACGAGGCCGGCCTCGACAAGCGCACCTACTGGTGGTACCGCGACCTGCGGCGCTACGGCACGGTCCCCCACGCGGGCTTCGGCCTGGGCTTCGAGCGGGCGATCAACTACGTGACCGGCCTGGCGAACATCCGCGACGTCATCCCATTCCCGCGCTCGCCGAAGAGCGCGGAGTTCTAGCGAGGCGCGCCTCGGACCGCCCAGCATGAATCGGCGGACGGGCGTGCCTCGCTAGAACCAGAGACGCTGTTGGCCGGCCCCGCGAAACGCGGGGCGGGCTAGACGTCTTGAACGGCGGAAGCGACGTTCGACAGAACTTGACAC
>Ga0209048_10004770_pt1 | contig 12947 bp, 10 predicted proteins | sample FrelakmetCRP12CR_FD_187146 | JGI IMG/M metagenome (GOLD analysis project Ga0209048, IMG submission 187146) | Freshwater lake sediment microbial communities from the University of Notre Dame, USA, for methane emissions studies - CRP12 CR (SPAdes)... | ecosystem: Environmental > Aquatic >... | reverse complement strand
GTCGAAGGCGGCGCCGGTCGCCGTGCCGGCCAGGGGCACGCGGCGACCGACCCAGCCGCTGTGGCGCAGGGCGTAAGGGCTCTCGACCTGATCGACGTAGATTGCGTGGTCGCCGTCGAGCACGATGAGGTTGGCCGTCTCGCGCGTCGCGTCCCTGAGGCGCACGAGGTGCACGCGCGTGGCGATGCGCAGCCGGTCCACCCAGCCGACTCTGGAGGCCAGGCTCACAAGCTCCAGCCCGAGCGAGTAGGTGCCGTCCGCATCCGCGTGCAGGAGGTCGCTCTCCACGAGGTAGGGAAGGATACGCGCGACCGCCGCCTGCGACGTGCCCGCTCCGGCGGCGATCTGCCGCGGCGTGAGGCCGCGAGACACTGTCGCGAACGCCCTGAGCACGGCGAGCCCGTGCGCGAACAATGGGGCATCGGCGCTCAGCTCGAAGGCGGCGCTGCCCAGCGTCCAGGCGCGCTCGCTCGCGCGATAGGCGACAAAACGCCGGGACTTGAGCAGGTTGAGCAGGCCGTAGGTGCTCGACCGGGGGATGTTGCACGACGAGGCGATGATGCTGGCCGGGGCGGGGCTGTTTCTGCGCCCCAGGAACTCGAGTACGTCGAGGACCCGGGCGGCGCCCCATGTGGTGCCTTCGTCTTCCTGCGGACGGCCCTGTGGCACGATGCCCACCCTCCTCTTCGCTGAGTCTCAATCCAGCATAACGGCCGCGCCGGTATGCGGCAATGAAAACGAGTACGGCTCGCTGGACAGCCGGACCAGCCCCTTGATGTGACCGCGGCCGCGCGTCAGGGTTGTGCTCCGTGCCGCAAAGCGTCCCCGGAAGGAGCCCTTCGGTGCCCGACCACGATCCGCAGCGTCGGCCTCGCGCAGGCCGGCTGACTTACCTCAGCGAGACCGACACGGTGGCCATCTACGAGGCCGCCCTCGAGATCATGGAGACCGTAGGCCAGCGCGTGCACCACCCCGAGGCCGTCGAGCTGCTGCGCGCCGCCGGCTGCACCGTCACCGAGCCCGACCTCGTGTGCATCCCGCGCGCGCTCGTGGAGCAGGCGCGGGCGACGGCCCCGCACATGATCGAGGTCTGCGACCGCTCGGGCGCGCCGGCGATGTCGCTGGGCGGCTACAACGCATACTTCGGCAACGGCTCTGCCGTGACCAGCGTCTTCGACGTAGACACCGGCGAGCATCGCCCGACGGTGCTCGCCGACGGCGTCGAGGCCGCCCGCCTTTGTGACGCGCTGCCCATGATCGACTTCGTGATGGCCTACGCGCACCCCGGCGAGGGCGATCCGCACAGCGCCCTCCTCGAGAGCTTCCGCGCCATGGTGGCCAATACGACCAAGCCGCTCGTGGTCGTGGCCGAGAACGCCGGCGACCTTGACGTGATGTGGCGGATCGCCGGCGAGCTGCGCGGCGGCGCCGAGGAGCTGCGCGCGAAGCCGTACTTCACGCTCTACGTCGAACCCACGAGCCCGCTGCGGCACCCGGTCGACAGCGTCAACAAGCTGCTGCTGTGCGCCGATCGCGGCATCCCGGCGGTGTACTCCACGTCGCCGCTCGCCGGCGGCACGGCGCCGATCACAGTGGCCGGCCACATCGCCCAAGGCACGGCCGAGTCGCTCTTCGGCCTCGTCATCCACCAGCTGCGCCGGCCGGGCGCGCCGTTCATCTTCGGGATCGGCCCGGCCGTGCTCGACATGGCGACGTCCCAGTCCTCGTACAACGCGCCCGAGTACCTCATGGGCTACGTCTGCGCCGTGGAGATGGCTCGCTGGCTGGATCTGCCCAACTGGGGGTACGCCGGCACCACCGACGCGCAGGTGATCGACGCGCAGGCGGGCATGGAGGCGGCCGAGCTCACGTTCCTGAGCCTCGCCGCCGGCTCCAACCTCAACCACGACATCGGCTACATCGATTACGGCATGGCCGCGTCGCTCGAACTGATCGTCATCATGGACGAGTATCTGTCGCTCAACCGCCGCATCTTCGCCGGCGTCGAGGTCAGCCCGGAGACCCTGGCGGTGGACACGATCCGCCAGGTCGGTCCGGGCGGCGACTTCCTCAGCAGCAAGCACACCGCCAAGCACGTGCGCACCGCCCAGTGGCGCCCCACCATCATCAACCGCCAAGGCTACGTACGTTGGCAAGAAGAGGGCGGGCTCGACCTGCGTGAGAAGGCCCGCCGCAAGGCCCTGAAGCTCCTCGAGACCCACCAGCCGGAGCCGCTCGCCGCCGATATGGCGGCGCGCATCGACGCGCTCGTGGCCGGCTTCGTGCCGAGCGCGTGACCAAGGAGCGTCGACGGGAGCGCCGCCGCCTGTGATCCAGTATGGCGGCTACCGGCGCAGCCGGCAGTGAAAACTCGTACAGCCTTCTGGACAGAGCCGCGGGCCTCTTGAAGTAGCCACGGCCTCGCGTCAGGGTTGAGCGTGGCTCTCCCCGCAGGCGACTGCCGGACACGATCATCCACGCGCGAAACGAGGCGGCACGTGAACACCACAGGATCCATGAAGCCGGCGGGCCCGCGCCCGGTGCGCGCGCCTCGCGGGACCGCGATCAGCTGCAAGGGCTGGCAGCAGGAAGCCGCCCTGCGCATGCTCATGAACAACCTCGACCCCGAGGTCGCCGAGGCGCCGGACGAGCTCATCGTCTACGGCGGCGCCGGCAAGGCGGCGCGCGACTGGGCGAGCTTCGACGCCATCGTCGCCACCCTGCGCCGCCTCAAGGACGACGAGACGCTGCTCGTGCAGAGCGGCAAGCCCGTGGGCGTCTTCGAGACCCATGAGATGGCCCCACGGGTGCTCATCGCCAACGCCAATCTGGTGCCCGACTGGGCCAACTGGGACGAGTTCCGCCGTCTCGACGCGCTGGGCCTCACGATGTACGGGCAGATGACTGCCGGGAGCTGGATCTACATCGGCACGCAGGGCATCCTCCAGGGCACCTACCAGACGTTCGCCGCCGCCGGCCAGAAGCATTACGGCGCCGACCTGGCCGGCCGCCTCGTGCTTACCGCCGGCCTCGGCGGCATGGGCGGCGCCCAGCCGCTGGCCGTCACCATGGCCGGCGGGGTGGCGCTGTGCGTCGAGATCGACCCTCACCGCATCGAGCGCCGCCTCGAGACGGCCTACGTCGACGTCTCCGCCGAGTCGCTCGACGAGGCTCTGCGCCTGGCCGCCGAGGCCATGAAGGCGAAGAAGCCGTTGTCGATCGCCTTGCTTGGCAACGCCGCCGACGTCTACCCGGAGCTCGTGCGCCGCGGCGTCACCCCCGACCTCGTCACCGACCAGACCTCGGCGCACGACACTCTGAACGGCTACGTGCCCAACGGCATGACGCTGGAAGAAGCGCTGCAGCTCCGCGCGGCGGACCCGGAGGAGTACGTGCGCTGCGCCGTCGCCAGCATCGTCGTCCACGTCGAGGCGATGGTCGCGCTGCAGAAAGCCGGCGCCCATGTGTTCGACTACGGCAACAACATCCGCGGGGTGGCGAAGGAGGCCGGCTACGCCGAGGCCTTCGCCTTCGAGGGCTTCGTGCCCCTCTACCTGCGGCCGCTGTTCTGCCGCGGGAACGGTCCCTTCCGCTGGGCGGCGCTCAGCGGCGACCCCGCCGACATCGCCGCCACCGACGCCGCCTTGCTCGAGGCGTTCCCCGACAACGAGATGGTCTCGCGCTGGCTCAAGATGGCCGCCGCGAAGGTCCACTTCCAGGGCCTGCCCTGCCGCATCTGCTGGCTGGAGTACGGCGAGCGCGCCAAGGCCGGGCAGATCTTCAACGATCTGGTACGCAGCGGCACGGTCAAGGCGCCGCTCGTCATCGGCCGCGACCACCTGGATTCGGGCTCGGTCGCCAGCCCCTACCGCGAGACCGAGAGCATGCGCGACGGCAGCGACGCGATCGCCGACTGGCCCATCCTGAACGCTCTGGTGAACACGGCCGCGGGAGCGTCATGGGTGAGCTTCCACCACGGCGGCGGCGTGGGCATCGGCAAGAGCCTGCACGCCGGCATGGTGGTGGTGGCCGACGGTACCGACATGATGGCCGCGCGCCTGCAGCGCGTGCTCACCAGCGACCCGGGCACGGGCGTGATGCGTCACGCCGATGCAGGGTACCCGGAGGCCATCGAGAAGGCCCGTGAGAGCGGCATCGACCTGCCGATGGTGGAGGGGTGACGACGATGGTGGATGAGGCGGCCGTTTCCCAAGTCGCGCTCGACCTCGAGCTCTGCAAGGTCTGCGGCATCTGCATCGAGCTGTGTCCCGAGGACGTGTTCGAGCGCGACAAGCTGGGCTACCCGGTCGTCGCGCGCGCGGACGACTGCACGTCCTGCCTGCTCTGCGAGCTGCACTGCCCGGACTTCGCCATCGAGGTGCAGCGCCGGGCCCGCAAGACCCCGGCGAAGGGCGCGGCGGCGACGCCGGAGGCGATCGCCGAGGCCCAGAGCAGCCGGGTCCAGGCGGCCCTCACCTCTCGCCCGGACAGTGACGAACGGCCCGTTTCTGGCAGCGAGTGCGGCGTTCACGGTGGGGGGGACTGACATGCCCGCATCACCGGTCCTCATGCAGGGCAACGAGGCCGTCGCCGAAGGCGCTATCGCCGCCGGCGCGCGCTTTTTCGCCGGCTACCCCATCACGCCCTCCACGGAGATCGCCGAGACGCTCTCCCGCCGCCTGCCCGAGGTCGGCGGCTCGTTCCTCCAGATGGAGGATGAGATCGCCAGCATCGCCGCGGTCTGTGGCGCCTCGCTGGCGGGGCTGAAAGCGCTCACCGCGACCTCCGGTCCCGGCTTCAGCCTGATGCAGGAGATGATCGGCTTCGCCGAGATGGCGCAGATCCCCTGCGTGATCGTCGACGTGATGCGCGGCGGGCCGTCCACCGGCCTGCCCACCGAGCCCAGCCAGGGCGACGTGATGCAGGCCAGGTGGGGCACGCACGGCGAGCACTCGGTGATCGCTCTCGTGCCGAGCAGCGTGCAGGAGTGCTACACGCTCACGGTCGCGGCCTTCAACCTGGCCGAGCAATACCGCACCCCGGTGATCGTGCTGTCCGATGCGCTCATCGGCCACATGCGCGAGGCCGTCACGCTGCCCGAGCCGGGGAGCCTGCGCATCGCCGAGCGCGGCGTCCCCGACTGCGAGCCTGACGAGTACGACACCGTGATGAGCGACCTCGACAACATCCTGCCGCGGCCACCGCTGGGCTCACCCTTCCGCGTGCACGTCACCGGTCTCGTGTACAACCGCAGGAGCGGCGCCCCCGAGACCGGCGACCCCGAGGTCGCCGGCGACCTGGGGCGCTACCTGCGCGAGAAGATCTACCACCACCGCGATGCGATCGCGCGCGTCGAAGAGTACGAGATGGAGGACGCCGAGGTGGCCATCTTCGCCTACGGCTCTGTGGCGCGCTCGGCCAAGGCCGCGGTCAAGTGGGCGCGCGCCCAGGGCGCGCCGGTGGGCCTCGTGCGGCCCATCACCCTGTGGCCCTTCCCGACGCTGGCCGTCGACCGCATGGCCGAGCAGGTGCGCACCGTCATCGTGCCCGAGATGAACATCAAGCAGATGAGCTGGGAAGTGCAGGCCGCGGTGGCCGGGCGCGCCAAGGTCGTCGACTTCGGACGCGTGGACGGCAAGCTGATCACGCCGCCGCAGATCGAGGAGCTGGTGAAGAGCGAGTTCTACTACCACGATTGGGAGAAACCATGAGCGCCCTCGTCGACGAACAACTGCTCGAGAGCCCGCCCGACGGCGACCCCAAGCTGCCGCGGATCGAGCCTCACAAGACCAGCGAGATCGTCCCTTGGCTGCGCACGCCCAAGACGATCTGGTGCCCGGGCTGCTCCAACGGGACCATCACGCGCGCCCTCATCGACGCCATCCTCGGTCTCGGGCTCGATGCGGAGAAGGTCGTGGTCGTGGCCGGCATCGGTTGCAGCGGCCGCATCGCCCAGTACCTCGAGTACAGTACCGTGCACAGCGCCCACGGCCGTGCCCTCGCGGTGGCGACGGGCGTCAAGGTCGCCGATCCGTCGCTTCACGTCATCGTCGCCATGGGCGACGGCGACTGCTCGGCGATCGGCGGCAACCACTTCATCCACGCGGCGCGGCGTAACATCGACCTCACCGCGGTGATCTTCAACAACTCGATCTACGGCATGACCGGCGGGCAGATGAGCCCCACCACGCACACCGGCGACAAGTCTACGACGAGCACGCGTGGCAACGTGGAGGCCGCCTTCGACCTCTCCGAGCTGGCCCACGCCGCGGGGGCGACCTACGTCGCCCGCGGCACCGCCTGGGGCTACAGGCAGCTCGCCTCCCTCATCGCCGGCGGCATCGCCCACAAGGGGTTCTCCGCCGTCGAGGCGATGGCTGCGTGCCCCGTGTACTACGGGCGCTTCAACCTGACCGCCGACCCCGCGGGGTTCCTGAAGGGCCAGAAGGAACACGCCGTGCCGGCCAGCACGTTCGAGGAGGGCGAGTCGCGCCTGCGCGACCGGTACCCCGTGGGCCTGCTGCATCACAGCGAGCGCGCTGAGTTCACCGCCTCGCTGGCCCGCGTGAGGGAGCAGGCACAGGAGGCCCACCTTGGTTGAGACCAGCGGTAGCGAATCTCGCGTGGAGATCCGCTTCTCCGGCTCGGGCGGCCAGGGCATCCTGCTGGCGGCGGCGATCGTCGCCGAGGCGGCCACCGCCTTGGGCAAGCACGTGGTGCAGACGCAGAGCTACGGGCCGGCGGCGCGCGGCGGCGCTTCGAAGGCCGAGGCCATCATCGCCGACGTGGAGATCGACTACCCCGAGGTGGATGCGCCCGACGTGAGCCTGTGCCTTTCGCAGGAGGCCTACGAGAAGTACGCCAAGGACACGCGCCGCGGCGGCCTGCTCGTGTACGACTCCGGGCTCGTCGAGCCCGACGAGGGCCTGCCGGGCCGCGACCTGCGCGGCATCTCCTTCACGCAGGCCGCGGCCGAGCACCTCAAGAAGACCGTGGTCGCCAATATCGTCGCCGTCGGCGCGCTCGTGGAGATCACCGGCATGGTACCGGCCGCAGCGGCCGAAGCGGCCGTCGTCAGCCGCGTGCCGGAGCGCTTCCGCGAGCTCAACGTCGAGGCCTTCCGGCTCGGCCGCCGCCTCGCCTCCGAGATGTAGGCCGGTGGACCTGCTCGAACACCGGGGCAAGAGCCTGTTCGCCGGCGCCGGTCTGCCGGTCCTGCCCTCGCGTCTGGCGTTCTTGCCGGCGGAGGCTCAGGCCGCGGCCCGCGAGCTCGGGCTGCCGGTGGTCGTCAAAGCGCAGGTGAAGAGCGGCGGCCGCGGCAAGGCCGGCGGCATCCGCCTCTGCCGCGCCGAGGGCGAGGTCGCCTCAGCAGCCGCGGACATCCTGGCCATGAGCATCCGCGGGCAGGCCGTCACCTGCGTGCTCGTCGAACAGGCGGTCGAGATCGCGCGCGAGCTCTACCTCGCGATCTCAACTTCGCGCGCGCAACGTGGCCCGCTGCTGATCTTCTCGGCCGAGGGCGGCGTCGACATCGAGGAGGTCGCACGCCGCAACCCGGCCGCCCTCGTGCGCACCCCGGTCGATCCTTTGCTCGGCCTCTGCGACTACCAGGTGCGCGACGTCGTGGCCGCAGCGGCTCTCGGAGCCGAGCTCGCCGGCCCCGACGGGACACCGGTGAAGCAGTCACTGGCCGGCGTCGTCGGTGCTCTCTGGCGCCTCTATCGCGACAGCGACGCGACGCTCTGCGAGATCAACCCGCTGGTGGTCACCGCCTCCGGCGAGGTCGTATGCCTCGACAGCAAGGTGACCATCGACGACAACGCGCTGTATCGGCACGCCGACCTGAAAGCCGAGTCAGACGCCGGCGTGGAAGACCGCGAAGCGAGGGCACGCAAGGCCGGCCTCGCCTTCGTCGCGCTGGGCGGAGACATCGGCGTGCTCGGCAACGGCGCCGGTCTGGTGATGAGCATCATCGACCAGATCACCGCCGCGGGCGGATCCGCGGCCGACTTCTGCGACCTCGGCGGCGGCGCCCGCGCCGAGGTCGTGGCGGCGGCGCTCGACGTGATCCTCTCGATGGGCAGCATCTCCGCGCTGCTGGTCAGCATCTTCGGGGGCATCACGCGCTGCGACGAAGTCGCGCGCGGCCTCGTCGAGGTGCTCGGTCAGGCGCGCGTGGACGTGCCCGTGGTCGTGAGGCTGGACGGCAACGCCGCCGCCGAGGGCCGCGCGGTGCTGGCGGAGGCGCGGCTGCCCGGCGTGACCGTCGCCGCCGGCGCCGCCGAAGCGGTGCGTCTGGCCGTCGCCGTCGCCGCTGCGCACGCCGGCCTCGATACCCGCCGGGGGGGCTGATGGCTATCCTCATCGACGAGCGCAGCCGCGTGCTGGTGCAGGGCATCACCGGGCGTGAGGGCGCCTTGCACGCGGCGCGCATGCGCGCCGCGGGCACCAACCTCGTGGCCGGCGTCTCGCCCGGCAAGGGCGGCCAGACCGTCGAGGGCGCGCCCGTGTACGACGCCGTCGCGCCGGCGGTCGCCGCGACCGGCGCCGACGTGGCCGTGCTCTTCGTCCCGGCGCGCTTCGCGGGCGACGCGCTGATCGAGGCTGCCGACTCCGGTATGCGCCTCGTGGTGTGCGTCACAGAAGGCATCCCCGTGCGCGACATGGCCGCGGCCGCGGCCCATCTTTTGCGCCGTGGCACCGTGCTCGTCGGCCCCAACGGGCCGGGGCTGATCACGCCGCAACGTTGCAGCGCCGGCATCATGCCGGCTGACGTGTTCGCTCCCGGAGCCGTGGGCCTGGTCTCCCGCTCGGGGACCCTCACCTACGAGGTCGTCCACGAGCTCACCCAGGCCGGAATCGGCCAGTCGACGGTCGTCGGCATGGGCGGCGACCCTATTCACGGCGTCGGCTTTCTCGAGTGTCTCGAGCTCTTCGCGGCCGATGCCGAGACCGAGGCTGTCGTGCTCATCGGTGAGATCGGGGGCGACGACGAGGAGCGCGCCGCGGAGTTCGTGCGCGAGCACTTCTCGAAGCCTGTGGTCGCCTACATCGCGGGCTTCGGCGCGCCGCCCGGCAAGCGCATGGGCCACGCCGGCGCCATCGTCGAGGGCTCTTCGGGCACGGCCGTCGAGAAGAAGGCCGCGCTCGAAGCGGCCGGCATCCCCGTGGCGTCCGCCCCGGCGGACATCGTCCCGCTGCTGCGCGCGCAGCTCGAAAGGAGGCGGTCACCATGACGCGCATCGTGATCGGTGACGCCCCGCTGAGCATCGCAGACGTCCTCGCGGTGGCGCGCGACGGGGCCGAGGTCTCCCTCGGCCGGGCCGCGCGCGAGCGCATCGACGCGGCCCACGACGTCATCGCACGCGTCGTCGCCGAGGAGCAGGTGGCCTACGGGGTCACGACCGGCTTTGGCCAGCTGGCCACCACGCACATCCCCACCGACAAGGTCGAGGAACTGCAGCAGAACCTCGTGCGCAGCCACGCGGTCGGCGTGGGCGTGCCGCTCTCGCGCGAGGTCGTGCGCGCGGGTATGACCATCCGCCTCAACACCATGGCGCGCGGCCACTCCGGAGTGCGCGCCTCGGTCGCGGAGTTCGTGGCCGCTCTGCTCAACGCCGACCTCGTGCCGTGGGTCCCTTCGAGGGGCTCGCTGGGCGCCTCCGGCGACCTCGCCCCTTCGGCCCATCTCGTCCTCGCGATGATGGGCGAAGGCGAGGTGCTCGGCTTGGAAGGCGGGCGCGAGCCGGCCGGGCCCGCTCTGCGGGCCGCGGGGCTCGCGCCTCTCACCCTCGAAGCCAAGGAGGGCCTCAGCCTGCTCAACGGCACCCAGTTCATGGCCGCCATCGGCTGCCTCGCGGTGGCCGACGGCGAAGCGCTGCTCGACTCCGCCGATCTGATCGGCGCCATGAGCCTCGAGGGCCTGCGCGCCTCGGTCGGCCCGTTCGAGGAGCGCATCCAGCTCCTGCGCCCCATCCCCGGCCAGCTGCGCACGGCCGCAGTGGTGCGCGCCGCCACCGAAGGCAGCGGGATCATGCTGAGCCACCTGAACTGCGACAAGGTGCAGGACGCGTACTCGCTGCGCTGCATCCCGCAGGTGCACGGGGCCTGCCGCGACGCCCTGCGCTGGCTGCGCGAGGTGATCACCGTCGAGGTGGACTCCGTCACCGACAACCCGCTCGTGTTCCCCGACAGCGGCGAGATCATCTCGGCGGGCAACTTCCACGGCGAGCCGCTCGCTCTGGCCTTCGACCTGGCGGCGATGGCGACCAGCGAGATCGCCAGCATCAGCGAGCGCCGCATCTTCCGTATGCTCACCAGCTCGCTCTCGGAGCTGCCGCCGTTCCTCACCACCGACAGCGGCCTCAACAACGGCTACATGATCGCCCAGTACACAGCTGCCGCGCTGGTCGCCGAGAACAAGATCCTCTGCCACCCGGCGAGCGTCGACTCCATCCCGAGCTCGGGCGACCAGGAGGACCACGTGAGCATGGGCATGACGGCGGCGCTCAAGCTGGTAGATGTGCTGCGCAATTCACAAACGGTGCTGGGCATCGAGGCGCTCTGCGCGGCCCAGGCGATCGACCTGCTGGCGCCGCTGGAGGCGGGTGTGGGCACGAAAGCCGGGCGCGACCTCGTGAGGCGCTTCGCGCCGACTCTCGGTCGCGACCGCTACCTGGCGCCCGAGATCGAGGCGGCGGCGCGGGCCGTCGCTGACGGCCAGTTCGCCGCCGTGGTGCGTCGCGTGAGCCCGCCGGGGGGGACATCGTGAAGATCGCCCGCATCCAGACGACGCCGCTCGCACTGGTCTTCAAGGAGCCGTATCACTGGGCCGGCCGCGTCGACCACGCGGCGGCCGTGGTCCTCGTCGAGGTCGAGACCGACGACGGCCTGGTCGGCATCGGCGAGTCCGTGGCCGCCTTCCCGGCGGAGGGTACCGTCGCCGCACTGCAAGGCGTCTCTCCTCTCTTCGTCGGCCAGCCCGTCTTCGACGTCGAACGCCTGATTACCGGAGCACGGCATCTGGGGAGCTTCAATCACACCCCGTGGCATGCGAACTTCGTCCTCGCCGGTCTGGAGATGGCGCTCTGGGACATCCTCGGCAAGGCCGCCGGCTGGCCGGTTTACCGGCTTCTCGGCGGCGCCATGCGCGACGAGGTCGACTACTTCGGCTTCGTCCAGGGCGACACGGCCGACGAGCTCGCCGAGAGCGCTCGCGACCTTGCTGAGGCGGGCTACGGCGTCATCTACATGAAGGTCGGGCGCGGCGAGGACGCCGACCTGCGGAACACGGCGGCCGTGCGCGCCGCGATCGGCCGGCGCCGCCTGCGGCTCGACGCCAACTGCGCTTGGAGCGTCCCCGAGGCCATCCACATGATCGGGCGGCTGGCCCAGTTCGACCCGGACTGGATCGAGCAGCCGACGCCGCTGATGAGCATCGCCGCCTTGCGCCAGGTCAAGGAGGCCGTGAGCGTGCCCATCGCCGCCGACCAGGCGGTGTACACGCCGGCTGACGTGTACGAGATCTGCCGGCAGCGCGCCGCCGACGTGATCGTCTTGTCGCCGCACGAAGCCGGCGGCCTGCTCGCCTTCGGCAAGGCCGCCGCCATCGCCGAGGCCGCGGGCGTGCCGATCTGCCTGCACGGCCAGGGCGTCTCGGGCATCACCGACGCTGCTCAGCATCACCTCGGCTTGCGCACCGCCAATCTGACCGCAGGCAACCAGATCATGCACCAGCTGCTCGTCGAGGACCTCGTCACGGCGCCCGATCTCACGCCCGTCCAGGGCAGGATCGGGTTGCTCGAGAAGCCGGGCTTGGGCATCGAGCTCGACCGTGACGCGGTACGTCGAGCCACGGAGCTCTACCGGCGCGGATCGACACGACCGCAGGAGGTCGGCCCATAAAGGCGCTGATCGCGGACCAGGAGCCGGTTCGGCGGTCGGCACTTCGGCAGCGCCGTGGAGGCCTGAAGCGATGACGGTCGCCGCCTACCCCGAGTTCTTCAACGACGTCTTCGGCCCGGTCATGCAGCCCGGCTCGAGCTCGCACTTCGCCGGGCCCTGTCGGCTGGGCTACCTGGCCGGTCACCTTCTCGGCGAGCCGCCGTCCCGGATCCGGATCCTGCTCGACGAGCACGGCTCGTTCGCCGGGACGTTCGGGATCATGGCCGAGGACCGGGCCATGGTCGGCGGCGTCCTCGGCTTCCTGCCCGACGACGAACGCCTGTTCCGCGCCCTTGAGCTGGCCGAGGAGGCCGGCGTCGCGGTCTCGTTCGAGTTCACCGAGCTCACCGAGAGCCGGCATCCGAACGCCGTCAAGTTCGTCCTGACTGGTCGCAGCGGCCGCGAGGCGGAGCTCGTCGGCAACTCCACCGGCGGCGGCATGGTGGAGACGGTGACGGTCAACGGCTTCCCGCTGCGGACCATCGGCGACACCTACGTGCTCCTGGTCCTCGACGCCCAGAGGCAGATCGCCGAGAAGCAACTCGCGGCGCTTGTGCCCGGACTGCCCGAGCCGGTGGACAGCCACGAGGTCGCCGGCGACGGCCTTGGCGTGCTGCGCGCCTACATGCTAGCCGTCGAGCCGGACCTCCCTACCCTGAACGGTCTGCTCACGGCCGGCCTGCCGGGAGTCACCGTGGCCGTCCTCAGGCCCCTGTTGCCCGTGATCTCCCAGCTCGATCGCCAGCCCCAGCTGTTCGACACGATGACCCGCTGGCGCGAGATCGCCGTGCGCGAGGACCTGCCGCTGTGGGAGGTCGCCGTCCGGTACGAGATGGACGCTTCCGGGTGGCCGCGCGCCTGGATCATCGACCGCATGCGCACGCTGGCCGGCCGCATGCGCCGGCAGACGCGTGCCGTTTACGAGGAGGACCTCGTCGTCCCCACGAGCCCGTTCAAGCCCGACTTCGCCGGCCGCTGGGCCGCGCACGCCGCGTCGGGCCGGG
>Ga0209048_10004769_pt1 | contig 12949 bp, 12 predicted proteins | sample FrelakmetCRP12CR_FD_187146 | JGI IMG/M metagenome (GOLD analysis project Ga0209048, IMG submission 187146) | Freshwater lake sediment microbial communities from the University of Notre Dame, USA, for methane emissions studies - CRP12 CR (SPAdes)... | ecosystem: Environmental > Aquatic >... | reverse complement strand
AGTCAGTGCCTACTCTGCCGCGACCCAGCTGCCCGACTTCCCGCCGCGCTTCTCGAGCACGCGAATGTCGCCCATCACCATGCCACGGTCGGCGGCCTTGCACATGTCGTAGATCGTCAGCAAGCCGATCTGCACCGCGGTCAGCGCTTCCATCTCAACACCGGTGCGGCCGAGCGTCTCGACCTGTGCGATGCAGCGTACGCAGCTCTCGGCCGCGTTGAGTTCAAACGTCACCGCCACGCGCGTGATCGACAGCGGGTGGCACAGCGGGATTAGCTCGCCCGTGCGCTTGGCGGCCTGGATCGCCGCGACGCGCGCAACGCCGAGCACGTCGCCCTTGCTCGCGCTGCCGCTCTCGATCAGCGCCAGCGTCGCCGGCAACATGCGGATCGAGCCGCTGGCGCGTGCGACGCGGTGCGTCTCCGACTTCGCGGCCACGTCCACCATGTGCGCCTGACCGTGGGCGTCGAAATGCGTCAATGGGGATTCGGGCTCGGTCATTGCGGGCGGCGCAGGGCCGGCGAAGTTGTGCAGGTGACTCGCCTGTTCTCGAGTCATATCGCAACGAAACATGGGAGCAACGTTGCGCTGGCATGATAGCCACCCGTGCCAGCGCCGCAAATCCGGGTACACGGCGCCGATGCCGATGCCCACCGAACGCCACCCTTGAACTTGCGCCCAAAACCCTCGAAGTGGATCGCGGCACTGCTGTGCGCCGTCCTGTTGCCGACGCCGGGCGGTTGGCTGGCGGCCGACGCGCAATCGCCCAACATGTTGCCAGCACTGGGCGACTCGGCGTCCGACGATCTGAGCGTCGGTACCGAGCGCCTGATCGGCGACCAGATCATGCGCGAGATCCGGCGCGACCCCGACTACCTGGACGACCCGGTGCTGCTCGAGTACCTGCAGTCGATTTGGCAGCCGCTGCTGGCGGCGGCGCGCGCCCGCGGCGAGATCACCACCGAGCTCGACCTGCGCTACCCGTTCGAGCCGTTCCTGGTGCGCGAGAGCAGCATCAACGCGTTCGCGCTGCCGGGGGGCTACATCGGCGTGCACCTGGGGCTGATCGCTATGACCGCCTCGCCCGACGAACTCGCATCGGTGCTCGCGCACGAGTTGTCGCACATCACGCAGCGCCACATCGCACGCAGCATCGCGCCGAGCCGGCAGGCGTCGATCCTCGGCATCGTGACGACGATCCTCGGCGTGCTCGCCGCGAGCCGCGCCCGCGGCCCGGACGGCGCGAACGCCGCCAATGCGGTGATTGCCGGCGGGCAGGCGGCGGCGATCCAGAGCCAGCTCAACTTCTCGCGCGACGTGGAGCGCGAGGCCGATCGCGTCGGTTACGGCGTGATGACGCAGGCCGGCTTTTCGCCGACTGCGATGGCCGAGATGTTCGAGAAGCTCGACCTGGGGTCGCGCCTGAACGACAGCGGCAACTACCCCTACCTGCGCACGCACCCGCTGACCGTCGATCGCATCGGCGAGGCCCGTTCGCGCGCCGGCCTGGGCGCGGTGTCGGTGCCGACGATCCACCCGCTCGAGCACGCCACGGCGCGGGCGCGCGCCCGGGTGCTGATGGACCCGCGCAACGATGCGCTGCAGCGTCTGGAGGGGCCCGACACGAGTGCGGCGCAGGCGGCGGGCGACGCCGGCACGACTGAGAGGCCGCGCGACTCGAAGGGCGTGCAACTGCCCGACGTGCTGGTAGAGGCCACCGGAGGCAGCTTGGCCGAGCGGCTCGGCGCCGCCTACGCGAGTGCGCTTGCGGCGACGCTGCTGCGCGACTGGGCACGCGCCGATGCGTCACTGGCGCAGGCGTTCGGCCTGGCGCGGGGCAGTCCGCGGCGCGAAGACCGCGCGCTGCGCGCGGTGCACTTGCTGGCGGCGCAATCGATGCTCGAGCGCGGCGACACCGCACGCGCCGCCGCGGCGATGCTTCCGCTGCGTGGCGATGCCTCGCGCCCGGTGCTTCTGCTGCAGGCTCAGATCGCGCTCGCGGCCTATGCGCAGGCGAACGCGCCGGCGAACCCGCGCGCCGCCGAACAAGGACCTCTCGCCGTTCCGGCGATCAAGGCAAGCGCCGAGTCGCTGCAGACATGGGTTGCCATGCAGCCTCACGATGCCGCGGCATGGAATGCGCTGAGCCAGGTCTGGGCCCGGCTCGGCCAGCCGCTCAGGGCGCTGCGCGCGGACGCCGAGGCGCAATTGGCGGGTGGCGATCTGCCGGGCGCGATCGAACGCCTTCGCGCCGCGCAGCGGCTGGCGCGCGGCGGCGGGCAGACCGACTTCATCGAGGCCTCGGTCGTCGACGCCCGGCTGCGTGCGCTCGAGGCCGAACGCCGCGCGCTGCTGGCGGCCGATGGCAAGAAGAAGCGCGGCGGAACGGACGACGGCGAGCTGCAGTAGCTCGGCCGCGCCGGGTTCGAAGCCGCTTCGGCCGTCGTCCCGCCGCATCCGCCCCGCCACTTGGCGATCCTGCCCGAGCGGTGTCGCGAGGCGCGATAGCCGCGGCGCTCAGCCTTCGCGCAGGCAATCGACGATCTTCATCCGCGCCGCGCGCCAGGCGGGAATGAAGCCGCCGACGAAACCCATCGCCAGCGTGAACAGCAGCGTCTGCAGCGCGATCATGGGTGTCAGCCTGAACTGGAACGCGAGTTCGCTGAAGGTCTGGAAGTTCACGGTCGAAATGTCGACCGCCTGCATCGCCGATGCAGCTGCCAGCCCTATTGCGCCGCCCACGAGCGAGAGCAGCAGCGCCTCGCCCAGGAACGCGACGAGCACCGCACTGCGCCGGAAGCCGAGCGCACGCAGTGTCCCGATCTCGGCCGTGCGCTGCGCGACCGCGGCGAACATCGTGATCATCGCGCCGACGACGGCGCCGATCGAGAAGATCACCGACAGCGAAAGGCCGAGAATGCGGATGAACGTGGCCAGCGCTTCGCTCTGCTCGGCATAGAACTGGATCTCGGGCTTGACTTCGAGCTTGAGCCGCGGGTCGGCCTCAACCGCGTCGCGGATGCGCTGCGCCGCGGCCGGGTCGGCTAGGCGCAGCACGATCGTCGAGTAGGCGTTGCGGCGGAAGGCCGGCATCATCTGCTCGGCGTCGCCCCAGATCTCGGAGTCGAAGCCGGTCTTGCCGGAGTCGAATACGCCGACGACGCGCCAGTCGCGCTGCCCGAAGCGCAGCGTTTCGCCGAGCGCCGCGCCGGCAAAGCCGCTGGCGACGGCGCGGCCGGCGATGATCTCCGATGAACCAGCGCGGAACATCCGCCCTTCGACGATGCGCACCTGCGGCCGCAGCTCCAGGCCGAGCGTCGAAGTGCCGCGGACGGTGGCGTTGCTCGGCTTGCCGTTGCTGCGCTTGGGCAGCGTGATCAGCACCACCGGTTCCTTGCTCAACAGGCGCTCGCCGAGCGAATTGGTGGCGATGCCCGGAAGGCTCTCGACGATCGCCGCCTGCGCTCGCGTGATGCCGCTGTTGATCTCGGCACCGGCGCCCTTGCGCAGCAGCAGCAGGTTGTCGGGCTGCCCCGTGGCGACGAGCGTCGCGCGGATGCCCTCGCTCATCATCAGCACGGTCGCGTACACAAACACGACGAGCGCCATGCCGCCTGCCGTCAGCAGCGTCGTCACGCGACGCACCCAGAGATTGCGTGCGATGTAGGCGAGCGGTATCGCTTTCACCCTACGTGCCGCAGTCCGTCGACGATGCTCAGCCGCGACATCTTCCACGCCGGCCACGCGGCGGCGATCGCGCCAACGGCGAGGCTCGCCAGCAGTTGCAGCGCCATCGTCAGCGGCGAGACGATGAAGACCGGGAACAGCGTACCCACGGCTTTGGCAAACGCGGCCGCGATCGGCAGCGTTGCGAGCAAGCCGATGCAGCCGCCGATCAGCGCGATCGCGAGGCTCTCGCCGAACAGCAGCTTGACGACGAACGCGGGCCCGAAGCCGAGCGCTCTGAGCGTCGCGTATTCGGCCAGGCGTTCACGCGCAGTCATCGTCATCGTGTTGGCCATCACCGCCATGATGATGACGATGATGACGACGCTGACGGCCTGGATCGCGACCAGGATAGCTTCGCTCATCGAGACGAAGCCGAGCTGGAACGCCTTCTCGGTCTCGGTCAGCGTCTCGGCGCGCGAATCCTTGAACACGGCATCGATGCGCTGCGAGATCTGCGCCGCGTTCTGCGGCTCGTTGATGCCGACGATGAACACTCCGACGTAGTCGGCGTTCTCCAGGCTGCGCCTGCGCATCGTCTCCGACAGCAGCTTCCAGTGGAACAGGAACTGCGACTCGTCGGTCTTGGCGTCGATCCCGTCCCAGATGCCGCGCAGCGTGAACGTCCAGGTGCCGGGAAAGATCGTTCCGCGCAGCGGGATCTGATCGCCGATCTTCCACCCGTACTCGTTGGCGAGCTTGCGCCCGACGACCGCGCCACGCTGGTCGAGCAGGAAGGCCTTCTTCTCGTCATCCGTCAGCACGTACTCGGGATACAGCGCGAGATAGCTCGCCGGCTCCACCGCGAACTGGGGAAAGAAGTTGCGCTCGGTGATGTAGATCCCGCCGAACCAGTTCGACCACGACACCGACGAGACGCCCTCGACGCTGCGGATGCGCTCGGCGTAGGCGAGCGGCAGCGGAAAGGTCAGCGAGATCGCGTTGCGCGTCACCAGGCGCGTGCTCGACGTGCCCTCGACGCCGTTGTACCAGGCGTCGACGATTGTGCGCAGCAGGCCGAAGGCGCAGATCGCTACCACCAGGCCCACCATCGTCAGCAGCGTGCGCAGCCGGTGGCGAAACGCGTTCTTGAGCAGCAGGCGCAGGACGAACATCGCGACGCAGGCTCAGGGGGCGGCAACGGCCTCGTCCGGCACCAGCTCGCCCTTCTCGAGGTGGATCAGCCGGCGCGCCCGCGCCGCCGCCTTCGGGTCGTGCGTGACCATCACGATCGTCTTGCCGAGTTCGCGGTTGAGCTGCGCGAGCAGGTCCAGCACCTCGGCGCCGGTCACGCGGTCGAGGTCGCCGGTCGGCTCGTCGGCGACGACGAGCGTCGGGTCGGTAACCAGTGCACGCGCGATCGCCACCCTTTGCTGCTGCCCGCCCGAGAGTTCGTTCGGGTAGTGGTCCATACGGTCGGTCAGGCGCACCATCTCAAGCGCGGCGAGCACGTGCGCCTTGCGCTCGCGGCGCGAGAGCCGCGTCAGCAGCAGCGGCAGCTCGACGTTCTCGAACGCGGTGAGCACCGGCATCAGGTTGTAGAACTGGAACACGAAGCCGACGTTGGCAGCGCGCCAGTCGGCGAGTTCGCCTTCGCTCAGCGTCGCGATGTCGACGCCGCCGATCTCGATCCGGCCCGAGCTCGGCTTGTCGATGCCAGCGATCAGGTTCAGCAGCGTGCTCTTGCCCGAACCGCTGGGGCCCATCAGCGCGACAAATTCGCCCGCCTGCACTTCGAGGTTCACGCCCTCGAGCACGGCGAGGCGCTGCTCACCGCGCTGGTAGGCCTTGCCCAGATCGTAGATACGGATGAGCGCCTGCGTCACGACAACAACTCGCCCAGGCAGACAGTGGCTCTCACTTCCCGGCCAGCGCGACCTTGCCGCCGGACTGCAGCTTCGCGGGTGGCGAGAGCACGAGCTTGTCGCCCGACTTGAGCGCCGCGCCCAGCAGTTCCACGCTGTCGCCGAGCTTGCGCCCTAGCGTCACGGCTACGGCCTCGACCGTATCGTCCTTGACGCGAAACACCACCTTCTTGCCGTCGCGCTCCGCCACCGCGAGCGGGTTGGTCGCGAGCACTGGCTGCTGGTCGGCCTCGGTGGCAGGCTGCGACAGGATCGTCACCTTCGCGCTCATCTCGGGCAGGATGCGCGGGTCGAGCTTGTCGAAACGGATCTTCGCCATCACGGTCGCCTTGGCGCGGTCCACCGTCGGCACAATGCCGGCGACGCTGCCGCGAAAGCGCGTGTCGGGCAGGGCGTCGAGCGTGATCTCCACCGGCTGCCCGGCGCGCGCCTTCGCCAGGTTGCCCTCCGACACGTCGGCCTCGACTTCGAGCGTGCTCATGTCGGCCATCGTCACCACCGCACCCTGCGCGCCGGCGGCGCTGGAGAACGGCGTAATGATGTCGCCCACGTTGGCGTTCTTGACCAGCACCACGCCGTCGAACGGGGCGCGGATCAGTGCGTAGTCCTGGTTTACGCGCTGCACCTCGAGCTGCGCCCGCGCCTGCGCGACCGAGGCCTGCGCCTGGCCGATTGCCGCCTCCGCCGAAGCGGTCCCCGCCCGCGCTGCGTCGGCACGCCGCTGCGCGGCGTCCACCGCCTGCGGCGAGACGAAGTCCTGTGCCTGCAGGCCCTTGGCACGCGCGAGTTCGGCATCGGCATTGCCCTGCTCGACCTGCGCCTGGCGCAGGCCCGCCTCGGCCTGGCGCAGGCCCGCCTCGGCCATGCGCACGCCGGCCTGCGCGACGACGATGCCGGCTTCGATGTCGCTCGCGTCCAGGCGCGCCAGGATCTCGTCCTTCTTCACCACCGAGCCTTCGCGCACCCGCAACTCGATCAGCCGCCCGGTGGCCTTGCTCGCCACGGCGGCGCGGCGCTGCGCGACGACATAGCCCGAAGCGGTGAGTTGCGCGTACTGCTGCGACGCGTAGGCGGTGACAACGGAGGTCGTCTGCACCTCAGTTCGCCGCGGCTGCATCGCCACGGCCGCCGCTGTCGCGATGGCGATCGCGATCGCCGTCCAGGCGCCCCAGCGGCGGCGCCTTCGCGTCGGCGCAATGGCGCCGCGGTCGATGCGCAGCGAAGACAGCGTCGGCGCGGCAGGAGGCGGGGATTCGGTCATGGCGGCGAAAGAGATGTTTCGTGGTGGTGTCGCGGTGGCGTGTGTGATTGTGTCGCAGCCGACCCGCTCGCACTGGCGCGATGCACGTCATGCAAAATGGCGGCGTGATCGAAGCGCTGTCCGTGCGTTGCGCCGCTGCCCTTGTCGTCAGCCTGGTCGCTGCTTGCGCGACGGGCGCAGGCTCATCGCCGCAGCCCGCGACTCAAGCCTCCAAACCATTCATGATGGCCAGCCTTCGCCCCCGAGCATGAAAGCTGCCCGGTCGGGCAGGATACAGGCTGGCACACGCAGCGAATGAGGTCGCACTCCGAATGCAGGCGCGACCCCGCCTTCCAAACCGGCCAAGTCCATGACTGAAGCCATCGCGATCTCGCAAGTCACCTACGCCTCGCTGTCGCCGAGCGCGTCCCAGCAGGTGCCGGCCGAACTGCGCCTGCCGCCGGGCGAGAAGCTGCCCGCAGTCGTCGTCGTGCACGGCTCTTCAGGCATCGACAGCCGAGGCAAGTTCCAAATCGAGGCGCTCAATCAGGCTGGGATCGCGACGCTCGAGATCGACATGTGGACGCCGCGCGGCGTCACCAGTCCGGAGAAGCGACCACGCGGCGTTCCCGAGACGCTGCCCGACGCCTACGGCGCGCTGGCGTTCCTGGCCAACCAGGGCAGCATCGATCGGCCGCGCATCGGCATCATGGGTTTTTCGTGGGGAGGCGTCGTGTCCATGCTCACGGCGACCCAGCGCTACACCGATCTCTACATACGCGGTGCGCTCGAGTTCAAGGCGCACGCGCCGTAGTACCCGGTTTGCTGGGTCTACAACCGTGTACCAGGTCACGAGTTCATCACCTTTGCCAGCGCGACCATCTTCATCCAGGGCGGAGAGCTCGACACCTACGACCTGCCAGTGACCTGCCCGAACCTCGTCGCGGCCACCACTGCCAGAGCGCCTGGAATCGCCAGCGTGACGATGTACCCCGGCGCGACGCATGCCTTCGACCGCCGCGAGCCCGGGATCACGATCAACGACCCGTTCTCGCATCTGGGCGCGGGCGGCAAGGTCACGTTCACCTACAACGCGCAGGCCGCCGCCAAGGCGCGCGACGCAGTGGTGGCGTTCTTCAAGAGCAGGCTCTGAGCCCGAGCCGCTCGGGGTTGCATCGCGTCCGGTCAAGCCGCCGCGCGACGGCCCGAAACGTGCCATGCGTCACGCGGTACTGCCGCGGCTCGGTCCCGCTTACGCCCGCTTACCCCTGCCTCGTGCGCGATTGCATAGCCTTGGACACATGCTACGGCACGACCACCGGTTCGCGCGTTTCAGGCGCGCCGCGGCGCTGGGCTGCGGGCTCCTCGTGGCGCTGCTCGCAGCCTGCGGAGGAGGAGGCGACGGGGCGTCGGCCCCAGCGAGCGCGCCGGCGTCCGGTGTCGGGGCCGGCATCGACGCCGCGATGGCCGAAGCGACAGCGACTTGCGGCCTGAGCGACTTCGCGGCCAGCGCACTGGCACGCATCAACTCGCTGCGCGCGGCGGGTGCGAGTTGCGGCAGCCAGGGCGCCTTCGCACCGGCGTTGCCGCTGCGCTGGAACAGGCTTCTGACGCAGGCCGCAGCAGCGCACACGGCCGACATGGCGGCAAACGACTACTTCTCGCACACCAGTGCCGATGGCCGGACCATGGTCGACCGCGTCAATGCGACCGGCTACGGATGGAGCAGCCTGGGCGAGAACATCGCCGCCGGCTACGCCACCGTCGACAGTGTGATCGACGGCTGGATGCACAGCGACGGGCACTGCGCGAACCTGATGAACCCCGTGTTCGACGAGGTCGGCCTGGCCTGCGCAGACGGCGCTGCAGGCAGCCGCTACGGCCGCTACTGGACGCAGGATCTGGCGCGTTCGCGCTGACGTCGGACCCCGCGTTGCGGTCAAGCCGTGTGCGCGATTACGCCGCCTCCGAGGCAGATCTCCCCGTCGTACAGCACCGCCGACTGGCCCGGCGTCACCGCCCATTGCGGCGCGTCGAAGGCTAGCCTGAAGGTCTCGGCGTCCGCTCCGTCGAGCACACACGGCGCGTCGGCCTGGCGATAGCGCGTCTTGGCGCCGTAGCGTCCCGGTGGCGGCCGGCCGGCGACCCAGCTCGCATCACTGGCGGCCAGGTGGTGCGACCGCAGCCATGGGTGCTCGTGCCCCGGCACCACGTAGAGCGTGTTGGTCTCCATGTCCTTGCGCGCGACGAACCAGGGCGCGTGTTCGCCAGCGCCACGCGGCGCGCCGCGCTCCTTCACTCCTCCGATACCGATCCCCTTGCGCTGGCCGAGCGTGTAGAACGACAGGCCGACGTGCTCGCCGAGCGTTCGCCCGCGGTCGTCCTTGATAGCACCGGGCGTGTTGGCGAGGTAGCGGTTCAGGAACTCGCGAAACGGCCGCTCGCCGATGAAGCAGATGCCGGTCGAGTCCTTCTTCCTTGCATTGGGCAAGCCGATCTCGGCTGCGATGCGGCGCACTTCGGTCTTCGCCAGTTCGCCGAGCGGGAACAGCGTCTGGCTGAGCTGCGCCTGGCTGAGGCGGTGCAGGAAGTAGCTCTGGTCCTTCAGCAGGTCCAGCCCCTTGAGCAACTCGAAATGTCCGTCGCCCTCGCGGACTCTCGCGTAGTGACCGGTCGCGATCTTGGCAGCGCCGAGCCGAAGCGCATGGTCGAGAAAGGCCTTGAACTTGATTTCGGCGTTGCACAGCACGTCGGGGTTGGGCGTGCGACCGGCCCGGTACTCGCGCAGGAATTCGGCGAACACGCGCTCGCGATAGTCGGTGGCGAAGTTCACGTGCTCGAGCTCGATGCCGATAACGTCGGCAACGCTCGCTGCATCGAGGAAGTCCTGGCGCGACGAGCAGTATTCGTCGTCGTCGCCCTCCCAGTTCTTCATGAAGACTCCGACGACTTCGTGACCCTGCTGCTTGAGCAGCCAGGCGCAGACCGCGGAGTCGACCCCGCCCGACAACCCGACCACGATGCGCTGCCTTGCCATGGCTGCATTGTCCCGCCGTTGAGCTGGCAGGCGCTGGGCATCGGTCAGCGATTCCGTAGGGACCCTCGTCTGGATGCGGCTGAAGCGGCAAAGGCGGGCAGCGGGATCGTGATGCCGATCGACCCCGCGCGTTGATCGGCGCCGGCCGCGGCGCGGCGCGCGACCGGGCTGCACCTCAGCCCGTGCCGCCCTTGATCTCGGGCGCGAACAGCGTCGGGTGGGCGACGAGCGCCTCCAGCGGGTAACGCCGGCCCGCGAGATGGTCTTCGATGCAGCGCAGCAGCAGCGGGCTGCGGTGGCGCGCATGGCTGGCGCGGATCTCGTCCGGCGTCAGCCAGACGGTACGGACAATGCCGTCGTCGAGCGCACGCCCCGATTCGGCTTCGCCGACGGCGCCGCAGAATGCAAAGCGCAGGTAGGTCACGTCTTCCTCGAGCCACGGCCGCCTGAAGCGCGACAGGTAAACGCCGACCAGCGCGCTCGGGATGAAGCGACGCGCGGTTTCTTCCAGTGCTTCGCGCACCACGCCCTGCAGCAGCGACTCGCCCTCGTCGAGGTGGCCGGCCGGGTTGTTCAGGCGCAACCCTTCGGGCGTTTCCTCCTCCACCAGCAAGTAGCGGCCACCCTGCTCGACGATGGCGGCCACGGTGACGCTCGGTTTCCAGCGGTCGGTCATAGCGATGATGGTAGCTTGACCTGGGACAAAGTGGCGTGCGGGGCCAGTGATGCGGGATTGTGTAAGCTTCGCCGGTTCTTCAAGTCAACACCTGAGGAGTTGAGTTCATGGCTTTGGTAATCGGAGTTCCGAAGGAAACGGCGGCAGACGAGAAGCGCGTCGCGACCGTGCCCGATGTGGTGGAAAAGCTCGTTAAGCTGGGGTTCCAAGTGGCCGTGGAAAGCGGCGCTGGCGACGCCGCGAACTTCGGCGACGACACTTACCGCGCAGCCGGTGCCGAGGTCGCGGCAACGGCCGCCGAGCTCTGGGCAAGGTCGGACATCGTCTTCAAGGTGCGCGCGCCGAGGCCGGACGAAGTCGGCCTGATGCGCGAAGGCGGCACGTTGATCAGCTTCATCTGGCCCGCGCAGAATCCCGAGCTGATGCAGCAGCTGGCGGCCAAGAAGGCCACCGTGCTCGCGATCGACTCCCTGCCGCGCCAGTTGTCCCGCGCGCAGAAGATGGACGCGCTGACCTCGATGGCCGGCATCAGCGGCTACCGCGCCGTGATCGAGGCGGCCAACGCCTTCGGCCGCTTCTTCAACGGCCAGATCACCGCCGCCGGCAAGATTGCGCCGGCCAAGGTCTTCATCGCCGGTGCCGGCGTCGCGGGTCTGGCTGCGATCGGCACCGCCGCCAACCTGGGCGCCATCGTGCGCGCCAACGACACGCGCGCCGAGGTCGCCGACCAGGTCGTGTCGCTGGGTGGCGAGTTCGTCAAGGTCGATTTCGAGGAAGAAGGCTCCGGTGGCGGCGGCTACGCCAAGGTGATGAGCGAAGGCTTCCAGCAGGCCCAGCGCGAGATGTACGCCAAGCAGGCCAAGGAGGTGGACATCATCATCACCACGGCGCTGATTCCCGGCAAGCCCGCGCCCAGGCTGATCACCGCCGAGATGGTGAAGAGCATGAAGCCGGGCAGCGTCATCATCGACATGGCGGCCGAGCAGGGCGGCAACTGCGAACTCACCGTTCCTGGCGAGGCCGTGGTCAGGCACGGTGTCACCATCGTCGGCTATACCGATCTGGTCAGCCGCCTGGCCAAGCAGTCCTCGACGCTGTACTCCACCAACCTGCTGCGCGTAACCGAGGAACTCTGCAAGACCAAGGACGGCGTCATCGACGTCAACATGGACGACGATGCCATCCGCGGCCTGACGGTCGTCAAGGAGGGCAACATCACCTGGCCGCCGCCGCCACTCAAACTGCCGGCGCCGGTTGCGGCCAAGCCGGCCGCAATGCCGGCCAAGGCGCCTAAACATGGCGAGGCGAGCGCTCCAGCATCGGCCACGCGCACGGCGGTCATGTTCGCCGTCGCGGCGCTGGTGTTCTGGTTCGTCGGCGCCAACGCGCCAGAGGCCTTCCTCGCCCACTTCACGGTGTTCGTGCTGGCCTGCTTCGTGGGTTACATGGTGGTGTGGAACGTCACGCCCGCCCTGCACACGCCGCTGATGAGCGTCACCAACGCGATCAGCAGCATCATCGCCATCGGCGCCTTGGTGCAAGTCGCGCCACCGCTGCTCGGCGGTGGCGCGGCGCGTCCGGACGCGTGGATCCACTGGCTCGCGTGGGTGGGTATCGCACTGACCGCAATCAACATGTTCGGCGGATTCGCCGTCACGCAGCGCATGCTGCAAATGTTCCGTAAGTGACGGAGACGACCCATGTCCGCAACGCTTGCAACTGCCTCCTATATCGGGGCGACCATACTCTTCATCCTCAGCCTCGGCGGCCTGTCCAATCCGGAGAGTTCGCGCCGCGGCAACCTGTACGGCATGATCGGCATGACCATCGCCGTGCTGGCGACGGTTTCGGGGCCGCACGTCACCTCGGCCGGCTATGCCTGGATCATCGGCGCGATGTTGATCGGCGGCAGCATCGGTCTGTACGCCTCGCGCGTCGTGAGAATGACGCAGATGCCGGAACTGGTGGCGCTGATGCACAGCCTGGTCGGCCTCGCGGCCATGCTGGTCGGCTTTGCCAATTACATCGATCCCGCGGCCTCGGCGGAATTCACCGGCGCCGCGAAGTCGATCCACGAAATGGAGATCTACATCGGCATCCTCATCGGCGCGGTGACCTTCACGGGTTCGGTGATCGCTTTCGGCAAGCTCTCCGGCAAGATCGGCGGCAAGACTCTGCTGCTGCCCGGGCGCCACTGGTTGAACCTCGCCGGCCTGCTAGTGGTGATCTGGTTCGGGCGGCAGTTCCTACTCGCCGAATCGATCGACGCGGGCATGATGCCGCTGATCGTGATGACCGTGATTTCGCTGCTGTTCGGCATCCACATGGTGATGGCGATCGGCGGCGCCGACATGCCGGTGGTCATTTCGATGCTCAACAGCTACTCCGGCTGGGCGGCGGCGGCG
>Ga0209048_10004768_pt1 | contig 12950 bp, 11 predicted proteins | sample FrelakmetCRP12CR_FD_187146 | JGI IMG/M metagenome (GOLD analysis project Ga0209048, IMG submission 187146) | Freshwater lake sediment microbial communities from the University of Notre Dame, USA, for methane emissions studies - CRP12 CR (SPAdes)... | ecosystem: Environmental > Aquatic >... | reverse complement strand
CCCGCGAAGCCGAGGGCTGGCCCACAGACGACACGGCTTGATTCGCGCGAAATTCGCGGATCTCAGCCGACGTCAGGGGTTTTGCGACAGCCTCATAGGTGCTCTATTTCCGCCGCCGAGTTGCCGATAACGGGGACAAGGAAAGGGGAAACATGACCGCAACGAGTGAAGGTACTCAAGCAGCTGATTCGCGAGTCGCTGTACGTCATCGACGAGCGACTGGTCGCGGACGCGATCGGGCTCCGCATGCACGCGCGCGGGACGCTTCCCGAGCTCAGCCTGCGCAGTGACGCCCGGGGACCGCAGATCCGCTCGTTCCGGCGCCATGACGACGCGCGCTCGTTCCGTCTTACCGGCGCGACGCGGCGCCAGGCCCTCTCGCACTGACGGGCGCGGCCGCAGCCGCCGTGCGCGCGCCCGCGAGCGCTCTTCCCAGTCCCGCGCCAGGTGGCAGAACGTGCACGCCCAGGGCTGTCCGCCCGCTCGGCCGGCCGCGACCCGGCGCCGTCGACGTACGGGTGGTCCTGGATCCCGATCAGGTCGAGGCGAGCTGCTCGGCCGCCACCGCCCGCTCGACGGTGCGACCGGCGTCGTCGGCCTCCGGCACGAGGAAGACCCCGAACCGGGACCCCGTCATTGCCGCGCCCACTTCTCGCGTGGGTTGTGCAGCGGCGTCAGGGTCGGTTCGATCTGCGCCCGCAGGTGCTCGAACCGCGGCGTCAGCGACAGCTTCTCACCGAGGTGCTCCAGCGGCTCGTCGACGGTGAAGCCGGGACCCATCGTCGCGATCTCGAACAGCACGCCCGACGGCTCGCGGAAGTACACCGACTGGAAGTAGTGACGGTCGATGATCGGCGTCGGGCGCGTCCGGCCCGAGGCGGCCACCCGTTGCTGCCAGGCCTCGATCTCGTCCGGCTCCGAGGCCCAGGCGACGTGGTGGACCGTGCCCGCTCCCTGAAGCGGATGCGCATCCGATGCCTCGTCGTAGATGTAGAGGCCGCCGCGCTTGTCGCCGCGCGCCTCGTGTCCGTCGCTGCCGCCCGCGGCGGCGCCGGCGGCGGCGGGCTGGAACCCAAGCGTGTCCTCGAGCAGCGCGCGACTGCGCTCGGGATCGTCGGTGTAGGCGCGTACGGCGTGGAATCCCTGCAGCGCGCGCTCGGCCGGGATCTCGGGATGATGGGCGACCAGCGGCTCATCGCCGGTGTGCACGACCAGGAGCTCGTGCTCGAGCCCCTCGAAGTCGGCGAAGCGCAGGCTGTCGCCGTCGCGGGTCGACTCGTAGCCGGCAGCGCGGAGGCGCTGCTTCCAGAAGTCGAGCGCTGTGGGCCCGGCAACGCGCCACACGATGCGGTGGACCATTCCCCGGCCGGCCCGCCCGCGGGCCGCCCCGGGGTACTCGAAGAAGGTGATGTCGGAGCCGGGATCAGCGTTCTCGTCGGCGTAGAAGAGGTGGTAGACCGAGGTGTGGTCCTGATTGATCGACTTCTTGACCAGGCGCAATCCGAGCACGCCGGCGTAGAAGTCGACGTTGCGCTGCGCATCGGCGGTGATCGCGGTGATGTGATGGATGCCTTCGAGCTTCATGTGGGCCTCCTGCGGAGTGTGAGAAGAAGGCTAGCAGAGATTAGTTGTGTGCTCAAATACCTGCGCGCTGGGTGGCGTGGGCGCGGCGTGGGCGTGGGCGTGGCGTGGGCTCGGCGTGGGCGTGCGGCCGGGCTCGCCGGCGCAGAAATACGCCGCGCGGAGCGCGGCTCATCAGAACATCGCGGCCGGGTGGCCGGGCGCTACCAGTAGACGCCGGGGGTGGCGCGCTTGAACGCGCGCTGCTCGGCGGTTTCGGGCTCCGCCGTGCCGGACTCGGGGAACAGCTTGAAGGCCCGGTTGATGATCACGTCCTGGGCGCCCGGGACGATCGCGTAGCCGAGTTGGCCCAGGTTGCCGAGCGCCGTCGAGACGCGCTTGGGGCGCCTGCGGATCGCCTCGCAGATCATGTCCGCCGCCTCTTCGGGGCGGAGGGCCGGGAAGCGGTCGTACATCTTCGTCGGGGCGATCATCGGCGTGCGCACGAGCGGCATGTACACGGTCGTGATGTGGACGCCGTCGCCGATGATCTCCGAGCCGATCGAGCGCGAGAACGCATCCAGTGCCGCCTTCGAGGCCAGGTAGGCGGCGAACCTCGGCGTGTTCGTCTGCAGCCCCATCGTCGAGACGTTGATGATGTGCCCCGTGCTGCGCTCGCGCATCGCGGGCAGCAGATCGAGGATCAGCTTCACCGGGCCGAAGTAGTTGACCTGCATCGTGCGCTGGTAGTCGTGGAAGCGGTCGTAGGAGCGCCCGACGGAGCGCCGGATCGAGCGGCCCGCGTTGTTGACCAGGATGTCCACGGCGCCGTGCTGCTCGAGCACCTCCGCCGCCATCCGGTCGATGTCGTCGGCGTCGGTGAGGTCACACGGGTGCACGTAGGCGACGCCGCCCAGCTGCTCGATCTCCGCCCCTGTCTCGTCGAGCTTCTCCTGCGTGCGGGCGACCAGGATCGTCGTCCCGCCGTGCTCGCCGATCTTGACCGCCGCCGCCTTGCCGATGCCCGACGAGGCGCCGGTGATCATCACCGTCCGGCCCTTGACGGCGTCGTGCAGCGAATGGGCGAGCACACCGCCCGCGCCCGGGATCCGCTGGCCGAAGGCCCGCAGCGTCGAGAGGGAGCTGCGCGTGCCCTTGGCGGCGATCTCCGGCAGGTTGGGTGCCATCGCGCGGCACCGTAGCACTGCTGCCCCGATTCGGCGGCGATCGATGACAGCGATGGGTCGTCTGCCGATCAGTCGCCCGGCCGGCTCAAGGGTCGACCGCGTAGCGACGATCGCTCGCAGAACAACCGAGCCAGGAGGCCCGATATGTCCGCAGGATGCGGCGATTGGATCGCCGGGGCGGCTGGGGCCCCGGCGAACGGCTGCCGGTGAATGGGGTTGATCGGTCGGGCGCGGTGGGCCTCGCGCTCAGACCGGTCGATGACCGGCATTTCGTTGCCCTTCGGTCGCCCGGGACCAAGTGGCGCAACGTTGAGCCGGTAGTACCGGCTCAACGTTGCTCGGCGGGCTCGGAAACCCGCGAAGTACTACGAAATGCCGCCTCGGCGGACTCGCGCAGAGCCCGCCGCTCCCTTCCGACTCCGTTCTCCAGTAAGCCGTTCCCGGAGCCCCGGAGCTCCGGAGCCCCGGAGCCCCGGAGCCTCGGAGCCCCGGAGCCCCGGAGCCCGGCGCTCCGCCGAGCGACCCCGCTCTCAGCCGGGGCCGGGGACGCCGCAGAGATCGGCGAGCACCTGCCCGGCGGCGTGCACGGGCAGGGCCCATGTCTGCAGGCCGACGATGCCGTCGGCGGGGATCGCGCCCGACTGCTGCGCCCCCTTCACGGCAGCGGTGGTGTGGGGGCCGTAGATGCCGTCGGTGGCAAGCACCGGGTTGGAGCTCGGCGCGAACGAGCCGCGTCCCTCGTTGAGGGCCGTCTGGAGCTTTTCGACGACCGGGCCCTGGGATCCGTCGCTGAGCGTCGGAGGCTCCGGGCCGGCGCCGCCGAGCGCTCCCCATGTGACCGGTCCGGCGATCCCATCGACAGTGAGGTGGTCCTCACTCTGGAACTGCTCCACGGCGGTCTTGGTGACGGGACCGAAGATGCCGTCGATCTGGTTGTAGCTCAGCGTCCGGCGGACGAGGAGGTACTGAAGCCACCTGACGGTGGGTCCGGTCGCGCCCTGCGAGATCGTGGCGGGAGTGGGCATGTTCAACTCCTCCTGGTGGGGCATGCAGGTCGAGTCACCGTACCGCGCAATCATGGGTATGCCAATCGCGCGGCGGCCCATACATAGCCGGGCCCTCCGCCGGCCACCCGCCGTCCGGACACCATGCGAACATGTGTTCGGTCGATGGCCTTGATCGTCTGCGTTCTCCTTCCCCGCTTCCAGCTCTCCGTCGCCGCGGGCGACCGGGCCGAGTTGTTGCGCGTACCGGCGGCACTGGCGCCGGAGCCGGGGGCCGCGCAGAAGGTGGGGGAGGTCTCGCTCGCGGCGGAGGCGTTCGGGGTCCATCCGGGGATGCGGATGGGGGAGGCGCTGGCGCGCTGTCCGCGACTGGCTCTCGTCCCGCCTGACCCGGCCGGCGTCGCCGACCGCTGGGAGCGGTTGCTGGTGCACCTGGAATCGATCGGGGCGGCGGTCGAGCCGGAGCGACCGGGACTCGTCTGCTTCGACGCGCGTGGGCTGCTGCGGCTGCACGGCGGGCGGGCGCTGGGGGAGGGCGATCAGCTCGGCCGGGTGCTCGCGGCGGCCCGGCGGGCGATCGGGATACCCGCGCGACTGGGGGTCGCGCCGTCGCGCTTCGCGGCGGTGGCGGCCGCGACGCGGGCGACGGTGCGACGGCCGGAGATCGTCTCGGGTGGACGCGCGCAGGCGCGGGAGTTCCTGGCTCCGATGCCGGTCGCGCTACTGCGGGCCCGGCCGGAGCTGGTCGAGATGCCCGAGGCGCTCGAGCGTCTGGGGGTGGACACGCTGGGTGAGCTCGTCGCGCTCGAGCCGGCGGCGCTGGCCGATCGCTTCGGGGGCGCGGGACTGCTCGCTCACGAGCTGGCCGGTGGAGGGGACGGGGCGTTACGGCCCCGGACGGCGACCGAGTTCCTGCGTGAGTCGCTCGACCTGCCCGAGGCGGCATCCGGGGCTCAGCTCGAGCGTGGGCTCGGGTTGCTGATCGATCGGCTCCTGGCCCGGCGGGAGCGCCGGGGCAGGACGCTGCGAGCGGTCGTGCTCTCCGCTGTGCTGGTGGAGAGCGGGACGTGGCGCGAGCGGGCGGTGTTCCGCGAGGCGCTCGCCGACCCGGTCCGGATGAGGCTGGTGCTGGCCCCGCGGCTGGCGCTGATGCCCGCTCCGGCGGAGGTGCTGCGCCTGTCGGTCGAGCACTTCGGGCCACCGACGAGCGATCAGCGCGGGCTGCTGGACGATCCCGCCGCCGCCCGCGCGGCGCGGCTGCGCGAGGCGATCCGTCATACCCGCGCCGCGGCCGGTCCCGATTCGGCGCTGCGCATCCTGGAGATCGATCCCGACTCGCGCGTGCCCGAGCGCCGGGCCGTGCTGGCGCCGTTCGAGGGATGACCGGCCCGCGTCGCCTGGCGGTTCCACGTCGCGCGGCTGTCCGGGCCGAGGAGGCGGAGGGACGTCCGCTCACCGTCGACGGCCTGGACATCGATGCCGTGCGCGAGTCGTGGCTGATCGAGGATCGATGGTGGACCGAGCGGCCGCTCCGGCGGCGCTACTGGGAGCTGGTGAGCACCGGTGGGAGGAATCTGATCGTGTTCCACGATCTGATCAGCGGGAGGTGGTGGCGGCAGCGGTGAGTGAATCAGTCGGCTGACGATCGCGCGCGGCGGGTGGCAACCGGCGGGTTCAGAGCGCGGTCGCGCCTCTAGACTCAGACCGAATGTCTTCCCCGCAGACCACAGTCGATCCGGGTCCTGCCGCCGTCGGGACGTGGAGCGGCGGGCGCTTCATGCGCTTCGGCGAGCCGCTCGACGACGAGCGCTTTGCCCGGCTGATCACTCCCGACGACGCGATCAGGACCGTGATCACCGCCGACGTGTACGGGACCGGTGACGCCGACAGCATGCTCGGGCGCGCCCTCACTGGACTGCCGCGGGAGCAGATGTGCGTGGTCGGTGCGGTGGGGCACGATTTCTACGAAGGCGAGCGCAACGGGGCCAAGGGCTTTCCCCGCTTCACCGACCCGGCCCTACGGGGGCCCGACGCCTACGCCGACTACCTGCGGATGTCGACCGAGCGCAGCCTCGAGCGCTGCGGCATCGACGCCTTCGACCTGCTCCTGCTGCACAACCCCGACCGGATCGGCTACACCAGCGAGGTCGTGTGGGAGGGCATGGCGGCGCTGCGCGAGTCAGGGCTGACGCGCCTGATCGGCGTCGCTCCGGGACCGGCCAACGGCTTCACCCTCGATCTGATCGATTGCCTGGAGCGCTTCGGCGGCCTGATCGACTGGGCGATGATCATCCTCAACCCGCTCGAGCCGTGGCCCGGGGAGCTCTGCCTCGGTGCCGCCGCGGAGGCCGACGTCGAGGTGATCACCCGCGTGGTCGACTACGGGGGCCTGTTCTTCGACGACGTGCGTCCCGGCCAGGAGCTCGTCCAGCACGATCACCGCAGCTTCCGCCCGCCGGGCTGGATCGAGGCGGGTCGCGCGCGGATGGAGGCGATGCGGCCGATCGCCGAGCGAACCGGGCTGACGATGCTGCAGCTGGCCTGCCAGTGGAACCTGGCCCACGATGCCGTCGGGTGCGTGGCGCCGACGCTGATCCAGGAGGCGGGCCCGAACGCGCGCCCGGTCGAGGAGAAGCGCGCCGAGCTCGCCGCGTTGTCGGCGGAGATCCGCCTCTCGAGTGCGGACCTCGACGAGATCCGCCGCGCGGGTGACAACACCGGCTGCATGGCCCTCAAGGGCGGCAGCCCCGAGCACGCGGGCGAGGACCGGCCCGATCGCTGGGAGCTGAACGAGCGCCTGTACGAGGTCGCTCGCCGCTGGCGGATCGAGCCCGACCGGGACCTGACGCAGGCCGCGGCGTAGCGCCACCGGCACAGAGGCCGCGCGGCCGGCACCGCCGTCGCCCGACTACCGCAGCGGCCGGCCGTTCATGAAGATGGCCACGAACGTGGTCATGATCGTGACCGCGTGGATCACGGCCATCAACGCCACACCGGTGAACACCGAGCGCAGGAACCCGCCGGTCGCCGCGTCGCGCGTCGCGGACAGGTACAGGAAGATCGCCAGCTCGACCGTCAGCACGACCATCACGATCCACACCGGGCCGTGCTGCTGGGCATTGCTGCGGTAGCGGGCGATGCGGCCGGGCACGTGCTGGAGCTCGAGCACGAGGTCGCCGACGATGACGCCGATCGTGACCCCGAGCGGGTTGCCCAGCCCGTGGTGATGCGAGGCCAGCTTGACGACCAGCAGCGGTAGAAAGATGAGCAGGACGAACGCCAGCGCCATCAGCATGTCGACGACGTGCTTCCCGCTGCGCTGCCGGATCGCGGCGAGGCCGTGGCGGAACACGCCGACCGTGCAGTCCGCGGCGCGGGCCAGCGGTGGCTCGTGGTAGATCGAGAAGCCCTCCGACACCTCGAGCCACTCGTCGACGCGCAGCCGCAGGATCACGACCACGAGCACGAGCAGAAGCCGAGCCCCACCCAGGCCGAGAAGATCGCCGCGATCAGCACGGCGGCGATGAGCAGAGGGATCGCGACCAGGGACGGCGTCCGCACGGCACCGGAGCCTATGCGGAGCCGCCGATCATGCGTCGAGGCGCTTGGTGTTCTGCTCCTCGCGGACCCACTCACAGCCCGCCGAGAGGTCCTCGACGCCCATCGCCGCGGCCACGTTGAGCCACATGCCGTAGCGGAAGAAGTCATCGATGCGCTCGCCCTCGACGCCCGAGAGCCGCTCGACGTGGGCGACGAGCCGGGCGTACCAGGCGCGGACGCGGTCGCGGATGTACTCGTCGTCACAGGCGGCGTAGGACTGGTGCTGGAGCATCAGGGCATCGCGGTCGGACTGCAACAGCTCGACGTAGGCGGTCCCCATCGCGGCGAGCACGTCCACGTCCGGCGGCGCGGTCGCCGGGTCGAACTCGGCCGCGGCGCGGGTAAACGTATCGGCGACCAGCTCGAAGCCGCGCTCCACAGCGGCTAGGAACAGCTCCCGCTTGTTGGCGAACAGGCTGAACACGTACGGCTGTGCGACGCCCACGCGGCGGGCGATCCGGTCCACGGGCGTGCCATGCAGCCCGCCGTGAGCGAACTCGTGCCGGGCCGCCTCGATCAGCGCATCCCGGCGCTCTGCGGCCGGGACGCGCTGACGAGAGGGCTGGCCCTTGGTTCTCGCCGCGGTCGACATCGTGCTCGCGTCGAGGATGCTACGTGCCCCGGATGCTCACGCCGCGACCCGGCTCGGGGCGGGTACGGATTCCGCGCTCACCGGTCGGGCGCTCGTGGCGCTGCGGCCGAACGGCAGCACCGCCGCGATCAGCGCGCCGAGCCCGAGCACGCTCGCTCCGACCCACAGCGCCGGCACGAGCCCGTCGACGTAGGCCTGCGGCGAGGCGTAGCTGCCGTGACTCGTGAACACGGTCGCGAGCACGGCCACGCCGAGCACGCCGCCGAGCTCGCGGATCGCGTTCGTGGCCCCCGACGCCTGGCCGGCCTGGTCGGTGCGGACCGAGGAGAGGACGGCGTTGGCCGCGGGCGCGAACACCAGCGCCATCCCGGAGCCGGCGAGGATGAACGGAGCGATCATGCTCGCGTAGCTCGTGTCGACCGCGGTCAGGGTGGCCAGCCAGCCGAGCGCGATGGCCTGCAGGCCGAGGCCGGCGGCCATGAACAGCCGGCTGCCGTAGCGCTCGGAGAAGAAGCCAGCGAGGGGCGAGACGATCATCGTCGCCCCGGTCCACACCAGCAGCTTGACGCCGGCCTGCAGCGGCGTGTTGTGGAGCACGTTCTGGAGAAACTGGCCGAGGAAGAAGATCGAGCCGAACATCCCGAAGTACATCGCTCCCGAGACCACGTTGGTGACCGCGAAGCTGCGGTTGGCGAAGAAGCTCATCGGGAGGATCGGCTCGGCGGTGCGGAGCTCGTGCGCGATGAACGCCGCCACCAGGACCAGGCCGGCGCCGAGCGCGACCATGACCTCCGGATTCGTCCAGCCCAGCGACTGCGAGCGCACCAGCCCGAACACGACGCCGAACAGCCCCGTCGAGGCGAGGAGCAGGCCGGGCATGTCCAGGTGCCGTGACGGTCCGTGGCTCTCGGCCAGCCGCAGTGCCGCCACGGGAACGAGCACGATCCCGATCGGCACGTTGATCCAGAAGATCCAGTGCCAGGAGAGCGCCTGTACGACGGCGCCGCCGACCAGCGGCCCGAGCGCGACCGCGATGCCGCTGATCCCCGACCACACGCCGAGGGCGATCCCGCGGCGGGACGGGGGAAAGGCTTCGGCCAGGAGCGTCAGCGTCAGCGGGGTGGCGAACGCCGCTCCGACGCCCTGGCTGGCCCGCGCCGCGATCAGCAGGCCGGTACCGGGGGCCAGGGCTGCGGCGGCGGACGAGACGGTGAACAGCGAGATCGCGATGATGAACATCCGTCGGCGGCCGTAGCGGTCGCCGAGCGCCGCCCCGGTGAGCAACAGCACCGCGTACGAGAGCACATAGGCATTGACGGTCCATTCGAGTGCCTGGATCGAGGCGCCGAGATCACGGTGGATGCTCGGCAACGCCACGCTGACGACGAGGTTGTCGAGGACGACCATGAACAGCGCGACCGACACGATCGCGAGGGTCCAGCCCCTGTTGCGTGAGTCCGACATGATCCCTCCAGAAAATTAGTGACTGCTAACTGCGAAAATATTAGCAGCCGCTAATAATCTGTCAAGTCGGGTCTTGGCGCCGTGTGCCGGGCGCGGCGTCCATCCTGGCCTGATGCGAACATGTGTTCGTAGTGACCTACGCGGAGCTCCATTGCCATTCGGCCTTCTCGTTCCTGGACGGGGCGTCGCTGCCGGACGAGATCGTTCCGACCGCCCTGGAGCTGGGCTACGAGGCGGTTGCCCTGACCGACCACAACTCCGTCTCGGGCTCGATGGAGTTCGCGGTCGCGGCGCGTTCGCTCGGCCTGAGGGCGATCCACGGGGCCGAGGTGGATCTCGATGACGGCCGCCACCTGACGCTGCTGGTCGAGAACACGCGCGGCTGGGCCAGCCTCTGTCGCATCCTCGTGCGCGCGCACGAGCACACGCGCGAGGTCAGAGGGCCGCCCTCACAGGCCAGCGTCCCGATCGGCGAGGTGCTGGAGCGGGCCGAGGGGCTGATCTGCCTCAGCGGGTGCGCGCTGCGCGGCGTGCACGACGAGCCGACCCTGCGCCGCCTGCTCGAGGCGTTCGGGCCCGATCGGCTGCGGATCGAGCTCCAGCGCCCCTTCCTGAGCGACGATCGCGCCCGTAACCGCAGGCTTGCCGGGCTGGCTCGGCGGCTCGATGTGCCCTGCGTCGCGACCGGCAATGTACACGCGCACGCACGCTCGCGCGCGCCGCTGCAGGACGCACTCGTCGCCGTGCGCATGCACACGACGCTTGATGCCTCCGAGCCCCAGCGGCGTGGCAACTTCAGCCACGTGCTCGCGTCGCCGGCGGCGATGGCGGCGCGCTTCCCCGAGTACCCCGAGGCGGTGGGCGAGACCGAGCGGCTGGTCGACCGGCTGCGATTCGAGCTCGGCACGGACCTCGGCTACCGGTATCCCGGCTCCGAGGACGAGGAGGCGATGCGCAAGCTCTCGGAGCTCTGCCAGGCGCGGTTCGAGCGGCGCTACGGCGAGGCCGCGGCGAACGTCAAGGCGGGGATCCGTGAGCGCGCTGCCGGGCGCCTGGAGCAGGAGCTGCGGATCATCGAATCGCTGGGGCTGCCGGGTTTCTTCCTGCTGCACCACGACATGCTGGAGCTCGCCCGGGAGGTCGCGCTCGAGGTGCGCGGACCGGACACCGCCCGTTCCGTCCTGCCGCCGGGCCGGGGCCGGGGCTCGAGCGTCTCCTCGATCGTCTGCTACCTGACCGGGCTCTCGCACGTGGACCCGATCGCCAACGAGCTGCTGATCGGACGCTTCCTGAACGAGGAACTGACCTCGCTGCCCGACATCGACCTTGACTTCCCGCGTGACATCCGGGAGGTCCTGATCCCCCGGGTCCACGAGCGCTACGGCCAGGATCGATCGGCGCTGGTGGCGGCCTTCCCCACCTATCGGGCCCGCGGCGCGATCCGCGAGCTGGGCAAGGCGCTCGGCCTGCCTCCGGGCGAGATCGAGCGGGTGGCGCGCGGCAGCGAGGGCTTCGATGCGCGCGAGGTGGGCACGGACATCGCCAACGCGTTCGGGCTCTCCACGGACACGGCCTCATCGGGCCGCCGGGGTGCCACGGGTCGCTGGGCGTGGCTGGCCCGGCTCGCCGCCGAGGCTCACGGGCTCCCGCGCCACCTCTCCCAGCACTCGGGTGGGATGATCGTCTCCACCCGTCCACTGATCGACTGCTGCCCGATCGTGCCGGCGGCGATGGAGGGCCGTCAGATCGTCCAGTGGGACAAGGATTCGTGCGCGGACGCGGGCTTTCTCAAGATCGACCTGCTGGGCCTGGGGATGCTCTCGGCGGTCGAGCGCTCAGTCGAGCTGATCGCCAAGATGCGCGGCGAGCGGATCGACCTGTCCCAGATCCCCTACGACGACCCGGCGACTTACGAGTGCATCCAGAACGCGGACACGACCGGGGTGTTCCAGATCGAGAGCCGGGCGCAGATGCAGTCGCTGCGCCGCACCCGGCCCGAGAACCTCCAGGACATCACGATCCAGGTCGCGATCGTCCGGCCGGGGCCGATCCAGGGCGGGGCGGTGAACCCGTACATCGAGCGCCGCCAGCGGATGCGGGTCGACCCGGGCTACGAGGTTCCCTATGACCACCCCTCGCTGGAGCCGGTGCTCGGCGAGACGCTCGGGACGATCATCTTCCAGGACCAGGTGCTCGAGGTTGCGATCGCGTTCACGGGCTTCACCCCCGGCGAGGCCGAGGGACTGAGGCGGGCGATGAGCCGCAAGCGCTCCGATGCGGCGATCCAGGCCTATCACGACCGCTTCATCGCGGGGGCGCAGCGCAAGCACGGGGTGGACGAAGCGCTCGCGGAGAAGGTCTTCGCGATGGTCCGCGGATTCTCGGGCTTTGGATTCCCCAAGGCCCACGGCGCCGCGTTCGGCCTGCTCGCCTACCAGTCGACCTGGCTGCGCGTCCACTACGCCCCCGAGTTCCTTTGCTCGCTGCTCAACGAGCAGCCGATGGGCTTCTACCCGCCCGATGCGCTCGTGCACGAGGCCCAGCGGCGTGGGATCGAGGTGCTGGCGCCCGACGTCAACGAGAGCGACGCCGAGTGCGACATGGAGCTCGGGGACGGCGAGCACGGTCGCGTTCGCATCGGGCTGGGCTACGTGCGCGGCATTCGGGCCTCCGAGGTGAGCGAGCTGGTCAGCTCGCGCCGGGCCGGCGGTCGCTTTCGCAACCTCTCCGACCTCGCCTCGAGAGGGGGCGCGAGCGCGGGATCGCTCGAGCTGCTGGCCTGGTCGGGCGCGTGCGACTCGCTGGCGCCGCCGACGGAGGGGGCGGCGCCGACCGAGGGGGCGGCGCCGACCGAGGGGGCGGCGCCGACCGAGGGGGCGGCGCCGCGGGAGAGGGCGGCGCCGCGGGAGAGGGCGGCTGTACCCAGGAACCGCTCGGCCCGGCGCATCGCCCTGTGGCAGCTGGGCGTGGCCACACCGGGGCGTAGTGTTCCCGGCGGCACTCAGCTCGCGCTCCCGCTCGACCTCCCGGCGCCACCCGTGCTGCGCGAGCTCACGCCGTGGGACTCGCTGCTCGCCGACTACGGGACGACCGGGCTGACGGCGCACGAGCATCCCCTGGCGCTGCTGCGCGAGCGGCTGCCCGCGAACGCGGTCTCGAGCCTGGACCTGGAGACGCTCGCCCACGGCACGCGGGTACGGGTCGGCGGGCTCGTCGTGGCGCGGCAGCGACCGGGGACGGCCAACGGGATCGTGTTCGTCCTGCTCGAGGACGAGCACGGGACGATCAATCTGATCGTGCCCCCGGCCGTGTACGAGCGCCACCGGCTGGCGGTCAGGACCGAGCCCCTGATGCTGGTGGAGGGCAAGCTCGAGCGATTCGCCGCCGCCGGCGGGGCGATCAACGTACTGGTCGACCGGATCTCGTCGATCGCCGCGCCAGACCAGCCGCTGGCCGAGGTCAAGGACTTCTCGCTGCTCGACGAGCGCGAGCGGCGCCGGATCGCCGAGGAGAGCCGGGGGGGCGACGGGGCGGCCGACGGAA
>Ga0209048_10004767_pt1 | contig 12951 bp, 15 predicted proteins | sample FrelakmetCRP12CR_FD_187146 | JGI IMG/M metagenome (GOLD analysis project Ga0209048, IMG submission 187146) | Freshwater lake sediment microbial communities from the University of Notre Dame, USA, for methane emissions studies - CRP12 CR (SPAdes)... | ecosystem: Environmental > Aquatic >... | reverse complement strand
GCGATCGAGACCGCATCGAACGGGCGGCCCGCGCCCTCGGCGACCGGGCCGTACCGCTGGTGGCCGACGTGGGCACACCCGACGGCGCGACCGCCTTCGTCGAGGCCGCCGTCGACGCGCTCGGTGGCGTCGACATCCTGGTCACGAATGCCGGCGGCCCGCCGCCGGGCACCTTCGCCAGCACCCCGCTCGACGCCTACCCCGCGGCGCTCGACCTCAACCTCGTCTCGGTGGTTGCCATGTGCAAGGCGGCGGTGCCCGCGATGCAGGAGCGGCGCTGGGGTCGGGTGGTGGCCATCACCTCGATCTCGGTCCGCCAGCCCATCGCCACCCTCATCCTCTCGAACACCGCGCGCGCCGGGGCCACCGGCTTCCTCAAGACGCTGGCGCTCGAAGTGGCGGCCGATGGGGTCACCGTCAACTCGGTGCTGCCCGGCCTGCACGACACCGACCGGCTGCGCCAGCTCCACGGCGGCGACCTCACCGGCGCCGCGAGCCAGCAGCCGACGGGCACCGTCGGCAACCCAGACGACTTCGGTGCCGTCGTGACGTTCCTGTGCAGCGAGCACGCCCGCTACCTCACCGGGACGGCGGTGCCCGTCGACGGGGGCGCGTACCGCGCCCTGCTCTGACCGGAGGATCCCCGTGCTCCGCCATGTCGCCCTGTTCCGTTGGATCGACGACGTCACCCCCGAGCAGATCGAGGCCGTGAGCACCGCCCTGCGCGCGCTCCCGGCGGCCATCCCGGAGCTGCGGGCCTATGACTTCGGCCCCGACGCGGGCCTGGCCGACGGCAACTTCGACTACGGCGTCGTCGCCGACGTCGATGACGCCGATGCGTGGGCCGCCTACACCCGCCATCCCGCGCACCAAGCGGTGATCGCCGACACCATCCGGCCCATCCTCGCCAGCCGGGCGGCGGTGCAACTCACCGTCGACGCCCCCTCGTGACCCCAGAGCCGCGCCGCCGACCGGGGCGGCGTCACCACCGCCGCCGCGCCGCGGGCCCGCTGATCGCCATCGCCGTGGCGGTCACCCTGATCGCCGGGGCCTGCTCGTCGTCGGGCAACAGCGCCACGCCGCCGTCCTCCCTGCCGCCCGACGCCGGGGCCGTCGTCGACAACGGGCCACCCCGCACCGGAGGCCGGATCGCGTACGCGATCGACGGCGAGAGCCCGGGCTGGAACCCGGGAGTTCACGCCTGGGGGCCCGCGGGCTACGAAGTGGCCCGAGCCCTGTTCGACACCCTCACCGCCTACGACAGCGACCGTGTCGCCCGGCCCAACCTGGCCGCCGCGCTCACGCCGTCGCCCGACTTCACGACGTGGACGATCGCGCTGCGGCCCGGCGTGCACCTGCACAACGGGGCCGAGGTCACCGCCGAGCTGGTACGCGACGACCTCGACGCCTACCGGGCCCTGCCCCGCACGTCGGCCCTGCTCGCCCCGATCGATGCGGTCGACGCCACCGACCCCCTCACGGTCGTGGTGCACACGTCCACGCCCTGGGCCACGCTTCCCTACGCACTCGCCGGCCCTGCGGGCATGGTCGCCGACCCGGAGTGGCTGCGCAGCGGTCGCCCCGACGGTGCCATCGGAACCGGGCCGTTCGTCCTCGCGGCGTGGCAGCCGGGCACGTCCCTCCGGGTCGCGCGCAACCCCGACTACTGGCGCGTCGACGCCAGCGGCGTGCGCCTCCCCTACCTCGACGAGGTCGACTTCCGGCCCATGACCGACCCCGAGGCCCGTGGAGCCGCGCTCCAGGCGGGCACGGTCGATCTGATCCAGACCACCACCACCGATCAGATCCTGCGGTTCAACAAGCTGGCCGAGGACGGGAAGTTCCAGGTCTTCAACGACACCAACAGCGAACCCGCCGAGGTGTTCGTGCTGTTGAACACCGCCCGCCCGCCCTTCGACGACCCCTCGGCCCGACGAGCGCTGGCGCTGGCCACCGACCGCGAAGCGTTCGTGAAGAACCTCGAGCACGGCACCTTCGCCACGGCCGACAGCCCGTACCCGGTGAGCTCGCCGTGGCACGTCGAGGTGACGTATCCCGCGCACGATGCATCGGCCGCGAAGGCCCTCGTAGCCACCGTCGCCGCGTCCCACGGCGGTGCGTTCCGCTTCTCGCTGCTCGCCCCGGCCGATCCCCGCGATCTCGCCGCTCTCCAGTGGCTCATCAAGCAGTGGGCCGAGGTCGGCATCGAGGCCACCCTCGATCCCGTCGATGCCGGCGCCGACGACCGCGTGGCGGTGGGCGCCTTCCAGGCCACGCTCTGGCGCCAGTTCTCGTCGCCCCACCCCATCGGCGACGCGGCCGCGTGGGCACCCTCGACGGTCGCCCCCCTCGGTGAGAGTGGACTGAACCTGGCCCGTTCCCGCGACGACACCATCGGCGCGGCGCTCGACGCCGCGCGGGCCACGCCCGACCAGGCCGAGCAGAAGAAGCAGTACGGCATCGTGCAGCAGCGACTGGCCGACGATCTGCCCTACGCGTGGCTCTACCACGGGCAGTACGGCGTCGTGGCGGTCAACGACCTGGTCAACGTGGCCACCTACACGCTGCCGGGCGGCGAGAAGGGCCTCGAGCTCCTGGTGGGCAGCCAGCCGCTCTACCAGGTGTGGCGCCGCGGCTGACCCGACTGCACCGCCGGCGGCTACCGCACCGGTGGCGAGACCTCGAGGCGGTCGGCGGCGAGCCGGAACCACGAGGTGAGGTGCCGGGTGATGCCCTGACCGCGCACCTCCGGCGCGACCCGCACCGCGGTCAGCTCCTGCTGGCCGCCGCCGGTCCACCCACGGGCCACGCCCACGAGCTCGCCCCGGCGCCGGGCCGTCACGACCACCGGCTGCGTGCCCTCGGGCGTCGGGGCCTCGGCCAGCGGCCCGGGATCGTCGGCGGGCCAGTCGCCGGTCTCGAAGCGCCGCACCTCGGGGTCGGCCAGCCGACTCAGCGTGAGCTCGAGGGGGAGCCCACCCCGACCGATCACTGCGGCCGGTTCGAACGGGTAGTCGGCGACCGGCACCCAGCCTCGGTGCGACTCGCCGTGGCGCTGCTCCTGCAGGACGTAGACGCGGTCGAACCCGACGGGCACCCGGTAGTCGGCCAGCGCGTCGAGGGCCTTCGGGATTCGGTCGACGGCCATGTCGTCGGCCAGCGTGACATGGGGGACGAAGGGCCACGCCCGCGGCCGTTGGAGGGGCGGGCGCGATGCCTCCTCCCGCAGCCGGTGCAGCGCGGCGATCGAGTCGTCCGACCCTCCGACACCGAGGTACACCGTCGAGTTGTCGGGCAGGAACGTCTCCGGCGGACCCAACCACAGCGCGAGGGGCCGCGAGCCCGCCGCCACCTCCCTCACCAGGCGAAGGGCGTCGGGCAGGGCGTCGACGCGGACGTTCACGGGCGGCACCAGGGTCAGGTGCGGCGGCACCCGCAAGAGTGCGCCGTCACCGCAGGCCCGCCGCAGGCCGTCGATCTCACGATCGAAGGGCGGCGGGACGAGCAGTGCTACACCGAGACGCACCCGAGCCACGCGCACGGACCCTAGCGGGTCGGGCCGAGTCGGCCCGACGAGCGGCCGGCGGCGGCGCGGCTCAGCCCGCGGCCGGTGGCGCCAGCGCCTGCTTCCAGTCGATGACCACCGAGTCGGGTCCGGAGTGGCCCAGCTTCACGGGGACGTTCGAGCCCGGGAAGAGCAGCGGGATGGCTTCGGGCGGCGTGGGGTTGCCGACCTTCACCTGGTACGGCGCCTGATCGTCAGGCATGACGGTGAGCACGAAGCCGTACATGTCGACGCCGTCGGCGTTCTTCATGCCCAACGGCGCGCTCTCCACGATCACGCCCTTGGCCGGGCGGCCGTTGGCGAGCACGTCGGCGGCCGACTCGGCGCTGGGGTCACGGGCGAGGGTGACCGTGGGTGGCTGGTTCTCGAAGTCGAGGGCGATCTCCTCGAGCTTCTCGGGGTTGGCCCGCACTGCGACCACGCTCACCCCGGGCTGGAACTGCGGGAGGTAGACCTCCGGGATCCGCTGCTTGACGATCGTCTCATAGGGCGGGGTGTTGTCGAGCGTGACTTGGACGCGGAACTGACACGAGCGCTCGACGAGGCCGTTGCCCATCTGCACCGTGGTGCCGGACGGGGCAACCGCGAGGATGATGCCTCGGCCGGGCAGGCCCGTCTCGAGGAGCTTCTTGTCGGTGCCGCCGGTCAACTTCTTCAGGAATCCCATGGCGGCGAGTTTTCACCCGACGGCGGCCGTCCGCAACCGATTGTTCCGCTGGTCAGTCGGCGGTGATGCCCGCCGCCAACATCCGGGCCTGGGCCCGCTTGAGCGCGGCCTCGTGCTCGACGTCGAGCTCGGCCCGCAATGCCAGCTCGGCCCGCTCGTGGGCCCGGCGGGCCCGGTCGGCGTCGATGTGGTGCGCCAGCTCGGCGAGATCGGACAGGATCTTCACGTGGTCGTCGCTGACCTCGATGAATCCGCCGTGGACGGCCGCGACCTCGTCGCGACCGTCGACCAGTCGGATGGTGACCGTCCAGTAATCGAGGGCACCGATGAACGGAGCGTGGCCGGGCAGGAAGGCGATGTCGCCGCCCCCGATGGTGCGCGCCATGACCATCGACGCCTCGGCGGACAACAGCGTCCGCTCGGGCGAGACGAGGTCGACGATCAGGGGCATCAGGTGTTCTTCTCGAGATCGCGGGCCTTGGCCCGCGCGCTGTCCGCGTCGCCGACGTTCAGGAAGGCCTGTTCGGGCAGGTCGTCGAGGTCGCCGTTGACGAGCTGCTCGAACGACTCGACAGTCTCCTCGATCGACACGGTGACGCCCTTGAGGCCGGTGAAGACCTCGCCCACGTTGAACGGCTGGGAGAGGAACCGCTGCACCTTGCGGGCCCGGTCGACGACGATGCGGTCCTCTTCGGAGAGCTCGTCGAGACCGAGGATGGCGATGATGTCCTGCAGCTCCTTGTAGCGCTGCAGCACCTCCTGCACCCGACGGGCCACGTCGTAGTGGCGCTGGCCGACGACCTCGGGCGCGAGGATGGTGGAGGTTGAGGCGAGCGGGTCGACGGCCGGGTAGATGCCGAGCGAGGCGATCTGGCGGGAGAGCTCGGTGGTGGCGTCGAGGTGGGTGAAGGTGGTGAAAGGCGCCGGGTCGGTGTAGTCGTCGGCGGGCACGTACACCGCCTGCAGCGATGTGATCGAGCGGCCCCGGGTGGAGGTGATGCGCTCCTGCAGCTCGCCCATCTCGTCGGCCAGGGTGGGCTGGTAACCCACGGCCGACGGCATGCGGCCGAGCAACGTCGAGACCTCAGAGCCGGCCTGCACGAACCGGAAGATGTTGTCGACGAAGAGCAGGACGTCCTGGCCCTGCACGTCGCGGAAGTACTCGGCCATGGTCAACGCCGACAGCGCGACGCGGAGGCGCACGCCCGGGGGCTCGTCCATCTGGCCGTAGACCAGTGCGGCCTTCTCGATGACGCCGGACTCCTGCATCTCGAGCCAGAGGTCGGTGCCCTCACGGGTGCGCTCGCCGACACCGGCGAACACCGACACACCACCGTGTTGGGTGGCGACGCGGTTGATCATCTCCTGGATGAGCACGGTCTTGCCCACGCCGGCGCCGCCGAAGAGGCCGATCTTGCCGCCCTGCACGTAGGGCGTGAGCAGGTCGATCACCTTGATGCCCGTGGGGAACACCAGCGCCTTGGGCTCGAGGGTGTCGAACGCGGGCGGCTCGCGGTGGATGTCCCAGCGCTCGGTGATGCCCTCGAGGGCCACGCCGTGGGTGTCGAGCGGCTCACCGATCACGTTGAACACGTGGCCGAGGGTGACGTCGCCGACCGGCACCGAGATGCCCCGGCCGGTGTTGCGCACCGTGGTGCCCCGAGTGAGGCCGTCGGTGGGCTTCATGGCGATGACACGCACGCGGCTGTCGCCGATCTGCTGGGCCACCTCGGCCGCGACGTACACGGGCTTGCCGTCGACCTCGACGGTGAACTCGAGCGCGGTGTTGATCTCGGGCAGATGCCCGCGGGGGAACTCAACGTCGACCACGGGGCCGGCGATGGCGACCACGCGGCCGTCCTTCAGCTCGGTCGGGTTGTCGGTCACGGTCATGGTGTTCTCCTGGTGGGCAGCGTCAGTGCAGCAAAGGGGACTTGTCGAGCGGGTCGAGGTGCTGGGCGAACAGGTGCTCGGGCACGATGTGATCGGGGATGATCTCTTCCTTGGTGCCCTTGTCCGCCTTGAGCGCCTCGGCACCACCGACGATCTCCATGATCTCGGTGGTGATGGCGTCCTGGCGGGCCCGGTTCATGATGCGGGTGAGGGTGGTCTTGAGCTCCTCGGCGTTGTCGGTGGCGGCCTTCATGGCCCGCTGGCGGGCAGCGTGCTCGGACGCCGAGGCGTCGAGCAGGGCCGAGTAGATCCGCGACTCGAGGTAGCGAGGCAGGATCTCGTTGAGGATGCCCGTGGGCGACGGCTCGTACTCGAGGTCGGGCGCCGGACCGGCGGCGGGGTCGACCTCGGGCATCTCGAGAGGGAGGAAGCGCTTGATCGCGGCCTCCTGCGTGCCCGCCGACAAGAACCGCCAGTAGGCCAACTCGACGGTGGCGAGCTCGCCCGATTCGTACCGCTTGCGCACGGCCGCGGCAATGGCGCGGGCGTCGTCGTAGTTGGGCTGGTCGGTCACACCGAGGAACGACGCGTCGATCTTGTAGCCGGCGAACGTGAAGTGGCTCACGGCCTTCTTGCCGACGAGGATCAGCGAGTAGTCGAGACCCTCGGCCTGGCGGGCGGCGATGGCCCGCTCGGTCATGCGGATCACGGTCGAGTTGTAGGCGCCGCAGAGGCCTCGGTCGGAGGTGATGACCACGAACGCCGCGGTGTCGGCGTCAGGGTTGTCGCGAAGGAGGGCATGGTCCCTGGCCGCACCAGCGCGCATCAGGTCGATGATGACCGAGGTGATCTCGTTGCTGTAGGGGCGCGCCGCGGCGGCCCGCTCCTGGGCCTTCACCACGCGGGTCGCGGCGATCAGCTCCATGGCACGGGTGATCTTCTTGGTCGACTCGACGCTCTTGATGCGCCGGCGAAGGACGCGTTCTTGACCTCCGGCCACGACTAGTCCTCGTCAGCCTCGTCGGAGACAACCTGGGTCTCGGTCGGCACGAACTCCTCCTTGAAGGCCTTCACCCCGGCCTCGACACCGTCGGGCAGGTCGCCCGTGGTTCGGATCTGCTCGAGCAGCTCGGGATGACGGCCACGGAAGTAATCGAGCAGGTCGGCCTCGAACCGCTTCACGTCGGTCACGGGGACGTCGTCGAGGTAGCCGCCGGTGCCGGCGAAGATGACGACGACCTGCTCCTCGACCGGCATGGGCGAGTTGAGTCCCTGCTTGAGCAACTCGGTGAGGCGGTAGCCGCGCTCGAGCTGAGCGGCGGAGACCTTGTCGAGCTCGGAGCCGAAGGTGGCGAAGGCCTCGAGCTCACGGAACTGGGCCAGGTCGAGCTTGAGCGTGCCCGACACCTTCTTCATGGCCTTGATCTGCGCCGCACCACCCACGCGGGACACCGAGATGCCCACGTCGACCGCAGGACGCACACCCGACTTGAACAGGTCGTCCTGGAGGTACACCTGGCCGTCGGTGATCGAGATCACGTTCGTGGGGATGTACGCCGACACGTCGCCGGCCTTGGTCTCGATGACCGGCAGCGCGGTGAGCGACCCGGCACCGAGCTCGTCGTTGAGCTTCGCGGCCCGCTCGAGCAACCGGCTGTGCAGGTAGAACACGTCGCCGGGATAGGCCTCGCGGCCCGGCGGGCGGCGCAGCAGCAGCGACAGCTGCCGGTAGGCCTCGGCCTGCTTCGAGAGGTCGTCATAGACGATGAGGGCGTGCTCGCCGTTGTCCATCCAGTGCTGCCCGATGGCGCAACCACCGTAGGGGGCCAGGTACTTGAACGGCGCCGGGTCGGAGGCCGGGGCGACCACCACGACCGTGTACTCGAGGGCGCCGTGCTCGGCGAGGGTGCCGACGGTCTGGGCGACCGTGGAGCCCTTCTGGCCGACCGCCACGTAGATGCACTTCACGCCCAGACCCTTCTGGTTCAGGATCGTGTCGATGCACACGGTGGTCTTGCCGGTCTTGCGGTCACCGATGATGAGCTCGCGCTGGCCCCGGCCGATCGGCGTCATGGCGTCGATCGACTTGATGCCGGTCTGCAGCGGCTCGTGCACGGGCTGGCGGCCCGCGATGCCGGGAGCCTGGATCTCCATGCGGCGCATCTCGGCGCCGACGATGGGGCCCTTGCCGTCGATGGGCTGGCCGAGGGCGTTGACCACCCGGCCGAGCATGGCGTCGCCGACGGGGACCGAGAGGATGCGGGACGTGGCGCGTACGGCCGTGCCCTCCTCGACCGCGGCCGCCGATTCGGCATCGCCGAGGATCACGGCGCCGATCGACTCTTCGTCGAGGTTGAGCGCGAGCCCGAGCGTGCCGCCCTCGAACTCGAGCAGCTCGTTCACGGCCGCGTCGGGCAGGCCCGAGACGCGGGCGATGCCGTCGCCGACCTCGAGCACCCGGCCGACCGTGGTCGCCTCGAGCTCGGGCGTGAAGCCCTCGAGGTTCTTCTGCAGGGCGGCGGTGATGTCGCCGGTGTTGATGGTCAGTTCAGCCATGTGCAGATGTCTTCCTTAGAACGACTCACGGAGCTGGGAAAGGCGGTGGCGGACCGAACCGTCGATGACGGTGTCGCCGATGCGGGTGACGAGGCCGCCGAGCACGGTCGGGTCGACGATGACGACCACGTCGACCTGCTTGCCGGTGGCGGCGCTGAGCGATGCGGCCAGACGCGAGCGCTGGTCGTCGGTGAGCTCGACCGCCGAGCGGACCTCGGCGACGACCTTGTTGCCCCTGGCCGCGGTGAGCGACAGGAGCCGGTCGACGATGTCGGTCAGCTCGCGGATGCGGCCGGTGCCCACCACGAGCGACACGAGAGCGATCGTGGTGTTGGACGCCTTGCCCTCGAGGATGTCCTCGACGATCTGTTGGCGCTTGGTCACGGGCAGGTGAGGATCGATCAGGGCCTGGCGGAGCTCCTCGTTGCCCTCGATCACGCGGGCGAAGCGGAACAGCTCGTCCTGCACCTCGTTGACGTTGCCCTCGGCGGCCAGCACCTTCACGAAGGCATCGGCGTAGTCCTCGGAGTGGTCGCTCATGCCGGTGCCCCCTGCGTGCCGATCGACGAGATGTAGCTCTCGATCAGCTGGTTCTGGGTGGCGGCGTCGAGGTTGCGGGTGACGACCTCCTCGGCGGCACCGAGGGCCAGCACCCCGATCTCGGACTGCAGATCGGCGGTGGCCTGGCTCTTGGAGGCCTCGATGTCGGCCGCGGTGCGGCCGGCCATCTCGAGGGCGTCGCTGTCGGCCTTGGCCAGGATCTGGCCCTCGACCGCGGCGGCGGTCTGCTCGGCCTCGGACCGGATGCGGGCCCGCTCCTGGTCGGCGTTGGCGATGCGGCCCTGCACCTCGGCAAGGTCGGCCTCGGCCTGCGTACGGGCGGCCTGGGCGCTGTCGAGCTCACCGCTGATGCGCTCGATGCGGCCGTTCCACATGGTCTTGATCGCGGGGCCGCCCTTCCAGATCACCAGGGCCATCACGATGAAGAACGCGATGGAGCCCCAGATGACCTCGTTGATGTCGGCCGGGAGGATGACCCCGTTGGGCTTCTCCGAAGCCAGGACGATGATGCTGTGCATGCGTTGTCTCCTGTCGTCGCCCGGCGTCAGTTCTGCGAACCGGCGCGGTTGACGTAGTCCTCGATCACCTGCATCTGTTCGGACCGGTCGAGCGGCTTTTGGACCACCGCCTCGGCGGCACCGACGGCGATGCCGGCGATGCTGTCGTGCAGCTCGGCCTTGGCCTGCTGCTTGGCCGCGGTGACCTCCTGGGCGGCCTCTGCTCGCTGGGTCGCGGCCTCGGCTTCGGCCGCGGCGATCTTGTCGCGGCGTTCGCCCTCGGCCCGCGCCCGGGCATCCTCGACGAGACGGACGGCCTCGGCGCGGGTGCTGGCCAAGCTGGCGTCGTACTCGTGCACCGACGCCTCGGCCTGCGTGCTGGCGGCCTCGGCCGCTTCGAGGTCGGTGCGGATCTTCTCCGCGCGCGCCTCCATGCCCTTCATGATCGGGGGCAACAGGACGTACTTCATCAGGGCCCAGAGCACCACGAAGCCGACAGCCGCCCAGAACATCTCGTTGGCGACCGGCAGGATCGGGTTCTTGACCTCGACCGGGGCCTCTGTGGCGACCTCGGCAAGGAGGGGAAGGGCGGCTACGACGACCACAAGGGTCTCCTTCGGAGTCGGACCGGGTTCGGGATCAGACGAACTTGAGGAGGATGAACACGACGAAGCCGATGAGGGCCAGGGCCTCGGTGAAGGCGATACCGAGGAACATGGTCGTGCGCACCATGCCGGCAGCCTCGGGCTGACGAGCCATGGCCTGGACCGACTGACCGACGAGGTAGCCGATGCCGATGCCCGGGCCGATGGCCGCGAGGCCGTAAGCGAGACCGGCACCTTGCGCGCCGGCGATCGCCTGGCCGGTGGCCTTGTCGGTGGTGGCGGCCTGGGCGACTTCCTGGGCCACCGTTGCGAGAACGCTCATGGTCTTGTGAATCTCCTCGTGTTGGGGTTGTCACCGCCGGCGGCACCGGCGGTGACATCGGGGACCCGTGCGACTAGTGCTCGGGGTGCAGCGCGCCGCCGATGTAGACGGCCGCCAGGATCGTGAAGATGTAGGCCTGCAGGAAGGCCACCAGCAGCTCGAACCCGGTGAGGGCGACGAGCATGAAGAACGAGAACGGCAGCACCACCACCAGGGCGCTGAGCACCCAGAGCGTGGCGCACAGCACCGAGAAGGTCACCAGCAGGATGTGGCCGGCAAGCATGTTGGCGAAGAGACGGACGGCCAGGGAGAAGGGCCGAACGATGAAGGTCGAGATGAGCTCGATCGGCGTCACCAGGATGTACAGCGCCTTGGGCACGCCCGGCGGGAACAGGGCGCCCTTGAAGTAGTGGCCCGGGCCCTGGTGCTTGATGCCGACGACGATGAAGTAGCCCCACGTGATGAGCGCCAGCACCGCCGGTCCGGCCATGCGGGCGTTGGCCGGCATGTGGAAGAACGGGATGATCTCGAACAGGTTGCAGATCAGGATGAAGAAGAACAGGCTCGTGAGGAACGGCAGGTAGCCCAGCCCGCCCTCACCGATGGTCTGCTTGATGATGCCATCGTCGATGAACGCGACCGTCGACTCGACCAGGTTCTGTGCCCCCTTGGGCACGAGCTGACGCTTCATGCCGAGGATGAAGAGGATCGACGTGACCGCCAGGGCCACGATGTTGATGAGGGCGATCTTGTTGAAGCCGTACCAGCTGTCCGCGGGGCCGAAGATGTTCGGCCACTCGACGATGTTCTGGATGGGCGGGAACTCGAGGCCGAAGATCACGTGCCTGTCGACTCCTTGGTCTCGGGGGTCTCGGAGGTGGGGGTCCCGGAGGTGGGACGGGTCACGGGCTTGGGCTTGAGCCCGGGGAAGGCGAGCGAGGCGGAGACGTACTTCATCTCCCAGAAGAGCAGGCCGAGGTGGGTGACGATGAGGGTGATGCCGAGCGGCACCAGCGACACCCACCAGGCGTCTCGCACCAACATGACGGCCAGGAAGATGATCGCGAGCCGGATGAGGAACCCGAACATGGCGGCGGCACCCATGAGGGCCACCGAGATGCGGGCCGAGTAGGCCATGAACACGGCCGCCAGCGTGAAGTTCACCAACACGATGGCGATGCCGTAGGCGGTGGAGAGGGCTCCGGCCACGCCCCAGATGAGCCCGAACAGCGCGATGAGCGCCGGGCCGGCGATGGCGGCCTTCTTGGCCATGTCGCGAACCAGCGCGCCCTCGGGCGCCGGGCCCTCGACCTGGCTTACGAGCGCTTCGCCCATGGACCGTTCGCCTCGTGCTCTTTCATCTCGGACGTGTAGCCGTAGTACAGCTTGACGCAGGCCCCGACGAGGCCGACCACCGCGAACGCGATCGTGAACAACGGGAGCGTGCCGAAGAGCCGGTCGAGGCCGTAGCCGATCAACGACAGCAACAACGGGCTGAACACCAGCTCGTACGAGCCGGTGGTGCGGTGCATCTGCTGCGAGAGCTCGCGCCGTTGCGAAACGTCCACTCGGTGTCCTGCTTCTCGACTTCGTCCCGCCCCAGCGGGACCCGGACAACACCGGGATACCGGTGCTCACGTCACGTCGCGCCGGCCTCGGCCCGGGCGCTTGTGAAGCAATGCGCAAACTAGGCGAGGCCCCCGCGGAGCCGCAAATTCAGTCGCGGGTCATCAAAACCAGAGCCCGCGCCACCGCTCAACCGACCGTCGTGGTCTCGTCGTCGGGGCCACGTTCGGACACCTCCGAGCGGGTCGCGGGAGCGTCGGCGGGCAGATCGGCATCGCCCTCACGCGACCGTCGCCACGACGGGTGGAGCACGGTGAACAGCGTCAGGCCGAGTGCGGCGATGCCGATCGGGACGATGCCGTCGCCCTTGCCCGTGTAGGTCGGGTACAGCACGAAGCCCGACAGCAACGCCGTCCACGCCCACAGGATGAAGACGCTGCGGCTGTGCCCGTGACCCAGGCGCATCAGACGATGGTGCAGGTGGTCCTTGTCGGCGGTGGCCACGCCGGTGCGCCTGGTGGCCCGGCGCACGATGGCGAGGACCGTGTCGAGGATCGGCACGCCGAGGATGACGAGCGGGATGAACAACGGGGCGAAGAAGAAGAAGGACTGGCCGCTGAAGGGCTGGTCGGTGCGCCCGCCCACCACCATCGTCGAGGCCGCCATCAACAGTCCCAGCAACAGCGCGCCGCCGTCGCCCATGAAGATGCGCGCCGGGT
>Ga0209048_10004766_pt1 | contig 12952 bp, 13 predicted proteins | sample FrelakmetCRP12CR_FD_187146 | JGI IMG/M metagenome (GOLD analysis project Ga0209048, IMG submission 187146) | Freshwater lake sediment microbial communities from the University of Notre Dame, USA, for methane emissions studies - CRP12 CR (SPAdes)... | ecosystem: Environmental > Aquatic >... | reverse complement strand
CGATCTCAACACCCCTGGCCGGTGCAAGACATTTAGCGGCTCGCTGATATAAGCTGCCTGGCCGCCAGCGGCGAGCATTTTACCGACCCAGGTCGTCCCAGTCCGGTGAGCGCCGGTGACCAGGATAGGGGCTTTTACGGATGGAGCTACATTCTGGCTGCTGTCCATTCCAGGGCTTACACTTCCAGGCATAACCCGGGCCAGTCGGCCAACCCTGCTTTAACGATTCTAGTATCGGTACACTGTTCGGGCTGTGTCTCGAATTTTAGAAGCTCTTCAACCAACTGTTGGCGTCGGCGGTTCGAGGAATCGGTCCGCAGGCGGCTGGCGAGTCGGTCTATCTTGAGCAGGCATAATACAGCATAAGCCATACGCTGCCAGTGTTTCAGAGCGAAGCCGGGCCAGGCGATAAATGCTCGCAGGTAATACTCCAGGGCTGGACCCGCCATGCCAGCGTCTAACAGGTAACGGGCGCTCAGCCGGTAAGCTCCAGCTCGAATATGTTGGCGCTGGCTGGCGAGGCGCGAGGTCGAGTCCGGCTGGCTTTCCATCCATTGCAGGATGCGCATAGTCTCTTGTTTGAAACCGGCTGGTTGTGCGACGTTTTTTGCATCCGCGTGGTGGCGTGCAGCAGCCCACAGGTTCCCTGCGATGTATCGGATTGGCGCCAAACGGGCCATACGGATCCACAATTGGTGGTCGAGCATAAAGTGATACGTCGGATCGAGGTAGCCAGCCTGTTCCAGCACAGACCGGCGCATAAAAACGGCTGGCTGGCAAATGATTCGGAACCTCATCAGCTCGGGCAGGCCCCAATTCTCAAAGGTGAGCTTGGCGATGGGTTTTCCCTGCGCGTCGATAGTGATGGCATCGCCGAAGACCAACCCCAATGCAGGATTGCTCTGTAAAGCAGCTACGGCCATCTGGATCGAGCCAGGCAGGTAAAGGTCATCCGAATTGAGCCAGGCAACAATCTCACCCTTTGCTCGTTGGATGCCTTTATTTATCGCTTCAGCCTGGCCGGAGTCGGGTTCGGATACCCACCACTCTAGCTTGCTGGCATAGCGCTTGATGATCTCCCTGCTGCCGTCTGTAGAGGCGCCGTCGACGACCAGGTATTCAACCGGCTGGTAGCATTGCGCAAAGACAGAGCGCATAGTTTGCTCCAGGTAGGCGGCTTGGTTATAGGAAGGTGTGATGATGGACACCAGCGGGTTTTGAGCCGTCACGGCGACCCAGGAGTATTGCTTTTTGGATGGGTAAGATCGTAGATCAGGTAGCCGGGTGACCTGGCCAGGACAGGGAAGTTTGCATCCAAGAATTGTTTCAAATTTGGCTGGCCATTAAATTGGTTGAAAGCTGTGATCAGGAAGTAGCTTTTATCGGCGATCCGCTTCTGGAAATATTCCTGGAAATCTTTATTGCTGCCGCGCAATTTTGATAATTCCTGCTCCCCTCGGTTGGGCCACAGGGTGACTTTTCGCCAGCCATAGTACATCAGGCGGTAACCGTAGTCCTGGGTCAGGGCCAGGATTTTGCCGTTCGCAGGCAGGTAGGAGGCGATAGTTTGCCAATAAGCCGGCTCATTGCGGTAATTCTCGCTGTAAAGTGGGATTACTGCCTGCCAGGAGTAGTAAGTCATGGCAGCCAGGATTCCACCGGCAAAAGCCAGGCGCCAGATTGTATTCAACTTAAAAAGGCGTTCCAAGATTGCCTGCGCCACGGGTGTAATCGAAAGCGCCAGGATGGGAATGAGCTGGATCTGGTAATAGTTGTGAGTGGAGATCTGGTATGGCAACAAAAACCCATACAGGATGTAACCTCCCCACAGCCCAACCAGTATGGCCAGGTTGCGGCGGCGAGCAAGCAGCAGGCCCACTACTCCAAGCAGCAAAGGTACCAGCCCCATCAGCTCCCTGATCAAATTCAGCCAGTGCAGGTAGAGGGAAGGGCTCAGCAGCAAATGCGCCAGGGCTAGAGTCCAGCTAGAAAAGTATTGAGAGGCGCGGTCGCCTCTGCCCAGGTAATAAGCAAGGGTGGGGCCAATCATCAGGATACCCATTGCCCATACTTGCAAGCTGCCCAATATCTTCAGCAGCGGAGTAAAAACAGGCCTGGAGCGGAGGAAGTCGAAAGTATAAATAATCATCGCGGCCATGGCGACCGCTTCGATGTAGAACGCCACTGCCTTGGTCAGGACCGCCATTCCAGATGAGACCCCTGCCAGGATGGCCCACTTCCAGGTCCGTTCTTCGGACCAGCGGTATAGGGCGTAAGCGGAAAGGATGATCCACATCACCATTCCTGGATCGGGTTGGAAGGAACGGCTGGCCTGGACGCTAAATGGCAGCACCAGGTAATATGCCAGGGACAAGAATGCGGTCCAAAAGGCAATCACCTGCGCATTAGGTTCAGGTTTATTCGCCAGGGCAGCCAGGGTCATACGCCGGGCCAGAGCAAACAGAGCAACTCCCCCGATGATCCAAAATAGCGAGCTATAGATGCGCGCCACCCACATGATCTCCTTGCCAGCGAGCAGGTATGTTACTGCTGCCAGGGTCTCAAGGATCGGAGGTTCGTATTTTCCGGTGGAAGCCGAGAATTCTTGGGCTTGCTGGCGGACGGCAGGGTTAAAAACCGGATTCAGCTGGTAATAGGTGCCGCGGGCGATGATGGCGCCGCGCAACTGGCGCGTCGGGTTGAAATCGATGGGCTGGTCGGTCAGGTCAAACAGGCGTAGTCCCAGACCGAGCGCCATCAGCGCCAGAAGCAAGAGCGTGTAATAGACTTGGGGGCGGCGGAAAGAGCTTTTCAGAGAGTCCACCGGATTTAAAATAAACTCTCGTACGCGATTTTCGGAAAAACAGCTAATTTGCCCCCTACGGTCGCATCGAGCACCTGACGGCCTGCCTCACGGTAGGCCTGACCCGCCATGCGATAGGCGCGCTCGGATGTTTCAAGATCCGGTAGTTGCCAGCGGAACCCTTTGCCAAAATAGCCGCTGTGAAAGTGGTCGGGATCATCGCCCTGGGATGTAACCGTGGTATTCGGCTTTCCTTGCGTGGTGAAATTGTGATCTACACCAATCAGGATGACCGTCTCAAAGCCCATATGGAAAGCCAGTTGTAAAGCCACGTAGGTCACCGTGGCGCCTTCCCACAGGCGGCCGCGAGCGTCTCTGGCGAACTTTGGGCCGGAGTAGGTGGTGTGCAGGAAGACCACATCTTCGGCCGGCTCGATCATGCTGCGGGAGCGCCAGGACAGAAATTTGGGGATGGGCAAAGCCCGGATATCCGCGGCGCACTGTTCAATGACCAGACTGTTGACAGAGAGATAAAAAGAGGTGAGGAAACCCAGGTCTGGGAAACCCAAATAAATCCGGTTCATGCCAAAGGTGTATTCACTGCGCAGTCGGGAAAGGTCCGTTCTCTGCAGGCTGGGCCCATTGCCGATGATAAAGCAACGCTGGCCGCGGTGGGCATCTTTCTGGATTGTCAGCTGGCGGATGCTGGCTCTCCGCCAGGGGTGAAAGGTAGCCGAGGGCCATTGGGCGAGGCGTTGAAGAGCATAACGGGCATTGCTGGCGAGATGCCATAGAGGAGCTGGCACAGCTTGTTTGAGTTTTTGTTGGGTGTTCTTCTCAGTGTTTTCCATATCCAATTACTCTGTGCTCAGCCGCGCCGTGGCGCCCCCATCAATGACCAGGGCCTGACCGGTCATAAAAGAGGATTGGGTCTCATCCGCCAGGAAATAGATGGCATGGGCAATCTCTTCAGGCCGGCCGACCCGGCCGTTGACTGTCTTGCGCGCCAGATTGTCCAGCCGTTGCAGGATGTCAGTCCCCTGGACATGGCCGCGGTTCAAGCCGGCGCGCAGCATGGGTGTATCGACTGCGCCTGGCAGGATAGCATTGGCGCGGATGTTGTCTGGCGCGAACTCGATGGCTACCGCGCGGGTGAGCGCCAGCAAGCCCCCCTTGCTGGCAGCATAGGCTGCGATATTGGTAGATGTGGACACTGCGTGCACGGAGGACACGTTCACAATAGCGCCGCCGCCAGCGGCCTTAAACAAAGGGTGGGCCAGTTTGATCCCTAAAAAGGCCGAGCGCAAATTGGAAGCCATGACAGCGTCCCATTCCTCCACGGAGGTATCTACCAGGGGCTTGGCGACTTGGACGGCGGCGTTGTTTACCAGCGCGTCCAGCCTACTAGTAAAAGCGCGCGCCTGGTGGAAGATGGCTTCCATGTTTTCCCCAATTGAAATATCCAATTGGATAAAAAGACCATTTTGGGGGAAGGTATCTCCAAATGGGGCGCGGTCGACGCCAATAACACGCCAGCCCTTCTGAACAAAAAGCTCGACTGTGGCGCGGCCAATTCCGCCAGCCGCCCCGGTGATCAACATTGTCTTTTGACTTCCTTCAGAATCGGTCATTTCAGCTCCAAGATGCCTTATCAGGAGGAGTGAGTCCAAGGCCCGCCAGCAGGTTGCGAACCGTGTTCCAATGTACACGCTCCCAGGCCAGCGGACTGGAGTTGGCGTTGTGCGGGGCAAGCAGCACATTGTCCATTGCCAGCAACGGGCTGTCCTTGGGCAGCGGCTCTATTTCGTATACATCTAAGGCTGCGCCGGCAATCTGGCCTTTTTGCAAGGCTTCGACCAGGGCTGGCTCCTCTACCACCGGTCCGCGGGCCGAATTGATCAAGACGGCAGTGGGCTTCATTTCCCCCAGGGTGCGGCGATTGATCAGGTGAAAACTTGTGGGGTTCAGATCACAGTTCAAGCTGACAAAATCAGACCTCGCCAGCAGGTCCGCCAGGCTGGTCATTTCTACCCGGTTTTCACGGACGAAGTCGGGGGCAATTTCGAGGATGTCGTTGCCAATAAGCTGCATGCCGAAAGCGCGCGCTCGCCGCAGCACAGCTTCTCCGATGTTGCCTACGCCGATCACGCCCAGGCTGCATTCACTGAGCGAGAGGCCGGGGATTTTTGCCCACTCGCCAGCCTTCATAGAGCGGTCCATCCAGGGCTGGCGGCGGACAAATGCCAGCATGTACCCAAGCACCGTGTCAGCCACCGGCAGGGTGAAGGCGTTCGGCGTGCGGCATACCTGGATGCCAAGGCGAGCGGCGGCTGCCTGGTCGATCGAATCAATCCCGGTTCCCCATTTAGAGATCACTTTCAGCCGTGGAGCGCATACTTCCAGGACACGAGCGGTGTACTGGTCGTCGCCGCAAACCGCGCCGTCGAATTTCCCTGCATAAGCCAGGAGTTCCTCTTCGGTAAGGCGCTCGCGCACCTCGGCTGTGATGATCTCCAGGTTGTACTGTTTAAATAAGGGCAGAAAACGGTTCAGAATGGGAACGATATATGGAGCAGAGAGAAGGACGGTTGGCATGAGTTTGTTCTCTTTTATTTAAATTGGGAGGTGTGAAATGAGAATAAGGGTAAGAAACAAGGAAAAAGTGGATGGATTCTGTAAATCTTATCCTTTATCCTTCGTCTTTTGTTTCATGAGGATATCGACGATCAGAAAATCCAGTTCTTCGTCGATATCCCATGCTTCTGCGGCATCGATCTCAAACATCATTGGGCGTTCGCCCAGCCGATTACGACGCGCCAGCAGATTCTGGCGGGTAAAGATGTACAAGCAGGAGTTTTCCTCGTAAACAGGAGGCAAGTCCTGGGTTTGCAGCAAAATCGCCGGGTTGTGGTTGATCGGCCTGCCAAGCTGGTCCCACAAGCGTCGCTGAAGGCGGGTCACCGCGAAGAGCGAATCGTAAGCGGGATAACTGGATAGGAAGGTGCGCAAGGCGCGCCCGATGGTCTCCGGGAGCAGCAGCGGGTTGGTGCTGTGGGTCTGCAGGTAAAAGTCGGCCTGCACCTGGCTGGTATCGTAAGCCAGGATTTCATTCATGGAGATTTGGTCGGCGCGCAGTTCCTCTGGACGCTCGATGCAGTGCACCTGCGGATACTGCTCTTGAAGGCTCGCCAGGATGGGAGGGCTGTCGGTGTCTACCACTACCTCGTCGATTTCCGGGCAAGCCAGCAGCGTATCGACGATATGCCGGTAGAGTGGTTTGCCGGCCAGCGGGCGATAGTTCTTGCCTGGTACGCGCTGGGAATGGTGTCGCATAGGGACGAGTGCGGCTATTCGGGTCATCTTATCTCACCAGTCGGAGTTTTTTTCGTAACCAAGGCGAATTAACAAATCGCCCGAGATTTCTTTGAATAATTTTTTGTGCTCATCCTTAAATGCTTCGCGCCAGCCGCCGATTTTGCCGCTGCGGAAAGTGGGCGAGTGTTGAGGGTTGATGCATTGTTCGAGGGTTTGCATAGCTGATTCTCGCTCGACGGCAAGGGAAAAGCCGCGCTTCACAGCATGGTCCAACACCCGCTGGATGGCAGCTCGGCGATCGGTAATAAAGTCTTCGTAGTGCAAAACGAGCATTTCGGGATGCTCCAGCCAGCCGATGTAAGGCTCAAATCGCTCGCGGATATCGGGGAGGCGCGCGTCCTCAGAATGGCTGCCGCTTGCCAGAGACAGCTCAGTATTGGTAATTCCCCGAATGCTGGCGGACAGGCGTTCATCGAAGCTGTGCAGCACATCTTGATAGTAGCGGTAGAAAACGTGGTTCGGATTCATTTCAGTGATGTAATGCACGTGAGAGACTGCCACGTCACGGGAGTCGCGCAGGATAAAGAAGGGTGCAACTCCCGTGCGGCACAGGTATGTCGCTGCGCCGGGGAATGCGTGCAAATGCCCGTAGGCAATGTCGCCAGGGAGCAGGAGCCGCAGGTCGTGCAGGATCTCGCTTTCCAAGCGCTGGCGACCAGTGATCCCATCGAAGGTAACTACGGCAGGCAGACCGCTATTCACGGCAGGGCCGAGGCGGGTAAAGCCTTCCATCACCTGGGTGAGCAAATGCGTGCCGCTCTTAGGGAAGGAGTTGGCAAAGAAGACGGGCGCGCTGGCCAGCGACCGGTTCCCGTAACGTAGGCATTGCCTGAGCCTTCTCAAAGACCGCCTCGCCAGCCGGAGCGGAATTCCGATGCCGCCTTGCAGGTTTAATTTACCCATCTCGCCTGGTTCACTCGTTCTCTACCAATCGTCGCCCGTCTCATATCCGAGCCGGATGAGCAAATCCCCAGCCTGTTCCTTGAAAAAAACCTTGTTCGCCTCGGTAAAATGCTCTTCCCAATTGCCGGGTTTGCCTTTACGGAACGTGCCGGATTTTTGCGGGACAATGGCCTGTTCGAGGGCGCTGACAGCTTGAGTTCGAGTCGCACGCGGGGTAAAACCGCGCTGGGCCAGGTAATCTAGCATGCATCCCAGCGTGGCCTGGCGGTCGAGTATCAAGTCCTCGAAGCGCAGGCAAAAGGCAGCAGGCTGGTCAAGCCAGCCAAGATAACTCTCGTACTTTGCCCGGATCGGGGAGAGCTCAGAGCCAGGCTCTTCGACGCCCTGGATAGCGGCGTTAATCCTTTCTTCCATAGAGGTCAACACCTCGGTGTAATAGTGGTGCATGCCATGACCTTCGTGCATTTGGGTAGCGTAGAAGACGTGGGAGACGATCATGTCGCGCGGGTCGCGATAAACGAACACAGTAGCCCGGCCAGGTTTGGTCAGCACAGACAGGAAGGGTTCGCGTGAATTAATGTAGCCGTAGGCGATGTCGCCCGGCAGCATCTGCTGGAGGTTGGCAAGCACAGCTTCATCTTCCAGCTTGCTGTTGTCTTCACCGCGGTTTACTGGAGGAAAACCCGGATTTACAAAGGGTCCCAGTGGGATCAAACCTTGCAGCACCTGGATGATCAAATGTGAGCCCGATTTGGGCATCGCATTGCCCAGTACAGCCGGCGTTGCCTGCAGGCTATCCGCGCCCCAGTGGTAAGCTACCATGAAGCGGCGAGCCTTCCAGCGGAGTCGTTTTAGCCAGTATTTGGTGGTGTAGTAGGGATGCATAAAGTCAGGAAATGCGGTTGAGGCGTGGCGAGGTGCTCTGCGAGGTCCGGCTGAGAACCACCAGGTCCTTGGATTGGAGCAGGTCGACTACCTCCCAGACGGCCTGAAAGGGGATGTCCAGCTCGGCGGCGATTCCAGCGACGGTATGCTCGCCATCGCAGCGCTCCATAATCTCGAACAGGCGGCGATGGCCCTCCGGATTGGTGCGGTAGTCGATCCAGATGCCGTATCCAGAGCAGAATATCTCACCTTTGAATTGATTTATCACATATTGGTTGTGCTCCCAGGCTTCAATCAAGCCCAGGACGACCTGCCGGGAAGCTTCCAGGCGCTCTTGAGTGACAATGGCGGGTGTATCGAGATTGGAATGGTATTCCCGGTAGGGACGGGTCGGAGACCCGGCGGGCTCTACGCGCGAGAGGGAGAGCATCGGCACGCGCACGCCCGGGGCATTGAACTGGCGCTCGTCGTTATTGATCACGGTCCGGTAAGGGGCGCTGTAGCCCTGAGGATCCAGGCTGCGCAAGGCAGAAACCAGGCAGCGGTCGATTTGACTGTGAGGCTGGTACGAGCCTTGCAGGGCGTGTGGAGAGTCGTTGCCCAGCATCTCCAGGAACAGCCCGCCGACCATATGGGGAATCAAGTCTTCATTGTGGCTCAAATAGGCGACAGATCCAATAGTTTCGGGCAAAATCAGCAGGCGGTAAGTATAGTAGGGAGTCGGGGCTGCAAGCAAGTGACGAACGACATCCAAACCCACTACGACCCCGGTTAAATCGTCGTTGACCATTCCGGGGTGACACAGGTGAGCCACCAGCACGAAGGTCTCCTGGCACTCGCCAGGGACAACAATCTCACCTACTTTAAGCGTTCCAGGCTCGAAGGTGGTGCGAATGACTACCCGGTAAGCCTCGTCTGCCAGGGAATTGCGCAGCTCTTGCGAGGCGCATAAGCCCCAATCACGCTCGTAGTATTTAAAGACGAAAGGGACCGCTTCTGGCAAGCGCGGGTGCACATGCAGGTGGTCGAGCAGCTGCTGGCGAGTTACCACGCCCTCAAATGGCAGGGAGTACGAAACCACGTGCAGCGGGTGATCGGTCGTATCAATCAGCCGGCGGCCTTCCAGGGTTTCCAGGTAGGCCTCCTGGCAAGTCCATTTCTCGGGGATCTGCCACGTCCAACACGGCTCGCCTGTGGGGTAGGTATGAATCGCCATCCGGTGACCGGCTGAGCCTCCAGGCAGATTGTAGAATTCCTCCGCCAGGCGATAGAGCGCCCGGTCGAAATCTTCGGAGACGATGTCTCGTCTGAGAGGCCAGATTTCTTCAATAAGCTCGAGCATATTCGACATAGGGAGAGGAATAGAATGTGAGGCTTGAAAAAAGGATTACCTTGGCCGGTTAGTGACCAGGCACCAGGGGTTGGCGACTATGGCATCGTCTCCGGCAGCGACGAAATCTGGCATGCGGCAGAGGCTGATCTGACCATAGTTGAGCGGGATGCTCATCCACTGGCCGCGCTCACACAGCAGTCTCTCGACAGGCTCTGATGTCATTTGCGGGTCGAGCTCCAGATAACGAACAAACAGGCGATAGGTGCGCTGTTGCCATCCTGAAGGAGTGCGCACCTGGCCGGAAAAGTTTTTCCAGTAGCGATAGGGAACTTGAGCACGCTGCTCGCAATAGTGAAACATGGATATGGCAGCAGAGCCAGCGCCCATCAAGAGCAGTTTGAAGTCCAGCTCTAACATGCGCTCGAAAGCCGACCCGGGATCGAAAGCGGAAAGGGTATCGCGCCGGGCAAGGTCATCCGCATAGCGACCCATCACTGCCAGAGATTGCATGGGGTGCGGCGTACGCTGTACGCCTGGTTGCTGGCGGACGTATTCAGAAAATGCCCCCATGTTTTTGGAGGGAGTCTGTTGGGGGTCATAGGGCTCGCCCTGGGCGAAGGCGAAGTTGAAGGTCGGCACTGCCAACGTGCCCTGCGGGCCGATAACAGTCTGGATCGCTTCCAGATACATCGCGAGTCCGCCGATGGGGCGGCCCAGGAACTGCACCGCAGAATGCACCAATAGCCCGTCGCCCTGGATGATCCCCAGGCTATTGAGACAATCGATTACCTGCTGGCAAGTCACCTCACGCATTGGCGGCGACGCTACCGTTCGTTATAACTCTCCCAGGACATGCGCACCTGGTAAAGCTCGCGGCGCATGCCCAGGTATTCAACCAGTTTCAGGATCGGTTCATTCCCCAGCAGGAGTTGAGCTTCCACTGAATATACATCTTGTTTACGGCACCATTCGATTGCCAGGCGCAGCAGCTTCTCTCCAAGTCCCAACCGGCGGACCTTTGGCTCGATCCACATGTCTTTCAGCTCGCCGACCATCACGCCCCCCAGGTACTCAGGAACGCGCTTGACCCTGGCGACGATGAAACCGACCACCTCACCCTGATATTCGGCCACGTACAAAACGCTGAAGCGCCCCAGGGTGCGGCGGAACATATCCAGCCATAAATGGCCGACGTTCTCCACGGCGGGGAAGGCGTAGGTGAACTCGCGTAGGTAGCCATCAAGTTTGACATACATTCCTTCCACGGCTGGAAAATCAGCTTCGGTGGCTTCGCGATAGATTACTTTTGCCGCTTCTGTTTTGGTTTCCTCTTCGGTGCTCATCGAACACTCTCCCTAAAGTCAGATGGCCAGTTAGCGGGGTCGAAGCCGAATTGGGCCAGGAAAGCGAAGGCGATGCGCTCCAGCCCGAACGCCACGCAGCCTGTATGGGCAGGAGAACCATCTGGCAGGCTGATCGCCAGGTTGCGGCCAAAGAAATCCTGGTGGTAGTTATAGGAGCCGACTGCCAGGGTGGACTCCTTGAAGGGCAAGCTAGCGCGGATCTCATATTTAAGCTGGAACGCGCTTTGAAAGGCAGCCTGCTTACGGAACTCACCGACAAAAAACGGATCGTTGGCGCTCTCGACGCGGTAGGCCAGCCCCAGCTTTTCAAAGACGGCAGTCATGTGCTGCCGGGCAGTCTCCCGGTTCTCAAGCACGAAATCCTTGGGACCGACGAAGATAATTTCGCGCATAGTAAAATTCCACAAGCGTTCAAGAGAGGTCAGGTTGATCGCCTCGTACCGGAAACAGTTGCCGACCGCCGTGGCAACAAACTGCCCGCCTGGCAACGGCTTATCAGCTAGGGCGAAATATAGGTGGTAGCAGACAGCCGGTGAGAGCAACGCTTGAACGCTGGCAAATGAGTTGGCAGGAGTGTCCAATCCATGGTCGTCGCAAGCAGCTTGCTGGGCAAACTGGTCAATGACGTCCAGGTCCTCGCGCAGATGGGTTACAAAACTCAAGGAATGGGGAAATGCGTGGAAGTAGCTGACCCGTTCCAGATAGCGGGCAGGGATCAAGGTCGGGAACCGGTAGGGAGCTGCCCCAAACGACTCGGCCAGGGAAAGGAACTGGCTTTCGAAATAGGCGATCAAGCGGGCCAATAGCGGCCCGAGGGTGTAAATGCCGGTGGCTTCCTGGCTGATCTCGCCGCGGGCAAACAGCTCCTGCATGGGATCCAGTTGGTAATAAACAGGCCTGTCCAGGTGGTCTTCAAGGACCTGGACTTTGGGCGCGAAGGCGCCTTTGGCCATCGAAACCACCACGCGCTGGACTTTCTCCTCCAGCTCTAACTGGCGTTCGGAGGTTAAGACAGCAGGCTGGCCCGCTGTCACAGGCTCAAGAAGGGAGACATGCAGGATGATCTCGCCGGTGCTCACTTCGGCCCTGGATATGCTCTCATCCACATACGCCAGCTTGGATTGGATTTCCCCAGTCAGGTATCCGGGGATTGCAACTGCCGGGACTAGCTTTATTGTCGCGGTGGAGCCCTCTCTTGCTGCTCGTCCAGTCTTATTATCCATGGCTTTGCGCCTCCAGGTACTTGCAGATTTCAGGGACGGAGATTAACTCAGCGATAATATCGGCGTTAATCGAGACGCCGAATTCGTCTTCCAGGCGCATCATCACTTCCATGTGACCCAGAGAGTCCCATTGGGGCAGGTCGCCAAAAGCCAGGTCAGGCGTGACCAGGTCGGGCGGCACCTGGATGGCATCTGCTAACAGGTATTTCACACGTTCGTTCAAGGGAGGTTCGTTTTGGATATCCATGGTCTCCTCTACACTCTCTTAATCTTGCAAACGCCTACAGACATGTATTGTGGGTCCCATTTACCCCACGGCATTCCGTTCTTGTCGGATTTGAAGTAAAAGCTCGCCAGGTTATCGTGCAGCTCGGCGCAACCGGTCAGACCAGCAAAAAGCTCGTCGTAGCAATCGTAGTTGGATGGAGAATCCGCTGGCAGGTCAAAAATCCTCCGCAGCGTAGTATCGGTGTAACACATGCCGCTGGAAGGTTTATGCCAGTAATCCTGATCTCGGGCGGCTGTCAGCGTAGCCAGGAGAACTCCGCCGGGTTTTAGCACCCTCAGGATCTCTTTTACCACCCGTTCTAAACCTTGAGGCTGGTTGTGTTCCAGCGCGGATAGGGAAACCACTGCATCCAGGGAGTTGTCTGAGATATCTGCCAGGTTCGCCAAATCCTGGTTGTAGATCAAGACATGACCTGGCCCTTGAGGATGCCGGGTCAGGTTGCCTGCGGAACGCAGCAAGTAATACGCCTTGGAAGCCCAACGTCGGTAAAAGGGAGCGCTCGTTTTGCGGGCCATGTACTTCCAGATCACCTGTCCGGGCGACATAAGGTCTGCTTCGCGCAATCCCTGCACCTGATAATGGGCGCGCAGGCCTAACGGCAGGTTCGCGCGGCTGTCACGATCTACGCTGGTGACTTGAGCGCCCTGTCCCGCGAGGTACCATTGGAGGATGCCGACCCCGGATCTTGCCCGGGTTGGTGATCGCGCGGCGCTGCCGGTCGCCGCCGCGCCGCTGCCGCGCCGTGAGACTACAGAATGTACTTGAGGACTGCCCGCG
>Ga0209048_10004765_pt1 | contig 12953 bp, 11 predicted proteins | sample FrelakmetCRP12CR_FD_187146 | JGI IMG/M metagenome (GOLD analysis project Ga0209048, IMG submission 187146) | Freshwater lake sediment microbial communities from the University of Notre Dame, USA, for methane emissions studies - CRP12 CR (SPAdes)... | ecosystem: Environmental > Aquatic >... | reverse complement strand
CGGCATTGGACGAGGCTTGGTTGCCATTTGCTTACCACGGATCGTTCCGATAGCATCCAGGTGGCATGGCAAAATCAGCTCTTGGCAAAGGTCTCAGCGCGCTGATTACCGCCCGGCCGCCCGCCCTTCGGATCGACGAGGAACCGGGCGATAGAGTGCAACAGGCGGGGCTGGCCAGCATTGTGCCGAGTCCGTTGCAGCCGCGGAAAGAATTCGCGCGTGATGCCCTGAGCGAATTGGTCGAATCGATTCGCCAGCATGGAATCATCCAGCCCCTGGTGGTCCGTGATGTCGGGGGCCGCCATGAGTTGATCGCCGGTGAGCGTCGATGGCGCGCGGCCTTGGAAGCCGGGCTTACGGAAGTTCCAGTAATCACGCGGATCGCGACCGACTTGGAAGTGATCGAGCTTTCGTTGATCGAGAATCTACAGCGGGCGGACCTCAATCCCATCGAGGAAGCGCAAGCCTATGCCCGTCTGGCGGATGAATTTGGGCTGCGACAGGAAGACATCGCGCAGAAAGTTGGCCGGAGCCGGGCGTCGGTCGCAAATTCAATGCGCCTGCTCGATTTGCATCCTCAAGTCCAGGCGTGGCTCACGCAGGGTCTGCTTTCCGTGGGGCATGCCAAAGTTCTGCTCGCGCTAAAGGAATCCGAGGAACAACTGCTGGTTGCAGAAACAATCCTCCGTCGCAGCGCCACGGTTCGCGCCACGGAACGGCTCGTCGCGCGCCAGCTGGGCACCACGCGCCCCAGGCGGAAACGGCAGGGTCCCGCCGCGATCGTTACGTCCGCCGCGATTGATGATCTGCAAAATCGGTTGCAGCAACATCTGGGCACCCGGGTAATAGTTCACCACGGCGAGAAACGGGGGCGCATTGAGATCGAATATTATGGCAACGATGATCTGCAACGCGTTCTCGGCGCCCTTGGATTGGCCTCGAGCGATACGTAGGCGATCCACCTCAAGTCCATCGATTCCGCGGATTGCTGGTCTCGTACTTCTGTTCGGACTTTTGGCCGGCTGCGACCGGACCCATCCGCAAACGGAGCGCGGCGCGCCCAAAAAAATCTGGGAGGAATTTTCCGGTGAAAAAGCTCTCGCGCACGTTCAGGCGATGGTCGATTTCGGGCCGCGTCCACCCGGAACTGAGGCGATCGAAAAGGCCAGGCAATATCTCACCAAACAATTGGAACTTTGGGGATGGAAAGTGACTCGGCAGACTTTTGTCGACACCACACCTCGCGGGAAAGTCGAGTTTGTGAATCTCGTGGCCACCTTTGCCGCAGCCGATCGCGCTCCTTCTTTTCTCGTTTGCTCACACTACGACACCAAAACGTTCGACACGGCCAGATTCGTAGGCGCGAACGACGCCGGTTCGAGTACGGGTGTGCTGCTCGAAATGGCGCGCGTGTTGTCTCTGCGTCCGGATCTCGCTCGGAAGGTGGAGCTCGTTTTTTTCGATGGCGAGGAAGCGTACGAGGCTTTCACCGAAACCGATGGTCTCTACGGAAGCAGGTATTTCGCCGGGCAGCTTTCGGCGCAGGATAAGGCGAAACAATACCGCGGAGGCCTTTTGTTCGACATGGTGGGCGACCGATCGCTCAACATCACGCTCCCGCCGGATTCACCGGCGGAGATGGCCCGCGATATTTTCGCCGCGGCTGAAGCTTTGAATTCGCGGAAGAATTTCACTTATTTCGACCGGGAAATCACCGATGACCACACACCCCTGAACGCTGTCGGTATTCCTACGATCGATTTGATCGACTTTGACTATCCTCCATGGCATACCGCCGAAGACACGATCGACAAGTTGAGCGCGGAAAGCCTTCGCACGGTGGGCGCCGTGGCGGCTTATTATCTCTCCGAGACTGCGCTAAAACAGTGAACCGCTTCCGTTTGCTTGGCGTGATCGTGGTCGCCTCTTTTGCCGGCGTGCTTGGCAGCGAATTGCTTTGCCGTTCCGTGGTCTTTCGCGATGCTGCCGGACGTCTCTCTGGCCGTGGCCGTCTGATCGCGATTGCGAGCGGCAGGGGCCTTTATCAGAAAGATTTCGACGGCCAGGAGATTTCCGCGGTATCCGATCAAGTCTCGGCGGAAAACCTCCGCCACGCGGCTCGGAACGAGCAGCCCGACCCGGCGAAAATGGATCGCGAGTTTTCTCTTTTGCGCGCGCAATTTGGCGATGAAGAATCATTTCTCCAGCGGCTTCGCTCCAGCGGGCTTTCCATCCCTTCCCTGCGCGAACGGATCGCGGACCAACTGCGTTCGCGGCAATGGCTGGAGAAACAGATCAAGGAGGAGGCACCTGCGATCGAGAAGGAATGCCGGAATTTTTACGAAACCCATCGTGGATTCTTTGCGGAACCGGTTCGATTCCGTGCGTCGCACGTTTTTCTTGCCGCGCCAGCCGACACGCCGCCTGAAGTTGTTGAATCGAAGCGAGCACGGATTGACGTGCTTGCCGTTCGACTGGCGCGCGGGGAAAGCCTGTCGCAGCTCGCCGCGGAAGCGTCGGAGGATGAGGCGACGAAGTCGCGCGGCGGCGATCTTGGATTTTTCTCCGCGGCGCGAATGCCCGCCGAATTTTTCTCAGAAATAGAGAAACTCCCGGTGGGCCATGCGAGCAGACCGTTTCGGTCGCACCTGGGTTTCCATATTGCGAAAGTGACTGAGATTCGGCCCGCTCGCGTGCTCAGTTTCGATGAAGTGCGGGGAGATATCGTGCTCGTCCTCGCAAACGAAAGACGCGCCTTGATTGCAAAACGTCTTGTTGAGATGCTCGACGCCTCGGCCTGCGCCAGCCCCTACTAAGAACAGGCTCTTAGAAGATCGACGTTGCGTCCCTGCTGGTTTGCCCTGATTTTCAGCGGTTGCCGGCCAATGGCAGCCAGCTGAGAGCCAAACCAGAATGTCAATTCGCGCACGGAAAAAAAATGTTGGAGTGATCGGCCTCGGGATTATCGGTCAGCGGGTGGCCGACAATCTGCGGGAACGCGGATTTCACGTCTACGTTTGGAACCGCACCCCGCGTCCCGTTCCCAATTTTGTCGGCTCGCCGGCGGAGGTCGCCGAACTTTGCGATTTCATCCAGATTTTTGTTTCCGATGATGAGGCGTTGCTGCAAATGGCGCAGCGGATTACGCGCGATTTAGGCCCGAACCACATCGTCATGGCTCATTGCACGATATCTCCCGACACCATGCGGGCCGCTGCCGAAATCATTGGGCGACGAGGCGCGCGGCTGCTCGATGCGCCTTTTACCGGCAGCAAGATGGCGGCGGAGAAAGGGCAACTGGTCTATTACGTCGGTGGAGATGAAGCCGCTCTGCAGTTGGCCCGCCCGGTTCTTGAAGCCAGCAGCAAGGAGATCATCGAGATCGGCAAGGTGGGCGATGCGACCGTCATCAAGGTGGCCACCAACATGGTGACGGCGGCCACCGTTCAAGCGGCAGCCGAAGCCATGGCGCTCGTCTTCAAATCGGGCTTGCCGGTCGAGAAATTCGCTGTCGCCATGCGCAATAACGGGAGCAATTCGGGCACTCTCGAGATGAAGTTGCCGCTGATGATCGAAGGCAATTTTGAGGTTCACTTTTCGGTCAAGCACATGTTGAAGGACGTCGCGATCGCCACGCGCCTGGCTCGGACCTTTGGCTTGGAAGTCGGCGCGACCGAGACGGCCCGCCGCGGATTAGCTGAGGAAATGCGACACGGCCGGGGTGACGACGACTACTGTTCGATTATCCGACAATATTTCCCTGCGGGATTCTCCACCGAGAGCGATCAGCAAGTCTCGAACGGGGTAGAGGATGAACCGCGGTTCGTTGGGCTGGATGAGAAAAAAGTGACCGGGCCGAATCCGGTCAACGAGCCGGCCACCGCAGTTTCGGTCGCCCCGGTGCCGGCCAAGGCCGTTGAAGCGGAACCAGCCCTCGTTGCACCTTTGCCGGAAGAGGCAAAGGATGAAGAATCCCTCCCATCAGAGACAGAGGCGGTGGCGTTTGTGGCCCGTAAGTTGCCCGTGCTCTCAGGTAGTTCAGAATCGGACACGAAGGCAGTCGTTCCGCCTCCCTCGCCTGGCGAAGCAGATCAAAACGGAGAGCCCGGTGGAATGTGGGGCGGTTTCTGGCGCCGGCGAACGGACGATTGAGTTTTCCCCAGCCGTCCCGCATGGCGCAGCTTTTCGATCCCGAGCGTCCTGCGTTTTTTGATCTCTCGCCACGCGTAAAGTTGCGCCTTTCTGGGCCGGACGCCCTGCGCTTTCTCAACGGTCAAATCAGTAATGATCTGCGAAAAGCCACCGGCGATTTCGCGATTCAAGCGGCGATCCTAAACGCGAAAGGAAAACTCAACGCGAATGTTTTCATTTCTGTGGATGCCGGTTCGTTCCTGGTCGATGCCGACCCCGAAGTGCGTGAGGAGCTCCCGGCGCGAATCGAGCGCTACCTCATCGCGGACGACGTGCAGCTCGAAGATGTTACTGACCAGTTCGCGATCTTTCATTTCACAAGTGAGGCCCCGCCCTCCCTTTCTCCGCCGGGAAGAACAGTGCGGGCAGCCCGGTTCGGGTTCCCGGGCTGGGACGTTTGGCTTGAGAGCGCGGGGCGTTATCGCGCCTTTGAGGAGTTGTCATCTGCTTTCGTTTTTTGCGATGAGGAGTGCGCGGAACTCCTTCGAATTGAACAGGGAATTCCGCGCTGGGGACGCGAATTGACCGACCAAATCATCCCAACGGAAGCGAACCTGGAAGCGACCTCAATCGATTATGCCAAGGGTTGTTACATAGGGCAGGAGGTGATTTCGCGTATAAAGATGTCCGGGCAAACCAACAAGCGTTTGTGCGGTCTCGTCTCGATTTCCGGAGCCGCTCTCCGGCCGGGCATGCGTCTCGCGTCGGACAACAATGAAAGTAAGGAAGTCGGTTGGATTACGAGCGCTGTTCGAAGTTCGCGCCTGAACCAGGAGATAGCTCTTGCCTACCTGAAGCGGAGATTTGATTCGGTGGGAGTGCGTCTTCGGACTCTTGCGCCGGAGAGTTCTGACAGCGATATCAGTGTCCCAGTTGAGGTGGTGGCGATCCCATTCCTCTGAGCATATCCATGGCAAAAGTTAGTCTCAAGAATGTCACCAAAACCTATCCGGGCCAAAGCGGGAAGGACGCGATAAAGGACCTCAGTCTCGAAATTCAGGACCGGGAGTTTGTGGTTCTCGTTGGACCACCCGACTGTGGAATGTCGAGCGTCCTGCGAATAATCGCGGGACTCGAGGAGGTCTCGACCGGCAACATTTTCATTGGTGATCGTTGCGTCAACGAGATCGCGCCGAAAGATCGCGACATCGCGCTGGTGCCTCACGACTACGTGCCATATCCGCGGATGTCGGTGCAGGAGAACCTTGCGTTTCCCATGGCGCAGCGAAAACTCCCGAAGGCGGAAATCAAGAAGCGTGTGCTGGCTGCGGCTGGATTGGTGGGGCTTCAAGACCTCCTGGAGCGCGAACCGAGGTCCCTTTCACGCGAACAGCGCCAACGGGTGGCGATCGCTCGCGCGATCGCCTTTCAGCCAAAGGTATTTCTCTTCGATCAGGTTCTCTCGAATCTGGAGCCGAAGGCGCGCCTGCAGATGCGCAACGAGATCATGAAGCTGCATCAACGGTTGCAGGTAACGATGATCTACGGCACGCATGATCCGATCGAAGCGATGGCCACCGGCGGTCGTGTCGTGGTCATGAACGGTGGCGTCGTGGCGCAGGCCGGGACAGCCCAATCGGTTTATGAGGAGCCTCTAAACTCATTTGTCGCCGAGTTTACGGCCCCTCCCATGAATCTGGTGCAAGGCACGCTGAAGCAGGATCGCGATTCGCTGGTCTTCGTTGAGCGTGACGAGGGCACCATCAAGGTGCGATTGTTCCTGTCGGAATTTCCGGGCGCGCAAGCCTTCGCTGGAGGCTTGATTCTGCTCGGAATTCGCCCTGAAGACATTGAAGCCGAGGAGGTTACGAGTGGAGTCGAGAAAGATACCGGCGGATTTCCGGCGATTGTCGATCTGGTGGAGCCAACGGGGAGCGGGGCGAATCTATATCTCAACACCGGTGCGCACACCGTCGTTTGCCGCAGTCAGCGGGCGGCGGGCACTCAGGAAGCCGGTCACCGGTCGCAGTTTAGGTTAAACCGCGAAAAAGTGTGCCTGTTTGACCCTGTCTCAGGTCAACGAATCGTTTGATTCGCTCTAATTTCCTTCCCTCCTGAATCTTGCGTAAATTTCTTGTTGCCTTTCCAAGTCCGCCGCGGGTAATCTCGGCGCCTTAACCACCAAGGACCCTCAAGTGAACCAACAACTACTATCCGAAATCGGCCGCACACAGCGGTTGGAAATACTGAACACGCTCAAACGCACCAAAGGGCTGTCGGTCAACGAGCTCGTCTGCAAGATGAAGATGAGTTACATGGGCATCAAACAACATTGTCTAACCCTTGAGCGCGACGGCTACCTCGATACCTGGCGACGCCCTCAAAAAATGGGCCGGCCGGAAATGGTCTACCGCCTGACGCGTCGGACCCACGACTTGTTCCCGTGCGACAGCAACGATTTCACCCTCGAACTGCTGAGATCGATCAGTGAAGTTTATGGCCCCAACGGCCCCGAAAAGATGCTCTTCCACGTCTTCGAGCGAAAGACGGCGGCGCTGAAGGCAAGAGTGAAAGGCGATACCGTGTCGGAACGGGCGAAGTGGCTGGCCGCTCAACGCGAAAAGGAAGGATTCATGTCGCAGTTCGTGAACGACGAGAAAGAAGGCGGCCCGCAAATTCTCGAATGCCATTCACCGATCCTGAACTTGCTCGATCAATACCCGATCATCGGCCGCCTGGAGCATGATCTCGTGGCGGGAGTGCTCGGCACCGAGGTTCGACGCGAAGAAAGCCGCACCTCGGGCTTGTACGAGTGCGCGTTCTATTTCTCAGCCTGATCTTTCCGCAGGAGTCGTCTCCAGGAGAATTCCGCTTTCCCGGCAGGGGAATTTCGGTTGATTAATGGCCCATGCTACGGGCCTTTCCGACCGCCGTTATCGAGAACTTGCGACCACTGGTTGATGGCGGCCGATATCCCATCAAACGCGTAGTGGGGGATGATCTTGCGGTCGAAGCGGATGTCTTCAAGGACGGACACGATGTGGTGGCAGCCGCTTTGAAGTGGCGCCGCCTCGGCGAGACGCGGTGGCACGAAACGCCCATGGCGCACGTCGATAATGACCGCTGGCGGGGCGTTTGCACGTTCTATGAGAACGCGATCTACGAGTATACGGTGGAGGCTTGGACCGATACGTTTCGAGGGTGGCAACATGAGTTTGTCGCGAAGTTTGAGGCCGGCCTCACAAATCTCCAGAGCGAAGCCCTCGAAGGTGCAGCCCTATTGGACCAGGCCGCCCACCGCGCCGGCGACACGGCCGATGCGGTACGTCTCCGGGAACTCGCGGTGATCGTTCGGGTCGCTCAGAATGCTCAAATCAACGAGATCGCGCATTCCGGCGAAGTTGAGGTCCTCATGGCCACGTACCCGGATCGTGCCGCCGCCACCCAGTATGGGCCCGCGCCCCGCATTATTGTGGATCGAAAGGAGGCGAGAACGGCTGCGTGGTACGAATTTTTTCCCCGATCCGCGGAGGGTCGCGGCGACAGGGGCTCTACCTTTCGCGAATGTCTGCCGCGGATCGACGATGCGAAGGCCATGGGTTTCGACGTGATTTATTTTCCGCCGATTCACCCCATCGGTCATACGAATCGCAAAGGCCGAAACAACTCTGTCACGTGTGAGCCGTGGGAGCCCGGAGTTCCCTACGCCATCGGCAATGAATTTGGCGGGCATAAGGCGATTGAGCCCGCGTTGGGGACTTTCGAAGATTTCGCCTGGCTGGAAAAGGAAATCCGGAACCGCGGGATGGAGATTGCTCTCGATTTCGCGATCAACTGCTCACCGGATCATCCCTACGTAAAGAAGCATCCGGAGTGGTTTTTCCAGCGGCCGGACGGCACGATTAAGTACGCCGAGAACCCGCCGAAAAAATACGAGGACATCTATCCTCTGAATTTTCGCTGCGAAAACTGGCAGGAACTCTGGGAGGAAATGCGAAGCATTATTCTCTTCTGGGCCGATCGCGGCGTGCGCATCTTCCGCGTGGATAATCCGCACACCAAACCGGTCGCGTTTTGGGAGTTCCTGATCGCCGGAGTGCACCGTCGATATCCAGACGTGATCTTTCTCTCGGAAGCCTTTACCAAACCGAAGATGATGAAGGCGCTGGCCAAGGCCGGGTTCACCCAGAGCTACACCTACTTCACCTGGCGCAACACGAAAGCCGAACTGACCGAGTACTTCACCGAACTCACGCAAACGGAAATGCGGGAATACTTTCGTGGCAATCTTTTTACAAACACCCCGGACATTTTGCCCCTGCACTTGCAGGAAGGCGGCCGGCCGGCCTTTATGATCCGGTCGGTGCTGGCGGCGACGCTCTCCAGCGTCTACGGGATCTACAGCGGTTTCGAGCTCTGTGAAAACGCTGCCTTGCCGGGGCGCGAGGAATATCTCGACTCCGAAAAGTATCAGTGGAAAGAACGGGACTGGAATGCTCCCGGCCATATCAAGGACTGGATTGCGCGCCTGAACCGTATTCGGAAGGAGAATCGCGCGCTCCAGCTGTACGATAACCTGCGGTTTTACCGAGCGGAGAACGACGCCATTCTCTGCTATGGAAAGATGACGCCTGCACGCGACAACGTCATTCTGGTCGTGGTCAATCTGGATCCACGCCGCTCGCAGCACTCTTATGTCCATGTCCCGTTGGAGGATTTTGGAGCGATGGATACCGATCTGTATCAAGTTCACGATCTCCTGAATGATGCGTGCTACCTCTGGCGTGGCGGCTCAAACTACGTCGAATTGAATCCCCAGGTGCAGCCTGCGCACATCTTTCGCGTCCGGCGGCGGCTGACCGGAGAGAAGTTTGTTTGAACGCGCCGAGGTTCCGGGCGGTCTTTGGAGGCTGATGTTCTGCGGACGGCATCGATGGTCCCTTGACGGGACGTGGACCGTGCAATGGCCCGCTATTTGCATCTGGCGTTGCCGCTGCCTATCATAACAGCACTTTCGGAATGAAAAATCTCTTCGCGCTGTTCGCGGGCCTATCGCCTCTTCTCGCGCAAACTCCCACGCCGCAGGGTCCGGACTTGCCGCAGCATACCAAGTCGATCCTCGATACCATCATTGGCGCGGGCCCGGTCATGATCCCGCTTTTCGTCCTTTCGGTTTTTTCCGTGATGCTGGTCATCGTCTATCTCTTGACCATCCGGCGCGGCTCGGTGGTCTCGAGCGGATACATGGCTACGGCGGATGCGCTCCTGCGGAAACGTGATTATCTCGGCCTGCTCGCCGTCTCAAATCGCCACGGCGAGGCGATTGCGCGGGTCGTGCAAAAGATGCTCGATTTTACCACCAAGAATCCCAGCGCGGATTTCCAACAGGTGCGCGAAATCGCTGAGACCGAAGGGACTCGCGTGGCCTCGAGTCTGAATAATCGGGTCATCTATCTCGCGGACATTGGGATGATCGCGCCGATGCTCGGTTTGCTGGGCACGGTGTTTGGCATCATCAAGTCCTTCGGGGCGCTCGGCGCCGATCTTGGCACGGCTCGTTATGCGCTCCTTTCCAGTGGCGTGAGCCAGGCTCTGGTCAATACCGCCGCCGGCCTGGCCATCGGCATTCCGGCCATGATTTTCTACGCGTTTTTCCGGGGGCGCGTGCAGAAGATCATCTCCGAGCTGGAGTCTGCCGTTACGCATGTCCTTGCCTTGCTTTCGTTGCAATATAACAAGCGGACGGTCGAGCGCGCGCCAGTGTTGCTCGAAGATGAATTTTGAGGCGCAGGGTTCGTCAGAACACTGACTCCTCTTCCTAGATTTTTGTAATATGAACTTGCGCCGGCACGCCACCCCGCAGCATCCGGGCATTCAATTGGCGCCTCTCGTCGACGTGCTTCTGCTCCTTCTCATTTTCTTTCTCATGACCTGGAACGCGGCGCGCAACGAAAACGAGCTCGATGTGAAAGTGCCGAAGGCTTCCTCCGCGAAGGAAAAGACCGCTCCGATTGGAGACGTGGTGGTGAATGTCAAAGCGGACGGCAATGTCGTCGTCAATCGGCGCACTCTGACCACGACCGAGCTAACCGAGATGCTGAAGAACCTGGTCCAGCTCTACCCGGATCAGGCGGTCGTGATCCGCGGCGATGAAACCGGCGCCTACAAGAACGTGGTTGGGGTCCTGAATATTTGCAGCGAGGCGGGCGTGACCAATGTCGCTTTCGCCACGGCAAAATGAAAAAGAACCGAGGCGCGGTTTGCCTCGTGCACGCGGCGCTGATTTTTTCGGTGATTCCAGGGGCACTGGCCCAGCAGCGCACTCCGGAAGTGCGTCGGGCCCAGCCGGTGAATGAGCCTCCCGTGGCCAAAGCGGTTCCGTTTGAAACTCCGGCGCCGGCGCCGGTGGAGCGGCCACGCCGGATCGTGCCGCCGTCGAATTCCGAACCAGGTCCGAGCGGCCCGGCGGCGAATCCTGAGCAGCCCGAGTCCGCGCCCGCCGAAGCAGAAGCGCCGGAACGGCGCCAGCTCGATTACGCCAACGCCCTTTTTTCCCGGAAGCTTTATGATCTGGCCATACCGGAATATGAAAAATTTCTGGGTCAATATCCCGGCGCGCAGGGCCGGGCGAGCGCCTACTTTTACCTGGCGGAATGCTATCGTGCTCTGAACCGCAGCGCCGCGGCGCGAACCAATTTTCAAAGCGTCCTCGACAATTATGGTGATGGGGAATTTGCCGGTCCCGCCTCCTATGGTGTGGCCGAGATTCTTTTCACCCAAAAGGATTACGCCGGGGCGCTGACCCTGTTTCATCGCGCGGCCGCGAAATCGAAGGAATCTGCCCTGGCCCTTTCCGCCCGCTATTTTGAAGCGCGCTGCCTCGAAAGCGTGGAGCGCAAGGACGAGGCGCAGAATCTTTATCAACAGGTCGCCGAAATAAAAAATCCGAATCCCTATCGAGACGATGCTCGGCTGGCTGCCGGGACCATCGCGCTGGCGCGAGGGCGAAAGGCGGATGCGCTCAGGAATTACGAGGCGCTCGCGCTCGAAACCCAGAAGCCGGCCTTGAAGGCCGAGGCGACCGTTCGCGCTGGAATGGTCGCAGTGGACCTGCAGCAGGCCGAGAAGGGGAAGTCCGACAAAGCGATGGAGGAGAAAGCCCTGAGCTTGTTGCAAAAGGGGCGCCTGCTCCCGGAGGCAGGTCGCTGGCGCGCGGTCGCGGAGGTGGGACTACTCCGGCTGCAATATCAGTCCGGTCAGTACGAAAAAGTGCTGACCGAATACAAACGGGGCCAGGATCAGATTCCCGACGATGTGCGAGCGGAAATGATGCTGATCGTGGGCAACAGTCATCGGCAACTTGGACACACCAGGGATGCGGACGATGTCTATCGACAGATCATCGCCAAATATCCGGACGGCGAGGAAGCAAAAGACGCGCGGTATCAGCGGTTGATCAACTTCTACAATGCGAACGCGCCGGCGCTCCTGGCGGAATTGGACGAATACCTGCAATCGGGCCCCACGCCCGAGCGGGCCGACCAGGCGAAGCTGCTTAAGGCGGAACATTTTTACAAAGAGCAGAAGTTTGCGGACGCGGCGCCGATTTACGCGGAACTGCGGGCCTCGCATCTTTCGACCAGGTTGCGCGCCGAGTCCGCCTACAAGCTGGGCTGGTGCTATGTGCAGTTAAAGGACGCAACCCAGGTCGTGGAAGCGTTCGGCTATTTCATCACGGGATTTCCGGACAATCCGCAGGTGCCATCTGCTCTCACGCAACGCGCTCTGGCTTTCCAGGAAACCAAGGATTACGGCCCCGCGGTTCAAGATTTGAATACGCTGCTCGCGAAGTATCCGCAGGCCAAAGAGCGCGAGGCGGCCCTGCAACAAAAAGCCCTCATCCTCGGCCAGCAGGAAAACTCGAAGGGAATGTCGGATGCGTTCAAGCAACTGCTCAAGGAGTTTCCGAAGACCTCGGTGGGAGCGCAGGCAAACTACTATATCGGCAAGGCTGCCTTTGAAGCGAAGGATTACAAGGGAGCCCTGGCGCCGCTCGATGCCGCACGCCAGTTGAGCAAGGAACAGTACTATAACCTGGCCACGCTCCGGATTCTCTCCGCTTTTTTCTACCTGAAGGAGCGCGCTCTGCTCGCGAATGAGGTCAACGGGTTCCTCGCGGCCAACGCGAACGCAAGAGTTCCGTCGGAAATACTCGAGTGGCTTGGGGTTGAGTTCTACAACGAGAAGAATTACGCGGCGGCCGAGAAATACTTCAGCATCCTGGGCCAGAGTGAGAACCTGGGTAACGTAAAGCCCGATTTCTGGTTTTACCTCGCGGACTCCGAAACGAAGTTGAAAAATTTTGCTCAGGCGGAAACAGCCTACCAAAAATACCTTCAGGTGGCCACCGACCCGGCGGCGAAGGCGAAGACCTTGCTTGCGCTGGGCGCGACGAAGATTGCCGCACACAAACCCGATGAAGCCCAGAAGATTGCCGAGGAAATCATGGGCCTCCAGCCGGAAGGCCGAGTGAATGCCGAGGCGCGTCTCCTGGCTGGTGACGTGCAGATAGAACGCCAGCATTTCGACGAAGCCGGCAAAGCCTTCATGGGCGTGGCCCTGTTGTATGACGATCCCGCGATTACCCCGCGCGCGTTGCAAAAGGCCGCGGCTGCCTATGAAAAGGCTGGGAAAAAGGAGGAAGCGGATCGCGTGGCCAAACAACTTCACGAGAAGTATCCGGATTTCGCCGGCGGATAGAGTATTGGAGCGCAACCTCTTCAACCCAGAGGCCGAGGGTTCGGACCCCGTAGGCTCCGGTT
>Ga0209048_10004764_pt1 | contig 12953 bp, 16 predicted proteins | sample FrelakmetCRP12CR_FD_187146 | JGI IMG/M metagenome (GOLD analysis project Ga0209048, IMG submission 187146) | Freshwater lake sediment microbial communities from the University of Notre Dame, USA, for methane emissions studies - CRP12 CR (SPAdes)... | ecosystem: Environmental > Aquatic >... | reverse complement strand
GTTGGCGGCGTTGCCCGCCGTCGTCCTCGCATCGGGGTCGACGACGAGCTCGCGCGCCGCACCGTGCCAGGCGGCCGCCATCAGCTCTGCCTCGGAGCGCGTTCCGGGAACGCGGGCCCACCCGGACAGGACGACGACGTCCGCGCCCGTGCTGATCTCCGCCGCGCGCGCCACCCGCGCAGCGCAGATCGGGTGGAGCGCGCCGCGGCCGCCGTCGGAGTACCCGAGCACGACGACGACGCGCGGGCCCGCCCTGCTCACGCCCTGCGTTGGCGCAGCCAGCGGAAGAAGAGCAGCGTCCCGGCGACCGTCACCACGAGCTTCACGGCCTTCGTCCCCTGCAGCTTGGAGTCCCCGCTCGCGCGCTCGCGCATGTGAACCGCCACCTCGTCCACGCGCAGCCCCGCCTGCTGCAGGCGCAGGAGCGCCTCCACCTCGGGCGCGCCGCTCAGGTACGGGCGTGCCAGGACGGGCATCGCCCTCGCGTTCACGGCGGCCAGGCCGCTCGTCGGGTCGGCGAACTCGCGCCCGAGGCGGACGTGCATCGCTTTCTGCAGCAGCCCGATCCCGAAGCGCCTGCTCGCGGAGGGACGGTAGCGCTCGTCGGCATAGCCCTCGCCGGCGGCGAACCGCGAGCCGACGGCGACGTCGCACACGTCGGAGCGCACGAGCTCGAGCAGGCGCGCGAGCTCCGCCGCCGGATGCTGCCCGTCGGCGTCGACCCGTCCGCAGAACGCGTAGCCGCGCTCCGCGGCCTCGCGGTACCCGGCGGCGATTCCGGCCCGGAGGCCGTGGTTCTCGCCGAACGAGACGACGATCGCCCCGGCTGCACGCGCGACCTCGGCGGTCCGGTCGGTGGAGCCGTCGTCGATCACGAGCACGTCCGCCTCCGGGAGCGTCGCGGCGAGCTCGGCGAGCACGCCGGGGAGGTTCGCCTCCTCGTTCCAGGCGGGGACGAAGACGACCGTGTCGGGGCGGGAGCCCATGCGTCGGAGGGTACAGCGCCCCGCGCCCTGCTCCGTGTTAGCGTCGGGCCGACAGCATCCCTCACGAAAGGTGGCCCGCAGTGCCGGGAATCGACGCGAAATCGGATGCAATCTACGACCTGGTCGAGGAGGGCTCGGGCGTCGAGCAGCTCGCGACCGGCTTCACGTTCACCGAGGGGCCCGTCTGGCAGCCGGAGGAGCAGGTGCTCTACTTCTCCGACATGCCGGGGGACACCCGCCGCAAGGTGGCCCTCGACGGCGAGGTCACCGTTGTCCGCAGGCCGTCGTTCAAGTGCAACGGGATGGTGCTCGACCGCGACCTCAACCTGATCGTCTGCGAGCACGTGACGAGCTCGCTCGTCCGCGAGCGCCGGGACGGCGTGCGCGAGCTCCTCGCCTACCACTGGCAGGGCAAGTACCTGAACAGCCCGAACGACGTGACCGTCCGCTCGGACGGGACGATCTACTTCACCGACCCGTGGTACGGGCGCTTCCCCGGCTTCGGCATCGAGCGGGAGCGGGAGCTGGGATGGCAGGGCGTCTTCCGGATTCCGCCGGGCGGCGGCCAGGACGAGCTCGACCTGGTGCTCCCCGAGGACGAGTTCGAGATGCCGAACGGCCTCTGCTTCTCGCCCGACGAGTCGCTCATGTACATCAACGACACGCCGCGCGCGCACATCAAGGCGTTCGACGTGAACGCCGACGGCACGCTCGGAAACGGGCGCATGTTCTTCGAGGGCGTCGGCACCGGCGTGATCGAGGAGGGCATCCCGGACGGGATGAAGTGCGACGAGCTCGGCAACATCTGGGTGACCGGCCCCCGCGGCGTGTGGGTGATCTCGCCCGAGGGCGAGCACCTCGGCACGATCGAGGTGCCGGAGAACGTCGGCAACCACTCCTGGGGCGGGCCGGACTGGCACACCCTGTTCATCCCTGCGTGTACGTCCGTCTACACGATCAGGACGAAGGTCGGCCCCCGGCGCGAGCCGTACATGCGATAGGAGGATGCGATGACCGATGAACTGACGCTCGTCGACGAGCTGACGCTCGACCCCGGCCGCTGCGCCCTCGTCATCCAGGACCTGCAGAACGACGTGGTCATCGACGGCGGCGCCTTCGCCGACTCCGGCTCGCCGGGACACGCGAGGGAGCAGAACGTGATCGCGAACGTGGCCGGCCTGGCCGACGCCTGCCGGGCCAAGGGGATCCCCGTGATCCACGTCCACTACATCGTCGACGAGGGCGCCTCCGGGCTGAAGCTGAACGCGCCGCTCTTCCAGGGTGTCAAGGACACGGGCGCGCTCGTCCGGGGCACGTGGGGTGCCGCTCCGGCGGCCGGCCTCGAGCCACAGGCGGGCGACCACGTCGTCGAGAAGATGCGGATGAGCGGCTGGCAGGGGACGCGGCTGCAGAACCTCCTCGACGGCCTCGGCCGCGACACCGTCATCGTCACGGGCGCGTGGACGAACATGTCCATCGAGCACACCGCCCGCACCGGCGCCGACATGGGCTTCTCCATGGTCGTGCCCGAGGACGGCTGCTCCTCGATGAACGCCGAGTGGCACCGGGCGGCGATCAACTACGCGCTGCAGAACGTCTCCCAGGTGACGCGCTGCGCGGCCGTGCAGGCGGCCCTCGGCGCGTAGCGGATGAAGACCAGGGCCGGGATCTTCCGGGCGGTCGGCGAGCCTCTCGAGGCCGTCGAGATCGACCTGGCGGAGCCCGGCCCCGGCGACGTCGTCGTCCGCATGGCGGCCGTCGGCATCTGCGGCACCGACCTCCACCAGGTCAAGGGCGAGTTCCAGCGGCCGACGCCGATCGTGCTCGGTCACGAGGGCGCCGGTGTCGTCGAGCATGTCGGCGACGCGGTCGACTCCCTGCGGGTCGGCGACGAGGTCGTGCTCTCGTGGGCGGCCTCCTGCGGCCGCTGCGCCGACTGCGCCCGCGGCCGCCCGGCGGCGTGCACGCCGCTGCACGAGGCGATCGGCGCGGGCACCCTCGTCGACGGGACGACCGGCATGTCGCTCCACGGCGAGACGGTCTACCGCGGCACCGCCACCGGCGCCTTCGCGGAGCGCGTCGTCGTGGCGTCGCGGGCCGCGCTTCCGACCGGCGGCGTCGTGCCGTTCCGCGACGCGGCGCTGCTCGGCTGCGCCGCGCTGACCGGCGTGGGCTCCGTCCTCTTCGCCGCGCGGGCGAAGCCCGGAGGCGTCGCGCTCGTGATCGGAGCGGGCGGCGTGGGCCAGTTCGTCGTCCAGGGCGCGCGGATCGCCGGCGCGGAGGCGATCGTCGTCGTCGACCCGGTCGAGGCCCGGCGGGAGCAGGCACTCGGGCTCGGGGCAACGCACGCGGTGCACCCCGACGACCTCGAGGAGCTGATGGCGTCGGTCTCCCCCGACGGGGCCGACTACGGCTTCGACGCCGTCGGCTTCCCGGCCACGACCGTGACGGCGCTCCGGTTCACGCGCAGCGGCGGCACCGCGGTGATCGTCGGGATCCCGCCGACGGGGATGCGGCTCGACCTCGACCCGGCCCAGTTCCTGCGCCGGGAGAAGTTCCTCACGGGCACCATGTACGGCTCCGAGGATCCCGCGCTCGCCCTGCCGATCCTGCTCGGGCACGTCGCCACAGGGAGGCTCGAGCTGGCGCCGCTCCTCGGCGAGACGTTCCCCCTGGAGCGGATCGACGACGCCGTGCGAGCGAGCCTGGAGCTGCCTGCCGGGCGGGTGCTCGTCGAACCGTAGGGCTCTGTCCGGTGAGCCCACGCCAACGCCGCGAGCTCCTGGACAGGTTGGTCCTCGAGCAGGTCGAAGCGCGCTTCTGCTGAACGGCACCCCCCTATCATCAAAGAGAACCTACCGAGCGGGGTATCTCCGTGACGCTGGCGCACCACGCTGCGGGGCGAGAACGGGAGGCATCGTCCGCCGCAGCGATCAGGTCGAGGGGCAGCGGCTGTCGACCCGGCTGCCTTTGGGCGACGATCTGGTGCACGGCAGCCGGCCCTCAGCGCAGGCCGGAGGACAGCGCCTCAACCGCCTGTTCCTGCAGCCAGCTCAGATACCCGTACAGCGCCAGCGCCGGCGCGTCGGGGTCGTCCGGGTGGAGCGGCGCGTCGTAGATCTCCTCTCGCACGTCGAGCTGCGTGCCGAGGAAGAGGCGCAGGCTCTCGAGCGCGCCGAGCCAGCCCTCGAGCTGCTCGGTCGTGAGGTGCTCGGCGTCGGCCGTGTCCTCCACGACCTGCAGCGCGGCGAGCTTCCCTTCGAGCAGCTCCGCGCGCATCAGCCGCCGGTACTCGTCGTCGGCCTCGCGGTCGTCCGGGTAGGCCGAGGGGAAGAGGCGCCGCAGGCTGGGGTCATCCGTCCCGAGCACCTCGCGCAGCTGGGCGGGCAGCGAGCGCAGCAGGTCCCGCTCCTCGGCCGGCAGCCGCAGCCGATAGCCGCCCGTGCGGTCGCGCTGGATCCGGCGTCCGGGCATCGGGCGGCTAGTCCTGCCTCAGGGTGGCCCAGAGCCCGTGCGCGTGCAGGCGGGCCATGTCGAACTCCGCCTTCTCCTTCTCACCCGACGAGACGACGGCCTTGCCCTCGTTGTGCACCTGCAGCATCAGCCGGGTCGCCTCCTCCCTGGAGAAGCCGAACAGCTTCCGGAGCACGAAGGTGACGTAGCTCATCAGGTTGATGGGGTCGTTCCACACGATCACGACCCAGGGACGGTCGTGGTCGTAGTCCTCGTCCCCCTCCGGCAGGCGGACCTCGACCGGGGCCTCGATCGTCTGACTCACACGATCATTGTGGCGGCGAGTCGCCGCCGACCGCACCCCAGCGCTCGCGGTAGTCCTCGCGCACCGGGCAGAAGATGTCGATCACGGTCGCCCCCTCGGGCCCGCAGTAGGCCGAGTGCTCGACGCCCCCGGGGAGGACGTAGCCCTCCCGCGGCCCGAGTTCCCGCGCGACGCCGTCGACCACGAGCGCCTGCATCCCGCGCAGGACGATCCCGAGCTGCTCGTGCGGGTGGCTGTGGGCGGGCACGGTGGCGCCCGCGCCGAACTCGATCAGGTTCATCATCACGCCCTCGCCGAACAGCGGCCGCCCCTCCACGCCCTCGATCAGGGTGAAGGGGGAGACGTCGTCGAAGTGGACGAACTGCGGCTCCATCGTGGCCCAGTATGGCACTCCGGACCCCTCCGGACGGTCGTCGGTGAACCGCTAGTGTCACGCGCATGACTGCACTCGAGACAGACCTCCTGCGCGACCGGGCGTACATCGACGGCGCCTGGGTCACGGCCGACTCCGGCGCCACGTTCCCCGTGATCGACCCGGCGACGGGCGAGACGATCGCCAACGTCCCCCGGCTGGGAGCCGCCGAGACACGCCGCGCGATCGAGGCGGCACAGCGTGCGCTGCCGGCGTGGAAGCACCGCCTCGCGAAGGACCGGGCGCGGATCCTGCGCCGCCTCGCCGACCTGATGATGGACAACGTCGACGAGCTCGCGACGCTCCTCGTGCGCGAGCAGGGCAAGCCTCTCGTCGAGGCCAAGCTCGAGATCGCCTACGCGGCGTCGTTCTACGAGTGGTTCGGCGAGGAGACGAAGCGGCTCGACGGGCGCGTCATCCCGCAGCCGCTCGCCGACCGGCGCATCATCGCGCTGCGCGAGGCGATCGGCGTCACCGCGGGCATCACGCCGTGGAACTTCCCGGCCGCGATGCCGACGCGCAAGTCCGCCCCGGCGCTCGCCGTCGGCTGCACGATGGTGCTCAAGCCGGCGGAGCAGACGCCGCTCTCCGCGCTCGCGATCGCCGCGCTCGCCGAGGAGGCGGGCATCCCGGCGGGCGTCTTCTCGATCGTCACCGGCGACGCCGACGACGCACCGCTGATCGGCGCCGAGATGACGTCGAACCCGATCGTCCGCAAGCTCGGCTTCACGGGCTCGACCGAGGTCGGGAAGCTGCTGATGGCCCAGTGCGCCGCGCAGATCAAGAAGGTCTCGCTCGAGCTCGGCGGCAACGCGCCGTTCATCGTCTTCGACGACGCCGACCTCGAGGCCACGGTGGCCGGGGCGATGATGTGCAAGTTCAGGAACTCCGGGCAGACGTGCATCTCGGCCAACCGGTTCCTCGTCCAGGACGGCATCTACGACGAGTTCGTCGGCGCGTTCACGCAGGCCGTCGCCGCGCTGAAGGTCGCCGACGGTTTCACCGAGGGCGTCCAGGTCGGGCCGCTGATCGACGGGCCCGCCGTCGCCAAGGTCGAGCGTCACGTCGCCGACGCGCTCGCCCGGGGAGCCGAGCTCGTCCACGGCGGCAGCCGCATCGAGGGCCAGTTCTTCCAGCCGTCGGTGCTGACCGGCGTCACGATGGACATGGCGATGAGCTGCGAGGAGACGTTCGGCCCCGTCGCAGGGATCAACCGGTTCGGGAGCGACGCAGAGGCCGTCGCGATCGCGAACGATACGCCCTACGGCCTCTCGGCGTACTTCTACACCCGGGGCCTCGAGCGCACCTGGCGCGTGGCGGAGGCCCTCGAGTACGGCATCGTCGGCATCAACACGGGCTTCATCTCGACGGAGGTGGCGCCGTTCGGCGGCGTCAAGGAGTCGGGCATCGGCCGCGAGGGCTCGAGCTACGGCGTCGACGACTGGGTCGAGCTCAAGTACCTCGCGATGAGCGGGATCGGGGAGGCGCTGTAGTGGTCATCGTCGAGCAGCGCGACTACCACGTCTACACGGGCAAGCTGCCCGAGGTCGTGCGGATCTACGAGCAGGAGGGGATCCCGATCCAGAGCGAGGTTCTCGGCGGGTTCGTCGGCGCCTTCACGACCGAGATCGGCGCGCTCTCCACCTACACGAGCATGTGGCGCTACGACAGCTTCGCGCAGCGTGAGGAGCGGCGTGCCGCGCTCCAGGCGCGCGACGACTGGAAAGCGGTGCTCGCGAAGCTGCAGCCACTGATCCACACGCAGCAGAACCGCATCCTCACGCCGACCTCGTTCTCGCCACTCCGATAGGAGGTCTCACCATGGGCCAGCTCGACGGCAAGGTCGCGCTCGTCACCGGCGCCGCGCAGGGAATCGGCAACGCGATCGCCCAGGGGCTCGCGGCCGAGGGCGCCCGCATCGTCGTCGCCGACCTGAACGGCGCCGAGGCAGCCGCCGAAGCCTTTCACGACGGCGTCGGGATCACGGCCGACGTGGCCGACGAGGCCGCCGTCCGCTCCCTCGTGGACGAGGTGGCGGAGCGCTGCGGGCCGATCGACGTCCTCGTCAACAACGCGGGCCTCTACGCGTCGCTCGCGATGCGCCCGTTCACCGAGATCCCGCTCGACGAGTGGCGGCAGGTGATGGACGTCAACGTCGCCTCGATGTTCCTCATGTGCCGCGCCGTCGTGCCCGTGATGCGCGCGAACGGCGGCGGCCGCATCGTCAACATCTCCTCGGGCACGCCGTTCCGCGGCGTCCCGTTCCTGCTCCACTACGTGACGAGCAAGGGGGCGATCGTGGCGCTCACGCGGGCGCTCGCGAAGGAGGTCGGCAAGGACGGCGTGCTCGTCAACTGCGTCGCTCCCGGCTTCACGATGTCCGCGGGCGTCGAGGCGCACCCCGAGGTGATCGAGAAGCTGCGCGACGTCTCCGTCGCGGCACGGACACTGCAGCGCGACCAGGTGCCGGAGGACGTCGTGGGGGCGGTCGTCTACTTCGCGAGTGCGGGCTCGGCCTTCGTCACCGGGCAGACGATCGTGATCGACGGCGGCCAGACCTTCCACTGAGGCGTTGTAGGGTTTGCGATCATGAGGCTCTCCCTCTACGAGTTCCGCACCGGCGCCGAGACCGCCGGCGGCCACCGGGTTGTGTACGACGTCGCGAACGACGCCGCCTTCTACGGCGAAGCGCACGTCGAGGGCCACGCGCTCGTCTGGCAGCTCGACGACACCCCCGAGGAGGCCGAGGGAGCGCTCGTCTCACGGCGCGTCCAGCTCGACCCGTTCGCCGCGTGGGTGATCCGGTGCGACCGGGTCGACTTCCCTCCGGGCGGCGTCGCCTACCGGCACACCCACCCCGGCCCCGGGATCCGCTACCTGCTGCAGGGCGAGCTCGACGTCCACACGGAGGGTCACAGCAGCTCCTACGGTCCCGGCGGCGCCTGGTTCGAGTCGGGCGCCGACCCCGTGCTCGCCGAGGCGTCCCTGCACCACCCGTCGGCGTTCGTGCGCGTGCTGATCCTGCCCGCCGAGTGGGCGGGCAAGCGGACCGTGACGTACGTCGACCCGGCCGACAACGACCGGCCCAAGCTGCAGAAGGCGACGGTCTACCTCGAGCACGCCCTCGCGCTGACGTGAGGAATGGCGGGAGGCTCCTCGTCGACCAGCTGGTCGTCCACGGCGCCGACCTCGCGTTCGGCGTCCCGGGCGAGAGCTACCTCGCGGTGCTCGACGCGCTCTACGACTCGCCGCTCCGGTTCGTCGCCTGCCGGCACGAGGTCGGTGCGGCGAACATGGCCGACGCGTACGGCAAGCTCACCGGCCGCCCAGGGATCTGCATGGTCACCCGAGGCCCCGGCGCCACGCACGCAGCCGGCGGGATCCACACCGCCTCTCAGGACTCGACGCCGCTGATCCTCCTGATCGGGCAGGTGAGCCGAGAGATGATGGGGCGCGAGGCCTTCCAGGAGATCGACTACCGCCACATGTTCGGCCCGATGGCCAAGTGGGTCGAGCAGGTCGACAGCGCCGACCGGATCCCGGAGCTCGTCTCCCGGGCGTTCCACGTGGCGACCTCGGGCCGCCCGGGGCCGGTCGTGCTCGCGCTCCCCGAGGACATGCTCGTCGAGGAGTCCGAGGCCGGGGACGCACTGCCGTTCGCGGTCACCCGGGTCCATCCCGCGGTCGCCGATCTCGAGCGGGCGCGGGCGTTGCTGGACGGGGCGGAGCGGCCGCTCGTCGTCGTCGGCGGGGCACCCTGGAGCGCGCAGGCGCACGCCGCCCTGACGGCCTGGTGCAGTGCCGGCGCGATCCCCGTCGCGACGGGGTGGCGCCGTCAGGACTACGTCGACAACCACTCGGACGCCTACGTCGGCCACCTCGCGCTCGGCGCCGACCCGCGCCTCGCGCAGAGAGTGCGCGACGCGGACGTCCTGCTCGTGATCGGCGACCGCCTCAGCGAGATCACCACCGCCGGCTACACGCTGCTGCGTGTGCCGAGCCCGGCCCAGGCGCTCGTGCACGTCTGCGCCGACCCCGACGAGCTCGGCCGCGTCTACGCGCCCGCGCTCGCGGTCGCCGCCTCACCCGACACGTTCGCCGTCGCGCTCTCGCAGCTGCCGCCGCTCGACCCGGCTGCGCGGCGCGAAGGAACCCGGCAGGGCAGGGAGGACTACCTCGACAACCTCCGCCACCGCGACGTGCCGGGCACGCTCAACATGGGGGAGGTGATGGCGAGGCTGCGCGAGCGGCTCCCGGCCGATGCGATCCTCACGAACGGCGCCGGCAACTTCTCGGTCTGGGCGCACCGCTTCTACGAGTTCGTCCGCTACCCCACCCAGCTCGCGCCCACGAGCGGCGCCATGGGCTACGGGGTGCCCGCCGCGGTGGCAGCCAAGCTCCTGCACCGGGAGCGGATCGTGGTGGCGATGGCCGGCGACGGCGACTTCCTGATGACGGGGCAGGAGCTCGCCACGGCGGTGCAGCACGATGCGGCGATCATCGTGCTCGTCGTCAACAACGGCATGTACGGGACGATCCGCATGCACCAGGAACGGCACTACCCGGGCCGCGTCTCCGGCACCGACCTCGTCAACCCCGACTTCGCGGCGCTCGCACGCTCGTTCGGGGCGCACGGCGTCGTCGTCCGTCGGACGGAGGAGTTCGCGCCCGCCTTCGAGGACGCGGTCGCGGCCGGACGCCCCGCGCTGATCGAGCTGCGGGTCGACCCCGAGGCGCTGACGCCCAGGCAGTCGCTCTCCGAGATCCGGGAGCAGGCGCTCGCGCAGCGCTCCAGGTCGTAGGATCGGGGCGACACACGCAACCACTCGACGGAAACGAGGAGCCACCGATGGCAAAGTCCTACGCGAGCACCGTCATCCACGCGTCGCCCGACGAGGTCTGGGCGCGAATCCGCGACTTCAACGGCCTCGCCGCGTGGCACAGTGGTCTCGTGGCGCAGAGCGAGATCGAGGAGGGCAAGGCCGGAGACCAGGTCGGCGCGATCCGCAGCTTCACCCTCGGCGACGGCACCCACCTCCGCGAGCAGCTGCTCGCGCTGTCGGACGAGGAACGCTCCTACACCTACGACTTCCAGAAGACCCCGTTCGACGTCGACAACTACCTCGCGACGATCCGCGTGACGCCGGTCACCGACGGCGGCGGCAGCTTCGTGGAGTGGTGGACGACGTTCGACTGCGACCGCGACCAGCAGGGCCACTGGACGGAGTTCTTCGCCTCGCAGGTCTTCCAGGGCGGGTTCGACGCGCTCAAGGCCCACTTCGGCTGAGGATGAAAGGGCGGCGTGAGCTCCGCGTGGCCGGCCAGGCGGAGCCGATCTCGCACTTCACCGACGCCGTCGAGGCCGGTGGCTTCCTGTTCGTCTCCGGCATCGTCCCCGTCGACGAGCGGCGCCGGCTCGTCGGCGGTGACGACGTCGTCGCGCAGGCGCGATGCGTGTTCGAGAACATGCGCGCCGTGCTCGCCGCCGGCGGCTGCACGTTCGCCGACGTCGTCAAGGTGACGGTCTTCCTGACCGACGTCGCCGACCGGCCGCTCGTGAACCCGGTGCGGCAGGAGGTCTTCGGCGAGACCAGGCCGGCCTCCACGCTCGTCGAGGTCTCGGCCCTCGTGATCCCGGGCGCGAAGATCGAGGTCGAGTGCGTGGCGCTTCTGCCATGACGGACCCGTACAACGCCGGGATCACCTGGCTCGACGAGCCGCTCGTCGGCGCCGCCGAGGGCCCGCTCGCCGGCCGTACGCTGCTCGTCAAGGACCTGATCGACACCGCCGGAGTCCGGACGACCTACGGCTCCCGCATCTACGCCGAGCACGTGCCCCGGGCCCACGCGAGCGTGGTGCAGCGCGCGCTCGACGCCGGCGCCGTCGTCCTCGGCAAGGCCAACCTGCCCGAGTTCGCCTGGAGCGTCCTCGGCGCGAATCCCTGGTACGGGACCGTCCACAACCCGGTGCGGCCGGGCAGGACGACGGGTGGCTCGTCGGCGGGCAACGCGGCGGCGCTCGCCGCCGGGCTCGTCGACCTCGGGATCGGCACCGACACCGGCTGCTCGATCCGGCTGCCGTCGGCGGCCTGTGAGACCGTGGGGCTGAAGCCGCGCTGGGGTCGGATCCCCCTCGACGGCGTCTTCCCCCTCTGCCCGTCGCTCGACACGGTCGGGCCGATGGCGCGCAGCGTCGAGGACGTCGCGCTCTTGTGGTCGGTCCTGACCGGGCTGCGGGCGCCGGAGCCGCGGCTCGACGGGCTGACGGTCGGCCTGCTCCGGCAGGCTCCCTACCTCGGCGACGGGCGCGAGACGGAGGCGAGCGACGAGGCCGAACACTTCGTCGCCGGGCTCGAGCAGCTCGGCGCGCGGGTGCTCGAGGCCGCGATCCCGGGCGCGCCCGCGGACATGTGGCCGCTCTTCCTGCACGAGGCGGCGGCAAGCCACCGCGCGACTTTCCCCTCGCGGGCCGCGGAGTACGGGGACGTGATGCGCGTCAAGCTCGAGGCGGCGCAGCAGGTGACGCACGAGGCCGTCTCGGTCGCGTACGGCGCCCTCGCCGCCTGGCGCGCCTACGAGCCCGACGTCGACCTCTACGTCAGCCCCTGCTTCGAGGGGGAGCTGCCCGCCGAGAACGCGGACGAGCTCGAGGTGCGGCTGCCGCTCTCGTCGTTCCTGCGCTGGGTCAACCTGATCGGCTGGGCCGGCCTCGCCGTCGGGAACATGCAGCTCGTCGCTCCGCACGACGAGACGGTGCTCGCCGCGGGGCTCGCCTGGGAGCGCTCGTAGTCGCCCGGCTTCGCTGCTCCGGCAGTGTCTACACTCGGGCGCGATGAAGGCGACTCTCACCGGTCTCGTCGCTGTCGCGGCCGTCGCGATCGGCATCGGCGCCTACCTTCTGCTCCGGGCGGACGGTGGGAGCGCGAGCACGAGGTACGCCGGCCGGCTCGACGCCCTCTGCCTCGGCGCGCGCCGGCAGATCGAGGCGCTCGGGCAGCCGAGCAGCACGGCCGTCAGCACCCTGTACCCGGGCACCGTCCGCATCGGGCGCGCCTTCCTGAAGGGCGCAAGGCAGCTCCAGCCCCCGCCGGAGCAGGCGGCGGCGGCGAAGACGTTCCTGCAGCAGAGCGCGCTCTACTACGACGGGCTCGACTACGCCTACCAGTTCCTGACGGTGCAGAAGAACCAGGTCGCGTTCGTCCAGATCGTCAACGGTGCGGTCGCGAACCTGACGAACGCCGAGACCGCCGCGAAGACGCTCGGGGCGAAGCAGTGCACCCTGCGTCCCTTCGAGTGACGCGAGGCCCGTCGCGGGCGGTCGCGGCAGGTACGGGATTCCGAGGGCCTACGCCCTAATCGATTATCGTTGATGCCCATTGAATCCCGTCGGGCAGGCTGATAGGTTCGCCCCGTCGTGAGTCGCCGAGGACTGCGTGACGGGTGCTGCACCGCTGTAGCCGCCGGGAGGCGTGTGTGAGCTCCCGCACCGGCTCGTTCCGTCACGGCGGTGCCGTCGCTGCGTGCCTCCTCGCTGCACTCGGCCTGATCTGGGTCCTCTTCGTCGCCCGGGGCACGTCGTTCGGGCCTGCGATCGACGACCCGAAGGACTTCCTGATCACCTTCGTCAACGGCGTCACCGCGGCGGGCCTCTACTTCGTGGTCGCGAGCGGCTTCACGCTCATCTTCGGGCTGATGCGCGTCGTCAACATGGCGCACGGGGCGTTCTTCCTGCTCGGCGGCTACATCGCGCTCGAGCTGCAGCGCCACTGGGTGGGCCA
>Ga0209048_10004763_pt1 | contig 12955 bp, 10 predicted proteins | sample FrelakmetCRP12CR_FD_187146 | JGI IMG/M metagenome (GOLD analysis project Ga0209048, IMG submission 187146) | Freshwater lake sediment microbial communities from the University of Notre Dame, USA, for methane emissions studies - CRP12 CR (SPAdes)... | ecosystem: Environmental > Aquatic >... | reverse complement strand
CCACGGTCTCGGGACGGGCCTGGCAGTACTCGTGGGGCAGGAACGTGGACACCGAGGACGTCTCGGTCAGGCCGAAGCCGTTGCCGAGGCGGGCGTGCGGGAACGACTCGATCAGCTTCGCGATCACGTCGGGCGGCGTCGGCGCACCGCCGTAGCTCAGCCAGCGGACGTTGCTCACGTCGAAGTCGGAGAAGTTCGGCTGGTTCATGGCCAGCCAGTAGATGGCCGGCACCGACGTCAGGATGGTGATGCGCTCCTCGACCGTGGCCTGCAGGAAGGCCTGCACCTCGAAGGTGGGCATGATGACGGTGGTCCCGCCCAGCATCATGGTGATGAGGAGCTGGCTGTTGCACCCGGTGACGTGGAACATCGGGACCGAGATCAGGTTGCGCAGCCGGATGTCGGGCGTGAAGCCGATGACGCGCCGGCACGTCTCGCAGTTCGACAGGAAGTTCTCCTGCGTGGTCATCGCCCCCTTCGGGAACCCGGTGGTGCCGCTCGTGTAGAAGATGGCGGCGAGGTCACGCTGCGCCAGGCCCTCGATCACGTAGGGGTCGCCGTCGGGCAGCGGTGCGCCGGGCTCGAAGACGTAGGAGGCGCCCGAGTCGGTCACCACGTACTCGACTTCGCTGTCGCTGAAGCGGGTGTTGACCGGGACGGCCACGCCCCCCACCATCTGCACGCCGAAGAAGGCGTAGGCCCACTCGTTGCCGTTGGGCAGCCGGATGGCCACCCGGTCCCCTTTGGCGATGCCGAGGGCCCGCAGACCCCCGGCGACCCGGGCGGCCCGGTCCCAGTAGTCGCGGTAGGTGACCCGCTCACCTCCGAGCTCGACGAGGGCCTCTTCGTCGCCGTGGCCCTCGACTGTGGTCCGGAACATCTCGACCAGCGACGCCGGGAGCCCCGTGTAGCCCAGGATGCCCTGGTCGTCGCGCTCGACGCCGGACATGTCCCACGGAACGATCTTGGGCGTGCGGCCCTGCTTGACGATCATCTCGAGTCCCCCTCTTCGCTGGATGCTGCGCCTTGACAACCGTAGCGCCGGCGGGGAAATTCTGGCGTCGAAGTTGATACTGTTGTCAACTGCAGGCGACGGCCTGCGGGGAGCGGTCAAGGGGGGCCTGATGCTGCTCGGGGACATCGTCCGGCTGAACGGACGCAAGACGCCGTCCAAGGTGGCCATCGTCACCGAGGAACGCACGATCACCTTCGGTGAGCTGCGGGATCGCACTCTCCAGGTGGCCAACGCCATGCTCGGCCTGGCCTCGCCGGGCGACACCGTGGCCATCCTGGCCGAGAACCTCCCCGAGTACGTCGAGTGCTACTACGGCGTGCCGTCGGCGGGCATGGCCCTCAACTTCTTGAACTACCGGCTCCACCCGAAGGAGTGGGCCTGGATCCTGAACAACGCCGAGGCGAGGGTGCTCGTCGTCCAGGACAAGTACCTGGACATGATCCAGCCCGAGCTGGCCGGCGTGCCCTCGGTGCAGACGGTCGTGGTCATCGGCGGAGGCGGCCGCGGCGGCTACCCCGACTTCAACGACGTGGTGTCGGCCGCCCCGGCGTCGGAACCGCCGGTGAAGGTCGACGAGGACTCGACGGCGTGGCTGCTCTACACGAGCGGCACCACCGGCTTTCCGAAGGGCGCCATGTTGTCGCACCGCAGCCTGTGCGTGGCGGCCATCGAGTCGGTCATCGAGTACGAGCCCCAGCCGGACGAGAAGAACCTGATCGCCTTCCCGCTGTGCCACGTCTCGGGGTACGCCGTCCCCCTCACCCACGTGCGGGGCGGGCGGATCGTGCTGACCCCGCTGTTCGAGCCCGAGCTCTGGATGAAGCTCGTCGACCAGCACGGCATCACCAGCACGGCCCTGGCCCCGACGATGCTGAACTTCATCCTCCAGCACCCGAAGGTGCGCGAGTACAGCCTGGCCAGCCTGCGCGGCATCGGCTACGGCGCGGCCGCCATGCCGGTCGAGGTGCTCCGGGCCGCGATCGAGCGGTTCGGCCCGATCGTGTACTCGGGCTTCGGCATGACCGAGCTCGGGGGCAACGTCCTCACCTTCCCGAAGTCGGCCCACGTCCGTGCGGTCAACGGCGAGGAGCACCTCCTGGCCTCGTGCGGCACGCCGATGTGCCTGGCCGACGTGAAGGTCGTGGACGAGCAGATGGTCGAGTGCCCGCCCGGCGTGGTCGGCGAGATCGTCATCCGGGGCGAGCAGGTCCTGACGGGCTACTTCCGCAACGAGGAAGGGACCAAGAAGGCCTTCGAGGGCGGCTGGTTCCGCACCGGCGACATGGCCCGCCGCGACGAGGAGGGGTTCTTCTACATCGTCGACCGGATGAAGGACATGATCATCACCGGCGGGGAGAACGTCTACAGCCGGGAGGTGGAAGAGGTCCTCTACACCCACCCGTCGGTGTCGGAGGCGGCCGTGATCGGCCTGCCCGACCCGACCTGGGGAGAGAACGTGACCGCGGTGATCGTGCTGCGACCGGGCAAGACGGCGACCGAGGCCGAGATCATCGCCACCGCCCGGGACCGCCTCGCCGGCTACAAGAAGCCGAAGAAGGTGATCTTCGTCGACGAGCTGCCGAAGACCGTCAGCGGCAAGATCATCAAGCGCGAGCTCCGCGACCGCTTCGCGCAGGGCTGAGGCGTGGACCTGAGCTCGACGTTCCGCCTGGACGGCAAGGTCGCCGTCGTCACCGGGGCCTCCTACGGCCTGGGCGTGCTGTTCGCCGAGATCCTGGCCTCGGCCGGCGCCGACGTCGTCGTGACCGCCCGCAGCGTCGACAAGCTGGCCGAGACCAAGGCCATGGTCGAGTCGCTCGGGCGTCGCTGCCTCGCGGTGGCCGGCGACGTGACCGTCTACGACGACTGCGCCGCGGTCGTCGCCGCGGCGATGGCCGAGCTCGGCCGCGTCGACATCCTGGTCAACAACGCGGGTTGGGCCGACGACCGTCTCGTGCGCACCGAGCGCTGCGAGCCCGAGATGTTCGCCAAGATGGTCGGGACCGACTTGATCGGGCTCTTCTACATGACGAGGGCAGCGGCGCCCGAGATGCTGCGCGGCGGGGGCGGCAGCATCATCAACCTGTCGTCGATCTTCGGCAACGCCGGCTCGGAGAACCGCACCGCGGGCTACTTCGCCGCCAAGGGAGGGGTCAACCAGCTGACCCGCCTCCTGGCCTGCGAGTGGGGGGACCGCAACCTGCGGGTGAACGCCCTGGCGCCGAACTTCTTCATCTCCGAGATGACCCGCACCCTGCTCGAGGACTCTGGCATGGCGGACTGGATGCGCAGCCGGACCCCCATGCGGCGCATGGGTGAGCTGCCCGAGCTCGTCGGGCCGTTCCTGTTCCTGGCCTCCGATGCCTCGAGCTTCGTCACCGGGGTGGTGCTCAGCGTCGACGGCGGCTGGAGCGCCAGCGGCGGCTACGCCCAGAACCCCCAGCCCTGGGACGAATGGAACGGCGAGATGGGCGCGCCCATCGGACCCGGGACCCCTGTCAGCTGACCTGCACCGAGGAGGACGCCCACATGCCCACGATCGAGACCGTCCGAGGCCCCGTCGACACCGCGCGGCTCGGGCGGGTGCTGATGCACGAGCACGTCTTCGTGCTGACCACCGAGATGATGCAGAACTACGACACCGGCTGGGACGAAGAGACCCGGGTCCAGGACGCCATCGCCCGCCTCAAGGACCTGAAGGCCAACGGGATCGACACGCTCGTGGACCTCACCGTCGTGGGGCTGGGCCGCTACATCCCGCGGATCCAGCGGGTCAACGCCGAAGTCGACATCAACATCGTCGCCGCCACCGGCCTCTACACCTACAACGACGTGCCCCACTACTTCCACTTCCGGGGCCCGGGTCTGCTCTTCGACGTGCCCGAGCTCATGGTCGAGATGTTCGTCACCGACATCACCGAGGGGATCGCCGGCACCGGGGTGAAGGCGTCGATCCTGAAGTGCGCGACGGACGAGCCCGGCGTCACCCCGGGCGTCGAGCGGGTGCTGCGGGCCGTCGCCCAGGCCCACCGGGCCACCGGCGTGCCGATCTCGACCCACACCCACGCCCACACGCGGCGCGGGCTGGAGCAGCAGGACATCTTCGAGCAGGAAGGCGTCGACCTGAGCCGCGTCGTCATCGGCCACAGCGGCGACACGACCGACCTCTTCTACCTGAAGCACGTCATGGACCGGGGCTCGTTCATCGGGATGGACCGCTTCGGCATCGACGTCCTGCTGCCGTTCGAGCAGCGCGTCGACACGGTCGCGAAGCTGTGCGGGCTCGGCTACGCCGGCCAGATGGTGCTCTCCCACGACGCGGCGTGCTTCAACGACTGGTTGCCCCAGGAGGCGCTCCCGGTCGTGACGCCGAACTGGCACTACCTGCACATCACCCGAGACGTCGTGCCGGCCCTGCAGGCCAAGGGCGTCACCGACGACCAGATCAAGGCCATGCTCGTGGACAACCCGCGCAAGGTCTTCGAGAAGCCCAAGCAGGCCTACTGAGGAGGAGCCATGGAGGATTTCCGTGCACTGGGTGCCCGACTGCGCAACTGGGGGCGGTGGGGAGCCGACGACGAGAAGGGCACGACCAACCTCATCACGGCCGACAAGCTCGTCGCCGCCGGCAAGCTGATCAAGAAGGGCAAGGTGTTCGACCTGGGCATCCCGTTCGACGTGAACGGGCCCCAGCCCGGGGGCGGGCGGATCAACCCCGTCCACCTCATGTCCCAGACGGGCGACACCCAGGTGTTCCCGGGCGGCTTCAGGTACGCCGACGACTACATCTTCATGCCCCTGCAGGGCGCTTCTCAGTGGGACTCGCTGGCTCACGTCTACTACGACGACCAGCTCTACAACGGCTTCCCGGCCAAGGACGTGACCGTGATCGGTGCCGCCCACTGCAGCATCGACAAGCAGGGCAAGGGCATCGCCGGCCGCGGGGTCCTGCTCGACATCGCCCGGCTGAAGGGCGTCGACTGGCTCGAGCTCGGCTACGTCATCACCCCGGCCGATCTCGAGGCGGCCGAGAAGGCTCAGGGCGTGACCGTGGGCAGCGGCGACATCGTGCTGTTCCGCACCGGATGGCGGCGCTTCTTCGTCGAGAAGGGCTCGGCGACGGAGTTCATGGCCGGCGAGCCCGGCCTCGGCCAGGACTGCTGCGAGTGGCTCCACGGCCGCGACGTCGCCGTCGTCGCCTCGGACAACTGGGCGATCGAGGTGCTCCCCGGGGAGGACCCGAACGCGGTGTTCAACGTCCACATGGTGCTCATCCGCGACATGGGCATGACGCTCGGCGAGATCCTCGACTTCGACGAGCTGGCCGACGACTGCGCCGCCGACGGCGTCTGGGAGTTCTTCTTCACGGCCCCGGTGCTGAAGGTGACCCAGGCCGTCGGCTCCCCCATCAACCCGCTCGCCATCAAGTGACCGAGGACAGCCATGGACTTCGCCATACCGCCTGAGATCCAGGCGACGCTCGACGCCCTCGACGACTTCATCGAACGCGAGATCAAGCCGCTCGAGGGCCAGGACGACAACAGCCGGTTCTTCGACCACCGGCGCGAGTGGGCCCGGACCGACTTCGAGGGCGGCGGCGTGCCCCGGCGCGACTGGGAGGACCTGCTGGCCGAGATGCGCCGCCGCGCCGACGCCGGAGGCTTCCTTCGCCTCGCCCTCCCCGAGGAGTTCGGCGGCCGTGATGCGTCGAACCTCGAGATGGCCATCATCCGCGAGCACCTCGCCACCAAGGGCCTCGGGCTGCACAACGACCTGCAGAACGAGTCGAGCATCGTCGGGAACTTCCCGACGGTGCTCATGATGCGCGACTTCGGCACGAAGGAGCAGAAGGACCGGTTCATGCCGGGCTTCCTGGCCGGCACGACCCGCCTGGCCTTCGGCCTCACCGAGCCCAACCACGGTTCGGACGCGACCTACCTGGAGACCACCGCCTACAGGGACGGCGACGAGTGGGTCCTGAGCGGCATGAAGCGGTGGAACTCGGGGCTCCACCACGCCACCCACGACATCATCTTCGCCCGCACGTCGGGCAAGCCGGGAGAGCCGATCGGCATCACCGCCTTCCTCGTGCCGACCGACGCGCCCGGGTTCAAGGTGGAGTTCTTCTGGTGGACGTTCAACATGCCCACCGACCACGCCGAGGTCTCGCTCACCGATGTGCGCGTCCCGGACTCGGCGGTGTTCGGGCGGGTGGACCACGGCCTGGACCTGGCGCAGCACTTCGTCCACGAGAACCGCATCCGCCAGGCCGCGTCCTCGCTCGGGGCGGCCCAGTACTGCGTCAACGAGGCCGTGGCCTACGCCAACCAGCGCCTCACCTGGGGCAAGAAGCTGTCGTCCAACCAGGGCATCCAGTTCCCCCTCGTCGAGTTGCACACCGAGGCGGCGATGCTGCGCCAGCTCGTGCGCTACACCGCGTGGATGCTCGACCAGCACCACCACCTCGAGGTCACGCACCTGGTCGCGATGTGCAACTACCGGGCGAACCGGCTGGCCTGCGACGCCGCCGACCAGGCCATGCAGACCTGCGGCGGGGTCGGCTACAGCCGCCACATGCCCTTCGAGCACATCTACCGCCACCACCGCCGCTACCGGATCACCGAGGGCTCCGAGCAGATCCAGATGCGCAAGGTCGGCCAGAACCTGTTCGGTTTCCGCCGCAAGTAGTCGCCCGGCTGCGGTCAGGCGTGGCCGAGCACCAGCTCGCGTATGGCACGGCGGTCGTCGCTGCCCGCAGTTACGAACCAGAACGCCGCGAGGTAGCTGCCGACGGACACCGCCACGATCGGGAGCAGGGTCACGAGGTGAAAGGCGTAGGGGCGCAACGCGAACATCACCCCGATGGACAACACCGCGGGGAACAGGTGGGGCACGACCGTCGCCCGCACGAGGCTGCGGGCCCGGGCGCTGGACAGGCGGCAGGACTGGACCACGATCATCGGGACCAGGACCAGGGAGGCGACCAGCGTCCCGATCGCGGCGCCCTCGACGCCGACCACCCGGACCATGACGACCGAGACGGCGAGGTTCAGGACCGCCGTCCCGATGAAGGCCAGTGCGTAGACCCGCATGTTGCCGGCGCCGAGCACCATGTTCTCCGAGGCGGCCATGAAGGCGCCGAGCACCCCGAACATCGAGTACAGGACCAGTACGCGGGCCCCGGCGTCGTAGCCCGGGCCGACCCAGACCTGCACGATCGGATGGGCCAGCACGATCATGACGAGGGCCAGCGGAACGCCGGCCAGCAGGGTCACCCTCGTGCCCGAGTAGAGCAACCGACGCATCCCGGTGTCGTCGCCGAGCCCCCGCAAGGCCGCCGCCCGCGGGCCCATCGCGCCGGAGAGCTGCGTGACGGCCCGCCCGCTGAGGATCGACAGCCGGGACCCGACGATGAACACCGTCACGGCGGCCGTCCCGAGGGCCTGGCCGGTGATCACGGTGTCGAAGCGGTAGGCCATGGCGTTGGCGATCTGGGCGATGAACATCCAGCTCGACAGGGCGCCGATCCGGCGGAGCTGGCTCCGCTCGACGTAGCGCAGGTTCGGTCGCAGTTCGGGGGCGGCCCGGCGCAGCATGATCCAACGCAGGGGATGGACGGCCAGCGCCACCGTGCTCGTGGCGAGAGCCAGGCCGAGCAGGCCCCCGTTCTCGATGACCACGACCACCCCGAGCGCGGTGCTCCCGGCGACGAGCAGGATCATCAGCATGGCCGTGAGGTCGTAGCGCTGGTAGGCGTTGAGGGCGCCGCTCAGGGCGTCGAAAGGCATCGAGATGGCGAACGTGAGACCGGAGATGAGCACGGTCAGGACGGTGGCGGTCGTGAGATCGGAGGGCACCGAGAACCACGACGGCGAGTTGATCGCGATCACGAAAACGATCGGAGCCGTGGCCAGTCCGATCAGGCCGAGGACGGCGAGGCTGTTGCTCAGCGTGCGGGAGGCGGCGACCGGGTCGCGGTGGGCGTCGTAGGCGACGAGCCTGGTCGAAGAGGTGCCGAGGCCGAACTTGAACAGCTCCAGGTTCGTGGTGATCGACCCGGCGATCGCCCAGACACCGAACGCCGATGGGCCGAGATGGTGGATGAGGACCGGTGTGGCGATGATCGAGACGACGGCGGCGATGGCGGTGGCGGAGTAGTTCCACGCCACCGTCCGGCGAAAGCGGGGGGGAAGGTGCTCGCCGGAGTCGCCGTCCCCGGGCGTGCTCTGCTCCTCGACGTCTTCGGCGTGCATCACGACCAGTCTTGCTCGTGTCGGCGGGCGGCCAGGGCCCGTCGACGTTCGCCCTCACCGACGTCGGCGACGTTACGGGACGGGGGCCACCGCCGGGGGCCCGGTTGACGATGTCTTGAGACTTCGTGAGCACGCCGCAGGGGTCACGTCATCGGTACAGTCAGGGGACGCCGCGGGAGCGACGGCGAGGTGGGAGCAGAGATGGGCGAACGGGTCCCGGTGGTGCTGAGCGCGGACCGGAACTTCGCGTTGCAGCTGGCCACGACGCTGGCCAGCCTCGACGCGGTCACGTCGGGGCCTGACGTCCAACGGGTCTACGTCCTCGCCGACGGCTACGACGCCGAGCTCGAGAGGCGCGTCGCGGCGGGACGTTCCGAGTGGATCCGCCTGACCTGGGTCGATGTGGCCGACCGGCTCGTCGACGACCTGCCCACGAACTTCCACATCTCGCGGGCGTCCTACACGCGACTGTTCCTGGCCTCGTTGCTGCCCCCCGAGCTCGATCGGGTGCTGTATCTCGACTGCGACCTGCTCCTGTGCCGGCCCATCACCGAGCTGGCCGGCGCCGACCTCCACGGTCACACCATCGGGGCGGTCGTCGACTTCTCGGCGCCCCGGATCGCCCTCCCCGACGCCCTGCTCGGCTGGCGGTCGCTCGGGCTCGACGGTCGCCTCCCCTACTTCAACGCCGGTGTCCTCGTCATCGATCTGGCCCGATGGCGGGCCCTTGGCCTCGAGCAGCGGCTGCGCGATCACGTCCGGGACCACCGTGAGCTGTTGCGCTGGCACGACCAGGATGCCCTGAACGCCTGCGCCGCCGGCGACATCGAGGAGCTGGCACCGATCTGGAACGTGCAGGTGATGCGCCGCCTCGGCCGCTACTCCGGGCCGGCCTTCGCCCTCTACCCGCGAGCGGTCCTGGAAGACGCCTTCGATCGCCCGGCGATCGCCCACTTCGGTGGCTACGACAAGCCGTGGCACGCGACGATGCCGTCCTCCCCCCTCGTCGACGAGTGGCGCCGGCTGGCGGGCACCACGGCGTTGTCCGAGCTGCTCGACGTCGAGTCGGTGAAGGCGAAGCTGCGGCTCAGGACGCGCCTCGTGCGCCGGCGCGTCCGCACCGCCGCCCGCGTGGTCCGCCGAGGCGAATGAGGGGCCCGGTCAGCCCCCCCGGCGCACGATCCGGGCGGCGCGCCGAACCCTTCGCCGCACGACGGTGGTGGTCGAGCGGGTCCGGGCCCGGGCCGAATCCAGATCGAGGTGGTCGGCCAGGGCCGTCGAGCGGGCCAGGCGCCGCCATTCGTCCACGAAGGCCGACCCGACGATGCGAGGGTGCCAGGGCTTGTCGTGCCCGGTGAAGTGGGCGATGGCGGGATCGTCGAAGGCCTGGTCGGTCTCCTCGAGCGGCCGGAAGGCGTAGATCGTCCCGGTCCGCACCCTCGGCGCCTGCTGGCAGTTCCAGGTCATGGGGAGCTCGTAGAACTCCTCGGCCAACGCGCCGTTGACGACGTCCTGGTCGTGCCAGCGCAGGTACCGGCGGTTGGCCTCGAGGTAGTCGAGGAGGCGACCCTCGGCGCCGATCCGGCGCCAGCGGTCGAGGTCGACGGCGAGCACGCCGGAGTTGAAGTAGGGCAGCCGACCGTCGAGGCCGAGCTCGCGCCAGTTGACGAGGGCGTCGGGCATCGCCAGGCAGGGGGAGCTGCGGTCGACGACCGCCCCGATGGTGCGGCCGTGCAGGTCGATCGACGCCAGCGCGTCCAGCGGCCGCCGCACCAGGATGTCCAGGTCGAGGTAGATGACCCGGCGGACCTCGGGTGCCATCACCGAACCCACGAGCAGCCGGGCGTAGGCCACCCGCGACAGGCGCTCGCTCGTGGGGAGCTCGGCCGGCAGGAGGGCGGCGATGTCGACCCAGGTGATCTCCAGGCGCGACGAGCGGCCTTGGGCGACGCGGTCGCGCAGCTCGGCGTCGTAGCCCTCACCGAGCACGGTGACCGGTTGCACGCCGGTGGGTGCCGTGAGCTCGTCGAGGTTGGCCAGGGTCGTGGCGAGGGGTAGCGCGAAGTTGGCGTCGGCGTTCAGCACGACCGGGGTGGCACGGCTGGGGTCGGGGTTGTCGATCTCGGGCATCGCTCCGCTCGCTCGTCCTGGGCCGCCCCACGAGGTGGTGGACCACCCACCTCCTCGGTTCCGCCGGACGGCCCGAGGGCAAGTGTACCGACGGGTGCCCGCCGCTCCCGTTCGCTGCCGCAGCCCTGATGTGAGCCCTTCGACCCCTGGACCGCGGGCCCGTCTGCTTCTAGGGTCGTAGTGGCAGGAAGCGATGCTGAGGGCGGTGGCGATGGACCTGGCGATTCGGCGGAGAGCGCCGTCGGGAGTCCTCGTCGCGCTCGCCGTCATCCTCGCGGTAGGGACCGCCGGGCTCGCCCCTGCCGCCGCGGCCCCTCCCGTGGTGCCCGGCCGGCCGGCCAACGTCAACGTCGAGCTCGCCGGAGATCAGAAGGTGAGAGTCTCGTGGACCCCGGGGACCCCCTCGGGCTCCTTCTTCGCCGTGACCGCCACCCCTCCGTCGGGGAGCACCTCTCCGCCCGTCACGCTGCGGTGGAACGCGTCGCCGGCGACCCTGACCGGGCTCACCGACGGCGTCGCCTACGGCTTCGTCGTCGTGGCCTGCGACGGAGCGCAGTCCGGCTCGCTCCCCTGCCTCACGACGCTCTCCAGCGCCCCCTCGACGGTGGTGACGGCGACGCCGGTCGGCCCGCCGGGGGCCCCGGTCGGCGTCGTGGCCCAGCCGGGAGCGGGACTGGCCACGGTGGCGTGGGCCCCCCCGGCGACAGACGGCGGGAGACCCGTCACCGGCTACACCGTCACCGCCTCGCCCGGCCCGGCCGTCGTCAACGTGGTCGCCCCCGTCGTCAGCGCCACGGTCCCCGGTCTCGTCGGCGGGGCCTTCTATACGTTCACGGTCACGGCGACGAACGCCCAGGGCGTGGGGCCGGGAGCGAATTCCAACGGGGTCACGATCGCCGCCGTCGAGGGCGTGACGCTGCCGGCCGGAGCATCGAAATTCATCCCGCTCGCCCCGAACCGGGTGCTCGACACCCGCACGGGCGTCGGCGGCCCGACCCGGGCGCTCCGACAGAACGAGCTGCGCGACCTCCAAGTGGTCAACGACAGGCCCGGTGATGCGGCCAACGTGGCGCCCGGCGCCACCGCGGTCGTGATGAACCTCGCCGTGACCAACACCGGCGGCCCCGGCTACGTCCAGGTCCTGCCGACCAACCGGGGGGTCCAGGTCGGCGACTTCGCCAGCCTGAACGTGGCCAGGGCCGGCCAGACGATCTCGAACCTGGTGGTCGCGCCGCTCGGCGACGGTGGGAAGGTCAGCGTCTACAGCCAGTCCGGTGCCGACGTGATCGCCGATGTCGTCGGCTACTTCACCCCGGTCAGCGGCCAGGTGGACTCCGGCCGCTACGTCGCCTTGCCGCCCGCACGCATCCTCGACACCAGGAACGGCAACGGCGAGGCCGGCGGCCAGCACCGCCTGGCCGGCGGCGAGAAGCTCCGACTGGTGGCGCTCGGCACTGCCGGGATCCCCTTCTCCGGCGTCACTGCGGTGGCGCTCAACGTGGCCGCGACGAACGCGACGGCCGCCGGGTACGTCCAGGTGATCCCGACCGGAGGGCCGACCCCGATCGGTGGCTCGGCGAACCTGAACGTCGAGCGGGCGGGCCAGACCATCCCGAACCTCGTGGTCGTGCCGGTGGGCACGGACGGGTCCGTGACGCTCGTCACGCAGTCCGGGGCCGATCTGGTGGCCGACGTCGCCGGCTACTGGACCGCGGCGGGGGGCGGCGCCTCGACCACCGGCCTGTTCGTCCCCGCGACCCCCGGTCGCATCCTCGACACGCGCTCAGGACCCGAGCCCGGGCCCGGCGAGATCCGCACCGTGACGGTCCCGGTCTCCGACGCTTCCGCGGTCGTCGTGAACGTCGCCGCGGTCAACGCCCTCGCGCCGGGGTTCGTGCAGGTCTTCCCGACGGGAGTGGGTCAGGCCGGCACGACGGCCAACGTCAACGTCGAGCTCGCCGGCCAGACCATCTCGAACGCCGCCATCGCCACCCTGGGCACCGGTGGCCAGCTGTCGCTGTACACGCAGTCCGGTGCCCACCTGGTCCTCGACACGAGCGGCTGGTTCACGAGCTGATCGGGCGCCGCCGTCGGGTCAGCCGGGGCGGACCCAGTTGCCGTCGGCGTCGAAGACGAGGTCGGTGAGCTCGCCGGGCTGGACCTCGTCGTCGAGACCGAGGGCGACGGGGACCTTCTGGTAGTTCCACTTCATGACGTCGACGGTCAGCTCGACGAGCTGCTCGTCGGTGAAGTGGCGGCGCAGCTCGCCGCGAAGGTGCTCGTCGATCGAGCCCGGCTGGGTCATCAGGGCGTCGGCGAGGCGCAGCGCGCACCGATGGGGCGCGCTGAGGTCGCTGTGCTCGTAGTCGGCGACCTTCTGCGCGGTTCCCTCGTCGAGTCCCTGCTGCCGGGCAACTGCCAGGCGGACCGACAGTCAGGTACCGCAGTCGTGATGGTGCGCGCAGCGCAGCCGCACGAGCTCGGTGGTGACGGCGTCGAGGGCGGTCAGACGCACCACTGCGGCCTGCCAGGCGCCCAGCGCCTGACGCAGCGGGCG
>Ga0209048_10004762_pt1 | contig 12955 bp, 8 predicted proteins | sample FrelakmetCRP12CR_FD_187146 | JGI IMG/M metagenome (GOLD analysis project Ga0209048, IMG submission 187146) | Freshwater lake sediment microbial communities from the University of Notre Dame, USA, for methane emissions studies - CRP12 CR (SPAdes)... | ecosystem: Environmental > Aquatic >... | reverse complement strand
CGGATGTTTTCTACCTGTTTGAGCGCGCTGGGGGTTGCGAGCACCGCCAATCCCTGAGGAAGCAAGAAGTTGCGCCCATAACCATCCGCGACTCTTTTTACATCGCCAGCCCGTCCCAATTTATAAACATCTTTTACCAGAAGAACTTTCATGATCATCAAGCCCTTTCAATTGCAGGATTTGAACGCTTAACTGCAGTTCAACCCAGGCGAAGGGTACTACGCTCTGGGCGGGCTGATTTTACCAGATGGACGACGGACCGTCAACGACTAGTATGACCGCGGCGAGGCATCCTTGATATAATCCAAACATGTCTTCACAAGAGCAGGCTTTTCACCGGCAGCGCACTTTCCGAATCGAAGCGGTTGTGTTGCGCCATAGCAATTGGGGTGAAGCAGACCGTTTACTTTGGCTTTTCACACTTGAGATGGGCAAAGTGCGGACGCTTGCCAAAGGGGTGCGCAAACCGCGCAGCCGCAAAGCGGGCCACCTCGAGCCGTTTACCAGGGTTGTCTTGTTGCTGGCTCGTGGACGAGACATGCTATTGGTCACGCAGGCCGATACAGTGGACGCCTACCTGCCGTTACGCGAGGATCTGGTGCGCACCACATATGCCTCCTATGTGGTTGAGCTGCTCGACCGTTTTACCTACGAAGAAGGAGAGAACCGCCCTCTCTATCATCTGTTAGTCGATACGCTTTCACGGCTGAGCCAATCGGATCAGCCAGAGCTGGTGCTGCGTTATTACGAAGTGCGTTTACTGGATTTAGTCGGCTTTCGACCACAACTGTTCGCCTGTGTCGTGTGTGGGAAGGAAATCCTTCCGCAGGACCAATATTTCTCGGCGCAGCAAGGTGGAGTGCTCTGTCCCAAGTGCGGGACTCAGGCAAACGGTTCACGCCCAATTTCGATGCTAGCTCTCAAATACTTGCGCCACTTTCAGCGCAGCAATTATATTGAGGCGACGAGAGCTCAGCTTACCCCTGGACTGAACCGGGAATTAGAAATCCTGATCCAACATTATCTGACCTTCTTACTGGAACGTGGTTTGAATACTCCACCTTTTATTAGGAGGTTGAGAAAAGAGGTCAATGAAGGTCCGGAAGACGATACTTTTTAAGTTAAGGAGATGTCGGAACGCATCCGAGAGGTGGGATTTGTAGGAGCTTCTTCTGAGACAATCACGAGGTTTTATTCATCATCGTATGCAAAACTGAGGAAAACTCTTGGACAGAGAAAGGTTTCTGCAGCCATTGTACCTGGCCTTCTTCAAGCAAGACTTGACTTTCGTCATCTAATGGATGGCCTGTTACAAATAATATCTTGACTGTGGGATCGTTTTGACGCAGTAAGTTGAACAACTCCACACCACCCATTTCAGGCATCACCACATCACTGACCACCAGAGCAATAGATGCCGCTTCTCGGTTGAAGACCCGGAACGCCTCTAACCCATTTTCGGCGGCCAAAACGCAGTAATTCTGGCTTTCTAACAACGATTTCAAAGCCTCACGAGCGGCCTGATCGTCTTCGACCAGCAATATAGTTTCTCCATCTCCCTTCATTTCGGCCCACGATTGAAGTGAGCTTGATATTTCCTCTGGCTCATGCAGCTCTGGCAGGTAAATCTCAAATTCAGTACCAGTTCCCAAGTAGCTATACACATCAATAGAACCGCCGTGTTGCTTGACAATTCCGTACACCTGGGCCAATCCCAAGCCTGTCCCTTGTCCGATCGGCTTGGTAGTAAAAAAGGGATCAAAAATATGCGGCAGTACTTCCTGCGAAATGCCAATGCCGGTATCTTTAATCTGCAAGCGAATCCAATCACCGGGTATCAGGTCTGATATTGGCGGTTGTTCTTCAATCGCTAAGCTAAACCGGTCTAATAGTATCTGTAAAACGCCCCCTGCTGGCATCGCATCGCGCGCGTTCAACACCAGGTTCATCAACGCCTGTTGCAACCGGGTTGGATCGGCCTTCACTAAATAATACCCTGGCGAGTAGCGCAGCTCCAACTGGATGTTCTCTGGCAAGACGCGTACCAGCAGCTTATCCAATTCCTTGATAAAAGGTAATAAATCTAAGGCGATTTGTTCCATAACCGAACGGCGGCTGAAATCCAGGATCTGCCGGATCAGGCTGGTGGCTCTCTGCACCTGTTTTTGGATAATCAAGAGCTGGTCCCGGCTGACGCGCGGCAGGTTGGCCTCCATAGAAAGCAAATCAGTGTACACCACCACAGCCGCCATGATGTTATTGAAGTCATGGGCAATTCCGGCTGCCAATTGCCCTACAGTTGCTAACCGGTCTTGCATTTGAGTCCGAGCTTGGATTTCCCGTTCCAAGGTGACATCGCGCAAAACAAGCACCCAGCCGGTATCCTGTGGATCGACTTCCAGCGGCATCGCAGCCATCTCAAAAATATAGGTCGGTGAGTTGTCTACCTGCAACTCATGATGTGGTTCTTTCTGAGAGAATTTCAACAACTCATCGATCGGTTGGCCTGCCAGATGAGACAAGGGTATGTCCGGCTCTATTTCGCCCGCTAAGAATCGGAGATATGCCTGCGCCGCCGGATTAGCCAGGACGACTTTATGTTGGGCATCCAACAGGATCACACCCTCTGGCACGGTATCTATAATTTGCTGGACCTGGTGTGCCTGGGCTCGCGTCTGAGCCAGGAGATCAAGCCGTTCTACTGCACTACCAAGCTGCTGTGCTATTGCCTCAACAAGGCTTACCTCCTCAGGCAACCATTCCCTCGGGACCGAAGAGGCTAAAGATAACCCGCCGATCGATTTTCTATCTCCCCAAACTGGTATAAAGATGGAAGCCCGTACTCCGAACTGGGCCATATGGCCTGCCCAAACAGCCTGAGGACCATCCGCGCTTACCATCTGCCAGTCGCTGATAACTGTCTTCTGCACAATATAATCGGCTTGGGACTGGAGAACTTGCTGGCTGGCGAAGCCAATCTCTGGAGGCAATCCACGTAGCGCGACATAACCTGGGAACCACAAACCACCCCGATCTACATTTACCGCATGTAGCGTAAGGTCGAGTGCAGACTCGAGCAGCTCAGGCAAATCCGGAGCGGCTACCGCGGTGGCGATAATCGCATTGATCGCTTCTTGCTGGACAGCGCGACGACGAGTTTCATCAAACAGGCGTGCATTTTCTACTGCATTGACACTTTGGTTCGCCAGCGCCTGGAGAAAAACCTCTTCTTCCTGGGTGAAATGACGCGGCTTCCGATGCCAGATCACGATACCACCGATGACGTCATCTCCGCGCAACATAGGCAAAGCCAGTACGGAACGAAGGTTTTCAAGAGCTGTGACCTTCAGGAGGGCAAAACCGGGATCGAGGAGCAAGTCGGGGATTTGATAAGGCTTGCGATAAGCTATTGCCCGCCCAACCGCAGTACCTTCCAATGGCGCCTTTTGCTTATTGAATTCACGGACAAATTCTACGCCAACGCCATAAGCTGCGACCAGATAGAGCTGTCCATCTGACGAACGCGTAAAAAGTCCGCTGGCATCCGATTTAGAGATTTCGGCAGCCAGCCGGACGATCGAGTCCAGGACTTGCTGCCGGTCCAACACAGCAGTCGTTTCACGACTCACGCGAGTTATCGCCAAAAGTTCCTGAATATGCTGTCTCTCGGCAGCTTCCGCGCGCAGACGCTCGATAGCGGTGGCAAGTTGTCCCGCAAGAATAGTTAATAACCGTTCGTCCGTCTCGGTGAAATCGTTAAGAAGCCTGCTTTCAGCATTGATAACTCCGATTACCTTCCCGCCGGCTTGAAGCGGCACGCATAGCTCTGAACGAGTGAGCGGATCCACCGCCCAATAACCTGTCTCATTCGCCACATCCGTTACACGCCGGGGCCGGCCTTCTAGCGCCACACGACCTGTGATCCCTTGCCCAACCGGATAGGGGAGATCCTCTAGAGCAACATCCTGGTGGTACGATGTGTGCCTTGATAAGAGTCCTGATTTTTTATCTAAAAGGATGACGCCAAAATTGTCCGGATAAAATTCAGATCCGATGATCTTGCTAACACGTTCGATTAAAGTATCCTCATCGGACTCTTCCACGCACGCATTAGCAACAGCGTGCAGGACGGTTATCTCCTCTAACTGCCGGCGTGTAGCCTGTTCGGCCCGTTTGCGGTCGGTAATATCCAGGGCAACTCCCACAGCGCCGATGATCTCGCCTGTAGCATCGCGGAGCGGTTCCAGGTAGGATTGGAATATGAAACCGTTTATCTCCACTTCATAGACGCTCGCTTGCCCTTGAAGGGCCTGATGATGAGCAGCAACCATCGGATTCGATGAATCGCTTGCCTGGATAAATTCTGCTACCGACCTTCCAATAACCTGATTGGGGCGCAGGTTAAGGATATTCAGACCGGCGCCGACTAATGAAGTAAAGCGCAACTGGAAATCCGTAGCCCATAGAAAGGCTGGCATCTGGTTGGCAAGCATTTGCAGCTGGGTATTTTGCTCTTGTAGTGCATCCTCGACTTTCTTGCGCTCAGTAATATCATGCCGGATTGCCACGCGTTGCTGCAAGCCATAGATGACAATCCCCGCCCCGACAGCTGCCATCAGGAAAAGAGGCAATACAAATGAGGGAATTAACCAACCCATAATATGTCCTTTATACAATGATTCTTACAGATTGGCAACTTCCATTTCAGAAAGTTTTCCTTTCAATTGGTCTTTTAGTCTTTTTACATTTTATCCTACTCACGCACCAGGGTAAGAAGCCTCTTAAATCAAAAGGACAGGAGTGCAATTTCCCTGCCCTCCAGTCCAATATTAAAAACCCAACTCGTGGTTCAGACGGCGATTTCAAGCATTTGCAAGCTGGCCAGTCTTGTGACCATTCCCGCCAATTGCGTCATTTAAATGAGCCGTTTCATCTGGAATTTCACGCCGGAATTGGCTCATATATAAGTCGTAATAGAAGCCCTTCGCAGCCATCAGCTCGTCATGCTTGCCACACTCGATAATCTTACCCTGGTTTATGACCAGCACCAGGTCAGCTTTACGAATGGTGCTCAGGCGGTGAGCAATCACAAAGCTGGTCCGGCCTTTGAGCAAATTTTCTAGCGCTTGTTGGATCAGACGTTCAGTGCGAGTATCCACACTGGAAGTCGCCTCATCCAGGATCAGGATGCGCGGGTTCGTTAGAGCTGCTCGGGCAATAGCCAGCAACTGGCGTTGTCCCTGGCTCAAACCACTGCCGCGTTCGCCTAAAACAGTTTGATAGCCATCCGCCAATCTTTCTGCAAATACATCGACATGAGCCAGCCTGGCAGCCGCAATAACTTCTTCGTCTGTGGCGTCGGGCCTGCCAAAACGGATGTTTTCCATTACCGTGGTGCTGAACATGAAAGTATCCTGCAGAACAATCCCGATCTGGCTGCGCAGGCTCTTCGCCGTCACATTGCGCACATCAAGACCATCGATCAAAACAGCCCCACCCGTTACATCGTAGAAGCGAGGGATAAGGTTGGCAAGGGTAGTCTTACCAGCGCCTGTTGGCCCAACGATTGCGATGGTTTGGCCCGGTTCAGCTGTGAAATCAATACGGTCCAGTACCGGCTCATCCTTTTTATAAGCCGCAGAGACATTCACAAATTGCACTTCGCCTTTAATAAAAGGCATTTCGAGCGCGCCAGGTGCATCTTGAAGTTCAGGCTCAATGTCCAACAAAGAAAACATGCGTTCGCTCCCGGCTACGGCATTTTGGATGTTGGTCCATAATATAGAGATTTGCTGGATGGGCTGGTTGAAGCGCTGTACATAAGCCATAAAGGTGACCACCAGGCCCAACGAGATAGTGGTTCCCAGCATGGGCTGGTTTTTCAGGATAAAAAAGCCGCCGACGCAAGTGACTATGACCATCGACACGTATCCAAGCGCTTCCAAGGTAGGAGCGAGCGCGCTTGTAAATGACACCGCGCGGATATTTGCATCCCGGTTTGCAGCATTCACTCCTTGGAAGTTCTCAATGTTCTCTTTTTCGCGGCTGAATGCCTGCACTTCACGTACGGCTGAAATGTTCTCTTGCAGCTCAGTGTTGACATTGCCTAGCTCCTGGCGTGTGCGGCGGAATGCTCTCCGGGCCTGCGCAGAGAACCAAAGTGTGGCGATAATCATCAGCGGTACGACCGACAGGCTGAGTAAAGCATAAACGAGGCTCATTTTCAGCATGGCGTAACCGATCCAAACAATCAATAATGAGCCAGTCAACACATTAACCAGGGCAAAGCTGAGGGCTTGCTGGATTGTTTCCGCGTCGTTTGTTATACGGCTCATCAGATCGCCCGCTTCGTGCTCAGAGTAATAGCTCAAGGAAAGCCGGTGCAAATGGTTGAAGACATTTACGCGTAGCTGGCGCAAAACATGCTGACCCGTCCAGTTCATCACAAAAAATGTCAGGCCTGTCAGCAGGGAACCGAAAATGTACAGGGCAATGATCACCAGCATCAGGTGTCCCAGGCCGGCAATCCGCTCTTGATTGTTCAGCGTGGCGCTGTTTGGATCGAACCAGCAATTCGTTTTCTGTCCATTCTGGGCAAATTCACCCATGAACTGAGACACTTTTGGAAAATTGCTAAATATTGAGGCCGCGCTGGGGGTCAAGTAGCAATCTACCGTCTGGCCGACCAGGTTGGGGGTTAAAACCTGCGACCAGGTCGTGACAACAATCAATACTAAAGTCAATAGGATAGCCCACCAGTAAGGCTTGAAATAACTTACCAGCCGGGAAAGTGTTTCCCCCACCTTCTTGGGTTTATGGGTTTCTTGTTTCAAAGCTTGGGCCATTGGGCCGCCGCTGCCATGTCCACCGAACATGTGATCTCTCCATTAATTTCTAGGTATCGTATAAAAGTTAGGAATTCTAAATTTCAATCTTGTGCCAACCGTCAGTCCAGGGAGGATTTCATCTTTCGTATCGCGGTTTCCGATTCAGGTCAGCTCCGCTTCGGAGGCCAATTCGACATCCCCGACGAGCTGCGAGTTGTAAATCTCAGCGTAAATCTCACTCTCCTCAAGCAGCTCTTCATGCTGGCCGCGGGCTACAATTCGGCCTTTGTCTAGCACCAAGATCATGTCTGCGTTGATCACTGTGCTGATCCGCTGGGCGATGACGAAGCTGGTGCGTCCCTCCATCAACAAGTCCAGCGCTTTCTGGATTTGATATTCCGTTGCCAGGTCTACACTGCTGGTGGAATCGTCAAGGATCAAGATGCGCGGGTTCAATAGCAAGGCGCGGGCAATAGCGATGCGTTGTTTTTGACCGCCGCTCAACGTCGTACCCCTTTCTCCTACAGGAGTATCATACCCTTGCGGGAAAGTCGAGATGAAGTCGTGGGCTGCAGCAGCCTTGGCAGCCGTAATGATCTCTTCCAGGCTGGCGCCTGGCTTTCCATAAGCGATGTTATCTCGAATGGTTCCGGTGAAGAGTGTTGTCTCCTGCAGTACGATGCCGATCTGCGAGCGAAGCGATTCAAGAGTTAGATCGCACAAATCGTATCCGTCAATCGAGATACAACCAGCCGTTGGGTCGTAGAAGCGTGGAATCAGGTTGATGATCGTGGTTTTGCCCGATCCAGTTGCGCCCAGAAGGGCTACTGTCTGGCCTGGTTTTGCATCGAAAGTGACGTTGCTTAATACCGGGTCGCCGCTTCCAAAGTAGCGGAAGCCCACATCTTTGAATTTCACTTCTCCTTGAACTGGGGGCAAGAGGACAGCACCGGGCTTATTGGTGACGTCGCTCTTAGCGTCCAGTATTTCAAAGATACGGGCCGCAGAGGCAGAGGCTTGGGACATCTGGGTGATGATCATACCGAACATAGTGATCGGCATGATCAGGAAAATTAGGTACATACTGAATTCCTGCCACTCCCCAATCGATAACGTGTTATTGATGACCATCCTTCCGCCGAAATACTGCACCATGGCCTGGCCTACGTTGCCGATCAAAAAAATCAACGGGAACAAAAACATGAACAAGCGCGCTACAGTGATTTGTTGGTTCATTAACGCATCGACAGAACTAGAGAACTTGACCTGCTCACTTTGTTCCCGTGTAAAGGCTTTTATGACTCTGATACCTGCCAGGTTTTCCTGCAAGATCGTGTTCATCGCCGATAACCGCTGCTGCACCTTTGTAAACATCGGCCGCGCAAAGCGATTGAAGACCATGAACAAGATGAAGGCGATTGGCATGACCGGGAGGACGACCAGGGTCAGTTTAGGACTGGTGATGATGAGGATGATGAGTGTACCGGTGAGCATGACAACGGCGCCAACCAGTTGAATCAGCCCTTGCCCGATGAACAGGCGCACCTTCTCAATATCATCGGTGGCGCGCACCATCAACTGGCCTGTTTGCGTACGGTCGTGATAGGAGAAAGATAGGCCTTGGATTTTTGCGAACAATTCGTTGCGAAGATCGAAGGCGACAGTTTGCGAGCTTCGTTCACCTGTATAGGTTTGTAAGAAGGCAAACACCCCCCGGAACACCGCCAGGACCAGTATAGCCGCTCCAGCTCTCAACATCATTGGGATGGCAAGGGCTTGAGCCGCGATCAACTGTGCCTCCGTCATGCCAAGCCCGTTCAAAATTACGGGAAGCACGGCAGGCGGGATTAGGCCTAACTTAGGCACGATCGCGTTGGCCGCTTCGCCGCTCGTGATCGCGTCGATAATGTTCTTGATCATACTGGGGATTAACAGCATGGAGAAGGTAGCAATCAAGAGAAAACCGTAAGGCATTATCGAAATCAGTGGATGGTTCCACAAGTAACGAATAGCCCGGTTAAGCGTACCCCGCGGAGCTCCTTGTGGGGTAGTTGATGAATGACGTCTAAACAAAGGGGAATTTCCTTTCCAAAATAAAAAGTTCCAAACGATTTTTTAGTTAGCTTGAACGCCGGTTATTCACTGTTAAGGCTGGCATTGAGCTTTGCTCCAATTCACGAGCGGCTTTGTTTAATATAGTGAGTGCAGAAGCGATGGTTTCCTGCTGCTCAGGAGTAAGTGCCTCAGTCAATCCTTGAATCCAGGTACGGCGGGCCTCGACGGCGGCTAACACAATATCCTGGCCTTCCGGGGTGAGGACAAGTATTTTGACTCGCCGGTCATCAGGATCTTCAGAACGGTCTAACAGCCCTTGCTGGACGAGGCGATCAACCATCTGGCTGGTGGCCGCGTTCGTCACCCCCAGGTGCTCACTGATATCCGAGACATCGCACGTACCACAATGGCTGATACGAAACAAAGCGCCTAATTGGGACATCGACAAGCCGGTTTGGCGTGTGAAATCCCGAAAACCGCCCATAGAATGGCGCATAAAAACCTCCGTCCATTCGCGGAGGACGTCAGTGAATTGCTGAGTGACAGCCATAGTTAAGTCCTCTTATTCATTAAGTTGACTTAACTATACTACAGCGAATTGGGATTGTCAAGAGAATAGATCCATACCACCGCTCACGCCTGATTGTCCTCAGGGCATAGATTAAGACAACGGCGAATTAGATAGATAGCAAGATGAGATCGGCTGGCTGTTTGGCCGCGGGATGGCTGGGCAATATTGCCTGCATCGACCAGGGACCTGTCCAGGTAACTCGCACGCTGCGGACCTTGCCCCGCAAGTCCTGGTCCGTTTCCACGAAAACCAGCTTATTGGTCGAAGTGCGCCCGCGCCAGCGCCCGCGCACTTGCTCCTCGAACAGCACTTCGACCGTCTCGCCCAGGTAACGAGCATTGATTTCTGCCCCGAGGCCCTCCTGCAAATCCTCCAGAAGGCGAAAGCGACGCCACTTCTCTTTATCGGGCACATCATCCGCCATGCGGCGGGCAGACACTGTGCCCTCGCGAGGCGAATAGCGAGCCAGATGGGCCACGTCTAGCTTCAGCTCAGCCAGCAAGTCGTAGGTGCGCTGGAACTGGATCTCGCTTTCTCCTGGGAAACCCACGATGATATCTGTGGCAATGGCAACCCCCGAGATGCGCTCACGAATGTGGTCCACCAGACGCCGGTAATCATCAACCGTATAGGCTCGCTTCATGTTTTCCAGCACTTCATCATCGCCTGCTTGCACCGGTACTTCGATGTGCGGCATCACTTTCGGCAGTTCAACCACTGTATCAAGCAACTCATCTGTCATCCAATTGGGGTGGGAGGTCAGAAAACGGATTCGTTCCAAGCCTTCCACTTCATGGACAACCCGCAGCAAATCTGCCAGATTGGGGCCGTCGGGAATATCTTTGCCATATCGATCGACAATCTGACCTAGCAGGGTAATTTCCTTTACACCCTGTGCGACCAGAGAGCGCACATCAGTGAGGATATCTCCTATCGGACGGCTGCGCTCGCCCCCTCGCCGGTAAGGAATGATGCAGAAAGTACAGGCATGAGAACAACCCAGCACCGCTGGCACATGAGACGCCACCAGTGTGCCGCGCTCGTCCATGGGCAAGAACAGGTCTCCATCCATTTCGGCGAAACGCTGTTTCGTATTTGTTTGCTCCAAAGCACGGCTTTCATCCTGGGTCAGGTAGGCGACCAAGGGTCCAGGGTCAGAAGGTGGAGAAAAAACATCTACATAAGGGAAGCGCTCCTTAAGGCGCTCGTGTCCCTTAACTCCTACCAGGCAACCCATCAAGTTAATTATCAGCTCAGGACGGCGCCTTTTAAGCGGTTGTAGCGAATGTAGCCGGCCGTAAGCCTTATCCTCGGCAGATTGCCGTACCACGCAAGTATTCAGCACAATCACATCTGCATCCTCCGCATGGTGTGACGGCTGGTAACCCAGGTATTCCAGCACCGAAGCTACCCTCAGCGAGTCAGCCACGTTCATCTGGCAACCTTCAGTCCAAATGTGATATTTCATGTCCGGTATTATAACAAAGGCTCCAGTAACCCGAGCAACCGCCCAATTAAGAAATCATTAATACCAACCCAGTGAACCCTTAACAGCGAGTTCACCTATTCCTTAAAAACTAATGATAAAATTGCGCCCATGCGTAAGCTGACTTTAATATTGGTAAGCCTGGTGTTAGCCGCAGGTTTGATTTACTGGTTTCCTCCCATCCATCAACGGCTATACTGGCGGGTCGACTTTGCACAGGCTTATCTGCGCGGACTGGTAGATCCCGTTAAACCTCCGCCGACTTCACTGCCGAAACCCGAAGTTTCGGTAATCATCGCCCCTACCACCACCGCCACACCGGCAAACAGCCCAACCCCATCACCGACGGTTGAATTCACCCCTACTCCACAGCCCACCAGCACACCGGTCCCTCAGTCCGTGGCGCTGCCTGCCCCACTGTGGGAAAAGCAAGATATGAACAATTGTGGTCCAGCCAGCCTGACTATGTACTTGCGATTTTATGGCTGGAAAGGCAACCAGCAAGACATCGATGCTTTAATCAAGCCCCTCCCAGAAGATCGGAATGTGAATGTTGATGAGCTGGTCTACTTCGTACGCACACGCGCCGGCTGGTTGAACGCCGAATTCCGTGTAGGCGGCAATCTGGAGATGCTCAAACAATTCCTGGCGGCGGGTATTCCCGTGATGATCGAGGAAAGTTTTTACTTTGAAAAACCCTACTGGATCAATGATGACCTGTGGGCGGCGCATTATTTCCTGGTAACCGGTTACGACGAAGCGGCTCGGAAATTTGTCGGCCAGGATAGCTTTCGCGGCGCCAACACCCAGGTGACTTACGAGACCCTGGATAGTTACTGGCAGGCTTTTAACCGCGTGTATATCCTGGTTTATCTGCCTGGGCAAGAACCGGCTGTAAAAACGATCCTGGGTACGAATTGGGATAAAGACGCCAATCGCCAACACGCTTTGGAAACTGCCCAGTCTGAGACTCAGAGGGATCCGAAAAACGCCTTCACCTGGTTTAACCTTGGCGCTAACCTGACCTATTTCGAGCGATATGACGAAGCCACCAATGCCTTTGACAAGGCGCGTAACCTAAAGCTGCCCCAGCGCATGTTCCGCTACCAGTTCGCTCCGTTCATTGCTTATTTCCACACCAACCAGATCGATGATCTTGTCGCTTTGACGGAATATGCCCTTAAAATCACGCCAAGTTCTGAAGAAGGCCACCTCTGGCATGGATGGGCAATGTACCGTCTGGGGAAAAAAACCGAGGCCATAGCAGATTTTCAGAAAGCTCTAGAGGAAAACTCGACTTATCAGGATGCGAAATATGCGCTAGATTACATGGCGCAAAACCCATAAAGAGTATCTGCGGTCAAAAACGCCTCGATTCCATCGCGCCTCCCGCCGATTACTCAAATAATTGTGCTATACTTTTTATATCTGCCGGGCTGAATAGCTCTTTAGAAATAATCAGCCAGCTTCATGATGTTTTCCGGTCTGCCATCTGCCGGACCATAAAATCTTGACCCAAAAAATAAAACTGCTGAAAAAGCGGTTGCATGACAACCGCCGATCGAGCGAAGTAAGGAGAATATGATGAAATCAACCAAAAGCTTTCCTTCTCGCCCAAGGGGGATACAGGTTAGCCTGATTAACAGAAATGTGCTAACTCTAGGTGCAATGCTGACCCTGCTCGTATTTTTAGCCACACCCATGCAAGGCGCTTTCTCACAAAGCTTGGCAAAGGACTCCCGGCCAAGCCTGCTCCCCCCCTGGCAAATTACCTATGTAGATGCATCGAGATATTTCTATAACATGGGAAATCGCAGCCTGGCTTATGATATAAACGGCGTGCCGTGTGTCGCGTATGGCGGCTACCGTTTGTACTATTCCTGCTTCAATTCCACCACCTCAACCTGGAATACCACAGTCGTAGATGACAATGTCCAGGTAGGCGAATTTACCTCCTTGGCCTTCAACAGCGTGAACCGGCCGTTCATCACGTATTTCGATGGGCAGAATGGCACA
>Ga0209048_10004760_pt1 | contig 12955 bp, 13 predicted proteins | sample FrelakmetCRP12CR_FD_187146 | JGI IMG/M metagenome (GOLD analysis project Ga0209048, IMG submission 187146) | Freshwater lake sediment microbial communities from the University of Notre Dame, USA, for methane emissions studies - CRP12 CR (SPAdes)... | ecosystem: Environmental > Aquatic >... | reverse complement strand
CGGGGATTTCCTGGATCATGCGGTAGACCGGTATGCTGATATTTTCATCATTTGCGGTCTCTTTGCCGGGGGACTGGTTCCGTGGCCGGTTGGCGTCTTTGCACTGACCGGTGTCCTGATGGCATCCTACCTTGGCACGCAGGCACAGGCCGTTGGTGTCGGAAGATTTTATGGCGGGCTGCTCGGGAGGGCTGACCGCCTCGTACTGATCATGGTAGTCGGTATTATTGGTCTGATATACCCCATAAGTATCTACGGGCTCACCTGGCTGGGCTGGCTGATGGTACTGTTTGGCATCTTTGGGCACTTTACCGCATTCCAGCGGTTCGCTCATGTGTGGGCGAATGTGAAGTGAAAATTTTTTTGGGGTTTCTTAACATTTAAGATAATTTTTTTCAAATATTAATTTGTAAACTGTACATTCATCAAAAATAGGGTTTGAACATAAAAAGTCAATCACGGCTGAGTCTAGTGAGTGAAAAATCAAAATTTTTTGCATACGCATAGAGTGAAAAAATTTGATTTGAGGACAGGTCTCGCCTCTCGTAGAACAAATATTCTGCGTAGAGTTGTTTTAAAGGCTCCGATTGTCAAAAGAACCCTAATTTTAAAGGGGAATGTTCAAAAAACGTATTTCCTCTAGAACGGAGTCCGATTTACACTTCGTGAAATCAGGTTTGCGATAAGAAGTAAGGGCATCTCACAACAATGTCACTATGTCTCTATTTTTCTATGATTGATATATATATCACTATATTCTATGTCGAAAAAGGATATATTTAACGCCGATCATTCTAGGTTGAATAGAATGACTAAGCGAAAAAACATGATGGAAGGGAAATAACCCATGGGAATCAAGGAGGCTCTGATACCGAAGAATCCTATCTTTTTCGATCTCTTTGAACGTCAGGCAGGACTTTTAAACGAGGCCGCATCGAAGCTTGTTGCCCTGACTGAGGATTTTACCAATGTTAAAGAAAAACGTCAGGAAATCGAGAAACTTGAGCACAAGGGAGACCAGATTACTCATGATATCTACGAACAATTGAATAGAACCTTCATTACCCCTCTCGACCCCGACGAGATTTCATCCCTCGCTTCAGCACTTGATGAAGTGCTGGACTACATCGATGATTCAGCTGAGAAGATGTTCTACTATAACATAGAATCCACCGATTCCCACATGATCGAACTGGCAAAACTGATCCATCTATCAACAACAGAGATTGAAAGTGCTGTAAAAAGTATCCGTTCATTCAAAGATCCTAAGGATATTGAGGAGCGTTGCATTGAAGTGAACCGTCTGGAAAACCTCGCCGATGACGTACTTGCCTTTGCAATAACTAATCTTTTTAAGACAACAAATGCGATTACGATAATCAAGCTCAAGGATATCTACGAACATCTTGAGAAAGCAACAGACAATTGTGAAGATGTTGCAAACACACTTTCCGATATTGCGTTCAGGCACTCCTGAACTTCATGGACTTCATCATTCTTGCCGGTATTGACTTTGCCCTTCTTTTCAATTTTGTCAACAGTAGGAATAATGCCACAAATTCAATCACCAATATAGTTGCGATTCGAGTTCTCAGTTCTCTCAAGGCGGACTCCGGCTCCTTCCATCTCCAGCACCGGACCTCCTTTTATGACCGCCAAATTTTTAATCTGTCGCATCTGATACTATGCGGAATTCTTTATGAGCTTTTTGCAGAGGTTTATTCCGCAGGACAAGGTTTTTTTCGATCTATTTGAACAACAGGCAGCGATCGTCTTGGATGCAGGACACAAACTTGTCAATCTCACGAAGGATTTCACTAATGTGAAGCAGAAACGCCACGAAATCGAACTGCTCGAACAACAGGGAGACGATATAACCCATGCCATTTTTGAACGGTTGAACCGGACCCGCAATCCTCCGATTGCACCTTCCGAGATCTCCGCCCTTGCCTCTTCCTTGGATGAAGTACTTGATTATATTGATGGATCTGCGGAAAAGATGGTCTATTATGGCATTGAATCATCAGACACATACATGATCGAACTCTCAAAACTAATCCACTTATCAACCGTTGAAATAGAAGCAGCTGTCAAGAGTATCCGCTCGATCAAAGATCCATCATTCATCCGGGATCGCTGTATCGAGATTAACCGCCTTGAAAATGTTGCCGATGATGTCCTTGCCGAAGCGATAACCAACCTCTTCAAGACCAAAGACCCGATGATTATCATCAAGATGAAAGATGTTTATGACTGGCTCGAAATTGCCACTGATGAATGTGAAGATGTGGCAGATGTGCTCTCAGATATTGCGTTCCACCATTCATTTTCCTAATTACTGTTACAGGAATCATTCTGCCAATTAACTTTTTTCAAGGCAAAAAAAAGAATTTCATTGGTTTTTGCAAATGGTGTCACTGCGTCCACCGAAAGAATATTGTTCTAATTCGTGTCAAGTCACTTTTACCACGTGCCATGTACTGAATAAATAAAAGCACAATTTCCAGTCGTGTGTTTAGATTAAGGAGTGTATTTTTAAAATTATTTTATCTCGATTCGTTCCCCAGTAACCATATAATGGACATTTTCTGCCATTTTACAGGCATGATCACCGGATCGTTCGAGATACCGAGCCACCATGATGGAATACGTGCCTCTGGTGATTGTCTTTGGATTCTCCATCATGAAGGTGAGCATCTCCCGGAATATTGAATGCCACAAGGCGTCTACCGTGTCGTCCCGAGAAGAAAAATCTTTGATACCCTCAAGATTCTCGGTCTCGAACGCACTAATTACGTTGTCAATCATTTTCAGAACCTGATCGGCCATATGCGGTATAGGAACGGGTTGGGTAAAATCGGGCTGGTCCTGAAGATGCTTCACCATATTCGCGATATCCTTCCCGTACCTTCCGATGCGCTCAGCGGCACTGATCATCTTGAGAGTGCAGGTAATCACCCGCATATCTTTTGCCATCGGCTGGTACAAGGCAATGAGCTGGTAAGTTCGATCCTCCAGAGTGATTGTTAAATCCTTGATATGCTTCTTTTTTGAGACAACCTGCCGCGCTTTCGCGAAATCCTGATGGATCAGTGCATTTACCGATTCACTCAGCATCTCCCGCGCAAATCGTACCATCTCTGTTGTTTCCTGTTTCAATCCTTTAAGTTCTCTATGAAATTTTTCTGACATCCTGTTCACCTATCCGAACCGTCCGGTAATATAATTTTCTGTAAGGTCTTCCTGGGGATTCTCAAAGATCTGATTTGTCTGCCCAAATTCGATTAATTTGCCAAGATACATGAAACCGGTGTAATCACTCACTCGCGCTGCCTGCTGCATATTATGGGTGACAATGATAACGGTATAGTCCCGCGTGAGCGTATCGATCAGCTTCTCGATCTTTGCCGTTGCGATCGGATCAAGAGCGGAGCAGGGCTCGTCCATCAAAATTACCTCCGGCTCCACCGCAAGGGTACGGGCAATACAGAGCCGTTGCTGTTGCCCCCCGGAGAGCCCAAGTGCTGAGTCATTGATACGGTCCCTTACCTCGTCCCAGAGCGCGGCATCGCGAAGGCTCTGCTCAACGATGGTGTCCAATTCAACCTTATTTTTTATCCCGTGTACACGCGGACCATATGCGACGTTCTCATATACCGATTTGGGAAAAGGATTAGGCTTCTGAAAAACCATTCCTACTTTCTTTCGCAACGTAACCACATCTGTTCCTGCTGCATGGATGTTTTCATTATCAAGCAGGATCTCACCGCTGATCCTCACACAATCAATCAGGTCGTTCAAGCGATTGAAACACCGGAGCAGCGTAGACTTGCCACAGCCGGAGGGACCGATCAAGGCTGTCACATGGTTTTTCGATACCTTCATGAAAATCGACTGGAGTGCATGCGTGTCACTATACCAGAGGTTAAGATCGTGTGTTGAAATGATCGGTTCGGGGGTCATGTTACCAACGCAATTTTTTCTGGAAATAACGTTTCATTATGATTGCCCACTTTAAATGTGCAATAAAAAATTATAAAGTTAGTCAAACAAATTCTATTTTTAAATAAACACGCATTCGACTGTTATTATTAAAAATAAATTCCTATTTAGCACCTAAGTTAGTTTCTTAAAATGATCTCGTTTTTCCTGTTCAAAGCGGTTAACCCGACTGGATTCGTTCCAGCACTAATTTTTTTCCAAAAATTTTTTCAAACGCTTTTTTCTCTGCCTCAACTCCCCAAATCTCCAGCTGGCAGTCACCTCTCGCAACAACTTCAAGAGATACCGACTCCTTATCAACACACGAGAACCGGACATGCTGAATCAGCGCCGTATGGCTTCGGTCAAGACTTTCTCCGAGACGGATGAACGTTGTAAGTATTCGCAGGGTTTCCCTTTCCCGTGCATCAAGTTCAAGAATTTCGGGATCGTTTTTCTTCGGAGTCCTTTTCCGGTGAAACCGTGCAATATTTGCCATGAAATTTACTTCATTCTGGTCAAACCCGAGAATCTCTGAATTTTTTATAATATAATAGGAATGTGCATGATGATTTGTATAGGAAATAAAGGATCCGATATCATGGAGAAACGTTGCATATTCAAGCAGTTCACGTTCCCAGTCACTTAAATTATGGATTTTTAACACCTTCGCAGAATCAAATAATTCCAGAACGAGGCTTGTCACGGTTCGTGCGTGTACCTCATTGATCCCGCATGATCTTCCCAGTTGCAGGACACTTCGTTGGCGGGGGGAGAGCTCGCCAAGAAGAGGGAATGCATCCATCCTCGAAAGATAGTCAACCAGCAGTCCATCTTGTAGTCCCCGGCTGGTAATTGTGATGGATTCGAGGGACAACTCTTTCATGAACATGTCCAGAATTGCCGCCCCGGGAATGATGATGTCTGCACGTTCAGGATTCATGCCGGGTATTTTCCTGCGCTGTTCAAGAGGAACAGAGCACAGCATATCAATAACATTCCGCAAATCTTTATAAAGCAGAACATTATCTCCGGAATTTCCATTCTGATGAAGGTTTTTTTGTGCAATTTCAGCAAGATTCATGATAGTACCGGAACTTCCGATAACCAAATCGGGTTTTTGTTTCCGGATCTTCTGGACAGAATGAATGATGGCATCTTTCACATGCTGTTGGATTTTTTTATACCGGTCCTGTGATACCGGTTCGGTGACACTATTGGTTAAATAAAGATTTGACAGACGGATGGCTCCTAATTTAAAACTATCGAGGTAATGGTAATTCTGTTCACCACCAACTGCAATTTCAGTACTTCCACCACCAATGTCAATAAAAAGTGCCTGCCGTTCCCCTAGATGAATTCCACTTGAAACACCAAGGTAAATAAGACGTGCTTCTTCTTGTCCGGAAATCACTCGAACATCCAGAAGAGCTTCCTGTCGGAGTAGGTGCAGGATATCCTGCTGGTTGGCTGCTTCCCGCATGGCAGAAGTTGCAACGGCGACAAATTCATCGGTATTAAAAGTCCTGGCCAGTTCTGTTAATTTTTTACAGACTATAACCAGCCGTTCAATTGCTTCAGGAAGGATTTCCTCTTCCTCAAATTCTCCCTCTCCAAGTCGGACCTGTTGTTTTTGTTGGGTCAGAATACTGTACGAATGATTCGGGTTCAGCCTCACAACGAATAGACGAACAGAATTGGTCCCGATGTCTATAAATGATACAACACGACCATTCTGACCAACCTTCTTGATTTTCATCACATCACGTCGGTAAAAAAGTCGCATTTCCGATGGGCCAATGCAACATGACCTGTTTTTTTATTGCGGACATTTTTTCACACATTTGAATCCTGTTTGGTGGGTTTTTTTATTTTAGATATAAATATGTAGTAAATTTCTTTTTCTATTGTTTAATGCCTAAGAAAAACGTTCGGATTTTTGCCCGTACTCCGGAACGAGAATTGCATTAATCCACAAGATGATAGCATCTCGGACCTCCCGGAACTGAAGGAGACATTCATCATGTGTTCCTGTGAAGGTCGACGGGTCAGGAAACCTGACGTGAATGACCTTTTTTGCACCCGGGAAAAATGGGCATGCATTGAGTGCAGAGTCACATACCGTAATAACCGTCTCAATCCCTTTCCCGAAGTACTCATCGATGAGTTTTGACCGGTGCCCGGAGATATTGATCCCGATCTCTTTCATGACAGCGATTGCCATTGGATGGACCCGGGTTATTTCAGTCCCACCGCTGAATACTTCGTAGCGGTCACCGTACTTTGCATTCATATACCCTTCAGCTATCTGGGATCGGGTGGAATTGTGAGTGCAGATGAAGAGAACCCGGGGCTTTTTTACCTTACCTTCAAAGTTCTCGTTCATGGGTTTTAATGTCGAAATCTCACTTAGATAGTCTGTCATTTTTAATTTTTCCCTTACATCTCACCGGTTATCAGGACAATCCGGAAAGATTTCGGTAAGCCATGCATCGATATCATCCCGGAGTACGCGGAAATCCGCAAGGATCTCCTCCTTGTTCTCCTGGATATCCGAGGGGCTCACAAACCCCCGGTGAATCATGGTCTCTCCCTTTGGGATAGATCCAGGTACCGCTGCTTTTGCACGGTCACACATGGTAATAACGTAATCGAACCGGGTAGCGGTGAAGTTGGACAGCTGCTTTGACTTCTGGGCAGAGATATCGATTCTCGCTTCTTTCATCACCTCAACTGCGTAGGGGTTCAAGCCTGCCGGTGCGATACCGGCAGAAAATACTGTATAAAGGTCCTTACAGCGGGCATTGAGAAGTCCTTCGGCCATTTGCGACCTGACTGAATTGAACGAGCAGATAAAGAGCACAGTCTTTTTTTTCATAAATCTCTCCATCAATCCCACCGTTTTAGTGGATTTCGATACGTTCACCGGTATTCATGTAATGAACATTTTCAGCGATTTTACACGCATGATCGGCACATCGTTCGAGATAGCGGGCAACAAGGATATAGTTGGTACAGCGCGTGATGGACTTGGGGTCTTCCATCATATAGGTAATACCTTCGCGAAAGATCGATTGCCGCAATGAATCGATGGTGTCATCTCTGACAGAAAAATCTGAGATTGCCTCAATAGAGTCTTTCTCGTACGCCTCGATCGAATCATCGATCATTTCAATCGCCAGATCGGCCATATGCGGAATACTCATAAGGTTCGCGATGTGAGGCTGGTCTGAAATTTTTTTGACGATATTGGCAATAACCTTCCCATATCGCCCAATACGGAGTGATGCTGTTATCACTTTGAGTGTGCAGGCAATGACCCGCATATCCTTTGCCATTGGCTGGTTCATAGCGATGAGCTGGTAGCAGCGTTCTTCAAGCCGGACTTCCATAGTGTGGATCTCTTCTTTTCGTGTAACCACTGATTCTGCGAGATCATTATCCTGGCGGATGAGAGCGTCAATTGCCGTCCGCAGCATGAATCGGCCGAGGTGGGCCATCTCCAGTGTTTCCGTTTTGAGGTTGTTAAGTTCTGTGTGAAATTTTTCTGCCATGTATTTCCCCTACCCGAACCGCCCGGTGATATAATTCTCCGTTAAATCTTCTTTTGGATGTTCGAAGATCTGGTTCGTTTTTCCGCATTCGATCAATTTGCCAAGATACATAAAACCGGTATAATCGCTCATCCGTGCCGCCTGCTGCATGTTGTGAGTGACGATGATGACGGTATAGTCCTTTTTGAGCAGATCGATAAGATTCTCGATCTTTGCTGTTGCGATGGGATCAAGCGCCGAGCATGGCTCATCCATTAGGATCACCTCGGGCTCCACAGCAAGGGTTCGGGCGATACAGAGTCGTTGCTGTTGACCGCCGGAGAGTCCGAGTGCTGAATCGTTGAGACGGTCTTTCACCTCGTCCCAGAGGGCTGCATGATGCAGGCTCAGTTCAACAATCCGGTCGAGCTCTGCCTTGTCCTTTACACCATGCACCCGGGGGCCATAAGCCACATTCTCGTGAATCGATTTGGGAAAAGGATTGGGCTTCTGGAATACCATTCCCACCTTTTTCCTGAGCATAACTACATCAGTCCCGGGTTCCTGGATGTTCTTTTCATCGAGTGTGATCTCCCCGGTAATTTTTACATGGTCAATAAGATCGTTCAGCCGGTTGAAACAGCGGAGAAGGGTTGACTTGCCACAACCGGAGGGACCGATCAAAGCTGTTACCTTGTTCTTCGGAATCTTCATCGATACGGATTCAAGTGCCCGTTTCCCGTTATACCAGAGATTTACGTTATTTGTTGTGATAATTGCAGATTCAGACATTGTTTATCCCCGAGATTTTTTCTGGAAATGTGTTCGTACGATAATTGCGATCGCATACATTCCTACGACAAGAGCTAAAAGCACCAGTGCAGTGCCGTATTGGTTGGTCGATGCGCCAGGCACATTGGTTGCCAGGATGAAAAGATGGTAAGGGAGCGCCATGACCGGCTGGAATTCAGACGTGGGAAGGAACCGGGACGAGAAAACGACTGCGGTGAACATGATCGGGGCGGTCTCTCCGGCTGCTCTTCCTATACAAAGGATTGCCCCTGTCACGATACCCGGTACTGCCGGGGGAATAACTACCTTGCTGATAGTCTGCCACCGGGTTGCACCGAGGGCGAGACTGCCTTCCCGCAGTGACTGCGGGATATTTTTTAATGATTCTTCGGTTGTTCGGATGACAGTTGGCAATATCATCAGGGCAAGGGTGATCTGACCGGCAAGCAGCGATATGCCGATGGTAAGGTAGAGAACGATGAAAGCAAACCCGAACAGCCCAAAAACGATGGAAGGCGTGCCATTGAGCAGGTCCACACCATTCCTGATGAGCCGGGTGACGTGTCCTTCCTTCGTGTATTCCACAAGGTAGATTGCGGCTCCGACACCGAGGGGAAGGGCGATTAGAATCGCACCGGCAACGAGGTATAGGGTACCAATAATTGCAGGGTAAATGCCGCCAGCACGTCCGAGATCTTTCGGTGGCTGGGTCAGGAATTCCCACGAGATTGCAGGTAACCCGTTGATAATGATATATCCGAGGATTATGACAAGGAACGCGAGAACGATCACCGCTGCTGCTACAATGAAACCGAATGAGATCGTCTCAATGTGCTTCCTTGAGAGCCGGTCTTTCCCGAAGTACCATCCACCTAAGACGAGTATTGTCGCAGCAGCGAGATACCACGGCATTGCAACGAACAGGAATACAATCAGTGCGGCAACGAGGATCATTCCTAAAATCCGTTTGAAGGATTCCTTCACGGAATCCGGGATGAAAAGTTTGCGATCTGTATGTGCAGTCTGACCTTCCTTCAGGCGGCGCAAAATCGCAACCGCTGAGAGATTGATGATGAGGGTAATGATGAGCAGAACAACGGCAATACCGAACAATGCACTGTAATGCTCACTACCAACCGATACCTCGCCCATTTCAATACCCAGTGTTGCTGTAAGAGTCCTGACAGGAGAAAGAACATTCCAGATGGGGTCCGGGATGACAGCCGCATTTCCGGCAACCATCAAGACGGCCATGGTCTCACCGATTGCCCTGCCGATGCCAAGGATGATAGCAGCGGCGATGCCGGAGAGAGATGCCGGGACAATGACCTTACTGATGGTCTGCCACCGCGTTGCCCCGATAGCGAGCGAGCCCTCCTTGAACTCATGGGGAACGGCACTGATCGCATCCTCTGAAACACTGATAATGGTGGGCAGTGCCATTATGCCAAGGATAACAGAGGCAGCAAGCCAGGTCTCACCACTCGCAATATCAAAAGTAACGCGGATGAAGTTGGTCAGCACAATCAGGCCAAAGAACCCATAGACGACGGACGGGATACCCGCAAGGAGTTCGATCGCTGGCTTGAGTACATTTTTTACCCGAGGAGAGGCGAGTTCTGATACATAAATTGCACAGCCGATAGAAAGCGGAACAGCAAATATGATTGCCCCGATGGTGACGAGAAGGGTACCGACAATAAGGGGTAATATTCCAAATAAGGGTGGTGTCGCGGTCGGAGCCCATGTGTCCCCAAAGAGGAAAGGGATGATCCCGATGTCCACAAAGATCTGATACCCGTCACGTAACAAAAAGAGGAGAATGAAGGTAACAACGACGACTGCTAATGATGCTGTGCAGAAGAATAGGGTTTTGATTGCCCGTTCTTTGAGGAATGATAAGCGGGAACTACTTTTTGAGGTGCTTAAACCACCGGTCGTTTTTTCCATGAGTTCCCCGCTCTCCTCTGAAGAAAAAAATGTGTTGGTTCCTTGTGTTAATCAGGCTCAGAGGGTCACGTAACCTTCATCAGCGACAATCTTCTGGCCTTCAGGACTGAGGATGTACTTGATGAAGTCGCCGGTAAGTCCGCTCGGCTGACCGTTGGTGATCACATAGAGGTCACGGGAGATCGGGTAGGTCTTGGTTTTCACATTTGAGAGCGTGGGTGCAATAATTTTATCAAAATTATACCAGATTGGCAGAGCTTTGACATCCTGGCTTACAAAACCGATGGAGACATAGCCGATAGAACCTGGGGTCTGGGCGACAGTCTGGGTAACAGCTCCATTGGAATTCTTTTCCAGCATGGTCTTTGTTGGCGTGGCTTTGAGCAGGACGAATTCATCGAAATACGAGCGGGTACCAGATGCACTGTCTCGACCGATAACTACGATCTGGTTATTGGTGCCCGGAACATTCGCACCGGTTATCTGTGTCCACTTTGTGATTTTACCAAGGTAAATATCCCTGATCTGATCGATCGTAATAAACCGGATTTCGTTTGCCGGGTTCACAATGACGGCAATTCCATCCTTTGCTACCGTGGTAACGACGAAACTGGGATTTTTTGCCATCTCATCTTTGGTTACTTCACGGGATGTCATACCAATATCGACAGTCTTGGCACCAATCGCCTGGATACCAACACCGGATCCACCACCGGATACCTGGATGTCAGCATCCGGATGCGCTGCCATATACTGGTCAGCTGCTTTCTGGACAATTGGCAGGACCGTTGTTGAACCGCTGATCTTAATGGTCTGCTTCTGGCCAGTTGATACCGGGGCCGTGGTCATTATCGGCGCTGTGGTAGTTGATACCGGTACCTGTGCTGCAACAACGGTAGGGGATGTAGTCGGGACCGTGGTTGCAACGGTAGTTTTTGTTCCGTTGCCTGTACAACCTGCAGCTAACGCCAGCATAACTACTGCGACGAGGCTCAAGGTGATGAGTAGATACAACCTTTTTGAATTCATGGTGTTCATCATGTAAATAAACCGGAAGAAATATATTCTTTTTCGACATAGAATATAGATATATATATTGTTATCAGAGAGGAATATTGTTATAAGAGTGGACTAGAGATATACAAGGAGATTGATATGGAACTCCGTAAAGTACAGTTCACTGGCGGATCTTCGTATGTACTTACGTTGCCAAAAGAATGGATCGAAGCACAAAAGATCAAAAAAAATGATTCGCTAGGTGTAGAGATCCAACCGGATGGTACGCTTCTTATTACTCGATCAATCAATCAGGAATCGGCCCAGAGAACAAAAGAGTTCGACCTTACTGGTATCACTGAACCGGCATACCTTTTCCGACTTTTGATTGGGGCATATATCTCCGGCTATACTTTTATTGTCATTCATTCACATCAACGGTTGCCACCGTTTGTTCGAGACGTAGTCCGGAACTTCACTCAGATGACAATAGGGCAGGAGGTAATAGGGGAAACCGACACTGAAATCATGTTGAAGGATCTTCTGAATCCTGCCGAAATGCCGTTTGATAATACCATCAAGCGGATGTTCATTATCGTTAAGGCGATGCATGAGGATGCGATAACCGCTATTCGATCACAGAATCAAACTCTAGCCAATGATGTCACGTCAAGGGATAATGATGTCGATCGGCTTCACTGGTTGATAGCACGTCAGACGAATATGATCCTGTCGAATGCAACTCTTTCCCGTAAGATGGATATTTCACCAGTAATGGCCCTCCATTATTTTACCATTAGTCGGATTATTGAAAGAATCGGGGACCATGCTGAACGGATTGTCTTTATTGCGCAGCCGATTCTTAAAAAAGGGATAGATCCGGAGATCCTCAAAAAAATTGCAAAAGCAAGTGAACTTTCAGTGGGAATTTTCGACCATAGTATTGTTTCATTTTTTAATAATGATATGAAAAAGGCGAACCAGAATATTGAATCGCAGCGTGTTCTAAAAACCTTGTGTGAGGAGATTAATTCAATAGTACTCAAGCAGGAAACTGCCGATGCTATAGCACTCGGGTATATCAATGAAAGTGTGAAAAGAGCGGGGGAATACGCTGCTGATATTTCTGAGAATGTAATCAACTATCTTGTGGAAGAAGATCGATCACCAAAGAAAAAGAAATTGAAGGTATAAGTTTTAAAGGCCCGAACCTCAATCCATTCATTCTTTTTTATGTTGTTTTCGTCGGAGAAAATATCCTCATGTTCGAGGTCTGTTGGTGTTTTTTAATAGGGGGTGGGGGGGTGTTTATGTTAGGCAGAGTGAAAAGAACCCTATTTTAATTATCTGGTAAAAAGGGGGATATTAAATAGAACTATTATGGTGAAAATTTTTTACATTTTCATTTCCGTGTTAAGAGCGTCATATTCACGTCTTGTTAATATCTCATACTGCAAGGTTATAACCATCTGGGAGAACAATTCCACAAATATTACAGTACTGCCATTTAATTTTCTTCCAGGTTTGTTTACCATTTGCTGTTGGTTTCACAAAGCATCGTAACATAACACCATGGTCTTGTGGGCAAGAATGGTTCTTTTGTTGTGGCATAATAAAACAGTATACTCTTTCAATTCTACAAAAAGGTATTCGCACGGAAAATTACGGGTATTTCGATCATTTTGTTATTTAGGGTTTGAACA
>Ga0209048_10004759_pt1 | contig 12956 bp, 10 predicted proteins | sample FrelakmetCRP12CR_FD_187146 | JGI IMG/M metagenome (GOLD analysis project Ga0209048, IMG submission 187146) | Freshwater lake sediment microbial communities from the University of Notre Dame, USA, for methane emissions studies - CRP12 CR (SPAdes)... | ecosystem: Environmental > Aquatic >... | reverse complement strand
CGCGCGAAGATCCCTGGCTTCGGAAAACCTCGGAAGGTAAGGATACACACCGATGGATGAGGGGTCTTCACCGAGAAACAGGTGCAACATGATGCTATTGCCGACGCAGACGATCTCCGCAATGCGCCGCGGGTTGATCCCAGCCTGCCGACAGAGCGCCAGAGTGGCCCAGTCGACAGCGCTCACAGCCATCTTTTGAAGGCGCGGCAGCACATTCTTATCCTGGCGGAGGGCGCTGAGCCGGCTGATGACATCGTCGCCGAAAACGGATTGTGGATTTCTCACCGAGGTGGATGCCGTGACGGCGGCCTGAGCGAGATCACACAGGTAGACGGCGATCGTGGTCGTCCCGAGGTCGACGGCAACGCCCCATGCGTCCGAGACGGTATCGCGGGAGACCCTGGTGAGCGATTCGAGGCGCGACAGCAGGACGGGCAGCCCCTTTTGCACCACCTCCTGCGCGAGTTGGCTCTCATCGGGGATCTCCAGGGACACTGAGCCCAGGACCTTGGTTCGGCAGGCAAGACGATACCCGGTGGCCCTTTCCCTGGCGCCGATGATTTTCTGTTCCGCTTCATCAGGCTCCGACAGTCCCTGGGCAGTGTAGTCGGGAACACGCACCAGGCATTTGCCGCAGCGGCCGCGGCCGCCGCAGTCGGAGCGCAGGAGCAGTCCCTCCGCCACGAGGCATTCCATAAGGGTGGCCCCCGTTTCTGCGGCAAAAGTGCGCCCTTCAACAGTGATCCTTGTTTCGTTCATGGCAAGCCTCAGCTACTCTGAATCTTATTATCGGGTTCAAAGGGTCAGCCATCTATAGCACATTTTGTCTCATGGGAGTTTTAGGGAGATGCCCTTTTCTCGCTTTTCTTGATGACCCCGACGGATTTTCGCAAATCCCCCATAATTCTCGCAAGATCGCCATAGACAGGAATTCACACCGACCGTCTAATGTTAATCGACGTAATTCAAGAATTTTCAGTCTTATGGTTGTGAACAAAATCCAAAGAAACAGGAGGTGATAAATGATGAACAATTCAACGATTTGAGGAGTCGGTATCCTGCTTTTGCCTCTATCCACTCTATGCCACCATCAGCCAGGAAAACCTGGGAAGGATCGGGAAGTGGATCGATTTCATGCAAACAGCCATGATGCCGGGACCCTGAGGATGTTTGTTGTTCCAATAAAGAGAAGACGATCATAGGAGGCAACATGGATCTTCTAAAGAGTATTGAAGACGCTCTAATCAACAGAGATATGGAAGCAGTGAAGGCCTTGACCCAAAAAGCCCTCGACCAAAAGATTTCACCCAATGACATCCTGAACAAGGGGCTGATTAAGGGCCTCGAGACCATCGGCGCCCTCTTTGAGCGCCAGGAAATCTTTGTGCCTGAACTGCTTATGGCCGGCATGGCTATGACCGAGGCCCTTGTCCTGTTGAGACCGGCCCTGGAGAAGAGTGATGTCCCCCCCGTCGGGAAGCTGGTCATCGGCACTGTGGAAGGGGATGTCCACGACATCGGTAAGAACATCGTCTCCATGATGTTTACAGGATCGGGTTTCCAGGTAACGGACCTGGGCATCGATGTTTCCGCCGAGAAGTTTGCCGATGCGGTGGCCCGGGAAAAAGCCGATATCCTTGCCCTCTCCTGTCTTTACACCCCAACCCGCCTCGCCATGAAAGATGTGATCCGGGTGATTGAAGAGAGAAACCTGCGCAACAAAGTCAAGATCATCATCGGGGGCGCTCCTATCGATCAGAGTTTTGCGGATCTGATCGGAGCGGATGGATATGCGCCCGACCCCCCTTCCGGTGTCAAAAAGGTCATGGATTGGCTGGGCAAATGAGTTGGGCACATAAGAGGTGAGGGGAGAGAGCCATGAAAGACGACAAGGCATTTCAGGAACGAAGGGCTCGAATCAATGAGCTTCGGGCAAAGAACGAGAGAATGAGCTGTCGGGAAAGGGCTCTGACGGCTGTTAAGCATCAAGAACCCGATCGGGTCCCCATCGACAACTGGATGGTGCCGGAGATCCAGAAGAAGACGATGGAGTATTTTGGCTGCGATTCTTATGAAGAGCTCCTCGGCTTCCTGGGGGCTGACTTCCGAAACAACTACGGTCCGAGCTATGTGGGCCAGTCCTTCAAGAAACATCCCGATGGCACGGTCGAAGATCTCTGGGGCGTCAAGAGAAAGACGGTGATCTATGGAAAGGGGACGGCCCATCAGGGGAGCTACACCGAGGTGGCCGAATCGCCCCTTGAAAAGCTCAAAAAACTTGAAGAAATCGAACAATACGACCACTGGGCGAGCGCCTCATGGTGGGACTATTCCAAGGTGAAGGCCGACTGCAACACCTATCATCCCGAGTACTGCGTCATCAACGTGGGGGATCGCCTGGACCGGACCGCTCAACTGAAACCCATGATGTACCTCAGGGGAATTCAGCAGATCTTTGTAGATATGGTGATGAATCCGAAGATCGTCGAGGCGATCCGGGATCATATCATCAGCTACTTCATCGAGTACAACCATAGCGTCTTCAAGGCGGCCGGTGGAGCGATCGACATCTTCATGATGGGCGACGACATCGGCGGCCAAACGGGACCTCTGATCAGTCTGGACATGTGGAGAAAATTTTTCAAGAAAGGATTCAAAACCTATATCGACATCGCTCATCAGTACGGCATTCCCATAATGTACCACACCTGCGGCGATGTGAAGCAGTTCATCCCTGATTTTATCGAATGCGGCCTCGATATCCTCCAATCCCTCCAGCCGAAGGCTACCAATATGGACATCAAGAAGTTGAAGGAACAATTCGGCAAGGACATCGTCTTCCAGGGCGGAATGGATATTCAGCATGTCCTTCCCCTGGGAAAACCCGAGGACGTGAAAGCCATGGCGAAATACGCGCTGGATTCGGCCAAGCAGGGGGGCGGATATATTATCTGCACCGCCCACAACATTCAGATCGATACCCCGATCGAGAATGTCGTGGCGCTCTTCGAGGCCTACCATGAGTATGGGAAATACTAGGGCCGTCATAACAGAAAGGACGATTGATGCTGGTCGTTGGTGAAAAGATCAACACTTCCATCAAAGAGGTAAAGGATGCCGTTCTCCAAAGAAACGACGCCTTCATTGAGGCTTTGGCCAACAATCAAAAACTCAACGGCGCCGATTATCTGGAGATGAATTCGGGCCTTCGGGTTTATCCCGAGGAGGAAGCCGCCGACATGGAATGGCTGATCCCCCTTGTGCAGAAAGCCACCGGACTACCCCTCTGCATCGACACAGCCCACGGTCTCGTTCTGGAAAGGGTGCTGAAGCTGCACGAGGGGAAAGCGATCGTCAATTCGATCAATGGGGATACAGAACGATGGGGGGAAATCTTGCCTCTGGCGAGACAGTATGGCTGTGACCTCGTGGCTTTGCCCTCGGACCGGAAGGGGATTCCAGCCAATGTCGAGGGGAGGATCAGGATTGCGGAGCTCATCGTCGAAGGGGTTTCGAAAGAGGGGATTGCCCTGGATCGCATCTATTTCGATCCCCTGGTCCTGCCGCTTTCCTCCGATACCAGGAACGGCATCCTTTTCATCGACACCCTCAAAGAAATTAAACGCTGCTTCCCGGAAGCCAAGACAATTTCGGGCCTTAGCAACATCTCCTTTGGTCTTCCCAAGAGGAGTTGGGTCAATCAGTCTTTTCTCGTTTTTTCCCTGGGGGCAGGATTGGATGCGGCGATTTTGAACCCTTTGGACAAAAAGCTGATGGCCCTCATCAGGAGCACGGAGGCTTTTCTCAACAAGGACCGGTTTTGCATGAAGTACATCGAGGCTTACAGGAGCGGAAAACTCGGATGAAAAGACGTCGTACAGAACTTAACCCGGAAGGAGGGACTGAAAATGGCAATAGATATGTCCACTTTGAAACCCGAAGAACGGTCCCAATGGTTGGAGTGGGAACAAGGATACAACAAGTGGCGCAACCAGATTTTCATCGTCTTCTGGATCACCTACGGCGCCTTTTACCTGTGCCGTGTCAACTTTTCCGTTGCCATACCCGACCTTACCAAGGAATTCGGATGGAGCAAGGCGCAATTGGGTGCGGTGGGAACCGCCCTGTTTTGGGCCTACGCCATAGGTCAATTTACTCACGGTCAGATCTCGGAACGCTTTTCTTCAAAACACTACCTCTTTATCATGATGCTGCTCTCGGCCGCGATGAATCTTCTGATGATCCCCGCTGCGAGCTATGGCCTCTTTGCGCTGGGAGCGGTCTGGGCCCTGAACGGATTCTTTCAGGCCGGCGGATGGCCAAACTGTGTAAAAACCCTTTCCCAGTGGTTTCCTCCCAAAGCCCGCGGGAAAAGGATGGGGCTCTATGGGGCCTGCTACCAGTTCGGCAATGTCATGGCCTGGCTCTTGGCGGGATGGGCCGTCACTCATAACGGGTGGAGAGGGGCTTTTATGTATGCTCCGTTCATCTTCGCGGCGATCGCTTTTCTCCCCTTGCTGTTAGCGAAGAACCGGCCGGAAGACGCCCAACTGCCCCCTATTGAGGTCTTTGAGCAGCACGGCGAATTTGCGGGGATGAGCGTCGAGGAGATCCGGACCAAAATCAAACCCAAAAAGGAGAAGGAAGAGCATGCAGGGTTTGCGTTTACTCTGAAACAAACCGTGGGAAACCCCAGAATTTGGGCTGTTTCATGGTCTTTCTTCTTCGTTGACGTCATCCGCTACGGCTTCCTGCTCTGGGCGCCCACTTACCTGTTCGAGGTTCAAAAAGCCGGCATCGACAGGGCTGCGTATACGGCCATCGCCGTACCCGCCTTCGGTATTGCGGGAGCCATCTTCTCAGGCTGGGCCAGTGACCACTGGTTTCAGAGCAGACGTCCTCCAATCGCCTGCATTCTCATGGGCGTCCTGGGCATGCTGTCGATTTTCTTCTATTATGGGGTTCCCCACGGAGCGTGGGTGCTGAGCTTTGTTACGCTGGGGCTCATCGGGTTCTGCGTCCTGGGAACCCAGGTCATCCTCATAGGGGCCGTGCCAATGGATTTCGGAACGAGAAAGGCCGCCGGTTCAGCTGCCGGTTTTATCGATTTCTTCGGCTATATCGGCGCCGGAATGGCAGGTGTGTTTAGCGGGATGCTCACCGACAAGTTCGGATGGACCGCCGCCTTCTGGTTCTGGATCATTTCCGCTTTTATATCCTCGGCGATTCTGGCAGGGTTGTGGAAGTATAAGCCGGCTCCAGGAAAGTACCTCTAGTATCATTTTGAATAATACTTCGTTCCGTAAAAGGGGGAAAAGCCACTTTCCCCCTTTTTTTTGTTGTTAGTCATGCTAATGTCGGGAGGAACAAAGAGAAGGCCATTGACATGACCCAAGGATCCCCTCAAAAAAAACCAAAGGCGAGCTCAATTCGTCAGCTCGAGTGTGCCATTGTCAAGGGCAACACAAAGAAAGCCACTGACATGACCCAAAAGTGTCTGCAGGAAGGACTTTCACCCTCTACCATCATCGCCCAGGGAATCCTAAAGGGACTGGATACCGTAGGCAAGAAGTGGAAGGCCTACGAATACTTTATCCCCAATGTTCTCGTTTCGACAATGGCCACCAAACTCTGTTTAGACTCCCTTCACCCGGCACTGAAGGCATCCGGGAATCACCGAATTGGAAAAGCCTTGGCAGGTACGGTAAAGGGGGATGTGCACGATATTGGGAAGAACATCGTCTTGATGTTCATGGAGGCCTCCGGCTTCGAAGTGATCGATCTCGGCATTGATGTCGCCCCGGAATATTTTGTTAAGATGGTCAAGCGGGAAAAGCCTGACCTTCTCCTCCTCTCCTGTCTATATACCGTCACCATGCACTCGATGGAGGACACGATCATCGCCCTGCGCAAGTCCGGGCTCAAGCGAAAAGTGAAAACCCTGATCGGGGGCGCCCCTATTACCCAGGAGTTTGCAGACAGCATTGGGGCGGACGGGTTTGGGATGGACGCGGTCGATGCAGTCGAAAGGGCAATGCAACTCACGCAACCATCAAGACCATCGAGCTAAGTGACAGCATTGAAGGAAAGCATGCCAAGGGAATTGACCGCAGAGTTCTTGGAAGAGAATCTCTTCTCCAGAATCCTTGGTTCCTTTCGGGAAGCCATGAAGTTGGAAGTCCGTTTCTTCCCGATAAGGAATAAAGAGGGCATTCGTTCCATCGACGGACATGGCCATCCCTTCTGCTGCACCATCCGAAGCGGCATCCAGGGCAAAAAGAACTGTCTCAGGGATATCAACCGGGCCATCCAGATATCGATCAAGACGGGAGAACCTTACATCTTCCAATGTCACGCAGACGTGATCGAATTCACGGCAGCCCTTGGGGATGGTGGGAATCATACCACCGCGTTTGTGTGCGGTCCGATCTTGCTTCGGCACCCGGACACCCTCATCGAGGCGCACATTCTCGAAAAGATCAAGGGCCTTCCTCTGGATAAAGCCCTGCTCATGAAATCCCTCCTGAAGATCCCCGTCTATTCCGAGCGAAGGCTACAGTCCGCAGCAGATCTCCTCTTCCTGATCGCCAATTATTTCGCAAAGATCGACTTCTTGTCCCAACACCAGCAGCTTGAGATCTCTCACCAGCAATCGCTGCTCGCAGAAGAGCTCTTCTTGAGCAAGATCCTGGAATTGGGCGATGAGAGATCCCCCGCCCCGCACACCCCGAGATGGGATGTTTATAAGGAAAAAGAACTGATCGATCTGATTAAAATCGGCAATCGTAAGAAGGCCAAGGCTCTTTTGGACGAAATCCTGGGGCCTGCCCTCTTCCGCAGCCATGAGCATCTCGGGATCTTGAAGGCCAGAGCGCTGGAGATTGTCTTTGCCATCGCCAGGGCGGCGGTGGAAGCAGGCGCCAACCTGGAGGAGATCCTCGGGTACAAATATCAATGTGTTCAGAACCTGTCGAAGGACGACTCCCAGGAAACCCTCTACTATTTTCTAATGAAAGCCTTCGACCAGCTCTTCGAGTGCATCTACCAGAACCGGAATATTCGCCACACGGCGGTCTTCACCAAGGCAAAGGAGTTTATCTGGAAGAACTACAATCAAGAGATCTCTCTGAAAAAGCTCGCTGATGCCGTAGGAATGAACCCCTGTTATCTGAGTCATCTATTCCGTAAGGAGATGGGGACATCCTTTCTGCAGTACCTTACCTCAGTCCGGATATCGATCGCCAAGACCCTTCTGAAACAGACAACCATGAGCATCATGGAGATTTGCCTGGAGGTGGGATATCAGGACCCGAGTCACTTTGCCAAGATTTTCGGGAAAAAGGAAGGCGTCCATCCAGCCGAATACCGTAAAAGGTGAGGGGGAGCTGATCAGTCTTCCGTTGCCCGAGATCCACGGGCACCATGAGGCGATGTGAACTGATGGAATTCAATGTTAAGACGATCACCGTGACCCTGGGCTCCCATGCACTGACCGTCTCGCCCGAGCAGGTGGCCCGCTGTGCGGGCGGGACGCGTTATCGTATGCAGGCTGCTCAACTGAAGGATGTCGGCATCATCTTGGAAAGAGCTTATGAGCTGGTTGCTCCGGCTTTTGTCTACTGCGTTCATGAAGTTGTCGGCTTTCTTGAAGGCGAGTACCTCAAACTCCACAACGGGTTGACCTTCCCCGTCCCTGCGGGTGAATGCGATAATGGCACGAAAGCTCTTGCATTCTGTGTTTGCACCATTGGCGCAAGCTTGGAAGAATCGGAGCGGAGGTTGATGTCAGCGGGAGATACTCTAGGCGGCTTGTTCCTGCACGCTGCCGGAGTTGCCTTCCTCGAAACACTGAGCTCAGGGGCTCATGAAACTCTGCAAGAGCTAGCGCGGAAGCGTCTTCTCCAAACCGGATGCCGATGCGCGCCGGGCTATGGAGGGCTGGATCTATCCTGTCAGAGACGGCTCTTCGATCTGGTGGATGCCTCTTCTATCGGTGTTCGGCTCAATGAGAGCGGCATGATGATTCCTGCAAAATCGGTTTCGTTCGTCACCAAGTTGACAACCTCACCTGTGCCTCAAGGGAACCTGCACAAGTGCGCCTCCTGCGCTCTGCCCCACTGCCCTTACCGCCTATGATCGGTTGGAAAACATCGGTATCGGAATGTCTTTTCAATATCTCTCAGACTCTCTTCGCTGCTCGGTGACTTCATGGCCTATACCGTCTTCATAATAAGCTTGTCGAGGGATACTCTTCAGAACAAAGTCTCATCTTCCCCCCTCCAATCTCGGAGAGACATCAGAGCGGCTGCACCACGGTTGCTTTGGTCTACAAATGAAAGAGTCTGTTGAAAGAAGTTCAGGAATCCCACGTCAACGTATAGGAGCTGTACGTAACCGAGCCATCGGTCTACCGGCTAACGAATCCCTCCGCACTCAGGACAGTGGAAAGAGCACCACGATCCGCATGGGAGAAAAACAAAAGCGCCTGCACATCGGCCAGCTATCATTGATGATTTTGACGACGGCTGAAGAGCCCGTCATCATTTAACACTAAACTTGGACACTGGAGAGATCCCCCCCACCGGCTAACACAGGGGCAGTTTGCCTTCAAATCCTGGCAAAAACCCTTTTTCAAGCCCTCCGCAAGCAAGATCACAACATCCCGACGACTAATTTGCACTGAGCTGCCCATTGTTGACTCCTCCGAGGGTCAAGCAAAATGACGGATCTTCTTGTTTCTGCTCCGCCCTTGCCAACAAATCGAAACGAAAATGTTCTTGACCGCATCCGCCAGAAGTGCTACTCAAAAATCGTCAATAATCCACTTCTCCTCGTCCTGGAACTACCCGGATCCAGGGCTCCGTCCTGAGGGAACTGATGTTTGTGGACGAAACGAGCTAAATTGTCAAACGAGCACTGTACCTCGGGGCCGGCCGGCATCCCGACCCGGCTTCAGTGCGCTCCCCTTGTTACCGTCTTGCAGGAAGGAGGTTTGTCATGCCCAAGGAGATCATTGTCAAGAGTTCGGCGGAGGCCCAAGACCTTGCTTGGTGGAGAAAGCAGAAACAGCTCAATGAACAGGAAATGGCCAAAGCATTGGCTGCAACTTTTAACAATGGCGCTTTGATCGGCAGCCTAAGAGAAGCGACACAAAAAGCTATGCCGTATATATCTGACCCCTCCAGGGCCAAATTATTCACAAAAATATGGAACACAGAAAAACACGGTTACCGTGTTTTTCTGGAGGTTGGCGAGTGGGAGCAGATCAAGAAGTCAGTGAATAGTTTGAGTGCCGAGCATTGCTCGAATATCATCCGTCTCTACTGCGCAATCGTCGAAGAGGAGAAGGGACAAGGTGCTGGAGATATGATGGGCTTGAGGAGGGATTTTGGGCGATTCGACCCTACGGGAAAAGGCGTCAAGGCAACAGGTGACGACGAAAAAGTGATTTGGAAAGGGGGAAGGCAGAGGGAATCCAAGGTGGTCGATGGGAAGAAACAGCCCCTCACCTTCGAGGAAACCCAGGATCTGCGGCGAAAAACCTATGACATGACCGATTCGAGCCTTCTGGGCCTGCTGGTCAAAACCCGCAGCGGTGAACTCAAGCGCGTAGGGGGTATGGCCAGCAATGTGATGAAAAACGATAGCACGGTGCTCAAGCTGGATCGAGTTTTTGGTTTGGCGGCGGGCGCCGATATCTCCGGGACGACCACGGATACGCTCCACTTCATGAACGATTTCTCCCTTGCATTGGATCCAATATTCGGTCTCTTGCCTATCGCCACTATAGTCCCGGAGTGCCACCATACACTATTAGAAGTAGCCTTGTCTCTTTCTCTCAATCGCAAGGTTGGAGCAGCAACCGGAATTGACTATTCCGTTGGTTTGTACACCACGCTGATGCCAAAGGAAAGAACACGCCGGATTGCTGCGTTCAACGGTGCCAGAAACTCATGCAACAACATTCTAAAGAACTTCGAGGAGGCGAAAGCCAATAGACTGATGATGATCTATTACAAGGGCCCTGGATTGCCGGGAGGTTGTTTCCTTTTCGACAAGACCCAAGATCGCGAAGTATGGTCACTGATGTGCAGTGCGGATGACAACCTGCTGCAGGCGTTTCGGGGGGCGTCCTCTTGGCCGACGTATGACGAGGTCAAGGGGCGGATAAACCTGTACACCTGACCGCTGTGCTAGTATCGAGCGTGGCAGAAGGCAACCCATCGAGCGTCAGGGACTGGGCGGCAGGACGTAGGTGGTTTTGCAGTTTCTTGTTTCCCCCAGCTCTCGTTTTCGCTGGGTTTCCGGCATGCCTCGCCAAGCTCCCATCCACCTTCCCTGCCTGCCTTATCAGTTGATCCCGCTCATTTCTCTGCGGGCGCCCAGAACTCGCACCCAATGTGCCACTTGATTATCCAGATTAATCGTTACGTTCTTCATGTCCACGAACCCAGTGGGACACGGAACTCGTGTCAAGGGCTGGGAAGCGCGAGAAAGATGACGAGCATAGTCTGGCGGTCCGCAATCCCCCCAGGAATGTCCGGCAAGCTTGTAGAGAGTATTGAGATGTGGAGACTTGGATGAGGGATTTGCCGGGGTGCGCGGTCTGAGTGGTGGCATGAATTGCTGAAAACTTTGAGCTAGGAGGGATAGGTTGTAGGGTGGCGGTACTTTAACACCTCCTGAACTATAAAAGTGGGGGCTGTTCGTTGACGATATGCTTTCTTTATAGACAGGTTTTTGTCAAATATCACATTTTCCTTCAAACCCCATCCCTCCAGGTTGCCATTCCTCCGTGAAAACGGCGGGGATTGGATATGAGGATCTTGACGAGGGCTTTCGCGGATTCTTCCGGCGAGAGCAATTCACCCCGGTCTTTGAAGCCCCTAAAGGTCTGCCGCAGTTCTGGAGAGGCCCCGCCTGTTGACGTTCGGGCCTGTTGCTGCATGCGAGTCTCAACCACGCCGGGCCGGTAGATGAAGGTTGTAATTTGAGAAGCTTCCGCGGCAAGCTGTCGAACCAGGTGCTCCTCCGCAGCTTTGGCGGAACAATAGGCGGCAATGCCAGGGATGCTTTTCTCCGCGGCCCCGGAACCGAAGAACACTGCCAGACCCCCGCCGCGCTTCAATAATTCAGGGACGGCGCAGCGAATCATCTGATAGCTCGCTGTCACGCTCGCGGCAAAGACTTCGTGGAAACGGTCCTCGGAAAGCTCCCAGAGAAACGGCCCGGGATGCAGGACTCCCGCGACCTGAATGAAGCCATGGAAATGGCCGAGGTCGAGGGCGGCGTATACCAGTTTAGACGCCATCGTACTGTCGGCGGCGCTTCCGGACAAGGCAATCGGTCTCATTCCCAGATTCCTGCACTCCGAGGCCACCTCATTCAGCAACGCCGCATCCCGCGCATTCAAAACCAGATTCACCCCGGCTTCTGCCAGTTGCAGCGCCAGGGCCCGGCCAATGCCTCTGGAAGCTCCGGTGAGGATTAGGGTCTTGCCTTTGAGCTCGCTCACGGCATTCACCTCCCTATGATTGTCACCTCCACGCGACGCTGGCGAGCGCGGTTATCGTGATTGATAAGTACGGCCTGCTGCCAGGTCCCGAGGGCCAACTTCCCATTGCGGATCGGAACGGAGAGAGAAGGCCCCAGCAGAGCTGCCTGGACATGACTGTGGCCGTTTCCGTCATGCCATGCCCGTTCGTGTTCATAGCCCGGCCCCGGCGGGGCTAACCGGGTGATCGCCCGTTTAAGATCTTCGATGACTCCTGGTTCATATTCGATTGTCGTTAACGAGACAGTGGAGCCGATGGCCGTGGCGTGAAGCAGGCCGTCCTTGATTCCGGACTCTTGCACGGCGGCCTTCAAATCATCAGTGATATCTTCCAGAGCAGGCCCGACCGCCATGGCTTTAGTGACTGTTGCAAAGTGAATGAGTGAGGAAATCATGGTATGCAGTAAACTCCTTCAGCAAGTATATCCTTAGCGAGGTCATAAGCTGAGCTTTCTACCGTAAAGGCGCAAATCGATTCATAAACGGCCCCTGCTTTTACGTCAAATGATTTCCTCCGTATGTATTTGCCCAGACAGCTGTGACATTCAGGCCCCCCAGTGTAACTGTTGTTTATTGGATCAACGTGTGTTTGAATCCGTAAACCAAAGAAAGGACCACTTGAATTGGTGTTGCGGAAGTTGAAATTCATTGCGCCATAGATTGGATCAAACCCTTCTCCGCACTGTTCTCTCGCCTCCGCCAGTTCAGTGCAGAGATGTTGCCCGGCAGGCAAGACTAAGAAAGCCACAACATTCCGTAATTTTCGAGGCTGATTCACAGGGCTTCGGCTCCCGCTGTCTAAGCTTCCAGCTTCGGCTTTCCCTACACGGGCAAGGATCACTTCCGTTGGGTGACAAGCTCTTGCCGGATAGTATTCGAACCCACTCGACTCTGTTGGCGAATTTCAAGTCTGGTCTTTTCCTCCACATCTATTCCAGTGCCCCATGCTTCGCTTGGCGCAACAAACCTCCGACCCCGCACCCCAGAAGAATTTAATCTATTCTATTAGGTTACCCCTCTGCGATGAAATGCTTTAGTTGCCAGTATTTTGCCGAACCCCGTCTATGCCTTGCGCTTCAGAGCCGTCCGACATGGACACTATATCTGGAGTATTTGCCGTTTGTCGGATCATTTTGGGCATAAATTGTCTGATGTTTTGGGAAGGACATCTACTGCCCATCTTGCTTGGTCCCTAACCACCTCCAAGGTGCTCAGATAGCCAAATCCCTTTTGCTCTGCATTATAGTATTCATAAAGAGTTACGGGGAACACGTATCTATTTGAGCCTCTATTGTCGTTGGCGTGGATCAGGAAAGCTTGGTGATGAGGATTGGAAAGACCGACCATGAAATTTCGGAGCCAAGATTCATCGCTAACCTCAGCCCGAAGATGCTCCGACATC
>Ga0209048_10004758_pt1 | contig 12957 bp, 14 predicted proteins | sample FrelakmetCRP12CR_FD_187146 | JGI IMG/M metagenome (GOLD analysis project Ga0209048, IMG submission 187146) | Freshwater lake sediment microbial communities from the University of Notre Dame, USA, for methane emissions studies - CRP12 CR (SPAdes)... | ecosystem: Environmental > Aquatic >... | reverse complement strand
CAAGGACACGGTGGAGCGGATGCGCTCCGAATCCGGCATGAGCTGCGAGCGGACCGACGAGGGTCTGCGCGTGCGCCAGCTCGCCAGAGCAGTGACGAGGCACCCGCGTGCCGGGGGGGCGCCGGTTCTCCAACCACATGCTCGTCTCACACGCCCGCCGGCCGTTCAGCGGCGAGCGCAAGCTCCTCGTGGCGATGGGCGACATGGTCCAGGGGGCCGACCTCGCGGGCAGCTCGACCTAGGCCTTGGCGGGCCGCGGGACTCTGCGGGCACGTGCCGGCGTCAGACGGCGTCGGCACGTCCGAGCGCGTCCAGCACGCATTCCACGGACTTCTCGAGCGGACCGGGAGTCACCCGCACGTCCGGGGACTGCGGCGGCTCGTACGCGCCTCCAGCGCCCGTCAGGCCCGCCATCTCACCGCGGCGCGCCTGTGCGTATAGACCCTTCGGGTCCCGGCGCTCGCAGAGCTCGACTGGGGTATCGACGAAGATCTCCAGGAAGGACAAGCCGGCCTCGGCATGCAGTTCGCGTGCACGGTCGCGGTCGGCCGCGTAGGGGCTGATCAACGCCACCACGGCGACCAGGCCCGCGTCCGCGAGCATCCGCGCGATGTGGGCGACTCGGCGGACGTTCTCAGCCCGTGACTCGCGGTCGAAGCCAAGGTCGCGACACAACTCGCGGCGAACCTCATCTCCGTCGAGCGTGTACGCCGGACGTCCCCGGGCGATCAGCTCGCGTTCCACGCCGTGGGCCAACGTGCTCTTCCCGGCGGCCGGGAGCCCGGTCAGCCAGATCGTCGCTCCGCCATTCCCGAGCGCTGCAACTCGCTCCTCACGGGAAACCGCGACCAATCGCGAAGCCTGCACGCGCGCACTGTAACGGCTCGACGTCGGAACTCGCCAACTCATTGGAGTGGTTGCGTTGGCCGGACGGATTCCGCTGCCCACGCTGCGTCAGTGGTGCCGGCTGGCGATTGAGCAGCGGTCGTTGGGAGTGCACCGTGAGTGGGCGTCAGCCGGCGGCGGCCTCCACCCGCGCCGGAACGTGCTTGTGCCACGGCGTCCCCGCCAACGGATCGCGCCAGCCCAGCGACGTGAGCTCGTTGGCGGCCACTCCGGTCAGCACCGGCACGCCGTCGGCGTCGGGGTAATCGAGGCCCTGGCCGTTGGGCAGCGAGATGTGCCCGGGGAGCATCATGTCGGTGATCTCGATCGTTGCCTCGGCGGAGCCGGCCGAGGTCGTGATCACCGCGCGGCCGCCATCGCTCAGACCGAGGGCGAGGGCGTCCTGGGGGCTGATCCGCAACGCCCCATCGCGGTCACGCTTGCGCCAACCCGGATCACGGATGATCGTGTTGGCGGTGTTGCCCCGCCGCTCTCCGGCCGACAGCACGAGCGGGAACTCCTCGCTGCACCAGCCGGGGCGCTCGCTCGTGAGTGCCTGCAGCTCGTCGATCAGCTCGGGGATCTCGAGCGCGATCCGGTGGTCCGGGCGCGCCACGTAGGCCCACACGTCCTCATAGTCGTCGAGTGTGAACGTGATTCCCGAAGGGCCGTCGAGGATGGCTCCGAACAGCGCCTCGCCGTCGGCGTGCCCGGCGCGCCGGACCGCATCGGGGTAGGCCATCGCGCAACGGTGCGCGAGCCCCCACAGCGTCGCGGCGGCGGCGGCCCCGTGGGGGAGCGTGGGACCGAGCGTCTCGTAGAGCACGTACGGCGCCAGGGCGCTGATCCGCGGGTCACTGCTCACCGCCTGCCCGAAGGCTTCGGCGTAGCGATCGCGGCCCTCGGCGGCGGCGGCACGCAGCGGCGCCAGCTGGGCGTCGTCGATCGCGTGCAACCCGCGCACCAGCCGGGCGTAGATCTCCGGCTCCGCGAGCGTGCCGGGCAGCGGCTCCATCAGCGGCGCCCGGAGCTGGAACGTGTTGCGCGGGAACTCGAGGTTGAAGAACGTCGCCTCCCACTTCTCGAACTGGCTGGCGGCCGGGAGCACGTAGTCGGCGTGCCGCGCGGTCTCGGTCAGCGCCACGTCGATCACCACGACCAGCTCGAGCGCCTCGAGCGCGGCGCGGAAGCGCTTGGAGTCGGCCAGCGAGTGGGCCGGATTGGAGCTCTCGATCACCATCGCCCGCAGCCGCGCGGGGTGATCGGTGAGGATCTCCTCGGCAATCACGTTGCAGGGCACCAGCCCGCCGAGGATCCGGGCGCCGGTCACCGGTGTGCGGAACTCGTGGTTGTCATAGCGCGCCAGCGGGACCATCCACGAGTGCAGGTGCATGGCGCCGGGCTTGCCGCAGTTGCCGGTCAGGATCCAGAGGAGCTTGTTGAGGTAGGAGCAGAGCACGCTGTGCGGCCCCTGCTGGATGCCGAGGTCCTCGAATGTGGACACGGAGTCGGCGGCCGCGATCCGCCGTGCCGTCGATCTGATCAGGGCTTCGGGAATGCCGCAGCGCTCGGCATAATCGGAGATCGGAACGGTTCGGAGCGCGGTGGTCACCGGCTCGCCGCCGGTCGCGTGCTCAGCCAGGAATCCGTCGTCGATCAGTCCCTGCTGCACGATCGTGCCGAGCAGCGCCGCCAGGCACCACGCATCAGTGCCGGGGCGCACGCGCAGGTGGACGTCGGCCATCTCCGCCGTCTCGGTGCGCACCGGGTCGATCACGATCAGCGCCCGCTCGGGGTCGCGCGCCAGTTCCCGCAGCGTGACCCGAGCGCGCGGGAAGCTCTGGGACTGCCACGGGTTCTTGCCGATGAACACGGCCACCTCGGCGTGCTCGAAGTCGCCCCGCGTGTGTCCGCCGTACATGTGGCCGTCGACGAATCCCTCGCCCATCTTCTCCTGCGCGAGCGCGCTCGATCGGTAGCGGGCTCCGAGCGCCCGCATCAGCGCGCCGCTGTAGGAGCCGCCGAGGTGGTTGCCCTGACCGCCGCCGCCGTAGAAGAAGATCGTCTCGCCGCCGTGCGCGTCGCGCACCGCCGCGAGCCGGTCCGCGATCTCGGTGATCGCCGTGTCCCACCCGATCTCCTCGAAGCTGCCGTCGGGCCGGCGCCGGAGCGGAGAGCTGAGGCGATCACGACCGTTCTGGTAGTGATCGAGTCGGAGCGCCTTGTTACACGTGTATCCCTGCGAGGCCGGGTGGCGCTTGTCGCCCCGGATCCGCTTCAGCGTCCTGCCCTCGACCTCGACCTCGATCCCGCAGTTGCACTCGCACAGGATGCAGGCGGTCGATTGCCACTCGCTCATGCGATCGGCGCCTGGTCGCGCTCGGCCCTGGCGGGCGCCGGCGTCTGGTCGCGCTGGGACGCGGCCATCTGCCGCAGGTGCTCGAACCGGATCACCTGTCCGGCGGCGCCCCAGTTGCCGTCGGGCACCTCGCGGATCAGCACCCATATCCGCATCGCGTCGGCCTCGCCGAGCCCGGCTGCCGCGCTGATCACCCGTGTCGCCTCGGCGACCAGCTCTTGCTTGCGACGGTCGGACAGCGCGCCGTCGGGAACCGTCACGTCGAGCCGGAACACCGGCTCGGCCACGGGCCGTCCCGCCGCCCGGACCGAGGACTGGGGCAGCTCGTGCACGTGCAGCCACGTGATGGTGCGGAAGAGATCGGTGTCCGGGGCGCGCTCGGCGCGCAACAGCACGGTCGTCAGCTCCTCGCTGAGCCCGTCGAGTGTGTCCGCGGCAAGCGCGCCGGCGGGGTAGGTCAGATCCATCAGCGGCATGGCAGTGCTCCTGTTGACGGTGCGGCGGCGTCCGGTTGGTCCCGTGGCGCCAGTGGTGCGGCGAAGCTTATATGATGAGTGTCATAGTACCAAGCGATCCCCGCCGCCGGATGATCCAGAGCGCCGCGCTGCTGATGCGCGAGCGCGGCGTCGAGGCGACGTCCTTCTCCGAGGTGATCGAGCGCTCCGGCGCCCCGCGCGGATCGATCTACCACCACTTCCCGGGCGGCAAGGCGCAGCTGATCGAGGAGTCGACGCGCTACGCCGGCGACTTCATCGCCGCCGGCCTCGTCGCCGCGCTCGAGTCCTCCGATCCGATCGCGTCCGTGCGTGCGTTCGTCGCGTCGTGGCGGACGATCCTGCGCGAGAGCCACTACGGCGCCGGCTGCCCCGTGGTCGCGGCCACGCTCGAGGGGGACCGCACGCCCGGCGCGCGCGCCGCCGCCGGCGTGGCCTTCGCCCGCTGGGAGGAGCTGCTGGCCGACGGGCTCGCGCAGCGCGGCGCAGCGCCCGATCGCGCCCGCTCGCTGGCCACCCTCACGATCGCCGCGATCGAGGGGGCGGTCATCGTCGCTCGTGCCCAGCGCTCCAGCGCCCCGCTGGAGCGGGTGGCGGGCGAGTTGGAGCTGGTGGTGGCCGACGCAATTGCATTACGCTGAGGGCGATGAGCGACGACTGGCGCCTGCACGCTGACCTGCACGAGGACGGCCACGCCCGCAAGCTGACCGACCGGCTCGAGGCGAGAGACCTCGAGCACGACCTCGAGAGTGAGTTCCACGATCGCGTGGTCGTCTCCCGTGACGGGCCGCAGGTGTTCCTGTACGCGGGCTCGCGCGAGCAGGCCGAAGCGGCCGAGAAGCTGATCTGCTCGCTCGCCGCGGACGAGGGCTGGCAGCTTGATTCCGACATCAAGCGCTGGCACGAGGCCTCCGAGACCTGGGAAGACGGCGACACGCCCGTCCCCGACGACGACGCGGCCCGCGCAGCCGAGCACGCACGACTGATCGCAGCCGAGCGCGACCAGCTCCGCCGCACCGGGACCCCCGAGTTCGAGGTCCGGGTCGAGTGCCCCTCGCACGCCGACGCCGAGCAGGTCGTGGCCAAGCTCCGCGACGAGGGCCGCCCCAGCGTCCATCGCTCCAACTACGTGCTCGCCGGCGCCACCGACGAGGACGACGCGGCCGCCCTGGCCGACCGCCTCCGCAGCGAGGCCCCACCCGGCTGCACCGTCACCGTCGAGGGGACCGCCCAGGCCGCCTACGAGGAGCGGCCGACGAGCCCGTTCGCGTTTTTGGGGGGGCTGGCGGGGTAGGGGGGTGGGCTCGTGGTGCGCTGCGGTCGTGCCGCGGCGCGCGGTCTTGGGCTGGGCGTAAACGGCGGCTGCGGAAGAAGAGGTTCGGATGCCACGGTGGCGGGTCTGTTAGGTCTCCTGCCGACCGGCATTTCGTAGGGTCTCGCGGGTCGCGGCGCGGGTTGGTCAACGTTTGGCCGGTGATACCGGCCAAACGTTGCCCGGGAGCTCAGCGGGGCGGCGAGATACTACGAAAAGCCGGTCCGCGGGGCGACGAACCCACATTTCGTAGGGTCTCGCCGACGCAGCGAAACGAGGGGCTACGAAAGTGGTGTCTGACGCCCATTTCATTCCCTGACTCGCGGTCAGTCCGGGCGAGATACCACGAAATGTGCGTACCCGGAGCTTCCTGGCCGATCGCGCGCCCAATGGGCGGCCGCATGGCGCCCGTTTCCCAGCCGTCGTTGACGCCCGTACCCCGCCGCCGCCCCGGGCCGCACCTCACCCGCCCCGCGCCAGCCTCCGCTTGGTCCGCCCCTGCTGCCACCGCCCGTACGCGAGCACCGGCGCGACGCCCAGCATGGCGAGCCGGGGCGCTGCGTCGAACGCGCGCACCATCGCCCCGCGCCAGCGCGGGACGGTGAGGACCGGGCGGGGGTGATCGAGGAGGCGGCCGAAGTGTAAGGCGACCTCGGCCGGCTGCAGCAGCACGCCGGTGAACGAGGCAGCGGCGGCTGGGTCGTCGAGCTTGTCGTAGAGCATCGGCGTCCAGATGCCGTCCGGGCACAGGCACGAGATGTGGACATCGCGGATGCCGGCGAGCCGCAGGTCGGTGAGCGTGCCGATGCTGAAAGCGATCGCGGCGTGCTTGGAGGCGCCGTAGACGGTCTCCCCGGGCGCGGCGACGATCCCGGCCAGTGAGACGACGTTGACCACGTGGCCCTCGCCCGCCGGGCGCATGCGCTCGAGCGCGGCCAGCGTTCCGTTGATCGTGCCGAGCGCGTTGACCTCGAGCATCAGCCGGCGCACCTCGCTCGGCTGCTCCCACGCGGCCCCGGTGACGAGGACGCCGGCGTTGTTGACCCAGACCTCGAGCGATCCGGCGCGCTCAGCCGTGGTCGTCGCGACCTCGTGGCACGCCTGCTCGTCCCGCACGTCCAGTGCCGACGAGAACGCGCGCCGTCCCAGCTGCGCGGCGGCCTGTGCCGCCGCGTCGGCGTCGAGATCGGTGACATGGACCGCGTAGCCTCGGCCGGCGAGCAGTCGCGCGATCTCCAGCCCCAGCCCCCGTCCGGCACCGGTGACAACCGCGCCGGCGCGGCGTGATGCGTTCGTGGTCATCGGATGCTTGTTCCGTTACCCAACCGCCGCGGGTGCTCAGATCGCCGGGCCGGTGCTGCTCGGCGGTGCGGCCGGTTGCGGCGGCGTCGCGGGCGGCGTGGGGACGGTCGACTGCGGGTTGTCGCCGGGGTCGTCCGGCGCACGAATCCACTCCACGATGCGCCCGCCCTTGATCACGAAGTTCGTGCGCGCCTTCTGGCCGATGCCCGAGCCGCAGCCTCCGCCGGGCCCGGGCCGATCGGTGAGGCGGAACAGCGCATTCACGTAGGCACCGCGTCGGTCGGCGGAGATGAAGCTCGCGCCGCATGGCAGTGAGGCGTTGACCGCTGCCGCGTCGGCCAGCGAGCGGATCGGGATGCTCGGGACCCGGCCGCTCGCGTCGGGTCCGTTGACGAACTCGCTGGGCAAAGCGAAGTAGCGCGCGGCGGCCTCGACGTCGCCGCGCTGCAGCGCCGAGGACCAGGCGCGGACGACGTTCACCGCCGCGGGATCAGCCGGTCGTCCGGTCGGTCCGGGCGTCGGGATGGTCTGCCCGCTCCGACCTGGAACACCCTGCGTTCCCGCACCAGTGGCGGGAGCCGGCCCCGGTTGCGTGCTTTGGGAGGCGGCCGTCTTCGTGCCGCCCGACCCGCATCCGGCGAGCAGAGTTGCGGCCGCCACGAGAGCCACGACCAGGCCAGGGCGGAAGGGCGCCATGCATCAGATGATCGCATGTCGCCTGTTTCGCCTCGCCGGGTGAAACGGGCCTCAGAGCCGGCCTCTGCGGGTGAGGATGGCGAAGCAGTCGCGGCCGTAGGGCGCCAGGAACGAACGGCGCGCCGGGCTGGCCGGGCACCACCGGCACCACGCCGAGCGCCGCACCGCAGGCGTAGTGGGCGTACAGGTAGGCGGCGACCCACTCGGGGTTGATGTCGAGTTCGACCGCGCGCACGACGCATGCCCGCAGCAGCGCGTCGGCGAGCGCGGCGACGGTGAGGTGCTCGCCGCCGGCTCAGATGAGGAGTCCGTTGGCGGTGATGTCCAGGGCCGAGCGCGCGATCTCGTCGATGCCGCCGAGCGTCGCGCCCCCAGCACGAGATGCAGCCGAGGTTGGCGGCCCGGGTCGATCGAGCCGGAGTGGAGCGCGACGCGCACGAGGCGCTGATCGAACGAGAGCGCGGTCAGGCCGGAGGGGAGACGGGCGATATAGACCGCTGTCTGGTCGCCAAGCTGCACGACCGCGGTGAAGCTGGGGCCGACGCCGCTGCTTGCCGACGGGAGCAGCACCGGAACGGCCGGCGCGGTCGGATGAATGCGCGGTGCTGCTGTGGGACGCCGAGCGGTGGGTGTTGCTCGCGCTCGCCGGCGACGCCGTCGAGCTTCCACATCCGGTGAGGGCGGCGGCTGCGGCGGCGCAGGCGAGCGCGAGGAGCGACCCGCGACGGGCCGCCTCCGCGTGTGCGCGCCATCAGTGCTCGAAGAAGGCCCCGTGCTGCGTCCACGCGGCGAACTCTGGCAGCAACACGACCGCCAGCACGAGTCCACCGACGAGTGCCCCAGCGAGCGCGATCCGGCGCCCGGCCTCGCCGCGCTCGGTTCCGGGAACCTCGGCCCGCCGGCCGCGCAGGAACGACAGCGAGCCCGCCGTCGCGGGCAGGTGCGCGAGGACGTGCAGGGCGGTCACCCCGAGCCAGATGACGAAGCTCGCCTTGTGGGCCAGCAGCAGCGTGCCGCGGCCGTTCGGGCCTCCGAACAGCAGCAGGACCCCCGTGGCGAAGACCACGACCGTCGAGAGCACCACGAACGGGGCCAGCAGCCGGAGCAGCGGCTCAGGCGGGCCTTTGCGCCGGTAGACGGGATCGTGGGTGTAGTAGCGCGCGAAGCGATAGCCCGTGCTCGACATCTTCAGGGCCACCGGGCCGAGCAGCACGAGCCCGACGAACAGGTGCAACCAGATCAGCTGGTGGATCCGCAGGATCGTCACGCCGAGGACGGCCAGCAGCGCGATCAGGATCACCCCGGTCAGCGCGGTGAGCCGCTCGTTACCCGCGACGCCGCCGCCGGTGAGGCGGTTCGGGGAGGTCTGGCGCACGCGCGGGCGCCCGGCGACGGCGGGCGGAGCCTCGTCGACCTGCTCGGCCGGATGGCGTGCCGTCGCCATCAAAGCAGTCTCGGCGCCCGACCTAAACGGCCCGTCACCGGCCGATGAGAAAGCTCTTCGCGCAGCATCGACCGGGCGCCGATGAGCTTTCGGTCCGCGTGTCGTCTCAAGGGGTGTGATGGCCCGGAACCAGAGAAAGGACATGGGATGATCCACGCCGTTTTGGCCCGTCGACCGGAGCGCGTACCATGACCGCGGTGCAGGAGTTGCCGCTGACGGCCAGGCGTGCCGAGATCGGGCTCGACGACCGGCTCGAGCAGCATCGCGCTGAGCTCACCGCGCATTGCTATCGGATGCTCGCCTCGCCGTTCGAGGCCGAGGACGCCGTCCAGGAGACGTTCGTCCGCGCGTGGCGCGCCCACGACCGCTTCGAGGGCCGCTCGTCCCTGCGGTCCTGGCTCTACCGCATCGCCACCAACGTGTGCCTGGACATGCTGAGCGGCAAGGAGCGCCGCGCGCGGCCGATGGATCTCGGGCCCGCTCAGGCGCCTGAGGCGAGCAATCTCCACATCCTGCCCGAGGCGACCTGGATCCAGCCGATCCCGGACGGCCTCGTCGCCGCCGAGGACGATCCGGCAGAGGCCGCGATCGCCCGGGAGACGCTCCGGCTCGCGTTCGTCGCCGCCCTGCAGCACCTGCCGGCCCGCCAGCGCGCGGCTCTGATCCTGTGCGAGGTGCTGCGGTGGAAGGCGACCGAGGTGGCGGAGCTGCTCGACACGAGCGTCGCCTCGGTCAACAGCGCCCTGCAGCGCGCCCGCTCGATGCTGGCGGCCGGCAACGTCACCACGGCCGATCCCGCCCCGGCCCTGGACGAGGCGGATCGCGCGCTCCTGGCCCGCTACGTGGAGGCATTCGAGCGCTATGACATGGACGCGCTCACCTCGCTGATCCAAGAGGACGCCAGCCAGTCGATGCCGCCCTACGACATGTGGCTGCGCGGCCGTGAGGGCATCCTCACCTGGTGGGTGGGCCCCGGTGCCGCATGCCGCGGCTCGCGCATGCTGCCGACCGTGGATGCCAACGGCAGGCCGGCGTTCGGGCAGTACAAGCCCAGCCCCGACGGCGGCTACGACCCGTGGGCGCTGCAGGTGCTCGAGCTCTCAGGAGGCCGGATCGTCGAGTTCACCTTCTTCCTCGACACCGAGACGCTGTTCCCCCTCTTCGGCCTCCCCGCACGGCTCGACGCCTAGCGCCTCGAGCAGGCCCATGAAGTGGAGCAGTTCCCGCAGCTCGTCGGGCGCGTGGCTGATGCGCAACTCGACCCCGAGCCGGGCGAGCCGCAGTCGCGCCCGCGCCAGGCAGTCGACCGTTCGCGCATCCGGGGTGTCGAGCGCTCCGGCGTCGTAGACGATCGTCCTCCTACGTGGCGTGGCCATCTACCCCAAAGACGGCCGCGGCCAGGCAAATTCACCGCTCGAGCGATGCGCGCGCCCGGCCGGTCCGGGGGATCGACCGTCACCGGCCGGGCGTTGCCACCGCGCACATCTGCGCCAGGACCCGCGAGGCGGGTGAGCGCCGGTGCACCGTAGAGCGCCACGGTCGACCCCACAACCGGCGCGGCCGCCCAACCCCCCACACGTGGGGTTGCGCCGGTCAGCCGACTGCGGGCTCGCCGCCGGGCATCTCGTAGGAGACGCCGATGTAGCCGGCCGGACGACCCTGATCGTCCTCGACGGTCGTGTCGAACACGTAGGCGAGGAACGTGCCCCCGCCCTTACGGCGAACCCAGAACTCACCCTCCCAGGTCCCCGTCAGCCGCAGGCTTTCTCTGATGCGAGCGACGAGATCACGGTCGCCCGGCTCGACGAGCAGGTCGGACGCGGGTTGCCCGACCGTTTCCTCGGACGCGTAGCCGTACAGACGCTCCGCGCCGCTGCTCCAGTGCGTGACGGTGCCCTCGAGGTCGGTCACGATCACGGCGGCATCGCTGAGATGCCGCTCGATCTCGGTCAGGTCATCCAAGGTCCAGGGCACCCGTTCGGCGGGCGTCGCGCGCGGACCGGTGAGCAGGTCGGCCGCCTCGCGCCGCAGCGCCTCGAGGGCCCGTGGTTTCCGTTCTCGATCCTCGCACTCCATCGCACACCACTCTTTGCCCGAGGTGCCGGCCACGCAATCGTAAGTTCCTTCTCACGGTCGTGGTGGCGCGCCTGTAAAGGCCCTGCAACCGGCGTAATCGGCAGGCTGGCGCTCGGGATGAAGGAAGGGGCGCACACCCGGCCGACCCGCAGGATCGGCGTTGGTCGGCCGGACCTTCCACGGCGCGGGCGGATTCGGGGGCGAGTCCGCGTCGCGAGCATGCGCTGGCGACAAGATAGACCGTCCGGTCACAGCTGCGCCAGGGGGGGAGACGTGAAGAATCCGGCCGATGATCGCCGAACGTCTTGAAGCGCGACCGCTGACCCGCCTGCAGCTCCGGGAGCGGATCACGCGGGCGGGGGTGCGCACCGAGGGGCAGGCGCTGGTGCACCCGCTCATGCTCGCCTGCCTGCGGGGGATCGCGGTGCGGGGGCCGATGGTCGGCCGCGAGCATGCCTATGCGCTGGTCCGTGACTGGCTTGGGTTCTCGCCGCCGGTCGTCCCCCGGCGGCGGACTCGTCGTGGTACTTGGATACGAGCTTCTCGACGGCGTCCGAGAGCTCCGCGGCGAACCTCCGCGCGATCCGGGGCCGACGCGAACCGGACCTCGGTGTCGAGCGCGAAGGTCGCCAGCGGGCGGCGGGCACGCTTCGCCCGGCCGACCAGCTCGCCGACCTCCTTGACCAGGCGCGCGGCCAGCGCGAGGAGTCACAGCGCGGACAGCTGGTCGGGTAATACACTCGTCAACACAAGCTCTTCTGCCGGTCAGCCATGTCGCAGCAACCCGGCTTCCCGGGGGTGCGTACATGACTTGCCCGCCCGCTCGCCCTGGGCTACTGTCGCTCCTGACCGGTGGCCGAGCGCGAGGAGTCCCTGTGCGACGTGAAGAGCTGCAGGCTGTCCAGGCGCCACTGAAGCGCCTCTACCGCGAAGACCCCAGCGCCGGCCTGGTGACCCTCCGGGCGCAGGGCGACCTCAGCCGCACCGCGGTGGCGTGCTCGGTGCAGACCGGGCGGGCTCTGACCGAGGCGGGACTGCATCCGGCCAGCGGCGGCGAGGGCAGCCTGGCGTGCTCGGGCGACATGCTGCTCGAGGCGCTCGTCGCGTGTGCGGGGGTCACCCTGAAGTCGGTGGCCGTCAACCGCGACATTCCGTTGACCGGTGGGCGGGTGACCGCCGAAGGCGAGCTGGACTTCCGCGGCACGATGGCCGTCGATCGCGAGGCGCCCGTCGGCTTCGCCGCCATCCGTCTGCGCTTCGAGCTCGAGCCGAAGCTGAGCGATGAGGACCTCGAGGCGCTACTCGCCTCGACCGAGCACTACTGCGTCGTCCTCCAGACGATCGCCCACGGCGTCCCGGTGACGATCAGTCACGCATGAGATATGTGGCGATCGCGAACACCGGCTCAGCCGCCCGTGGTACACCAGCAGGGCGCCTTGTCGGGCACGATCGTGCAGCAGTAATAGCCCTCGTCGACGGCCTGATAGGGGCAGCAGGAGTCGGAGCAGGTATCGCACGGACCGCCTTTCCCCTGGGGGTTGAAGCCGGGGCAACCGGGCTGCCGGCATTGAGCCTGATGCTGCTTCATGTGCAGTACCGCGGTGTCGACGCAATTGACGAACGTCTTCGCGGGGGCGGTGAAGATCGAGGTGAACGTCAGGCCGAACGTGAACGGGAACAGCGTGACCGCCGCGTCCAACTTCCCATTGGCCCGGATGAAGCATGGAGCGGTCTCGATGTCATAGACGCGGTGGCTCGTCCACAGACATCCCTTCATACACGCGTGAGGGTCATCGGCCCTGGCCGCGACCGGTCGTAGCAGGGGAAGCGCGAGCGCTGTCGCCGCCGCGGCCTTGAGCGCCTGCCTCCGGGTATGGCGCGCCGAGAGCCGGTCGAACCAATGGTCCGGGGAACCCGCGGCGCTCATCCCAGGATCTCGTCGTAGGGCTTGAAGTAATGCCGCACGTGGGCGGCTTCCTGGACCGCGGTAGCCACATGCCCCGAGATGTCGGCGATGAGTGCCTGCACATCCGGGGCTCCGGGCGCCCTCCAGGCTCGCCCGCGCGCGCTCCACGACGCCGCCTCCTCGCGCAGCGCGTTCATCAGGTGGTGCTTGTCCGACGCGGGGAAATGAACCGATGCCACGTCGCTTCGCATGTGGAGGATCGTCTGGGCGACCTGGTCGCACAGCGCGGCGCCGTCCAGCACCAGCTGGTCCACCTGGCCGTCGGAGGCGTAGAACCAGTTCGGCCCGCTGCCGGCCGGATTGCGGATGTCGTCTGGCTGCAGTGTGGCCGTCTGGTCGAAGTTCATCGTCTGGCTGAGCTGTTGCCTGATGTCCTTGAGCTTTGCGATCCGCTTGTGCTCGTAGAGCGCCTTCTGGACGGCA
>Ga0209048_10004757_pt1 | contig 12957 bp, 12 predicted proteins | sample FrelakmetCRP12CR_FD_187146 | JGI IMG/M metagenome (GOLD analysis project Ga0209048, IMG submission 187146) | Freshwater lake sediment microbial communities from the University of Notre Dame, USA, for methane emissions studies - CRP12 CR (SPAdes)... | ecosystem: Environmental > Aquatic >... | reverse complement strand
AGTCGCAGCAGCCGTGCTTCGCTGGCCAGCTCGGCGGCGATCGCTCGAACGCGACTGCGGGGTCGTCACCGAGCAGCTCGATGGGCGCTTCGGCGGTGTCGAGCCACGCGCGCGAGCCGGCGACGATCTCGGGGACGCTGTACTCGCCTGCGCGACCGCCGCTTCTGCTGCGGCGGCGGCGCCCACGCCCCGCACGTCCCTGCCTGTGATCGAGCGCCAGGTGATGTGCGTCACCTGCAAAATCCCGTTGAACGTCGCCGAGTCGCCGCAGGCCGACCGGGAGCGCGCCTACATCCAGGGCCTGATCGCCCAGGGCGACAGCGAAGCGCAGGTCAAGAGCGCGCTGGTCGGCCAGTACGGCCCGGCGGTGCTCGCGCTGCCGGGCACCCACGGTTTCGACCTCGCCGCCTACCTCGTTCCGCTGGCAGCCGTGCTGGCGCTGCTCGCGGCGCTCGCCATGCTGCTGCCCCGCTGGCGCCGCCGGGCTCGCACGCAGGCGGCCGGCGAGGCGCCCCCGCCCGCGCTCAGCTCCGGTGACGCCGCCCGGCTGGAGGCCGACCTCTCCCGCTTTGACTGACGCCGCGGACCTCCCCGGCCGCGCCGGGGTTGCCCGAAGGACCGGATCCGCGAGCCGCGGCCGCCCTCACTGACGGCCGGCCTGCGCCGGCCCGGTCAGTGCCGGCCACGCCTACATCTTCTCGGGCGCGCTGACCCCCAGCAGGTCGAGGCAGCGGGCGATCGTGCGCTTGGTCGCCACGCACAGCGCCAGGCGGAAGCCCTCGGTCGCCGCGGGCTCGGCGCCGAGCACCCGGCAGTCCCGGTAGAAGGCCGTGAAGCTCTGGGCGAGCTCCAGCGCATAGCCGGCGATCCGGTGGGGAGCGCGCCGCTCGGCGGCCTCCGCCAGCTCGTCGGTGAACGCGAGCAGCCGCTCGATCAGCGCGCGCTCGGCCGCGTGCAGCGATCCGCGCTGCGGATCGGTCACGTGGCCCGGTGCGCTCTCCACGGCGCCCGGCCCCGCGTTTGCGAGCACCGAGACGATTCGCGCGTGGGCGTATTGCACGTAGTAGACGGGGTTCTCGCTGGACTGCTCGCGCGCGAGGTCCAGGTCGAGATCGACGGTCGTGTCGTGCGAGCGTGCCAGCAGGTACCAGCGCGCGGCGTCCACCCCGATCTCCCCCACGAGGTCTCCGAGCGAGACGAACTCGCCCGCCCTCTTTGACATCTGCGCGCGCTCTCCCCCCCGCATCAGATGGACGAGCTGCATGATCAGCAGCTCCAGGTGGCCCGGGTCGCCGCCCAGCGCCGCGTATGCCGCCTTCATGCGGGACACGTAGCCGTGATGGTCGGCGCCCCACACGTCGATCTGGCGGTCATAGCCCCGTTCGCGCTTGTCCTGGTGGTATGCGATGTCCGAGGCGAAGTACGTGTACTCGCCGTTGGAGCGCACGAGCACGCGGTCCTTGTCGTCCCCGTAGTCGGTGGTGCGCAGCCATAGCGCGCCCTCGCTGCTGTAGGAGTGCCCCTGCTCGGCGAGGATCGACAGTGCGCGCTCCACCGGGCTCGGATCGCCCTCGTGCAGGGTGCTCTCATAGCTCCAGTGGTCGAACCCCTGCACCCTGAACGCCGCGAGCGCCGTCTGCATGTCCTTCACGGCGGCGCGCACTAGCGCACGGCCGAGTGCCGAGGGATCCTGCGTGTCCACGTCAACCAGGTGGACGAGCTGCTCCACGTATGCCCCCCGGTAGCCGTCCTCGGGCACCGGCTCGCCGCGTGCGAGCGCGAGGACGGACTCGCCCAGCTTGCGCACCTGCGATCCGGCGTCGTTGACATAGAACTCGCGCTCGACATCGTGCCCGCGGAAGACGAGCAGCCGGGCCAGCGCGTCGCCGTAGGCGGCGTTGCGGGCATGCCCCACGTGCATCGGTCCGGTCGGGTTGGCCGACACGAACTCGACGAGGACGCGCTCCGGAGCGCCGGCGCCATCTGCGCCGAAGGCCTCCCCCGCCGCGAGCGCCGCGGCGAGCGCCGCGGCGAACCACGAGTCGGCGAGAAACAGGTTCAGGAAGCCCGGTCCCGCCACCTCGAAGCGCTCGAGATGCGATCCCAGCCGTCCCTGCAGAACGCCGCCCAAGCGCTCGGCGACCTCGCGGGGCGCCGCATCGAGAGCGCGCGCGAGAAGCAACGCCGCGTTCGTGGAGTAGTCGCCGAGCTCCGCACGCGGCGGGCGCTCGAGCGTTATCGCCCCGCGCCCCGGCCGGCCGCCGACAGCCGCCGCCGGGCCTTGATCGGAGGGCCCGGGCCCCGGGCCGGAGAGCTCCGCGGCGGCCGCGAGCACGGCTTCGTGCAGGCCGCCGAGCGGCGTCGCATCGGCGGTCACGACTGGTTGGGAGGGGGCTCGGTCATCGTGGGAAACGGGCTCAGTCATCGATCTTGACCCAGCGATTGCGATACTAGCTATGTGAACGACCAAGACTCAGGCGCCGAGCGCCACATAAACATCCACCTGTCCCCCGAGATCATGGGTGGCGTTTACGCGAACTTCGCGAACGTCAGCCACTCCGACTACGAGTTCACGGTCACCTTCGCCCGCGTCGATCACGAGGTCGAGTCCGAGGAGGTCCCCGGCGTGGTGGTCTCCCGCGTGAACCTCTCCCCGCGCTTCATGCGCGAGCTGATCGACGCGATGGAGGACAACTACTCCAAGTGGCGCACCCGCGAGGGCATCAAGAACCTACCCGAGTTCGGCGGGACGGAGGCCGGGTCAGGGGAGGAGTAGGGCCGCGCAGCCGCCATGGCGACGCCTATGAAGGTCGCGGTCATCTCTGACATCCACGCCAACCGGCAGGCCTTCGAGGCGACGCTCGAGGCGGTCGCGGCGAGCGACGCCGCCGAGTTGTGGTGCCTGGGCGACCTGGTGGGCTACGGAGCGGATCCCGACGCGTGTGTCGCCCTCGCACGCGAGCACGTCGCGGTGTGCCTCGCGGGCAACCATGACCTCGCGGTGACGGGCGAGGTCCCCCTCGACGACTTCTCGCGCGGCGCAAGCCTCGCGGTCGAGTGGACCCAGGAGGTGATCGCACCGGAGAACCTCGCATTCCTAAAAGGCCTGAGCCCGCAAGGACAGGAGGGGTTGATCGGCCTCTACCACGCCAGCCCGCGAGACCCCGTGTGGGAGTACGTGCTCTCAGCGCTGCTGGCCGAGCTGTGCCTCGATGCGCAGCGCCACCGCATCTGCCTGATCGGGCACTCCCACGTGGCGCTCTCGTTCGTGCGCCGCGAGGCCGAGCTCACCTCGGGAGAGCCGCAGCGGGCCGGGACCCGGCTCGACGTCGCGGCGGGCGAGTGGCTGCTCAATCCCGGCAGCGTCGGACAGCCGCGCGACGGTGATCCCCGCGCGGCCTGGCTGCTGCTGGACCTGGACGGCCTGACGGTCTCGTTCAGGCGCACCCAATACGACGTTGCGGGCGCCGCGGCGGCCATCCGCGCCGCGCACCTGCCCGACTCGCTCGCCGAGCGCCTGGAGTACGGTCAGTGACGATGCGACATCGCCCTAGCGGGAGACGGACATCGCGGCGGGGGAGCACCCGACCTCCGCTGCTCAGCATGGCGGCGGCGTGTCTGCTCGGGGCCGCCGCCGCTCTGATCGTCGCCTGCGGGAGCTCCGGCAAGGGACTGATTCCCGCGGGCAACGCGGGACCGTTGCAGCGCGACTTCGAAGAAGTCGCCCAGGCGGCGCAGGCCGGCAACGGGAACTGCACCGTCACCTCCACCGCGATCCTCAAAACCGAACGCGACTTCGCCGCGCTTCCGTCGAGCATCGACGCCGGCCTGCGCAAGAGACTGCGGGAAGGCATCGAAGGCCTCCACACCCATGCGCTCGCGCTCTGCGCGCAGCCGCCCACGCCGGTGACCGTGACGAGCACGACCCCGAAGACCACCACGAGCAGCCGGACCACCACGACCACGCCCCCCGTCACCCAGACGAGCACCACCCCGACCACATCCACCTCCACCACCACCCCCACGACCTCCAGCCCGGGCGGCGGCACCCCCGCGCCGGGGGTCGGCGGCGGCGAAGCCCCGCCCGCAGCGGGCAACGGGCAAGGGGGCGGCGCGGGCGAAGGGGCGGGCGGCGCCACGCCGGGCGCCGGCGGTCAGGAAGCCGGCAAATGAACGCCGTCGAGATCGCCGGGCGCTATCGCCTCGGGGGCCGGTTGGGCTTCGGGGGCATGTCCACCGTGCACCTGGCGGTCGACCTGCGCCTCGAGCGCCAGGTGGCGGTCAAGCTGCTGGCCGAGCACCTCGCCGAGGACCCCACTTTCGTGTCGCGCTTCCAGCGCGAGGCGCAGGCTGCGGCGCGCCTGGTTCACCCGAACATCGTGCAGGTCTTCGACTCCGGCCAGGACGAGACCACAGGCCAGTACTTCATCGTGATGGAGTACATCGAAGGGGTCTCCTGCGCGGAGATTCTGCGCGACGACGGCTGGATGGAAGTCGACGAGGCGCTCGCGATCATCGATCAGGCGTGCGAGGGCCTGCACTACGCCCACCGCCACGGCGTCGTGCACCGCGACGTCAAGCCGGGCAACCTCCTGCGCTCGCAGGAAGGCCGCGTCAAGCTGGCGGACTTCGGCATCGCCAAGGCCACCGAGCAGTCGAGCATCACCCAGGTCGGCTCGGTCCTCGGCACCGCCGCATACCTAGCGCCCGAGCAGGCGCGCGGCGAGGAGGCCGGGCCCCGGGCCGACCTCTACGCGCTGGGCGTGGTCACCTACCAGCTGATCTCCGGGCGCCTGCCCTATGAGGCCACCTCCCTCACCGAGCTTGCGCTGAAGCAGCAGCGGGAGGAGCCGCCGATGCTCGACACCCTCGTCGCGGCGGTCAATCCCGCGCTGGCCGAGGCCGTGGCGATCGCGCTCGCGCTCGACCCGCGCGACCGCTACCAGACCGCGCGCGAGATGGGCCGGGCACTGAGCCACGGCGTGGACGGCATCGCTCCGGGCGAGCGCCCGGCGGCCTCGCGCGGCGACCCCGCCACGCAGGCGACCAGCCTGCTGGCGAGGAATCCCAGGCCCAAGAGCGCGCGTGACTCGCGGCGCGCGGTCGCCGGTGCGGGCGCGGTTCAGGAGGGCGCCCCCCGCCGGCCCCGTCCCGGGCCGCCCAGGCGCCAGGACCCTTCCGAGGCGCCCGCGCGATCGGCGGCCGAGCCCAGGCGCCGGCGCCGCGCCGATCGCCTGCTCGCGGCCCTGCTGGCGCTGCTCGCCCTGGCCGTGGCGGTCGTAGCGGTCGTCCTCATCACCGCTCCCGCCGAAACCAAGGTGGTGCTGCGCAACGTCGTCTACAACGACGTCCAGCAGACTTCCGACGCCCTCAAGCAGCTGGTCTCGGAAAACACCAAATAGGAAGATCGCTCCGGCGGCATCCCCAGAGGGCCTCCTGCATGCTCGCCTCCATCGTCGATGTCGGCCACGTCGGCTACCCCCTCCTGTTCCTGCTCGTGATGGCGGAGTCCAGCGGCGTCCCGATCCCCGGGGAGACGGCGCTGATCACCGCCGCCGTGCTGGCCAGCCAGGGCCAGCTGAAGCTCGCGCTCGTGATACCGCTCGCCGCCACGGCCGCGATCGTCGGCGACAACATCGGCTATGTGATCGGCCGCAACGGGGGGCGCTGGCTGCTCGAGCGCCCTGGCCGCTTTCACCGCCAGCGCCTCCAGGTGCTGGAGACCGGCGAGCCGTTCTTCGAACGCCACGGCCCGAAGGCCGTGTTCCTCGGGCGGTTCGTGCTGGTGCTGCGCGTGTGGGCGTCCTGGCTGGCCGGCGCCACACGCATGCCGTGGCGCTCGTTCGTCCTGTGGAACGCACTGGGCGGGATCTGCTGGGCGACCGCCGTCGGCCTGATCGCCTACTTTCTCGGCCACTCCGCCGGCAACGCCGTCCAGACGTTCGGCGTCTACGGCCTCGCCGCGTTCATCCTCGGAGCCGCCGGCGTGCTCATCGCGCGTCGCCGCCACCAACGCTCGGCTGCCGCGCGCGACGCCGTGCGCGAGCCGCCGGATGCGAGCCATCCACAGGGCGGCGCCGACCCGCCCGTCTAGTCGCTCGAGCGCGAGCCTGCTTCAGGCCGCGCTGCAGGGCGCGATGCGCTCCCACATGTCGGCCAGGAGGGTGAGCTCCTCCTCGGAGAAGCGCGCGAGGAAATGCTCTCTGACGACGGCCAGGTGGGTCCCGCGTGCTTCGGTCAGACGCTCACGCCCGGTCTCGGTGAGGCAGGCGTAGGAGCCGCGCGCGTCATATTCGCAGGAGCAGCGCTCGAGCAGCTCCTCGCGCTGCAGGCGATCGACAAGCCTTGTGAGCCCGCTGCGCGACAGCTGCGCCCGCTCGGCGAGGTCGCACATGCGCATGCGCCCCCCGCTCGCGTCCCCCAGGTGCTGAAGGACCTCGTAGGAGGTCATCGGCAGCCCGTGCGCCCGTTCGAGCTCGGCGTCCAGGCGCCGGGCCAGGCACGCGTGCGCCCTGAGCAGACCGCGCCAGGCGCGCAACTCTCCTTCGCTCAGGGTCTCCTGTTCCCCGGGGGGAACCTTGACGGCGGTCGCGGTCGACATGGCGTGCTTGCTGCAAGTGGAACCTTCTCAATCGAACATAGCAGCGTCTAAACCGGCTGCTCGGCAGACGCGTCTCATCGGCGGGTCGCCTTCCAGGACCACCACATCATCAGCGGCTGCAACGCCAGGCGCGCGTAGAGCGCCCAACGCGGGATCGGGCGGAAGCGCTCCGGCGAGCGTGCCATGTGCAGGTTCGCCGGGAAGACCGCCGCGAGCAGGGCGATCAGACCCAGCCCGGCCGGCCTGCGCACCCTCGGCAGGAGCGCCCCCAGGCCTCCCGCCACCTCGGCCATGCCACTCACCGCGACCAGCTGCCCGGCATGACCCTGAAGCCGCGGCGGCACGATCCGCTGATAGGCACGGGGAATCACGAAGTGGTTCACCCCCGCCGCGATGAAGAAGGCGCCCAGCAGCCTGTGCGATCGCCCGCCTCCCTCCGTTCGCCGCCTCTCCGCAGTCACGAGTCCTCCTCTCGCCACCACATCTCCTGCCGCCTTCGCACCGCCCCCGGCCCCAAGCGAACGGGGCCCGCGGCGTGTCGGTGGCTGTCAGAAGGGTATTTCACGATCCCTCAAGGAGCGAACGGCCGGTCATCGCGCGAGGCTGCTCGATCCCCAGGAGGTCGAGCACGGTCGGTGCCACGTCGGCCAGGATGCCGGCCTCACTGCGCAACGCCAGGCCCGCGACGGTAACGATCAACGGCACCGGGTTCAGGGAGTGCGCGGTGTTGGGGCTGCCGTCCGGCTCGAGCATGTGATCAGCGTTGCCGTGGTCGGCGGTCACGATGCATGCACCCCCGGCCGCGTGCACAGCCGCCACAACCTCGCCCAGACAGCCGTCCACGGTCTCGATCGCCTCAACGGCGGCCTCGATCACGCCGGTGTGCCCGACCATGTCCGCGTTGGCGAAGTTGATGATCGCGAAGGTCGGCCGGTCGGCCCGCCAGGCGGCGGTGAAGGCCCCGGCGGCCTCGTGCGCGCTCATCTGCGGCTTGTGGTCATAGGTGGGCACGTCCCGCGGTGAATCCACCATCTCCCGGCGCTCGCCTGCCAACGGGGCCTCGTCACCGCCGTTGAAGAAGTAGGTGACGTGCGGGTACTTCTCGGTCTCCGCGACGTGCAGCTGTGAGACCCCCGCCCGCGAGAGCACCACCGAGAGTGTGGTGGCGGGATGCTCGGGCGCGAAGACCACGGGGTAGGGCCAGCCCTGCTCATACTCGGTGAGCGTCGCGAGGCGTGCGATCGGCGCCCTCGGCGAGCGCGCGCCGCCGGACGGCGGGCCGCCCGCCGAGTCGCGGCCCCTCCAGCCCGGGAGCTCCTCGCCCGCGTCCTGCCCGAACCCGGGCTCGGCCAGCGCACGCGTCAGCTGGCGCATGCGATCGGGTCTGAAGTTGAAGCACACCACGCTGTCCGTGCTCCTGATCGTCGCCTCGGCCCCGACGAGCGTGGGCTCGATGAACTCGTCGGTCTCCCCTCGCTCGTAGGCGTCACGCACCGCCTCCTCGCCGCTGTCCGCGCGGTAGGGCGCCTCGCCTGCGACCAGCATGTCGTAGGCGCGCTGTGTCCGGTCCCAGCGCCGATCGCGGTCCATCGCCCAGTAGCGACCGACCACCGACCCGACCCGGGCGCCGGACGTCCCGTCGAGCTCCGCCACGAACCCGGCCCCCGCGTGGGGGAGGGTGTCGCGACCATCGGTGAACGCGTGCACCACCAGGTCCTTGACCCCCTGCGCGCACGCCAGCCCGATCAGCGCACGGAGGTGATCCAGGGAGGAGTGCACGCCGCCGTCGGACACCAGCCCCAGCAGATGGACGCGCTCGGAGCCCGCAAACGCCGCCCGCAGGACCTCGTTGCGGGCCAGGGACCCATCGGCGATCGCGTCGTCGATGCGCACCAGATCCTGCCGCACGACCGCGCCGGCGCCCAGATTCAGGTGCCCGACCTCACTGTTTCCCATCTGTCCATCGGGCAGCCCCACGGCGCGGCCGCTGGCCTGAAGCGTCGTGTGGGGGAAGCTCTGCCACAGCTCGTCGAACACCGGAGTGCGCGCAAGCGAGATCGCGTTGCCGGGCCCCGGCTCGGCCAGCCCCCACCCGTCGAGCACCACGAGGCAGGCGCAGGGGACGGGCAGCGCGGCGGGACCGGCCGCGAGCGTCATGGCGTGGCGGCCGCCACGATCTGCGCGAACGACTCGGCCAGCAGCGAGGCGCCGCCGATCAACGCCCCGTCGACGTCGTCGAGCCCGAGCAGCTCGGCCGCGTTCTCGGGCTTCACCGACCCGCCGTAGAGGATCCTCACGCGCTCGGCGGCTGCCTCGTCGCGATCGCCCACCAGCGCCCTGATGAACGCGATCGCCTCCTGCACCTGCGCGGGGGTGGCCACCCTGCCGGTGCCGATCGCCCAGATCGGCTCGTAGGCGATCACCACCGCACCGAGCCGCTCGTTCGCGACTCCCGCCAGGTCCTCCTGGACCTGCTGGCGCAGCTTGCGATCGGTCTCCTGCTCGTCGCGCTCGCCCTCCGTCTCCCCGACGCACAGGATCGGGGTGAGGCCCGCCGTGAGCGCGGCGGGCACCTTCAGCGAGAGCGCCCTGTCGGTCTCGCCGAAGTGCTCCCGCCGCTCGGAGTGGCCGAGCACGACCCCCTGGACTCCCGCCTCGAGGAGCATCGCCGCCGAGACCTCACCGGTGAACGCGCCCTCCGGCTCCTGGTGCATGTTCTGCGCGTACACGTCCACCGGCGATCCTCGCGTGCTGTCCACCATCGCCTTCAGGTCTGTGAACGGGACGCAGATCGCCGCGTCCACGCCGTCGACCCCCGAGACGGCCGGCAGGAGCGCCTGGATGTACTCCTCGGCCTGCGCCTCGGTCTTGTACATCTTCCAGTTGCCCGCGATCAGCGGGACGCGAGCGGTCACGACGGCGCGCCCGCTCCGTCGAGTGCCTGCACACCGGGAAGAAGGTGGCCCTCCACGAGCTCCAGCGTCGCTCCGCCGCCCGTCGAAAGGTGATCGACCGCATCCTCCAGCCCGAAGTGCGCGAGCGCCGCCGCCGAGTCCCCACCGCCCACGACCGTCAGGCCCTTCGCCCTGGCCACCGCCTGTGCCACCGTGCGCGTGCCGGCTGCGAACGGCTCGAGCTCGAACGCCCCCATCGGGCCGTTCCAGAACACCGTGCCCGCTGCCTCGATCTCGCGGGCGTACCGCTCGGCGGTCGCCGGGCCGATGTCAAGTCCCATCCACCCCTTCGGCACCTCCACGCCGTGGAGCACCCGGTGCTGGGCGTCCTCCTGCAGCCGATCACCGATCACCAGGTCGCTGGGCAGCTCCAGGTGCACACGACCGCCCGCAGCCGCTCCCGGCGCGGCCGCATCCGCGAGCACCCGGCGCGCGTGCTCGCAGTCGTCCTCGCTGCACAGCGACTCGCCGACCGCGTGTCCCTGCGCGCGCAGAAACGGGAAGCACATCGCCCCGCCGATGATCACCGTGTCGGCGATCACCAGGAAGCGATCGATCACGGCGATCTTGTCCGTCACCTTGGCCCCTCCGATCACCGCCACGAGCGGGCGGGCCGGATCGTCGAGGATCCCGGTGAGCGTCCTGACCTCGCTCTCCAGCAGCCGGCCGGCGGCGCTCGGCAGCAGATGCGCCACGCCCTCGGTGCTGGCATGGGCGCGATGCGCCGTGCCGAAGGCGTCGTTCACGTAGACATCGGCTAGATCGGCCAGCGCGCGGGCGAGCTCGGGGTCGTTCTTGGTCTCCCCCTGCTCGAACCGCACGTTCTCCAGCAGGAGCACGTCCCCGTCACCGAGCGCTTCGGTGAGCGCCCTAGTCTGCTCGCCCACCACGTCCGGGGCCAGCGTCACGTTGGCATCGGTCAGCTCACGCAGGCGGTCGGCCACCGGGGCGAGCGAGAGGCTCTGATCGCGCCGGCCGTGAGGCCTGCCGAGATGCGAGACGAGCACCAGCCTCGCGCCGCGCCGGCGCAGCTCCTCGATCGTTCCGAGGGCGGCCACGATCCGCGTATCGTCGGCCACCACCGGCTTGCCGTCGGCGCCCGTGGCCAGAGGAACGTTGAAGTCCACCCGCACGAGCACCCGCTTGCCGCGCACGTCGAGGTCGTCCATGCTCCTCATCCACCCGCTCCCGTCGTCTCGCGCTCTTCACCATACGCCGCCCCGCGCGCCCCCGTGGGTAGCGCCTTCCCTGCGGGCGGCGATGGCGCGGGCGCGTGCGGCCGCCGGGCGCTCACAGAACTCGTTGCACCAGATCCACCAGGCGGCTGGAGTAGCCCCACTCGTTGTCGTACCACGCGACCACCTTCAGCATCGTGGCGTCCACGACCGCGGTCAGCTGGGAGTCGACGATCGCCGAGAACGGCGACTGGACGATGTCGCTGGAGACGATCGGGTCCTCGGTGTACTGCATGATCCCCTTCAGCGGTCCGTCCAGCGTTGCCGCTCGCAGGGCATCGTTGACCTCCTGCACGGTCGTCTCACGATTGCACTCCACCGTGAGGTCGACGACCGACCCGGTGGGAACCGGCGCGCGTACCGCGAAGCCGTGCAGCCTGCCCTGCAACTCAGGGATCACCACGCCGATCGCCTTCGCCGCGCCGGTCGAGGCGGGGATCAGGTTGATCGCCGCGGCGCGGGCGCGGCGCGGGTCTTTGTGCGGCAAATCCTGCAGCCGCTGGTCGGACGTGTAGGCGTGGATCGTCGTCATCAGGCCGTGCTTGATCCCCACGGTGTCGTTGACCACCTTGGCGACGGGCGCCAGGCAGTTGGTGGTGCAGGAGGCGTTCGAGATCACGTCGTGCTTGTCGCGGTCGTAGGTCTCATCGAAGTTCACGCCGAGCACGACCGTGACGTCCGGATCGCCGGCCGGGGCGGAGATGATCACCTTCTTGGCGCCCTGCGCCAGGTGCTTGGCCGCGCTCTCACGGCCGGTGAACAGCCCGGTGGACTCGATGACGACGTCCACGCCAAGCTCCCCCCAGGGCAGCGCCGCGGGATCGCGCTCTGCGAGCACCTTCAGCTCGCGTCCGTCGACCTCGAGCGCGGCGTCGCCGCGGACCTGAACGCTGCCGGGATAGGGACCGAGGATCGAGTCGTACTTCAGCAGGTGCGCGAGCGTTCCCGCGTCGGTCAGGTCGTTGACGGCCACCCACTCGATGTCTGCACCGGCGGGATTTTTGCGGGCGTTGGCCGCTCGAAACACGTTCCGGCCGATCCGGCCGAACCCGTTGATCCCCACGCGTAAGGGCATTCATTGCCTCCTGAGCGAAAATGAAGGATGCCGGGCCTCGGAAGCGCGGCTCCCTCGCCCAGCGTGCCGGCGAAGGCTATCAGCGAGGCCGATCCGCGACTCGGACGGGTGCCTCGCGGGGCGCGCTCAGGCGCCGCGCCGGAGCCCGTCGATGTCCCGGTGGGCCACCGCTACGTCGAGCTCCTCATGATCGCGGTAGCGGGCCGCAAGGTGCTCCGCGATCACAACGGAGCGGTGGCGCCCGCCGGTGCAGCCGATCGCGATCACGAGATGGGACTTGCCCTCCGCGACGTACTGGGGAAGCAGGAAGTCCAGCAGGGCATCGAGCCGCACGTAGAGCTCCTGCAGCCGCCCGTCGCGCGCGATGTACTCGATCACGCGCTCGTCTCGCCCGGTCAGCTCGCGCAACTCGGGCTCATAGTACGGATTCGCCAGGAAGCGCACGTCGAACGCCAGATCCTCGCCGCGCGGCGGGCCGTGCTTGAAGCCGAAGCTCATGAACGTCAACGCCAGCCGGCCGGCGGCCTTGCGCGGCAGGAACTCATCGGCGATCTTCCCGCGCAGCATGGCCGCCGACATCCCCGTCGTGTCGATCACCAGGTCCGCGCGGCTGCGCAACGGCTCGAGCAGCGCCCGCTCGGCCGCAACGCCCGCCGCCACACTGCCCTCGGGCGCCAGGGGATGGCGCCGGCGGGTCTCCTTGTAGCGCGTCACGAGCGTCTGCTCGGCGGCCTCGAGGAACAGCAGGTGGTGGGTCAGCCCGAGCGCGTCCAGGTCGTCGACCACGGCCCGCAGCGCCTCGAAGTAGACCCCTCCGCGAACATCGGAGACCACCGCGGCGCGCTCGACCTTGGACCCCTTGTGCACGAACAGCTCCACGAGCGAGCGGATCATCTCGGGGGGGAGATTGTCGACGCAGAAGTACCCCGCGTCTTCGAACACGTTCATCGCGGTCGACTTGCCGGCGCCCGAGAAGCCGGTGATCACCACGAGATCCTGAAGCCGCGACTCGATCACCGGCTCATCGGGCTTGCCCCGATCCGGTGCGACGACGGATTTTCCACGGCTCGTGGCGGCATCGGCGGTGCCGCC
>Ga0209048_10004756_pt1 | contig 12957 bp, 14 predicted proteins | sample FrelakmetCRP12CR_FD_187146 | JGI IMG/M metagenome (GOLD analysis project Ga0209048, IMG submission 187146) | Freshwater lake sediment microbial communities from the University of Notre Dame, USA, for methane emissions studies - CRP12 CR (SPAdes)... | ecosystem: Environmental > Aquatic >... | reverse complement strand
GGGGTCAGGTACGACTCTCGACATACCGCCCGTCCATCATCGCCGGGGCAGGATGCGGTGACTCGCTCCAACACTCAATGCCGCAGCGCGTCGATTCCGCGCGCGATGCCGTCCAGCGTCAGCGGGAACATCCGCGGACCGACCGCCTGCAGGACGATCTGCGTCGAACGCGTGTACTCCCACGCGCGCGGCGGTTCGGGATTCCACCAGATGACGCGACGGAAGTGGTCGGCAATGCGCTTCAGCCAGACCACGCCGGGCTCGTCGTTCATGTACTCGACCGATCCTCCCGCCTGCACGAGCTCGTAGGGGCTCATCGCGGCGTCGCCGACGAAGATCACCTTCCAGTCCGGCCCGTACTTGTGCAGGATGTCCCAGGTCGCGATGCGCTCGTGGTTCCGGCGCACGTTGTCGCGCCAGACGTGGTCGTAGACGCAGTTGTGGAAGTAGAAGTACTCGAGATGGCGGAACTCGGTCTTCGTCGCCGAGAAGAGCTCCTCGCAGACGCGCACGTGCGGGTCCATCGAGCCGCCGACGTCGAGGAACAGCAGCACCTTCACCCGGTTGCGGCGCTCGGGGACGAGATGGAGGTCGAGATAGCCGGCGTTCTTGGCCGTCCCCTCGATCGTGCCCTCCATGTCGAGCTCCTCCGGGATGCCCTCGCGCGCGAAGCGGCGGAGGCGGCGCAACGCGACCTTGATGTTGCGCGTGTTGAGCTCGACGTCGCCGTCGAGGTTGCGGAAGCTGCGCTCGTCCCAGACCTTCACCGCACTGCGGTTACCGCCCCCGACCTGCCCGACGCGGATGCCCTCGGGGTTGTAGCCGTAGGCGCCGAACGGGCTGGTGCCGCCGGTGCCGATCCACTTGGAGCCACCGGCGTGGCGCGCCTTCTGCTCCTCGAGGCGCTTCTTGAAGGTCTCCATCAGCTTGTCCCAGCCGCCCAGCGCATCGATCATCGCCTTGTCCTCGGGCGAGAGCAGCCGCTCGAACTCCTTGCGCAGCCACTCTTCGGGGATCTCGGCACGGATGTCGAAGATCGCGTCGACGCCCTTGAAGTAGGTCGCGAACGCGACGTCGTAGCGGTCGAACTGCGCCTCGTCCTTGATCAGCGACGCGCGCGCCAGATGGTAGAAATCGTCGATCGACAGCGACACGACGCGCGCCTCGAGCGCCTCGAGCAACGTGAGGAACTCGCGCGTGGAAACCGGCAGGCGCGCGGACTTGAGGTGCAGAAAGAAGCCGATCAGCATGGACGCGCCACCGTGCCGCGATCGGGAGGATTCAAGCCTTCCGCTCGAGCCGGAATGCGAGGTTCCGCTTCACCGCTGGCCACTCGCCCTCGATGATGCTGAAGACGACCGTATCGCGCAGCGTGCCGTCCGGCTGGATCTGGTGGTTGCGCAGGATGCCGTCCTGCTTCGCGCCGAGCCGCGCGATTGCCTCCCGCGACTGGAAGTTGAAGAAGTTGGTCCGGAACTCGACGGCGATGCAGCGGAGCGCCTCGAACGCGTGCATCAGCAGCAGCAGCTTGCATTCGGAGTTGACCGCAGTGCGCTGCGCGCGCCGCGCATACCACGTGTGGCCGATCTCCAGACGCCGGTGTGCCGCCTCGACGTTGAAGTAGCGCGTGCTGCCGACGATCTCGCGCGTGGCCTTCATCCGCACCGCGAACGGCATCGCCCCCTGCTTCTCGCGCATCGCGAGTGCGGCATCGATCCATGCGTCGGTCTTCTCGGGCGCCGGGACGCCGGTGTACCAGAGGCGCCACAGCTCGCCGTCGGCGGCTGCGTCGCGGATCGCTGCCGCGTGCTCGCGGCCCAGCGGTTCCAGGGTCACGTGGCGCCCCTCGAGGGTCACCGGCTCGACGAACGCCATGCTATCGCCCGGTGCGCGCCATGAACGCGACGCGTTCGAACAGATGCACGTCCTGCTCGTTCTTGAGCAGCGCGCCGTGCAGCGGCGGGATCAGCACCTTCTTGTCGCTGCTCTTCAGCGCCTCGGGCGGAATGTCCTCGGCGAGCAACAGCTTCAGCCAGTCGAGCAGTTCGGACGTCGACGGCTTCTTCTTCAGTCCGGGCACGTCGCGCAGGTTGAAGAACACCTCCAGCGCCTCGGCCAGCAGCGCTTTCTTCAGTCCGGGAAAGTGCACGTCGACGATCCTCGTCATCGTCTCGCGGTCGGGAAAGCGGATGTAGTGGAAGAAGCAGCGACGCAGGAATGCGTCGGGGAGCTCCTTCTCGTTGTTCGACGTGATGACGACGAGCGGCCGGTTCGTTGCGCGGATGGTCTGCTGGGTCTCGTAGACGTAGAACTCCATCCGGTCGAGCTCGCGCAGCAGGTCGTTCGGAAACTCGATGTCGGCCTTGTCGACTTCGTCGATCAGCACGACCGCCGGCATTTCCGCCTCGAACGCCTCCCACAGCACGCCACGCTTGATGTAGTGCGCGATGTCGCCGACGTGCGCGTCGCCCAGTTGCGAATCGCGCAACCGCGACACCGCGTCGTACTCGTAGAGGCCCTGCTGCGCCTTCGTCGTCGACTTGATGTGCCACTGGAGCAGCGGTCGGCCGAGCGAGCGCGCGACTTCCTCCGCGAGCATCGTCTTGCCGGTGCCTGGCTCGCCCTTGACCAGCAGCGGTCGTTCGAGCGCGATCGCCGCGTTGACCGCGAGCATCAGGTCGGGCGTCGCGACGTACGTATCGGTGCCTTCGAAGCGCATGGTGTCCATCCGGGCCAAAGGGTTCATGTTAGCCGAAAATCGTCGCCGCGAACCCGCCTCGCCGGGCCGGCAGCGCTGTCAGCCGTAGATGGCGGATAGCCACTGCAGCAGCCAGAGGGCCAGCATCCCGACCGCCAGCGTCTTCAACGTGCTGCGCGTGTGGAAGGCGACCACGGCGGCCGCGATCGCCGCCAGCACTTTCGGATTCGCCCACGCGATCGCGCCCGGAGCCGGAGCCGTGACGATCATCGGCACGATCAAGGCCGTGAGCATCGCCGCCGGCACGAATTTGAGCGACCGGGCGAGCCACGCCGGCATCGAGCGCCGCCCGAAGGCCGCGATGAACGACAGGCGCGACAGGTAATTGAGTGCGCCCACGACGAGGATGACCGTCCAGACGATCAACGCGCCTTCCATCGCTCCCTCGCGAGATCGGCAAGCGTGCCGGCGACGATTCCGATCAGGCCGGCGACGATCAGATTGAGCTTCATCGGCAGCGCGGCCAGCGCGAGCACGAAGCCGCCGGCCGTCACTGCGGCAACGATCGCCGGCACGTCGCGCAGCACGGGCGCGACCAGCGCAACGAAGCAGAGCGGCACCGCGAATTCCAGCGACCACGAAGCCGGGATCACGTTTCCGGCGAGGAAGCCGATCGCGTTCGTGAGCTGCCACATGCCCCAGAGGGCGCTTCCGCCGCCCAGAAAATGCAGCGCCCCGGCACGCGAGTCGTGCGTGGCGGAAAAGCGGCGGACCGACGCCGCGAAGGCCTGGTCCGTCAAGACGAATGCAAGCCCGTTCCGCCACCGCGCGGGCAGCGGCCTGAAGTACGGCGCCATCGCGGCGCTGTACATCAGGAAGCGCAATCCGGCCACGAAGCACGTGAGCACGATGACCGCGACGGGCGCGCCGTCGGCGAGCAGCTGGACGGCGAGGATCTGCGCCGCCCCGGAAAAGATGATCGCGCTCATGCCGAGCGCTCCGACAAAATCGATGCCGGCCGCGGCCGCGCCGACGCCGCACACCACGCCGAACGGGATCAGCCCGAGGCACGCGGGCAGCATCTCGACGAAGCCTTCGCGGAAATCCCTGGACGCGACGAGTGAACGTGGATGGCGCATGCAACAAAAAGAGGAGGCGGCGAGCCTCCCCTTCGGCACCTATTGTATGCCCACCTGCGCCCCGTCGATTCTCGATCGACAACGATGACCGCCGGGGCGAATTCCTCATCGGTGCCGTACCCGGTATGATGCTCTCCGGCGAGTTCCGGACGCCGATTGCCTTCGCCACGCCGATCGATACTTCCAGAGGACACCGATGGACCTGCCCGTCAATCACTTCAAGCGCGCGATCGCGGGTGGCAACAGGCCTCTCGGCGCATGGCTGTCGAGCGGCGCCCCGTCGACGGCCGAGGCGCTCGGGTATGCCGGTTTCGACTTCCTCGTGGTCGACATGGAGCACACGCCCATCGACGTCGTGCAGATGGTCGACCTCCTGCGCACGATCGCCGGGACGCCGGCGCAGGCCATCGTGCGCCCGCCGTGGAGCGACATGGTGATGGTCAAGCGGGCGATGGATGCCGGCGCCGTCTCGCTGCTCCTGCCGTTCGTGCAGAACGCGGACGAAGCGCGGCGTGCCGTGGCGTACACGCGCTATCCGCCGGAAGGAGTTCGCGGGGTCGCCGGGTCGCATCGCGGCAGCCGCTACGGCAACGTCGACAACTACCTGAAGCGAGCGAACAGCGAAATCTGCGTCATCGTGCAGATCGAGACCGTGAGCGCACTCGATCGGCTCGAGGAGATCGCCGCGGTTCCCGGCGTCGATTCGATCTTCATCGGACCCGCCGATCTGTCGGCGTCGATGGGATTCCTCGGCGACATGGGGAATCCCAAGGTGCGCGAAAAACTGGCGGACGCCGCAGCGCGCTGCCGCCGCCTCGGCAAGCCCTGCGGCATCATCGGCGCGAACCCGGAGACGGTCGGGAAATACCTCGAATATGGATACTCGTGGGCGGCCATCGGATCGGACATCAGCCTGATGGTCGGCCGTGCGCAGGAGTATCTCGGCCGCGTCCGAACGCTGCCATGACGCCGTTCCGCTGCGTCCTCGACGGCCGCGCGAGCCTCGGCGAATGCCCGATCTGGTCGGTCGCCGAACAGGTCCTCTACTGGGTGGACATCAACGCGCCGTCGCTCAATCGCTTCGATCCCGCCGCGGGCCGCAACGTCGTCATGCCGATGCCCGAGTCGATCGGCTGCTTCGCGTTGCGCCGGGACGGCGGCTTCGTCGTCGCGCTGCGCGGCGGCTTCTGGCTCGCGGACGTCGCCGGCAAGCTCATCCGCAAGGTTTCCGACGCGCCCTACGATCCGGCGCACCACCGTTTCAACGACGGCCGCTGTGACCCGCAGGGTCGTTTTCTCGCCGGCTACATGAACGAAAAGCGGGACGCGAGCTCGGCGGCGCTCGTGCGCCTGGACCCCGACTTCAAGCAGACGCGCCTCATCGCCGGCATGACGATCAGCAATGGCCTCGCTTTCAGTCCCGACGGCTGCACGATGTACCACACGGACACGCCGACGCAGATCATCCACGCGTACGACTACGATGCCGCCTCGGGAGTGCCGGCGAATCCGCGCGTATTCGTGCGGTTCACGGAGGAAGGCGACCGCCCCGACGGCGCAGCGGTGGACCGCGACGGGTGTTACTGGATCGCGCTCTATCGCGGCGGCAAGGTCGCGCGCATCAGCCCGGATGGCCGCGTGCTCGCCGAATTTGCGGTGCCGGCGATGTGCCCGACGATGTGCGCTCTGGGCGGCAGCGACCTCCGGACACTGTACGTCACCAGCGCACGACAGATGCGCGAGCCGGAAGAACTCGCACGGATGCCGCAGTCCGGTGGCGTCTTCGCCATGACCGTGGATGTCCCCGGTCTGTCGGAGCCCGCTTTCGCCGGATAACGTTCGCGCGCAAGCCGATCGGACCGTTCCGCATGCCATTCGAAACGCCCGCTTTCATCGCGCTCGACGCGTTGCAGAGCGTGGGGACATCGGCGACGGGCGCCGCGTTCGCGACGTCGACCGGCGACATTTTCGAAGTGTCGTGCCACGGGCCAGGTGTATTCCGCCTGCGCGCCGGCCCGAATACGAAACCGGATTATGGTCTCGTGGTTTCCCGCGCCAAGCCGTGCGCTGTGGCGAAGGGTGCCGACGGCACCTGGACGTTCACTGCCGGCGACGCGACCCTCGAACTGGCCCACGCCCCGCTGCGTTTCCGCCTGCTCCATCGCGGCGCGCCGGTCGCGTGTTCGATCACCGACGAGCAAATGCATGGCGCCACGCGGCTGCCGACGTTCGGCCGCCTGCGGCAGGGCGGGTGGTGGGTTGCCGGCTTCGCGCTCGCATCGGGTGAACCGGTGTACGGCCTCGGCGAGAAGTTCGGCCCGCTCAACAAGCGCGGACAGCTCATTCATTCGCACGTCGTCGACGCCCTCGGCGTCAACACCGGAATGTCGTACAAGAATGCGCCCTTCGCCTGGAGTCCCGGCACGGGCAAGGGCGCGTGGGGCGTCTTCGTCAACACGCCCGCGACGGTGACACACGGGGTCGGGCACCCGGACTGGTCGCACCGCTCGTACGCAGTCCAGGTCGACGACGAGGCGCTCGACCTTTTCCTGTTTGCCGCCGACAACCCTGCCGGCATCCTCGACCAATACACGCAGCTGACGGGCCGGCCGGCGCCCGTCCCGATGTGGAGCCTGGGCCTCTGGGTATCACGCGCCCATTACCGTACGCCCGAGGAAGCCGCCGAAGTGGCCGCGAAGCTTCGCGAGCGCAGGATTCCCTGCGATGTGCTCACGCTGGACGGGCGCGCCGCATGGGAGGTCGAGACGCGGTTCGATTTCGAATGGGATCCCGGGCGGTTTCCGGACCCGCGCGCCGCGCTCGCCGCGATCAAGGCGCACGACCTGCGAGTCTGTGTGTGGGAATACCCGTACGTGTCGGTCCACGGACCACTGTTCGTCGAGCTCGCCACGCGCGGTTACCTGTTGACCGATGCCGACGGCGATCCCTACGTTTTCGCGTGGGACACGGCGCACGACGCGGACTCGGTCGGCAAGGCGCCGGCACGATTGCCCGAGAGCGGAATCCTCGACTTCACGCACCCGGGCGCCTACGTGTGGTGGCGCGATGCCCATGCCAGGCTCTTCGCCGAGGGCGTCGATGCGATCCAGAGCGATTTTGGCGAGCAGGTTCCCGACGACACGCTGGCGTTCAACGGCGACACCGGCCGGCGACTCCACAACATCTATCCGCTGCTCTACAACCAGTGCGTGTTCGACGCGACGGCGAAATTCCAGCGCGAGGATGACGCTCCGCCGATGGTGTGGGGCCGCGCCGGCTGGGCAGGCAGCCAGCGCTATCCGATCCAATGGGGCGGCGAACCGCAGAGCGATTGGGAAGGGCTGGCGGCGTCGATTCGTGGCGCGCTCTCGTGGGGCATGAGCGGCGTGCCCTATCACAGCTCCGACATCGGGGGCTATTACGGCGCGCGGCAACCCTCCGCGGAGCTCTACGTGCGCTGGCTGCAGGCGATGGTGTTCAGCTCGCACATGCGCGTCAACGGCATCGGCGAGCGCGAGCCATGGGCGTTCGGTGCCGACGCCGAGGCGGTCGCCCGCAAGTGGCTCGCCTTCCGCTACCGGTTGATTCCCTACCTGCAGCGAGTCATCGCGGAAGCGGTCGCGACGGGGATGCCGGTGATGCGGGCGATGGCGCTGGCATTTCCCGAGAACGCGTTTGCCCGCAGCCACGAGACGCAGTTCATGTGCGGCGACACACTGCTCGTGGCGCCGATCGTGCAAGAAGGCGGCGTGGTCGAGATCGCGCTGCCACCGGGCGCGTGGTTCGACCTCAACTCACGCCAGCGTTTCCCCGGTCAACGCATGCTTCGTTACAAGGCGGCTCTCGACCAGTTTCCGGTTTTCGGGCGCGAAGGCCATGCGTTGCCGCTGGGTCGCGCCGTCCAGCACACGGGCGAGATCGACAGGGCGAGACCGCTCGAGCAACTCTGGGTGTTTGGCCGGCCGACGCGGCCGCTCGCAGGTCTTGCGCAAGCGACGATCGCGGCCGGGCCCGCCGGAGCGTTTGCGGTCCGGGCCGCGACCGATGTGAAGGTGGAGCTTTTCGGTGACGCAGCCGGGATCGACGTCGCCAGCCAATGAATCGACCGACGATCGCGATCACCACCGGCGAACCCGCCGGCATCGGCCCGGAGCTTGCCGCGCTCCTCGCCATCCGCCATCGCGAGCACGCGTTTTCCGCGCGGCTCATTGTCATAGGCGATCGCGAGCTCCTGGTAGCGCGCGCGGCGCGGATCGGGGTGTCGGCGCGTTACGCCGAATACGATCCCGCATCGTTCGCGCCCGCTGCGGGCAGCATCGAAATCTGGCACCAGCCAGTGGCCACGCCGGCGACGCCGGGCCGCCCCGATCCGACCAACGCGCACAGCGTGCTCGCGATGCTCGCCCGCGCCTCCGACGCGTGCGCCACGGGCATGTTTTCGGCACTCGTCACGGCGCCGGTGCAAAAGAGCGTGCTGATGGACGCCGGTATTCCGTTCGCCGGGCACACCGAGTTCTTTGCGCAACGCACGCACACGCCGCGCGTCGTGATGATGCTGGTCGGCGGCGCACGCGATGCGCCGCTCCGTGTGGCGCTCGTCACGACACACATCGCGCTGAAAGATGTGCCGGCCGCCATCACCCGGGACGCCGTTGCCGCGACCCTTGCAATCGTGGGCTCCGAACTCGCGGCGAAATTCGCGATCGCCTCGCCGCGGATTGCGGTCTGCGGCCTCAATCCGCACGCGGGCGAGGGCGGGCACCTGGGGCGCGAGGAGATCGACGCCATTGCCCCCGCCATCGCGGCGATGCGCAGCGCCGGCCACGACGTGACCGGTCCGCTGCCCGCCGATACCGTCTTCGTGCCGGAAATTGCGGGACGCTACGACGCGATCGTCGCGATGTACCACGATCAGGGTCTGCCGGTGCTCAAGGCCGCGAGTTTCGGACACGGGATCAACGTGACGCTCGGCCTCCCGTTCATCCGCACGTCGGTCGATCACGGCACGGCGCTCGATCTCGCCGCCGACCCCGGCCGGGCGCGCAACGCGGATCCCGGCAGCCTGTTCGCCGCGGTCCTGCTCGCGATCGAACTGGCGGAACGGGCCGGCGGCCGATCGCCTTAGCCGAATGTCCGTGCATCAGGCCCGCAAGCGGTTTGGCCAAAATTTCCTCGTCGACCCCCACTATATCGCGAAGATCGTCGACGCCGTCGCTCCGCAACCCGGTGACAATCTCGTCGAAATCGGGCCCGGTCAGGGAGCGCTGACGCGGCTGCTCATCCAGCGCGCCGGACATCTTGCGGCGATCGAGATCGATCGCGACCTCGCTCTTCGGCTCGGCACCGAATTTCCGCCGGAACGCCTCACGCTCTTCGTTGCGGACGCCCTCGAATTCGACTTCGCGTCGCTCCCCCCCACGCTGCGCGTCGTGGGCAATCTGCCGTACAACATCAGCTCCCCGCTGCTCTTCCATCTCGCGCAATTCGAATCGCGGATCGTCGATCTCCACGTGATGCTGCAGAGGGAAGTCGTGGCACGGATGACGGCACGACCAGCGACCGCGGATTACGGGCGGCTCACGGTGATGTTGCAGGCGAAATTCCGCGTCACGCGGCTGTTTACGGTGCCGGCGGGCGCGTTCAGGCCCGTGCCGAGCGTCGAATCGGCCGTTGCCCGGCTCGTTCCGCTGGGCGCGGCGAAATTGCACATTGCCGACGACGCGTTGTTCGCGCGCATCGTCGCGGCCGCCTTCGGGCAGCGGCGCAAGACGCTGCGCAACGCGCTGTCGACGCTCTGCGGCGCCTCCGCGCTCGAAGCCGCGAATATCGATCCCGGCGCGCGCGGCGAGACGCTCGCGGTCGCCGATTTCGTGCGGCTCGCCAATGCGCTCGTGACGCGATCGCAATGATGTGTTGGGCGTGCGGGGAGAGCCGTCAAAGCACCGGAGTCGCATCCGACTCTGCCTTTCCCGGCGCTACTCCTGCGCCCCGATCCACGCACGATCCGGTCGCAGCGCCGGGCGCGCGATCTGTACCGTCTTCTGCCGCGAGGTCTCACCCCGCAGCAGCGTCACTGCGCGCAACGGCACGCCGAACGCGGCAGCGAGAAATCGCAGCAGTTCCGCGTTGGCCTTGCCGTCGACCGGCGGTGCAGCGAGCCGGATCTTCAGTCGTTCCTCCGCGGCCCCGCCATGGACCCCGGCGATCTCCGTCCGCTTGGCGCCCGGCTGCACGTGAAGCATCAGCACCAGATGGTCATCGCTCTCGCGCCGCCACGCCCGCTCGATCACCGGGCCCATCAACTTAGCGAAACAGCGTCAGCACGACGCGCTCGAGCCATTGCACCGGAAGCATCAGCGCGAGCTGGGCAAGGACGATCACGATGAGCGGCGAGAGGTCGAGCGTACCGCCGAGCGGCGGGATCAGGCGCCGCACCGGCGCCAGAAAGCGGAACGTCAGCGCATTCAGCACCCCGGCGAAGGGGCCGTCGGGCGCTGTCCACGACAGGATCGCCTGCGCGAAGACGACGATGATGAGCAGCCAGAGCGCGGCCTTGACGATTTCCACGACGGCGAGAAGGGCGAGCGTCGCCGCCAGCGCGCCGCTGAATGGCAGGCCTCCGACCAGCAGATGAAGCGAGGTGAGCCAGGCGAGCTGCGCGAGCCAGGCGAGCACGAGCGTGGACCCGTCGAGCCCCCTGTAACTGCGCACCACGCGGCGCGCCGGTTTCACCGCCCAGTCCGTCAACGCCACCACGGCCTGCCCCAGCGGGTTGCGGAACGGCGCGCGCAGCCACTGCATCGTGAAGCGCAGCAGGAACGCGTACGTGATGAACCCGAACACGGTGTCGAGCAGGAACTTTGCGGCCTGATCGAGCATTGGCTAGGCGTCCCTGCCGAAGTCGTCGCCCAGCTCGCTCGCGCGCAATGCGGCCGCTTTCACCGCGGCGACGATCTTCGGCTTGACCGCGTCCCCTTCCATCGACGCAAGCGCACGCTCGGTCGTGCCGCCCTTCGACGTCACCTGCGCCCGGAGCACGGCCGGTTCCTCGGGGCTTGCCTGCGCGAGCGCCATCGCGCCGGCAAACGTGGCGTAGGCGAGCCGACGCGCGTCGGCGGCTGGGAACCCCAGATCGCGCGCCGCCGCCTCGAGCGCCTCGAGAAAATAGAACACGTACGCCGGCCCACTTCCCGAAACCCCGGTGACGGCGTCTAGCATCGCCTCGTCGTCGACCCATATCTGTTCTCCGGCGGCGTCGAGAATCGTCGCCGCGAGCGCGCGGCCGGCAGCGTCCACGTCGGGAGAAGCGAACACACCGGAGATGCCCTTGCCCAGGAGCGCCGGCGTGTTGGGCATCGCCCGCACGATCCGGTGGTGGCCGCCGAGCCACCGCGACAGATCGGCAATCCGGATGCCGGCCACGATCGACAGCACGACCGGCGCTGGAACGGCGGCGACGATGTGCGGCGCGAGCGCCAGCGCGGCCGCGCGCGTCTGCTGGGGCTTCACCGCGAGCACGACGAGCGTCGCGCCAGCCACGGCATCACGCGTACTTTCCGCAAACAGCGCAAGTCCGGGATGACGCGCCCCCAGTCTCGCCCGCGCGTCGGCCACCGGCTCGACGACGCGAAAATCGGCGGCCGGGGTGCCGCGCGCGCGCATCCCGCCGATGAGCGCGGTCGCCATGTTGCCGCCACCGATGAAGGTCGTCGTCATCGCTAGTGCCCGCGCGGCCGCCCGAAGGGCACTATGCGCCCCCTCGGGGGGCGGCGAACGCAGTGAGCGTGGGGGTCGTTCATCCTAGCCTAATGCGTCGTTCCCGCGCGCGCCCCGAAAATCGCGGTTCCCACCCGCACCAGCGTCGCACCTTCGGCAATCGCGTCCTCGAGGTCGGCCGACATCCCCATGGACAGCGTGTCGACCGGGAGCCCGGCTGCCCGGCATGCCTCGAGGCATTCGCGCAAAATCCGGAATTGGGCGCGCCGGCGCTCCGCGTCATCCGTCGGCTCCGGAATGCCCATGATCCCGCGCAAACGCAGTCGCGGCAACGCGGCCACGGCCGTCGCCAGCGCCACCGCGTCGGAGGGCGCGACGCCGCTTTTCGACGCTTCGCCGCTGGCGTTCACCTGGATGCAGACGTTAAGCGGCGGCATGGCGACCGGGCGCGCGGCTGCGAGTCGATCGGCGATCTTCGCCCGGTCGATCGTGTGCACCCAGGCAAAGCGGGAGGCGGCGATATTCGCCTTGTTGCTCTGCAGCGGGCCGATCATGTGCCATTCGACGTCCGTGAGGTCCGAAAGGGCGTCCATCTTCGCGACGGCCTCCTGCACGTAGTTTTCGCCAAACTCCCGCTGGCCGAGCGCGTGAACGGCGCGCACTGCCGCGGCGGGAAACGTCTTGCTGACGGCGATCAGACGGACCGACTCCGGGGCGCGGCCGGCGGCGCGCGCCGCGCTGGCAATTCGCTCCCTCACGTCTTGCCACACCTTCTCGTAGTGGAACATAATCGAATGACGTCGGCATGCCCGTGCCGCTCTGGCACGCGGATTGCATGCTGTTTCGCGCCGCGCTTCGAGCCGGCGCCTCAGGGATGGCAGATCGCACCCGGGATTATAGATGGACATCACCGAACTTCTCGCCTTTGCCGTCAAGAACAAGGCGTCCGACCTCCACCTGTCGGCCGGCCTGCCTCCGATGATCCGCGTCCACGGGGACGTCCGCCGGATCAACCTGCCACCGATGGAGCACGAGGACGTGCACGCGATGGTGTACGACATCATGAACGACGCGCAGCGGAAGACCTACGAGGAGGTGCTGGAGTGCGACTTCAGCTTCGCCGTGCCGAACCTCGCCCGCTTCCGCGTCAATGCTTTCGTGCAATCCCGCGGCGCCGCCGCGGCGTTCCGGACGATCCCGTCCAAGGTGCTGTCGCTGGAGGACCTCGCCGCCCCCAAGGTGTTCGCCGAGATGGTCAACCGCCCGCGCGGGCTGATCCTCGTCACGGGCCCGACGGGCTCGGGGAAGTCGACGACGCTCGCGGCGATGGTCGACCACGTGAACGCGAACAATTACGGGCACATCCTGACGATCGAGGACCCGATCGAGTTCATGCACGAATCG
>Ga0209048_10004755_pt1 | contig 12959 bp, 14 predicted proteins | sample FrelakmetCRP12CR_FD_187146 | JGI IMG/M metagenome (GOLD analysis project Ga0209048, IMG submission 187146) | Freshwater lake sediment microbial communities from the University of Notre Dame, USA, for methane emissions studies - CRP12 CR (SPAdes)... | ecosystem: Environmental > Aquatic >... | reverse complement strand
GTGCAGGATTCGAGATCCCGCCCTCGTATTCCACACTCACCCCGGAGAAGTGGATGCGGACGTGATCCTCGGCCTCAAGGTCCTCGGCCTGAAGTTCAACGACGAACTCGATCTCACGGCGATCGGCACGCTGTTGTTGGCGGCCGCGACGTTTCTGTCCCTGTTCTTCGTGCGCAGGTCTCTCAAACAGACCCAAGCCCAGATCAAGCTGGGCCAGGGGCAGCTCGCGCAGGCGCAAGAGGAGATCCGCATCTCGCGGATGGAGGTTGAGGCCGCGCACCGGCCCGCCGTGGTCCCCGTCGCGGGCGGCCAGCATTTCACGCTCGCAAGTGGTGAGGAACTCCCAGCCGGGCCCTATGTGCCCGAGCCAGGCCTGCTTGTCGTGCCGATCATGAACATCGGCCTAGGGCCGGCGCTCTGTCTGGACTCGACGATCGAGGTCTGCCTGGAGTCGACGATCGAGGGTTCCGACTCGGCAGGCGGTCCGACTGGCGCTTGGGGTCAGCCGCAGCCTCTGGGACTGGTGACGGGCGTCGGCGCGTCCGAAGTCATGAGCCTTGAAATTGCGATCAACGACCTGAGCGACGTTCCGGGCTTCAGGCTGACGCTCGCCTACGACGACGTTGCCGGGAAGGGGTGGCGGACGGCCGCTCGCTGGATCGCTGGCCACGGGCAATACGAGGGCGTTTCCATCAGGGACTGGTGGCGTAGCGGGCAAGAAGCGTTCGAGCCGTTCCGTCCTAGCGCGGCCCGCGTCCGCGCGCTCGCCGATGTCGGCCTCTCCCGGGAGACCGACGCGGCCGGCCGGCCGCGTCGGTGATGCTGGACGCGCAGATTGGCGGCAACTCGCCGGAACCTACCCCGACCTGAGAGCACGGAAGCCCAGCGAGTAGGGGCGGAATGACCCCGGCCGAGTGCCGCCGGCCGGCTCGAGCCCGGTACCGCCCGCGACCGAAAGCAAGCATTCTCCGCGGGCCTTCGCGTTCCTGGTGAGCGCCCGGGCGCCGATGAGGCAGCGATTCCCCCGTGCGCTCGCGGAGCCGACCCCCCGGGTTCACGGCTCTGCGTCTCCTCTGGTGCCGCCGATGCGCAGACTGGCGCCGCCCACGACGGCGTAGGGCCCAATTCTGGCTCCGGTACAGTCAGCGAATGGCTACCGAGCCACGTGTCGAGCTCGAGCACTGGCAGGCCGCTCAGACACGAAACTTCTACGAGGCCACCCCGAACCTCGCGCGGTCACTGCGCGTCCGGCTCGGCGACGAGGAACTAGGTACGCTCGAGCCAAGGCTTCGGGCGTTCGGTGAGGCCGTCGTGGCGGTGGTCGACCCGTCCGTCCGGGCGCTCGAACTCCGTCCGCCGTCACTGGCGCCGCCGGACTCGCTCGGGCGCGAGTCCCAGCGCGTCGCGTTCGACCCCGAGTACGCGCGCGCCGGCCGGGCTGTATGGGCCTCCGGCATCGCCGACGCGCCGGCATTTGAGCAGGCGGCGATGCTCTATCTGCTCGCGCACGCCGGCGAGGGCGGCCACACCTGCCCCGTCGTTTGCACAGCGGGACTGATCCGCGCCCTGCGCCAACATGGTTCACCGGAGCTGCAGGAGCGCTTCCTGCCGCCGCTGCTCGATCGCGACTACGACCGCTGCCAGCGCGGGGCGCAGTTCCTGACCGAGGTGCAGGGTGGGTCCGACGTTGGCGCCAACGTGGCCGAGGCGGTGGTTGAGGGCGACGCCTGGCGGATCTTCGGCGAGAAGTGGTTCTGCTCGGTCGCGGACGCTGACCAGTTCCTGCTGACCGCACGGCCGCGTGGCGCGCCCCCGGGGACGCGCGGTGTCGGCTGCTTCCTCGTTCCACGCCTCCTTCCGGACGGGAGCCCGAACGGGTTCCGGCTTCGGCGCTTGAAGGACAAGCTGGGCACCCGAGCGCTCGCAACGGGCGAGATCGAGTTCGCGGGCGCGATCGGGTACGCGATCGGTGCGCCCGAGGATGGCTTCCGCATCGCTGCCAGCACCGTCCTCAACACCTCGCGCTGGCTGAACGCGCTCGGCTCGGCCGGGCTCATGCGGCGCGCCTACCTCGAGGCCGCGAGCTTCTCCTGCTTCCGCACCGCGTTCGGCCGCCCGATCGCAGACTACCCGCTCGTGCGCGAGAACCTCGCCGAGATGAAGGTCGAGGAGCAGGCAGCTCTCGCATCGACCCTCGAGCTGACGGCGCTGGTCGACGCCATCGACTCCGGTGAGGCCGGCAGCGATGATGTCTCATGGCACCGGATCCTCGTCAACGCGAACAAGTTCGTCACGTCGCTCGCCGCGACGCACTGTGTGCGCCGAGGGATCGAGGCGCTCGCTGGAAACGGCACGGTCGAGGACTTCTCGCCTCTGCCGCGCCTGTACCGCGACGCGATCGTGTTCGAGAGCTGGGAGGGTACGCACAACGTCCTCTGCGAGCAGGTTCTGCGGGACGTGGTGAGGCTGGATGCGCTGGAGCTCGTGCTCGAGCGCGTTCGCGGCTGTCTGCCGGCAGAAGACGGCGACGCGGCCACGGTCGCCGAGGCGCTCGACGACCTCGCGCCGCGGCTGCGGCATTCGCTCGCCGAGGGCTCGCCCCACTTTCGCCGACAGTTGGACCTGCTGGTGCGCGCGCTGCAGGCGGGGTGCATGCTCACCCACGGTGAGGCGCCCGCCGCGGCGCTGCACGTCCGCCGCCACCTTGTCCCCGGTTACGAACCCGAGGCCGACACGGGCTACGCGGACCTCGTGGACGAGGTGCTCGGCGCCGACCTCACACCGGCGTGACCCGTTGCGGACGCCGTGACGGCGGCCCGGCCGGGGTGGCCCGACCGGGGTGCCCCGATCTGAGGGCGTCGCGGGAGCAGCCCGCCACCGAGCCGTGCCCCCGGGCGGAGCGCCGCGCGCTTCGCCCGGGCCCCGCAACGTTCGCGATCACCGGACCACGCACATGAGCCGGGCGAGGGCGCGACCGAATGCTGCGATGGCGCCCCTCGGGAGCTAGCCCGCTGCGAGTTGCCTCTCGGCCTCCTCGAGCTCGCGCTTGAGCTGCGCGTGGTCGGCATCGATCTCCCTCTCGACTGACTTCGTGGCGCGCGTCAGCGCCTTGTCGAGCTCCTCCGCCGCGCGCGACTCCCCGATCACGATCAGCGCCGCCTGGCCCGCCTCAAGCAGATCCCCGAGCTCCCTGGCGTCGCCCCGCGACATGCCCTCGAGGAAGTGTCCGCCGAGGCCGCCGACCGCGCCTCCGAGGGCGGCCGCGCCGCCGACCGTCGCCACGCCGACCACCGAGGGCGGGAAGAGAACCCCCACCAGCGCTCCGACCAGGACACCTCCCCACACGCCGTGCTGGGTGGGCTTCTCGTGCTTCCCAACGTGCACCTTGCCCTCGGCGTCCTTGGATATCACCGCCACGTCATAGGAGCCCACGAGCTTGATCTCATGGAGGTCGAGCAGGGCATCGTAGTCGGCCAAGGCATCATCCCGGTTGGCGTAGGTGGCTGCGTAGATGAACACGGGTCTGTCGCTCATTGGGATCTCCTGTTCTGCAGTTCGCCGCGCGTCGCGCATGCGCGGCTTCGGGGTCATGGCACGGGACGATCACCGCGCTTGCGGCGGTCCTTGGCGGAGAACACATCTGCTGGTTCGAGGGAGTCACGCAACCTTCCACCCTGGCACCTGGTCGAAATGAGGTTTCTGCCTGCGACAGCATCTCAGAACGGCCCCCCTACCGCGCATCACCGCACATCACGGCGGTTCTCTCTTCTCAACCCCGGTCCGAGGCCCACGCGCCAGCTCCATCTGCGCCCCGCGCGCTTGTGGGTTACCCCTACGGACGCCGGTGACAGTCCGAGCAGCCGCACGAGCGCGATCGGCCCGGCTGCACCTCGGGGCTCCCCAGGTCGGACACGCCCCCGCACGTGTGGGGCCCGTTCGCTCCATCTGCCCGACCGGCTGGGCAGGCCCCATGGTGCCTCAGGCGCCGCGGCGCAGCCTACCTCACAGCGAAGGCTCACGCGTCGAAGTCCTCACGCGGCCTGGCCGCGCGCCTTTGGATTCCGGAGATCTCTTCGGCGGCGGAGATCGGGTCGCCGTGCAGGAGGCGTGCACCGGTCTCGCGCGCGATCTGCTCGCTTGCGCCCGGCCCCGCGAGCAGCAGCTGCCTCTCGCGGCCCAGGGCACGCAGCTCGTCGACGACGCCCGCGAGTCTCGCCGCGCTTCTGGCGGCGATCACGACGCAGTCGGGGTCGAGTGCGCCAGCCGCGTCTCGCATGCTCTCGATAGGCGTGTCGGCTCCGAGCAGCGTGACGTTCCAGCCCCGGCGCTCGAGCGCGACAGCGAGGATCACGAGCGCGATGTCGTGCATCTCCCGTGGAGGGCAGGCGAGCACAGCGCGGGGCCCTGAGGCGGGCCGGCGGCCGTAAGCGAGCGCGAGCAGCCGGCCGCGCAGCACCTGGGTCGCCAAGTGCTCCTCGGCGATCATGGCATCTCCGCGCCGCCAGCGCGAGCCAAGGTCCGCGAGGTAGGGGATCAGAACCCGAGAGGCGACCGTCTCGAACGTTGAGGTGGCTAGCAGCCGGTCCATCGCGGCGTGGGCGCGGTCTTGGTCAAGGCAGCTGAGCGCGGCCGTGAGCGTCGCTGCCGCGCCAGCGAGCTCGGATGCCGGCGGCGCATCGTCCGCGACAGACCGATGAAGGCCCGCCGGTTCGGGCGACTCGCCCGCGAGTGCGGCGCGGGCCGCCTCGGCGGCGGACAGGCCGTTGCGCATATGCGCCCGCATCACCCGAATCCGCTGCTCGTCCGCCGCGGAGAAGAGGCGCAGGCCGCCTCTGGAACGGTCGGGCCGGATCACGGCGTAGCGATGTTCCCACGCGCGCAGCACGCTGGGGGAGACGCCCGTGCGTCGGCTCAGCTCTCCGATCCGCAGCTTCATCTCGGTAGATGACATCAGGCAAGCATACCTATACAGACATTCGACAGAAGCACCCCAGAAATCCATAAGATGCGTGTATACTGTCGACAGAGCCTCTACAGAATCTCTACAAGATTGGAGCTCGAAGCCATGAACCTGAACGCCAACTCCACCACCAAGGCACGCGCCCTGTTCCTCGCGGCCGCGTTCGCTTCGTTCGTGTTCTCCGTCGCGCTGTTCTTCACCGGCAGTGAGAGCCAGGGCATCTTCGTCGGTCTCTGGGTCCCGTCGATCATCGCCCTCGGGGCCTTCCTCGCGCCGCGCGAGTCCAGCGCGCGCGGGCGCGCTGGCAGCCCTCTCCACGCCGCGACTACAAGGAGCGACTCATGAGCAATGCGGGCATATTCATCTTCGGATTCTTCATCACGCTCGTCGTCTTCCTGGCGCTCGGGATACTCGCCTATGGGATCTCTCTCGAAGACAAGGACTTGAAGACCGAGAGGCGCGAGCGCGAGGCGGCCGAAGCCGCAGAGCCTCCTGCGATCCCTCTCAGTCCGCCCCGCTCACGTGCGGGTAGCGCGCCCGGCGCGCTCCCGGTTAGGGCGGAATCAGGCGACGCGGAGGTTGCGGTGGCAGGGCCGCACACCGCGGCCTGAACATCGGGAAGGACAGCAGCGACAGCTTCAACCCTCCAAGCCGAGAGAGCGTAAACCAACAAGTCCATCCCGCGGCGTGCGCGCCTGACGCGCCGCCAACCAACTTCCGCCGTCCGAGGGGACGACATGGCCAGATACAAAGCGAAGCTCCAAACAGACAAGCCGATCGAGGATGCGTTTGCCTACCTGAGCGACTTCTCCACGACCGAGGAGTGGGATCCCGGCACCACGCACGCCGAGCGTCTCGACGACGGTCCGATCGGCAAGGGCACGAAGTTCAAGCTGCGGGCGCGCTTCCTGGGAAGCGAGTCCGACCTCGTCTACGAGGTCACCGACCTCGAGACCCCGCGGCGGGTGGTGCTGCGGGGGGAGAACTCGACCGTCGTGTCGCTAGACGAGATGACGTTCGAGCCCGCAGCCGGCGGGGGCACGCTAATCACCTACGAAGCGACGCTCACCTTCAAGGGGCCGCTGCGCCTCGCCGACCCGCTGCTCTCGATCGCCTTCCGCCGCGTTGCAGGGCGCGCCCTCACCGGGCTGCGCACGACACTCTCAACGGGGCGAGCCTCGTCGACCCATAACCAAACGCGTCTACCAGCCACAGGAGCCACCTGAATGTCATCCCTCACCCGCTGGGTGCTCGCCCACAAGCGCGTCGTCGTCATCTTCTGGGTCGCCGTGACCCTGGTCGGGATGGCCTCTGCGGGCTCTGCCTCCAAAGCCCTCAAGCAGAAATTCTCCGTCCCGGGCAAGGAGGGCTGGGTCACCAACGAGCAGATCGTGCGGAGCTTCCGCGGGACCGGGGGCAACACCGCCCCGCTGCTGCCCGTAGTGACGCTTCCGGCCGGACATACGGTGGCATCGCCCGGCGTTCGCGCTGAACTTTCGACCTTGGAAGGGCGCGTGCGCCACATCCTGCCGGGAAGCAGGGTCGCAGGCTACGCGAGCACGGGCAGCTCGGCGTTCGTCGCCGCCGCCGGGCGCACCACGTTCGTTGTGGCGTATCCGCCCGTCGACCCCTCGCAAGCGTTCAACGACAATCCAAAGGCCGCGGAACGGCTCGGCTCGCAGCTGAGCGGCGCCACGATAGCCGGCGCACCGGTGCACGTTACGGGCAATGACGCGCTCTCCGTGCAGAGCGGCGGCGGGAGCGGCCCGGGAGTGTTCGTGGAGGCCCTCTTGGGGGGTCTCGGCGCGCTGCTGGTGCTTGCGTTCGTGTTCGGCTCGTTCCTGGCGATCGTGCCCATCCTGATGGCGGTCGTCTCGATCCTGACGACCTTCCTGTTGATCTGGGGTCTTACGACCGTCACCGAAGTCTCGCCGATCGTGCAGTTCCTGGTGGCTCTGATCGGTCTCGGCGTATCGATCGACTACGCGCTGCTCGTCGTGGTTCGCTGGCGCGAGGAGTGCGCGCACGGCCGTGGGGGCGAGGAGGCCGTGCAGAGGGCGATGGAGACGGCGGGTCGCGCGGTCGTGTTCAGCGGCACCACGGTCGCGATTGGGCTGCTCGCGCTCGTGGCGCTGCCGCTACCGTTCCTGCGCTCTGTCGGCTACGCCGGGATGCTGATCCCCCTGCTCAGCGTGATCGTCGCCACGACACTGCTGCCGGTCGTCCTTGCCACGATCGGTCCGAAGCTCGACTGGCCGCACAGACGCACCGACCGGCGGGCGAGCCGCTCGTGGACCGCGTGGGCACGCGGCGTCGTGCGCCTGCGTTGGGTCGCGGCGGCGTGCGCGGTCGCGGTCCTCGCGGTGCTGGTGTTCGCGGCGACGAAGATCCAGCCCGGGCTCTCGAACGTCAACACGCTCGCCAAGCAGGGCATCGCCAAGCAGGGCCTGGTCGAACTCGAGCGGTCGGGCGTCGGCGCGGGCGCGCTCGCGCCACATGAGGCGCTCGTCACGCGGGGCACCTCACCGCAGGCCGTAGCGTCCGCGATGGCGGGCGTGCGCGAAGTCCACGGCGCGGTCGCTCCCTCCCTGCCCGAATGGCGGCGCCCGGGCCTCGCCGTGGTCGACGCCTTCGCGACCCCGGACGGCTCATCGACCGCCGGCCGCGAAACGCTCGACCGTGCCCGCTCGGCGGCCCACAGCGTCGGTGAGGGTGTACGGCTCGGAGGGATCCCGGCCCAGAACGAGGACTTCATCAACGCCGTCTACGGCAACTTCCCGCTGATGATCGCGCTGATCGCGGTGATCACGTTCATCCTGCTGGCGCGCGCCTTCCGCTCACTGCTGCTGCCGCTGAAGGCGGTGGTCCTGAACGTGATCAGCGTCGCCGCGGCGTGGGGAGTGATCGTGATCGTCTGGCAGGAAGGTCACGGCTCACAGCTGATCTGGGGGATACCGGCGACCGGCTCGGTGACCGCCTGGATCCCGCTGATGGTCTTCGCGTTCCTGTTCGGGCTCTCGATGGACTACGAGGTGTTCATCCTCGCGCGTATACGCGAGGAATACGACCGCACCGGCGATACCGATGAGGCCGTCGTGCTGGGGGTCGGGCGCACCGGGCGGCTCGTGACGAGCGCCGCGATTATCCTGTTCCTCGCGTTCGTCTCGCTCGCATCCGGCCCGGAGACGGACATCAAAGTGCTCGCCACCGGCCTCGCGGCCGGCATCCTGCTGGACGCCACCGTGATTCGTGCGCTGCTGGTCCCCGCCGTGATCTCGCTGTTCGGCCGCTGGAACTGGTGGCTACCGCACCTGCCCGCGCGCGTGCTGCGTGTGGAGCCGTCGCTTCCTCGCCGGGCGCTCCCAAGCGAGGGCGCCGGTTGAACGGATGGCGCCGCATTCCAGGCGGCCGACAATGCGAGCATGACCTCCCTGAGCAGGGCTTGATGCCGCAGACGACGTTCAGCTCCCCGCTGCGCCGGTCGGCTCTGTGGGCCGCGCAGGCCGCGCGGTCTCCGGTCCCTGCCGGCTAGCCTGGGCGACATGAAGCACCTGCACGGAGGGGCACAGGCCGCCGTCGGCGTGCCGATCGAGGAGTGTCTCGCCTTCCTGGCCGCCCTGGAGGCCTATCCGAGTTGGTACCCGGAGGTCGTGAGGGAGGTGGAGGTCGTCGAGCACGGCGCCCACGGGCTGCCGCTCAGGGCGGAGACGAAGCTGCGCCTCTCCTATGGGCCCGTTTCCAGGGACCTCGATCTGCTGCTCGCGGTGCGCGTGCGCAGGCCCGGGCTGGTCGAGCTTACGCACGTGTCCCGCGGGTCCTCCAGCGGCGCGTCGTTCGACGCCACCTGGCGGCTCGAGGACCGTGCGGGGACCCATCTGGCGCTCGAGCTCGACGCGACCATGCCCGTGCCGCGGCTCGTCCCGCTCGGCGGCGTCGGCGACGCGTTCGCCGCCGGTTTCATGCAGGCCGCGCTCAGGGGCCTCGAGTCCGGATCCTGAGACCGGCGGCGCGTGTCGGTGTGTGTGTGGTGCCTGGATGAGTACACCGATGAGTGCAGCGAGCACGCGGCCGCGCGGGCGCAAGCCGCTCGACGCATGTCCAAACCAGGCTCGAAGATGCTGGCCAGTGGGCCCTGCTCGCGCCCGGGCGCGGTCGTCACGCTCTGTGCATGGCAGTCGAGATACAGATCATCGGAGGGCCCACTCCAATTCCGGTTCTTCGCGCGCCCGGGGGCATCTACCGCTGGAAGGTCCAGAATGGAACAGCCGAACAGCATGTCTACGTTCAGATCGCCGACTCGCTGAGGCCCGAGGCCGTTGAGGAGCCACTACGGACGGGAATCGAATCCAAGGGCGAGTCGGTGCTCCGCAAGCTGCTCGAGCGCGGCAACGTCCCGACCCGCATCAAGATCACATCGGGCGGGATCACCGAGGTCGGGGTCGATCGCCGCTCGCGCCCCTGCTCCCCCTAGCTTCGCGTTGCTCTGAACGCGTGACGGCAGTTTCCATGGCACGGCGCCGCGGCGGCAGCATTCGACAGGCGGGCAACAGGGGGCGGCGCGGCCTTGCCATCAGTAGTAGGCGGCGGTCCCGCGATTGGGCGAGGATGTGAGGGTGAGACCCGTTGCGACAGCGCCCGGCAGAGCTGCTGGGGGCCGCCACCCGCGCCGCCGTGCCGAGCCGGCCCGCGTCCGCCCTCGGCGGGCGGAGTGTCCGCTCCCCGCAGGGCACGAGCGTGGCGGAGGGTGCGCGCATGTGTAGGTTCGCCGCGTATCTTGGCGAGCCGGTGGTGCTCGAGGACCTGCTCTACCAGCCGGACGGTGCCCTCGTGCGCCAGGCGGTGGACGCGGAGCTGATGTCACTACTGAACCTGGGCGGCTTCGGCCTGGCCGCCTGGGATCGCGGCTCCGTGGACCCGGAGCGACCCCTGACCTACCGCGTGCCGTCGATACCGAACTTCGACCGCAACCTGCGGGCGCTGGCGCGGAAGGTGAGGGTCTCGGCGCTCGTCGCACACGTGCGCGGGGTGATCTATGACAGCGACGAAACGGTGGGGCTGCAGAACGTGCACCCGTTCCTCTTCGAGGGGGCGAGCTTCGCCCTTGCCCAGAACGGTGATCTGTATGACTTTGCGCGCATGCGCTACGACCTGCTCGAGCACATCGATCCACGGCTGGTAAGGCTGATCGAGGGCACGACGGACACCGAGTGGGTCTACGCACTGGTGCTCTCACGGCTCGAGGATCCCTTCGCGCGCGTATCACCGGAGGAGGCCGCACGTGCGGTCAGGGACACGCTCGAGATCCTGCGCGAGTTGCGCCGGCGGCGGGGCATCGCGACCCAGTCGCCGGTGAATCTCGTGCTCACGGACGGCAGTTGGATGCTGGCCACGCGATACGCGTTCGACTACGGCTGGTATCCGGACGACGAGTCGTTCTTCGCTCGGGAGCGCGAGCACGACTTCACCTCGCTCTGGTACGCGCTTGGCGGCCCGTTTGGACGGCGCACCGACGGAACCTACGGTATGGGTGCGGGCCGCGCGAGCTCCGCCGTGGTGGCCAGCGAGCCCCTGACCAAGAGCACGGCGGGCTGGATCGAGGCGCCCGAGTACTCGATGCTGGTGCTTGAGCCCGGCCGCGACGGGTCGGTCGCGGCCGAGCTGTGGGAGCTCGCGTGAGGGTGCGTGGGCGCACGTGACCGAGGCAGCGGTCACTGCGGAGGGCGGGGCTGGGGCCCTCGCGGACATGCCCCTGTTCGCGGGCATCGCTGCCGGCGAGCTCGAGCGCGTGGAGCACTTCATGGCCCCGTTCCAGGCCGAGCCGGGCGATGTGCTCTTCCGTCAGGGCGAAGAGGGCGACCGTATCTACGTGATCGATAGCGGGCGGGTGGAGTTGCAGGTCGAGCACACCGGGGGAGAGGTGGTCACGCTTGCGATCCTCGGGCCCAAGGAGCTGCTCGGCGAGCTGTCGCTGCTGGCGGGCGCCCGGCGCAGCGGAACGGCGATCGTCCGCGAGCAGGCCTCGGGCTGGGTGCTCCACCGCAGCGGGCTGGAGATGCTCCGTCTGGACGCAGGGGCGGGCGCGGTTGAGCTCGTGGCGCGCATGACGGAGCTCGTCTTGGCGCGCCTGCGCGCCCGTTACGAGACGATCAGCGACGAACTCGCCCTGCACGACGCGGAGCCGGCCCCCGCCCCGCCGCGTGGCGCACGAACGCCGGCTCCCTCGGGGCTCGCCCCCGCGTATCTGGCGAGCCTGCTCTGCTTCAGCCACTTCCACGACCACGAGCAGATCGAGGCCGCGATCGCCGGCTCGGAGCCGGTCGAGCTGCCGGCCGGGGCGTTCGCGATGGCCCCCGACGTGGTCGCGGGAGAGCTGCTGCTGGTGTTGCGCGGTGCACTCGACGTATCGATCCGTCGCAGACACAGCGCGCGGCGGGTGCGGCTGGCGGGGCCCGGCCGCTTCGTGGGACACGTGGGGGCACTCGACGGGCGACCGAGCCCCCTGGTAGCCCACGCGCGTGAGCACGTGGTGCTGCTGCCGCTGCCCTCGCAACGTGTGCGTGCGATGTTGAGAGACCCGAGCGCGCCCGCTCGCCGCTTCTCGGCCGGTCTCGCGGAGGACATCGCGCGCGCCATGCGCCAAGCGGAGCGGCCGATCGCCAGGATGGCCGCCGAACCGATGCCGATGCCGGTCCTGCGCGCCTGAGCGGACCGGCCTGGCCACGTTCCCCGGGGCGAGCCGGACCGCTACGCGGCGGCCGCGCCCGCGGGGTGGTCCTGCGCCCAGGCGACGATCTCCTGCGATCCGCTTACGAGCTCGCCGTCATCGAGCTGCAGGACCGGCACCATCTGCTGGCTGGTCAGTTCGCGCACGACCTTGCGCCTGGGGTTCAGGAAGGCGGGCAGTGGTCCATAGCCGTAGACGCGCTGGACCTCGGGCTCGTAGCCGGCGTCGACCAGGGCGTGATAGGCCCGGCCGCAAGGGTGGCCACCGGTTCGCGGTGCGAACTCGAAGGTGCCCCAGCAGACGTAGAGCTTCACCGGGTCATACTCCCAGAACGAGCGCGACGACACGATGCGGGTCGCAGACTGGACGCCGGACGGCACGCTCGGCCCGTTCCTGATCGACCCGCCATCCGTTGATCCGGTCGTGCCGGGCCGCGCCGCAACGGTTCGTCCGTATGCTGGGCCTCAGGTGGATTTGTCCTCTGCGATTCGCGTCAAGCGCGTGTACGAGCCGGTCGCGCCCGATGACGGTCGGCGTGTCCTGGTGGACCACGTCTGGCCGCGGGGCCTCTCCAGGGAGCGTGCGCGGCTTGACGAGTGGGCTCGCGAGCTGGCCCCGAGCGATTCGCTGCGTCGCTGGTTTGACCATGATCCGGAGCGCTTCACGGAGTTTCGCTCCCGCTATCACCGGGAGCTGGGCGCCCGGCAAGAGCGCTTGGAGGATCTCTGCGGCCGGGCGCGCGCAGGGCGGGTGACGATCGTCTATGCGGCGCGCGACGAGAAGCACAACAACGGGGTCGCGCTTGGGGCGCTGCTCGTCGAGCGGCTCGGCGAGCGGGATGGCGGGAATCCTCGAGGGCGCCCCTAGCGCCCGGCTCGCGCTCCGGCGAACCGTCGATTCGGGCGAGGCAGATGACCTCGTCGGGCGCGCCACCCCCGGATATACTGGCGCCTCTGTGACCAGGGGGTGGCTTTGAGCGCGTTCACCGACGCAGAGCGGCAGTACCTGAACCAGCAGCCCCTCGGGCGGCTGGCCACGATCGGCCCCGAAGGGGGGCCGCAGACCCGGCCCGTGGGGTTCACCTTCAACGCTGGACTCGACACCATCGACATCGGTGGCCGGAACATGGCCGCGAGCCGCAAGTACCGCAACGTGCAAGCGGATTCCCGCGTGTCCTTGACGGCGAACAGGAGTTTGTCGGCGCGGTCATAGCTCAGCGCTCCCTGTGAGGCGGTGTGGTCGACCACCGAGCCTTCGAGCTTCCCGCCGTCGCCG
>Ga0209048_10004754_pt1 | contig 12961 bp, 12 predicted proteins | sample FrelakmetCRP12CR_FD_187146 | JGI IMG/M metagenome (GOLD analysis project Ga0209048, IMG submission 187146) | Freshwater lake sediment microbial communities from the University of Notre Dame, USA, for methane emissions studies - CRP12 CR (SPAdes)... | ecosystem: Environmental > Aquatic >... | reverse complement strand
GGACCAGGGAGTATTTCGATATGGAGGTCTTCACGCCCTTTGATGTACAATTATATAGTGCATTATTGAATAGCACATTACCCGAAGGGATCAAAGTTAACGCAATGCAGGTAATCCCCATGACTGAACCTTCGCTCACCGGCTTTATCAGCAGGTATGAGTATATCGTCGGATATCCAGGGTCTCCCGATAGTAACGTGGTCCGACAAACACGCTTGCCGATCATGCCCGCCCCGGCAGATAAAATCATTGTTAGGCGCGAGGATAAGGAAGTTGATCTGTCGCCCTGCATCGAATCGGCCGACAGTATTGAGGTCGCGGATCCTGCGGTACAGCTTATGTTCGGGCATGATATCTACTGGGCATATCGGCTGATTCTCAGGGATTCCGATGACATTAAGGTCAGGCCCGGGGAAATCAGCGAAGCGCTCTTCGGGATAAAAATGGAAGACCTTGCGGTCATCAGGACACGCCTGTACGGCTGGAAAGAGGGATGGAAGGAGCCGCTATGACAAGTGAACTCATCATCAATGTAACAAGAGAAGAGAGCCGGGTCGCTCTGCTTGAAGGCGGCCAGGTTGTCGAAATCTATATCGAGCGGAAGAAAGACACCAGTCTAGTCGGCAATGTCTACAAAGGCAGGGTCCTTAAGATTCTGCCGGGCATGCAATCCTCATTTATTGACATCGGCCTCGAAAAGGCTGCATTTCTTTATGTTTCCGACATCATGCCGAATGACGAAGATTACTACACACCATTCATCGAGAGCAAATCGAATGAGGAACCCGGCGCGGACAATCCCCCCATTCCCATGGAGGCACCAAAACCTCTCCCCATCGAGGAACTCATCCAGGAGGGCCAGGAAATTCTCGTACAGGTGGCAAAAGATCCGATGGGCACCAAGGGAGCACGGGTCACTTCCTATGTCACGCTGCCCGGACGCTACTGCGTCCTTATGCCGAACGTGGAGCATGTCGGCATATCCCGGAGGATCGAGAACGAACAGACTCGAGAACAGCTCAAGTCAATCGCAAATGAAATAAAACCGAAAGGCTTTGGCATCATAATGAGAACAGCAAGTGAGGATGCCTCTGCGGAAGAAATCAGGCGCGATCTCGAATTCCTGCTGCTCGTTTGGGAAAATATCCAAAGGAAAAAAGATAAGGTTTCAGCACCATTGCTCCTGTACAGCGACCTCGACCTGGTTTTCAGGAGCATTCGGGATTTTATGAGTCATGAAGTGGAAAGGCTCGTCATCGATTCTTCCGACGAATTTGAGCGGCTCAGCGAGTTCGTAAAAAATTACTTCGAAAGACTGCTTGAAAGGATTGAGCTTTACGAAGGCAGGGAGCCGATCTTCGACGCCTTCGCCATCGAACACGATGTCTCGAGGGCCCTTGAGAGAAAGGTCTGGCTAAAGTCGGGAGGGTATATCATCATTGACCAGACCGAAGCGATGACCGTCATCGATGTGAATACCGGTAAGTTCGTTGGCAAGGAAAACCTCGAGGACACCATACTCAAGACCAACCTTGAAGCGGTCAAAGAGACCGCTTACCAAATAAGGCTCAGAAATCTAGGCGGCATTATTATCATGGACTTCATCGACATGGAAAAGATGGAGAACAGAGAGAAGGTTTGCAACGCTCTTGTCGAGGCTATGAAAAAAGATCGGGCTAAGAGCACCATTTACAACATATCGGAGCTCGGCATCATTCAGATGACCCGCAAACGCGTGAGGGAAAGTCTCGGTCGGGTCCTCTGCGGGCAATGCCCCTATTGCGAGGGCAAGGGCTTCGTAAAATCCTCCCGAACCGTTGCCTACGAGATATTCAGAAAGCTCAGGAAAATGAACCTGCCAAGCGGGAAGATGGCGGTAATAACAGCGAATTCTGCCGTGGCTGAACTCCTTTCGGACGAAGAGCGGTACGGGATCGAGGAGATAGAGAATACCTTCGGGATAAAGCTTATCGTAAAGGAAGACTTCAAGCTGCACCAGGAGCATTACGAGATTACAGTACTGTGATAGGATTTTTAGCCCATGGTAGCATCATTAATATGAGTCCGATGCATAATGCCGATAGCAATAGAAATGTCTCCCTCTCGCATGGTCTCTTTTAACAGTTCTGCACTCATTCCGCTGGAGCCGCACAACTCGCCCCTGCGGGGACCAAATGGTTGTGGCTGTTTAATGCTCTATTTCTCAAAGAACTGGTGCCAAAAGCAGAGTAAATCGCTCCGGAGATTCATCCCTGCGGCCGGATAACGTGGCAAGAAGATATGAACAATAAATACAAAAAACTACTTGTTCTTTTGAGTGACATGCAATCAGTAGTGCTCGCTTTTTCGGGAGGAGTGGACAGCACCTTTTTACTCAAGGCGCTGAAGGACTCGGGCGCTCGGACTATCGCCGTAATAGCCTCTTCCGAAACCATGCCGGAAAGCGAATTGAAACATGCGGAAAATATGGCGGCGTCAATCTGCGTTCCTTACCGGATAATCAGGACTTCTGAGTTGGATAATCCTGACTTTGCCCGGAATCCTGTGAATCGCTGCTTTTACTGCAAAGATGAACTCTTCATGAAACTATACAGAATAGCCGATGCAGAGGGCTACGCGGCAGTCGTTGACGGAAGCAATGCCGACGATCTTTCCGACTGGAGGCCCGGCAGGGAGGCAGCCGTGAGGCATGGAGTGCGGAGCCCCCTCATTGAAGCAGGTTTTTCAAAAGATGAAATCAGATCTCTCTCAAAGAGCATGGGACTGCCTACATGGTCGAAGCTCTCGTCGCCCTGCCTCTCATCCCGTTTTCCCTATGGCGTCGCCATCACACGGGAAGGGCTCAGGAGGGTCGAAGAGGCCGAGGCATTTTTGAGAGGCCTTGGTTTCTCTGAATTAAGGGTACGGAGCCACTATGGGGACCTTGCGAGGATAGAAGTAAGGGCCGCTGAAATCGATTCTCTCTTGCACAACGATATGAGGACAAAAATCGCCAACCGCTTCAGAGAGCTTGGATTCAAGCATATCACCATCGACGTCGAAGGATTCAGGAGTGGGAATCTTAATGGCTAGAGCTTCCAGTCTCAACCTTTGCGTGCGGTGCGGAAACTGCAAGGCTCTCTGCCCGACTCACGTCGAATTCATGAATGAAGGAATGAGCGCCCGCGGCCGTGTCGTGCTCGTGAAAAAACTCCTCTCGGGAGAGATCGAACCATCTGACCACCTTGCCGAGCGAATCTTCAGTTGCCTGCTCTGCGGCTCATGCAACAGCCTCTGTCCCATGGACATATCAGTTACCGATGCCGTTTACGAGGGCCGAAGAAAGCTGGCAAGCAGAAAAAAAAACTGGCTCTTCAGGGCGATCATCAAATATGTCTTCACAGATCCAGCGCGAACACTGCGGATGCTTCAGTTTTTCGAAAACACAGGAGTGCTGTCGCCATTAAGCAGAATGAGGCTCTTCAACACGTTGCGTGAGCTTCGTATCAGGATTCCCAAAACCCGTCTCAGAAACGAAGCCACGATTTTCAAAGTCTCTAGTCCAAAAGGCAGGATTGCCCTCTTTGCTGGCTGCACAGTGGACTTCCTCTATCCTGCTATGGGCTTGTCGCTCATATACACTCTTAACGCCCTTGGCTATGAGGTGGTAATGCCGAAAGGAGAAGTCTGCTGCGGCGCTCCACTGCTTGCTACCGGCCTCACGGATGAGACCGCTGTCCTCGCAGAAAAGAACTTGAATGCATTTAAGAAGCTGCAAGCCGAGGCCGTAATAAGCCTATGTCCGACATGCACGCATTTCATCAAGACTGAATACCCGAAAATCATCGGTGATGGCATAGGCAATGCCATGGATATATCGCAGTTTCTTGGCGATAAACCTCTCGATTCAATCCTTATGCAGCCTGAGCAATATGCCGGCACGATCGTCTACCACGATCCCTGCCATTCAATCAATTACCTCGGCGTGCGAGAAGGACCGCGCACGATTTTAAAGAGCTTGGGATTCGGGATCGTGGAACCGGCTGAGAGGGGTTGCTGCGGACTTGGCGGTACTGTTAGACTATTGCACGCCGATGTCTCCATGGCCATCCTTGCAAATAGGGTAAAGGCCCTCAAAGGAACAGAAACACCGGAGATGATAGTTACATCCTGCCCCAACTGTGTGTTACAGCTCGCAAGCGGGATCAAAGACAGTCCGGTAAAACACATAATAGAAATCATCGCCGCAAATATAAAAAGGAGAGCATAATGTCGGACAACAACGAGACTGACAAATTCGAAATCGTTACCCCTCAAGGATATGAAGAGGGCGACAAGCCCAAAAAGATGAAATTCGTCAAGAAGACTTCCTGCGACCGGTGTGGCAGCTGCTGTACCGCTAGTACGCCTTCTCTCCTAAAACAGGACATGGCCCTTTTTCGCTCGAGCATCCTGTCGTTTGACAACACCTACACAATCCGTGAAGGCGAACTATTCGTCATGCCCGGTGAAGAAGACCCCTATCGGTCGGCAATGGAACTCATCAAGGTCAGGCCGAAAGAAGACACTACGGAATGTATTTTTTATCATGAGGATGAGGGTTGCACGATTTATGACCGCAGGCCATCGCAGTGCGCAGCCTTCGCGTGCTGGGAGATGCGGGAGGCGTTGACCGGACTCGAAGCAGAGGCACTCCGGCGGGAAGACCTCTTCGGAGACATCGAATTAATTGCCGATATTATCGACCGTCATGAAGAACGCTGCTCATACGAAAAACTGGCCCAAGCCGTCGAAAAAGCAACGGGGGGAGATGAAGCTGCAGCTGAGGAGATCGTTGACATACTTCAGTATGATCTGTTCATCCGCTCTTATGTCACCGAAAAATTCAACATGCCGGAAAGCTCCCTCGACCTTGTTTTTGGAAAGCCGATGGCCGAAAGGATCAAAGAATTCGGTGTGAAGGTTGAAAAAGAGGGTGACGAATTCATACTGTTGCCAAGAAATCATAAGGAGGGAGAATGAAATTTTTTATCGACACGGCTAATGTCGAAGAGATCAAAAAGGCCTGGGAGCTTGGTGTGATCGATGGGGTGACGACGAACCCTTCACTGATCTCGAAGGAAAAAAAAGACCCTGTCGCTCTTTTAAGGGAAATCTGCGCAATCGTCGACGGACCGATCAGTGCTGAAGTGATAGCTACTAAAACGGAAGATATGGTCAAAGAGGCTGAAAAGCTTGCAAAAATCCATGAGAACATCGTCGTCAAAATCCCGATGATCGAGGAGGGACTCAGGGCTGTTAAGAGAATCACCGCCTCAGGGATCAGGGCCAATGTTACCCTGATATTCTCATCGGGTCAGGCGCTTTTGGCTGCCAAAGCGGGTGCGACCTATGTGAGCCCGTTTGTCGGAAGACTTGATGATATTAGCTGCACAGGGATGGACATCGTCGCGGATATCCAGACAATTTTTGAGAATTATGTATTCGATACACAGGTGATCGTAGCCAGCGTCAGGAATCCCCTTCATGTGGTTGAAGCAGCCCGCATAGGTGCTGATATCGCCACGATACCGTACAGTGTGATCGGCCAGCTCGTCAAGCATCCGCTCACAGACATTGGGCTTACCAAGTTCCTGGAGGACTGGGAAAAAGTCAAAGCAGTAAAGTAGGCTGATTTTATGGCACATCAGGTCTTCCGACTTCCGGCAACAGAGATCAGTCCTTGAGTGCCAGTTTGCAGTCCTGACCGAGGCAGACATACGCGTTCTTTTGAGTTAGTCCCCAACCGGATAACTCAGGCTATTTTGCTTCAATCCGGCATGTGCCATGCACAAATAGACAACAAGGGAGAGCATGATGAAAGATGAAGCCTGGACGGTAATTTACGTAACCTGCGACTCCCTTGAGGCCGAGATGATAAAAGACCTTCTCGAAAGCGGCGAAATCCCTGTCGTCCTCAGATCATCCAAGGTGAGCCCTTACCCTGTCAACGTCGGCAAGATCGGAGAGATCAAGATTCTTGTGAACGACAAAGACAAAGACATCGCAGAAAAACTGATCAAAGAAGAAACCGACGGCGATTAGCCTGATCTACTGTTAATTGCTGAAGACGATTACATGGCAAACGTGCACTCAATGTTCTTTATGACGCACTTGCAAGTGGAATTCGCGTCTCGTGCCATTATAAAATTTAACCCCATTTCACTCATTCAGCCATTACTTTCAGCTAATGTCAAGTTCAATAGCCACACCTTGTTCATTCTTAATTCATTGTCCTTGTATTTCTCACAGCTTCAGTTCGGTTTCCACCTTCTCTCTTTGCTTTATACATGGCATCATCAACCCTTTTCAGAAGGGAATCGTCCGTATCGCTATCAAGGGCCTCTATCACACCTAAACTTATTGTTAATTTCCCGACTTGATCGAATACATACCCCTCTACTATTTTTCTTATTTTCTCTGCTACTACACCTGCTTCATTCAATTTACTGTCCGAACAAATTATAAGAAATTCCTCGCCACCCCATCGCACAAAGTAATCTAATGTCCTTATATTCTCTCTAACAAAATCTGCTACGGTTTTCAGCACATAATCACCATCATTATGGCCATAGTTGTCATTGACTTTTTTGAAGTCATCAATATCAAACATTATCAGGGAGAATGGCCGATGATATCTTCTGAATCTTTCTATTTCCCTTGCTATTATTTCCTCAAATTTTATTCTGTTATACGCTCCCGTTAATTTATCGGTAGTTGCCAGTTTCTCTAATTCTCGATTTTTCAGATCGACAATCTGTCTATATTCCACTAATTGTTTATGAATAATTGCAAAAGTATCTTTGATAGTTGCATTTTCCAAGTTGGCCAGAAAAACTCCACAGGAAAGACATATCTCCATTTTCTCTAAGAACGTTCCCTGCAGCTCACCCCGGCAATAGGTTCCTGATATCAGCCAGCATTTTAGATCTTGAGACATAAAAGCAGGACATGATTTGTTTTGACATTTATAAATTTCCCAGCATTTAGGCTTTATTTTCAATTTCTCTCCTAACCCGGGAACTCGTCCTCGAGAAGCATGGAAACAGCAATGGCAACAAAGGTTCTATCTATCACTCATCGTCCTCCATTATCATATCTCCCCTCTACCTTCATTGCAGCGCGAATCTTGTATTATTTACTGCCCGGTCAAGCCCTGCAGCCCCGTCTATCTTTTGATCCCGCCTATCCTGCCGCCTCGCGGGATGATAGCGATTCCGGAGGACTGGTCGATGTGACAGCGGAAGCGGTCCTTATCGGGATCGAATCCGATCTGCTCGCAGTCGCTAAGCACATTATATTTATCTACGATGACCCTATGAAGCTTGCAGCCTTTATTAATGGTAACCCGGTCCATGATGATGCATTCTTCGATTGAAACCCCGTCCTCGATCGTTACTCCGCTCCGGATGATAGAATCCCGTATCTTTGCCTTCCTGATTATTGACCCTTCAGCGATAAGGCTATTCTTAATCCGGCTATCAAGTATTTTGGTCGATGGCCCTTCGTAGCCCGACGGATGAATAGGCCAAAGAGTGTTATGAGTATCAAAGGGCGGCGCCGCGCTCAGTAAGTCCATGTGGGCATCGAAATAGGCGGCTATTGTCCCGACATCCCGCCAGTAGCCCTTTTCTTCGTAAGGCTTTGTGCCCGGAATGACGTTGGTTGCAAAGTCATAAGCAAAAACCTTGCCGGTATCGACAAGGTTGGGAATGACATGGGCACCGAAGTCGTGTTCCTTTTTCTTCTGGGCCTTCACCAAGGCGTCGATGAGGACATCGGTCCTGAATACATAATTCCCCATCGATACAAACGAACGCAAGGGATCATCCGGCATAGCGGCAGGCTTTTTGGGTTTCTCCTGGAATCCGATAATCCTCTTTTCAGCATCGGTTGCAATAACGCCGAACGCCGAAGCCTGCTCAATCGGCACGGGACGCGCAGCGACGGTGACATAGGCGTCGTTGTTAAGATGGAAATCGATCATCTGTCGGACATCCATTCGGTAAATATGGTCGGCGCCGAAGATGACGACAAGGTCAGCGTTGTGGTCCTTTATGAGGCTTATGTTCTGATACACAGCATCGGACGTGCCCTGAAACCACTCGGGCCCCATCCTCATTTGTGGAGGAACAACAGCAACAAAATGGTCCTTGACGATGGAGGAAAAACTCCAGTTCTGCCTAACATGCTCAATAAGCGACTGTGATTTGTACTGAACGAGAAGATAGATGGCATAAACATGGGAATTAAGGAAATTGCTGAGGACAAAGTCGACAATCCGGTATCTGCCGCCGAACGGCACCGATGGCTTTGAACGGAAGACTGTCAGAGGGAAAAGCCTTTCTCCTTTTCCTCCGGCAAGAATGAACGCGAGAACCTTTGGATGTGCCATATGTGCCCCCTCAACAGGTTTGATTGCATCAATCAGGTTATTATTATATCACTTTTTTGATTCGACGGATAATGTGTTGTATATATCGAGTCGCATCAGCCAGGCCATCGTTTTTGATTGCATAAAAGCGCTGTCCCTGCTTCTTTTGATGAGGTCAATGACGTCCTCCGGCCCGTCGATGTCGCGCCAAAACGGCAGTTGGCGGACCTCGCACCCCTCTTCCCTGAGAATTTCCATAGTCCTCGCAAAGACAACAGCGGTACTCCAGGGGATGTCATCGAAAATCCGAGGCAGGAAAGTGTCGTTATTAAATCCTATCAGATAATATCCGCCATCCCACGCAGGGCCGATTGCTGTATCATGGTCCTTAAGGGATGCGAAGGCATCTTTGATGATCGCAGCAGGAAGATCGGGGAAGTCACTTCCGATGAGTACCACTCGCGAACACTCTTGACCAAAAGCCAGCGCAAAAGCATTCTTCATCCTCTTTCCAAGATTGGCGCCCGCTTGAGGAATATAACTATACTCGTCACCGAGCCATGCAGCGATTTTGTCCCCGGCCTTCGGAGGATAAAAGGCGATGATGGGCCTAAAGCCAGATTGTTTCAGAGTATCGAGCAAGTCTTCTACAAAACATTTATACAGTTCAAGCACCACATTTTCATCCAAGCCCGCTGCAAGGCGGGACTTGACCTTCCCCTTTTGAGGCCACTTCATGAATACTATCAGACAGTCGTTCTTGTCCATCTTCATTTATACACTTCAAGAGTGCTGATATATGAAACAGAGTTTTCTCCGGTATTGTCGGAGTCATTCATGATCGCGATGCTTGCCATCAAAGGGGGGTCTGTGCCAAAGGCCTTTCTGTAATCCCCGAGGATGTCGACCGTTTCTTCTACCCATTCCCCAACCCTGGCAGAGCCACGCTCAAGGGCAATAAGCCGCGCTCTATCGGTATAAGGGCTAGGCATAATCTCTGGATTGTCAGGACTGCTTGCCCATATATAGTTGAGCGAGCTATCGGGCGGATACTGGCCGTAAATTGCCCTGATTGCCTCATATCTGAACTTCCCGAAAAAGCTGGCCCTGGCGGGATCGTATTTAAAAAAGATATAGATGCGAACGGGATAATCGTCACCCTCCTTCGTCCCTGGTAAAGCCTTCTTGTAAACATTGCTCACCTTCCAGCGCCATTTCGCGTTCGGATATTCATATACATTGAACTGCTCCCTGTAAACCAGGGCAGACGCAGAAGCATTGCTTTGAGCTTTGAGATAATGCATGCCTCCCTCCGTTTCAATACTATACTTAGTATGAGCCTTGATCGTCGGGAAGTACAGTGGGTTCCAGTTGTCGAGTGAATAAAAGTCTTCGCGGAGAAAAACTGCGTCGTTGGCAAACGCCAACGATACGATAAAGACAATGCAAATGATAAGAATAAGATACTTTTTCATCGACACTGCATTCCTTACAATGCTGGGATTAATATCACTTGTAGAATCTGACTAAGGTATCGGGCTTCACTCCTAACAAATATAATGTCACGAGCATCCAGTTCCTGACCGTACCGTAAATGATACCCTCCCTTTCCCACCGCCTCGGCGATGTTTTCACCTTTGTCGCAATGATGAAGATTGGGTGCCCGTTCCTTTTGATCCTCCTCATCAATTCCACATCTTCCATAATCGGAAACTCCCTAAAACCGCCCAGAGCATTGAAGATATCCTTTCGGATGAAGATAGCCTGGTCTCCGTAGGGGATGCGAGTGAGCCTCGACCTGCAAGAGGCCGCACGTTCGATGATCCTGTAAGACATCCTGTCGGAACTGAACCCGAGATCGAAGGCACCTCCCGCATAGTGGCCAGTTCTCATTACCACAGCGATCTTTTCAAATGCGGCTGCCGGAAGGAGTGTATCCGCATGGAGAAAAAGGAGAATATCCCCCGCGGCTGCTGCCGCCCCTGCGTTCATCTGCCATCCCCTGCCTTTTTCCGACAGGACCTTTATCACTGTTTCACGCGAAACATTTTTTATGGTACTGCCACATGGATCTCCGTCTGCAACAATTATCTCGACGTTATTATTATTGTTCAAACTGCAGACGTGTTCGAGGGTCTGATTGATTATCTCCGCTTCGTTAAGAACAGGGATGATTACCGAAATACTCACTCTGCTGTTGTTCATTGTGTAGCTCTAATATCCGATATTAGGCCTTGCAGGCCCTGCCCCTCAGATTGAAGAAAAACTTTAATCCCTTTTTCACCCTATCGGAAAATATCTTCTGCGAAAAGAAATTTGCTGCCACTTTTTTATTAATTTCACCGATAGTCGGATAGGGATGGACCGCTGACAAAAGGCGCGAAAGCTTCACACCGCCGTTCAATGCTGCCACCCATTCGCCCACAACCTCTCCAGCGCGAGGCCCGAAAATCTGCACGCCGATAGGCATCTCCTTTTCATTCAGGATCATCTTGATCTTGCCCGTCTCTTCGCCCTCAGCGATGCTTCGGTCGTTTTCTCTGAATTCTTCCGTCCACAGGGAATACTCAATGCCGGCCTTCCTTGCTGCTGTCTCATTCATCCCGATACTGGCCAACTCCGGATCGGTATAGGTACACCAGGGAAGAAATGTATAGTCAGCCTTTCTCGGCAGATGAAAAATTGCATTGCTCACAACAATGCCCCCTTCATAACCGGCCGCGTGAGTGAACAGATAACCGCCGTTCACATCGCCGGCAGCGTAAATATGCCTCTGAGATGTCCTCATCCTTGCGTCGACCTTGACGCCCTTGTCATCAACCGCGACCCCGATCTTGTCGAGTCCGAGTCCTTCGATATTCGGCTTTCTTCCCGTGGCGACAAGAATGGTCTCAGCCTTCAGAGTAACCGTGGTGCCGTCACCGGTCCTGATGACAACCTCGCGCTCGCTGCCGAGGTCCTGTGCGCTCACGATCGAAGTGTCCAGATAAAAACTGACACCTTCCGTTTTGAGCACATCCATTACTTGAACGGCCATGTCTTTGTCCTCTTTGGGGAGGATCTGGCCAGAACGCTGTATAACAGCCACTTTTGACCCAAGCCTGCAAAAGGCTTGGGCCATCTCTATGCCGATAGGCCCACCCCCGAAAATAATCAGCGATGCGGGAAGTCGGTCCAGATAAAATATTTCTCTGTTAGTCAAGTACGGTGTCTTATCGAGCCCCTTAACCTGCGGAATGACGGGAGATGATCCTGTTGCGATAACCCAGTTCTTTGCGGAATAGGTCTGCCCGTTCAATCGCACGGAGTGCTCATCTATAAATGCTGGTTCGCCGAATTCAACCTTTACGCCGAGTCCGCAAAACCTCTCGACAGAATCATGCTTCTGGATCTTGGAGATAACCGATTTGATCCTGCAAGAAACATTGCTGAATTCGATGGGTTTCACCTCTACATCGGGCAGACCGAAGTAAGTAGCTCTCTTCATCAGGTGATATACGTGGGCGGTCCTGATGAGGGTCTTGCTCGGTACACAGCCGCAATGCAGGCAGTCTCCGCCGAGCCTGCCATCCTTGTCGATGAGAAGGGTTTTTGCCCCCAATTGCGCGCTGCCTGCAGCGACCGTCAGACCCGCCGATCCGCCGCCAAGCACCCCTATGTCGAAAGCATATGATGCCATAGGACCTCCTGACCTTTGATAATCACACCTTGAAATATAGAGGCTGGCTGCAATGCGGGCACTTCTGCATTTCGAAAAACCGCTCCATAAATTTCTGCACCGTAATCACAAGTTCCGCATGGCTCCATACGAGGGGCGAGACAGATACATGCTCACCTGTCTGCGGGTTGACCTGTTCAGGCAGAACACCCGAAGGAAGAGCCCTGTCTGCCACCCAATTAAACATCTCAACCGCCTGCATCAGATCATCTTTATGGTCCGCCGTCTCTATGAGAAAGCGAGCGTACCACAGAGTACTGATAATCCAGGGATTGCCCTGAATGTCGGCATTCGGCGATACCGCGGCCTGATACCGGTCATTTTGATAACGCGCAAATCCCCCAATAGACGTCTTGCACCAGAGGACATCTTTCATCGCTCGCACCGTATTGGCGACCCGCTCGTCAGAGACCGGGAAAACATCAAAGATGAAGAGCCCACACATGCTCGCATCGATAGCATAATCCCTGTCAAAAGAACCCTCACTGAGCGGTACAATCTTCCTCAGAAAACGTTTTTCCTTATCGTCGTACAAATATCGAGACAATGCGTTTTTCATCCTGTCGGCAGTCGCACGATACTTTTCCTCTAATTCGCTTTCGCCAAAGGCCCCGGCAAAATGGGCTGCGCCCCTGAGTCCGGCAATCACCGCACATATCGTAAAAGTATGAATGCCGAGAACCTCCTCCCATAGGTCGTAAGACGGCTTCGGCAGGCCCGTCTCTGCGTCGATGTGAGTGACCATGAAGTCGGCAGCCGCTTTGATAAGCTTCCTATAAAGGGGCTTGATAAACTCGACATCCTGATACTTTTCGAAGTGCTCCCAGAGTGCCCAGATGACGAGTCCCGTT
>Ga0209048_10004753_pt1 | contig 12962 bp, 10 predicted proteins | sample FrelakmetCRP12CR_FD_187146 | JGI IMG/M metagenome (GOLD analysis project Ga0209048, IMG submission 187146) | Freshwater lake sediment microbial communities from the University of Notre Dame, USA, for methane emissions studies - CRP12 CR (SPAdes)... | ecosystem: Environmental > Aquatic >... | reverse complement strand
CTCGGCCGCTCGTTCGCGATGGCCGTCGTGCGCGATGGCATCAATCGGCGCAGCGAAGATGGGCGCAAATCCGGCCGCGACGTGCTCTACGCCTACGCCGGCGGAAAAGCTCACAGGGTTAAGGTCGTCTCCGCCGTTTTCGTCGATCCGAAAGGAGAACGCCAGAATGGCTGAGCCTACTATGCGGTCGCCACTGCATTCATTCGGTCTCGAAGCTCAGGCCAAGACGATCGATAGCAGCAGCGGTGTTTGGGCCAACGAGGTACCGTACCTTGGCTATATCAGCCTTCGTGGCAATGCTGCTGACCCAGCGTTCGTCACCGCTGCATCAACCGCGATCGGCGTGCCCCTACCGCTTCGCCCCTGTACGCTTGCCGCGTCGAATGGCGTGAAAGTTCTGTGGCTGGCGCCAGACGAGTGGATGATCGTTTGTGCCCGCCAGCAGCTGGCCGGGCTGGTCGGACGTCTGGGTCAGGCTCTGAAAGACATTCACAGCCAAGTCGCCGACAATTCCGGGGGGTACACGCAAGTCATCGTGCAAGGTCGCAACGCCCTCGACGTGCTGCAGCACGCGAGTGTCTATGATTTTGCACCGTTGGACGCCGGACGCGTCGTCGGGACGACATTCGGCAAATCCTCGGTTTATGTGCATCGTCAGGGTGATGGCTATTGCCTGATGCTGCGGCGGAGTTTTGCCGACTACATTTGGCGCTATCTCGTGCGCGCCGCCAAACCTTACGGAATGGGTATCGCGCGCTTCGACACCGGCGAGCACGCCGGGCGAGGAGTGGCTGTGTGAACTACAGCGTTTTTGAAGTCTTCCGCATCGGCATTGGGCCATCGAGTTCGCACACCGTTGGTCCGATGAGTGCCGTCAGCAGCTTCCTCGGCGAGCTGCGCGTCAAGAAAGTTGATCAATTTGTCGAGCGCATCACCGCCGAACTCTACGGTTCCTTGGCACTCACTGGCGTTGGTCACGCGACGGATTTTGCGGTGATTGCGGGCCTGCTTGGAGAGACGCCGGAGGATGTTGATCCATGGAAGGTCGGTGGCCGCGTGGACGCTGTCAGGTGCGAGAAGCGCTTACGTCTTGGTGGTGAGCGTGACATTGCGTTCGCGCCGGAGACAGACCTCCTATTCCACAAGGATCAGATGCTGATCGAACATCCTAATGGAATGACACTTGAAGCCTTCGATGCGGCCGGCACATCCCTTCATCGCAACACCTATTTTTCGATTGGCGGCGGGGCCATTCTCGACCAGGCGGCCATTGCTGCGAGCCGCAGGACCGGGAGCGATGAGGTTCCGCATCGGTCCGTGCGATATGCCTTCAACAGTGCGCAGGAACTCTTGGCGCAGTGTTCCCGACACAGCCTGTCGATTGCCGATATCGTTTGGCAAAACGAACTTGCCTATCAGGACGAGGCGACAACACGAGCAAAGCTTCTCAAGGTTTGGGAGGTGATGAACGACTGCCTGGAGCGCGGGTTGCGCACTGAAGGCGTTTTGCCGGGCGGGCTGAAGGTCAAGCGGAGAGCGCCGTCTCTCTATCGCCAGGCTTGCGATGCCAAAGGCAAGCTGACCGGAGATTTTCGGGCCATGGACACGGTCAGCGCTTTTGCCATTGCGATCAACGAGGAGAACGCCAGCGGTGGCCGCGTCGTCACAGCTCCGACCAACGGATCAGCCGGTGTCATTCCGGCAGTCCTCACCTATTTCATGCGGTACAGCGACGCCGGACCCGATGCCGAGACGCGCGACGATAACGTCATTAAATTCCTGCTGACCTCTGCTGGCATTGGCATGCTGTACAAAAAGAATGCTTCCATTTCCGCGGCCGAAATGGGCTGTCAGGGTGAGATCGGCGTCTCATGCTCGATGGCCGCCGCAGGTCTCGCGGCCGTCATGGGTGCGACGAACGCGCAAATCGAGAATGCAGCCGAGATAGGCATGGAGCACCATCTCGGTATGACGTGCGATCCGATCGGCGGACTGGTGCAGGTCCCGTGCATCGAGCGCAACAGCATGGGCGCATTGAAGGCGATCAATGCGGCACGCCTCGCCCTGATGGATGATGGCAGTCATCTTGTTTCACTGGATGCGGTGATTGAAACGATGCGCCAGACGGGTCACGACCTGCAATCCAAATACAAAGAGACGTCGCTCGGCGGTTTGGCCGTTGCGGTGGTCTATTGCTGAGGCATTGAAAGAGCGAGCAGCAGCCTTGGGACTATCAGCCAGCGAACTCCATCGACACGCTGTCGTTATCGACGGGCTCATTATTTCGAAGTGGGACCGGTCGGTGTTCATGGACATGCGTAAAGGCGGCGTTACAGCGGCCAATTGCACGGTTTCCGTTTGGGAAGGATTCAAGGATACGGTCGCAAATATCGCCGCGATGAAGCGGATGATCCGCGAGAATGATGACGTTTTGACGCTCGTGCGCACCGCTGCGGACATCGAACGCGCCAAGAGTAGCGGCAAGACGGGAATCATTCTGGGCTTTCAAAACGCGCATGCGTTCGAGGATAATCTGGGTACCATCGAAGCCTTCGCCGATATGGGCGTTCGAGTGGTGCAGCTCTGCTACAATACTCAAAACCTCGTTGGGACGGGCTGCTACGAGCGCGACGGTGGTCTTTCCGGTTACGGTCACGAGGTCGTCGAAGAGATGAACCGCGTCGGCATCATGATCGACCTGTCGCATGTGGGCGCCAAGACGTCCAAACAAACGATTATCGCGTCGAAAAAGCCCGTCTGCTATTCGCATTGCTTGCCGCTGGGTCTCAAGCAGCATCCACGCAACAAAAGCGACGAGCAATTGAAGTTCATTGCCAGCCGCGGCGGCTTCATCGGCGTCACGATGTTTCCGCCTTTTCTGAAGCGGGGCGCCGATGCGAACGTCGAGGATTATGTCGAGGCTATCGACTATGTCATCGAGGTGGCAGGAGAAGATTGTGTTGGCATCGGCACGGACTTCACGCAGGGCTATGAACAAGCCTTCTTCGATTGGATTACACACGACAAGGGCCGGCACCGCCGCCTGACTGACTTTGGAACCGTGCGCAATCCGGACGGCCTCCGGACGATCGGTGAGCTGCCCAATCTTACGGATGCCATGCAACGCGCGGGCTGGACCGAAAGCCGTATTCGCAAGATCATCGGCGGCAATTGGCTGCGAGTGTTCAAGGATGTGTGGGGCGTGAGGAGCCAATATGAGGCCGCAGCTGCCGATTGAAGTTGACGAGAAATCCGGTGTCTGGACCACGGATGGTCTTCCGATGCTCTATGTGCCGCGGCATTTCTTTGTGAACAATCACGTGGCGATCGAGGCGGCGCTCGGGCGGGAAGCCTACGCGGCGTTGCTCTTTAAGGCTGGGTATAAGTCGGCATATTTCTGGTGCGATGAAGCCAGCAAGACGCACGGGCTGACCGGGATCGCGGTCTTCGAGCATTATTTGACACGGCTGTCGCTGCGCGGCTGGGGCATTTTCAGTTTTGTTCGTTCAGCGCCCATTGCAGGCGAAGCGGAGATTAGACTCGATCATTCGGCCTTTGTCCTTGCCCAGCCCGGCATGTCTGGGAGGATCTGCTACATGTTCTCAGGCTGGTTTGCCGGCGCCATGGATTGGGTGACAGGCGGTGCCGGCGGCCGGCATTCAAGCAAATGTCACGAAGAGCAATGCCAAGCCGAAGGTCACGCGCATTGTGTTTTTGCGGTGCGACCCGATATGTCAGCGCCGAACAGCTGAGGATCAGGCGATGCGTTACCCTCACGTTTTTACGCCGATCAAGCTCAACCAACTAACGCTGCCGAACCGCATCTACAGCACGGCGCATGCCGAGGTCTACGCGGAAGCCGGCGGCCTGCCGGGCGACCGCTATATTCGCTATTATGAAGAGAAGGCCAAGGGCGGTCTTGGCATGGCGATCTGCGGCGGCTCAAGCCCGGTGTCGATCGATATTCCTCAAGGCGCATGGCGGCCCGTGAACCTTACTACCGACCGCGTGATCGAACCGATGGCGCGGTTGGCGGAGTCGGTCCATCGCCACGGCATGAAGATCATGATTCAGGCGACGCATATGGGCCGCCGCTCGGCTTATGCCGGTGATCCCTGGCCGCATCTCGTATCGCCGTCGGGTGTGCGCGAGTTCGTGCATCGCGGGAACGCCAAGGCCATCGAAATCGAGGATATCAAGCGCATCATCGGTGATTTTGCGGCAGCAGCGAAGCGGGTTAAGGCCTCGGGCTTTGACGGTATCGAAATCTCCGCCGCGCATCAGCAGCTGATCGACCAGTTCTGGTCGCCGCGCACCAACATGCGGACCGACGAGTACGGCGGCAGCCTTGCCAATCGCATGCGGTTCGGCATCGAGGTGCTGACGGCGGTGCGCGAAGCCGTCGGCCGCGACTACTGCGTTGGTCTGCGCATGTGCGCCGATGAGTTCCACGACGACGGGCTCGACCATGAAGTACTCAAAGAGATCGCCCAGAGAATGTCCGAAAGCGGATTGATCGACTTCGTCAGCGTCATTGGATCGGGCGCGGACACGCACAACACGCTCGCCAACTGCATGCCGCCGATGGCGCTGCCGCCCGAGCCGTTTGTGCATCTAGCCGCCGGTATCAAGTCTGTCGTCAAGGTGCCCGTGCTTCACGCCCAGGGCATCCGCGACATCACGCAGGCAGAGCGCATCCTCGGGAACGGGCTGGTCGACATGGTCGGCATGACCCGCGCGCACATCGCTGATCCGCATATCATGAAAAAGGTGCGCGAAGGCCGCGAGGATCAGATCCGGCAATGCGTCGGCGCCAACTATTGCATCGACCGCATGTATCTGGGTCAGGATACGTTGTGCGTCCAGAACGCGGCGACATCGCGCGAAGCGACGATGCCGCATGTTATCACTGCAAGAAAAGGCGCGAAGCGCAAAGTGGTGGTGGTCGGCGGTGGTCCGGCTGGTCTCGAAGCGGCGCGGGTGTCGCGCTTGCGCGGACATGACGTCGTGCTGTTCGAGCGCAATCCTTCCGTCGGTGGCCAGATCAACCTGGCTGCGAAGGCGCCACAGCGTGAGCAGATGGCCGGGATTGTGCGCTGGTTCGATCTCGAAACGAAGCGTCTCGGCGCGGATCGGCGGTTGGATGTCGAAGCGACGCCTGACATGGTCCTGGCGGAACAGCCGGACATCGTGATTCTCGCGACGGGCGGACGCAGCTTCATCGACCAGGTGGCGGGCTGGGGTGCCAAGGAAGGCCTCTCGGTCAGCTCGTGGGACATCCTTTCGGAAAAGGTCGCGCCGGGAAAGAACGTGCTGGTCTATGATGGCATCAGCGCACATGCCGGATTTGGTGTTGCAGATTTTCTGGCCAGCCGCGGCAGCACTGTCGAGATCGTAACTCCCGACGTCAAAGTCTCCGATGACGTCGGCGGTACCACATTTCCAATCTTCTATCGCCGTCTGTATTCACAAGGTATCATCCCGACGCCCAACCATTGGCTGGATCGTGTCTACGCTGAGGGCAACCAGATCATCGCGGTGTTGCGCAACGAATACACCGATGAGCTTGAAGAGCGCGCCGTCGATCAGGTCGTTATTGAGAACGGCATCACGCCCAACGTTGAACTTTACTGGCAATTGAAAGAGCGGTCGCTCAATCGCGGCCAGACGGATCTCAACTCGCTCTATGCCAACGAACCGCAGCCAGCGCTGCAACAGGCGACGGGCGACGGCCGCTTTCTGTTGTTTCGTGTCGGCGATTGCGTTTCGATGCACAATATCCACGCGGCCATCTATGACTCGCTCAGGTTATGCAAGGATTTCTGATCGTGTCGCTTGCACTTGCCATCACAGCGCTCTTTTGGCTTTCGGTTGCAACGCTGGCGATCGGCCTCGCGCGCCGCGCGCTGCTGTGGCGGGCGGGACAGGCGGCGGATGTTGAGTGGGCGGGGCTTTTGGCGGTCCCCAAACGCTACTTCGTTGATTTGCATCATGTCGTTGCGCGCGACCCCTACATCGCGAACGCGCATATTGCGACGGCGGGTGGCGCCATTGCAGCCCTGGCGCTTGTAGCGCTCAACTACGGCTTGGCGCTTTATTCGCGCAGCCTCGATTGGGCGATCCTGTTAGCAGCCATCGTCATGCTGACGGGCGCAGCTTTCGTCTGGCTGCGGCGTCGCGAGGCGCCGAGCCGCCTATCCCGCGGTGCGTGGAGCAGATTGCCGTATACGCTCGCGGCATTCGCGCTCGGACTGGGTCTTCTCGTGGTGCTGCCACCGGAGGCAGTGTCTGCGGGTGTCGCCATCGCCGGGCTGCTACTCCTGTTGGCCGGCTCAGCAGAGCTTGCGCTTGGCATTGGCGTTGGCGCTCCGATGAAGCACGCGGTCGCCGGGCTCCTGCACTTGGCGTTCCATCCCCGGCCGGAGCGCTTTGCTGGTGTGCGCTCAACCGCGCTTATGCCGCTGGCACTGGACAGCCGCGAATTCGGCGTCAGCAAGCCCTCCGACTTTCGCTGGAACCAGCTGTTGAGTTTCGACGCCTGCGTGCAGTGCGGCAAGTGCGAGCAGGCCTGTCCCGCCTTTGCGGCCAGCCAGCCGCTCAATCCGAAAAAGCTCATTCAAGATTTGGTCGCTGGGTTATCAAGCTCGAGCGATGCCGCCTATGCCGGCAGCCCCTACCCCGGTATTGCGATCGGTTCTCACCACGGCTCGCCGAGTGAAGCGATCGTTCCCAAACTCATCGAACCTCAGACGTTGTGGTCATGCACCACATGCCGGGCGTGTGTCGAGGAATGCCCGATGCTAATCGAGCATGTCGATGCCATCGTCGGCATGCGCCGCAGTCTCAATCTCACCCAGGGGGAAGCCCCGGGGAAGGCGGCAGAAACGCTTGCCAACTTGCGTGAAACCGAAACTCAAGGCGGGCACGCGAGAACGGCGCGCTACAACTGGGCGGTCGATCTCGATGTTGCGACGGCGGAACCCGGCAAGCCCGTTTCTCTCTTGCTGTTCGCGGGCGAAGGCGCGTTTGACATGCGCTATCAGCGCACGCTCAGGGCGCTTGTCAAAATCCTGAAGGCGTCGAAAGTCGACTTCGCTATTCTTGGAGAGCGGGAGCGCGATACTGGCGACACCGCGCGACGCCTCGGCGACGAGGCCACGTTCCAGATGCTGACGAAGCGAAATGTCGAAATGCTGGCGGCACTCAATTTCGAGCGCATCGTTACGTCCGACCCGCATGTGCTGCATAGTCTGCGCAATGAGTATCCGGCGTTTGGTGGAAACTACACCGTCGTTCACCACACGGCACTTCTTGCCGAGCTGGCCGCGCAGGGAAAGCTGCCGCTTGGCAAGTCTCCGGAAGTACGAGCCCTTACCTATCACGATCCTTGCTATCTCGGGCGCTACAACGGCGAGACGGAAGCACCGCGTGCGCTCTTGCGCAGGCTCAGTATCGAGGTGCGCGAAATGCAGCGTTCAGGTTTGCGCGGCCGATGCTGCGGCGGTGGCGGCGGAGCTCCGCTGACCGATATTCCAGGCAAGCGGCGCATCCCCGACATTCGCATGGCCGATGCTCGCGAGGTTGGAGCGAATGTCGTCGCCGTCGCATGCCCGCAGTGCACGGCCATGCTTGAAGGGGTCGCGGGCGAGCGGCCGGAAGTCCTGGATATTGCAGAGCTGGTGGCATCTTCGCTCGAGGTCGGGCCATGAGCGAGGTGAAGCGTATCGATCCGCGCCGGCCATGCCGCATAACCCACGCCGGCTTGCGCCGCATTGTGCTTGGAGAAATTGGAGCCGGTGTACCGCGCGCAAGTGAGGTGGGAAGCGCGCACCTAAAGCAGGGTAAGCCGTTGCGCACGCGGCAACCAGCGGAACGCTGGCATATGGCGGTGGTGCATTCTTATCGTGGCAGGCTCGATGAACACGCCCGCGAAGCGATTGCGGCTGCAGCCATACTTGCGGCGCCTGCGACCGGGGTTATTGCCGTGGTCCTCGGCGAACTTCATGAGGATATGGCCGCCGTGGGCGCCGATAATGTCGTCATAATCCCGGACTTAGACGCAGGCCGCGTGCAGCCGGAACGCGAAGTGGCGGCCGTGATGACAATATTGGACGCGTTCCGGCCCGATCATATCTTTATGCCCGACAATTTGCTGGGCGACGGAGATCTTGGTCGCCGGCTGATTGCCATCCAAGGAAATCCCGCGGCTACGCATGTGGCGGAGATCGACGCACACCACGTCTCGGTGCCGTGGTCCGGCGGCGCGGGACTGGCCCATGCTCCGCTGCCGCGTTTCGTGCTCCTCGAACCTCAGGTGGTCGATGCCAATCTGCCGTTTGTTGGCGTTGGAGAGCACTTGCCGTTTTCAAAATCCGCCGAAGTCGCGTTAACGACGGAGGTTTGCCGCGATCTCGGCCTCGAGCCGACGGAATCGACTGGGATCGCGCTCGAAGAAGCTGATTTCATCGTCTCTGCAGGCAACGGCGTACGTCATGTCGAGACGCTCGAAAATCTTGCCCGGACGCTTGGTGCCGCGGTCGGTGCCAGCCGGGTAGCGGTTGATGAAGGCAAGTTTCCACGCGATAAGCAGATTGGTGCGTCGGGCAAGTCGGTGAGTGCAACCACGTACTTCGCGATCGGTATTTCGGGTGCTGTGCAGCATCTGCAAGGCATCAAGGACTGCCGTCACGTCATCGCCATCAATCGCGACGCCGGCGCTCCGATCGTCAAGCGTGCCGACTTGACCGTCGTCGGCGATGCTGAGGATCTCATGCAAGCGCTGATCACGAGGGTATCGCAAGCCCGCAATCAGCGTGATGTACCGGAGGCTAGGTGATGAGCGCCTCATTCTCCGTCGCAGCTTTGATCTCTGCCAGCCGACATCCTGTCAGTGGTGTGCCGCGGTCTTGCCGCGGGGATGCCGTCGCCATGGCATTGGGCCGGTCGCTTGCAGGCGATGCCCTTCGTGTTGTCCACGCCGGCGCCCTGCAAGAGCCGTCGCTTCAGGACTATCTGGCATTGGGCGCCAGAAATATTGAGGTTTTGCCGCTTGATCCGGGCAGCGACGCACTCGCCGAACTCGTCACTCATTTGAAGGACGTTGACCTCATCCTGACGGGCAGCAGGGCAGAATTGGGTGCGGGGAGCGGGCTACTGCCCTATGCGCTGGCTTATGCGCTCGGGCGGCCGATCGTCGCCAACGCGCTTGAAGCCAGAGTTGAAAAAGGCGCAGCGAACAGTTTCGACGCAATAATTCGACAGTTTCTGCCCAAGGGCCAGCGGCGCCGAGTTGCGTGCCCGCTGCCTGTCGTCCTCACCGTTCATCCGTTGGCATCCGTCGAACTCAAATATGCTCATTCCCGCCGTTTGTCGGGCCGCGTTGAAGCCGTCTCGAAAACACGGACGGCGGAAGAGGTTAGGCAACCGAGCTGGAGCGTCGAGCCGGCGTCACGTCGGCCCGTGCGACTTAGGGTCCAGGACAAGAAAGCAGGTCACGCCCGCATGCTGTCGGCAATCGCGACCGAAGCGAAAGGTGGCGTTGTCGCTTTTGAAGGGACAAGTGTCGATAAAGCACAAGTGATTTTGAACTATCTGAGAGAACATCGTCTCATCGATTTTTAGCCAGCCCGTGCGAACGGAGGATCACATGCAATTATCCAACGAACTGCGCGCGATGATCGGGCGCCGCCGGCCAGGATACAGCCTGGAGGCACCTTTCTATCAGCACAAGGAGATCTTCGACCTCGATATGCAGGCCATTTTCGGCCGCCACTGGATCTATGTCGGTGTCGAGCCGGACATTCCTGAACCCGGCGACTATTTCACTGTGCCGCTGGGACGAGCGTCGATCGTTGTTGTGCGCGATGACGACATGGCGATCCGCGCCTTTCACAATGTCTGCCGGCATCGCGGTGCGCGCCTTTGCGACGGTAACAAAGGCAGTGTCGGAAACATCGTCTGCCCGTATCACCAGTGGACCTACGATCTTACCGGCAAGCTCATCTATACCGAGCATATGGGCAACGAATTCGACCGCAGCCAATTCGGCTTGAAGATGGTTCACGTCGGCAATGTTGCGGGACTGCTGTTTATTTGTCTTGCTGAAGAGCCGCCGGCCGATTTCGAGCAGATGCGCAAGGACATGGAGCCCTATATCCTGCCGCATCGGATCAGCGACTGTAAGGTCGCGTTCGAGGAGGATCTCATCGAGAACGGCAATTGGAAGCTCACGATGGAGAATAATCGGGAGTGCTATCATTGCAAAGCGAACCATCCCGAGCTTACAGTTTCTCTTTATGAATTCGGATTTGGCTATCAGCCGTCGCCGGAAAATGCCGAAGAGGTGCGTGCGTTCCAAGAGCTGATACAGCGTGAACACACACGCTGGGAATCATGTGGCCTGCCATCCGTCGAACTCGAATTCCTCGACAGCCGTACCACGGCCTATCGCACCGAGCGGCTGCCGCTCGACAAGGCCGGAGAATCTCAGACGATGAACAGCAAGGTGGCCTGCCAGAAGCTGTTGGGTGACCTCACACAGCGCAATCTTGGCGGGTTGTCGTTCTGGACCCAACCGAACTCTTGGCACCACTTTATGAGCGACCACATCGTCACCTTTAGCGTCCTCCCGATCGATGCGGAGCACACGCTGCTGCGAACCAAGTGGCTTGTCCATAAGGATGCGGTTGAAGGGCGCGACTATGATCCGGAGGAGCTCAGCTCCGTTTGGCACGCGACGAACAAGCAGGATGGTGCGCTCGTCGAGCGTACGCATTCCGGCTCGCAAAGTTCTGCCTATCAGCAAGGTCCTTATTCGCCCTACACCGAGGAGCTGGTTGAAAAATTCATGTCCTGGTACTTCAAGCGTTTGCGCGCGGAGACCGGACTTGCGTCAGCCTCGATTAGCCCGATTGCGGCGAGCGGCTGATCCGACATGAGCGAAACCGGGCGGCAGAGCCGATTGGGACCAGAACTTTGGGGCGCGGTGCCGGGCAAGTGGAATCCCGACGAGGACGATACGCTCGTATGTTCACATGTCCGGTCCGAGACGCACGACGTCAAGAGTTTCCTGTTCCACACGCCGTCGCCGCATCTGTTTCGCTTCCGGCCAGGTCAGTTCATCACACTTGAGCTGGAGATCGATGGCGCGGTGATCAATCGCTGCTACACGATTTCCTCGCCGCCGACCCGTCCCGACACACTGTCGATCACCGTGAAGCGCGTTCCTGGAGGCAAAGTTTCGAACTGGCTGCATGACAACCTGAAGCCGGGCTCGAAGATCAAGGCGCTTGGCCCTGCGGGGGACTTTAGTTGCACGCTGCACGGGGCGCCGAAGTACCTGTTCCTGTCGGGCGGCTCAGGTGTCACGCCTTTGATGTCAATGTCGCGCACGCTCTACGAACTCGGCGAGGACAAAGACATTGTCTTTGTGCACAGTGCGCGCTCGCCCCGAGACATCATTTTTCGCCGCGAGCTGGCGACGATGACCAACGGCATGAACCACTTCAGAACGGTGTTCGTGTGTGAGCAAGTTGGCGAAGACCGGAATTGGGGTGCGCCAACAGGCTATCTTTCATTGCCGCTGTTGACGTCGATTGTCCCAGACTTGACGCAGCGCGAAATTTTCTGCTGCGGGCCGGAAGCCTATATGGCAGCCGTTCGCGGGATGCTGAAAGACGCGGCTTTCGACATGGCACACTACCATGAGGAGAGTTTCTCGTTTGAACGGCAAGGCGTGCCACTTGCGGAGGTGGATGCCAAAGCGGGGCAAGCCGAGGCCCCTGCCGGCAGCTTCAAGATCGAGTTCACCCGGTCGGGGCGCACAATAGACTGCGGCCCCGACCAGTTTATTCTCGATGCGGCGCGGGCGGCCGGCATGCGGCTCCCGTTTTCCTGCAGCAAAGGCGTTTGCGGCACCTGCAAGAGCAAGAAGCTCTCGGGCCAAGTTGCAATGACGCATGGCGGCGGAATCCGGCAGCGGGAGATCGACGCCGGCATGATTTTGATTTGCTGCAGCAAGCCGCTGACGAACGTCGCGATTGAAAAATAGTGTCGACGGCGGCGCTCCGCCTTGAGTCAGTCCTTGCGCCGCAGAATTGCTTGCAGCACATCGCGCACGCCGATGGCGCCGACGAAGCGGTCGGAATCGTCGAACAGTGCCACCGGCGCCGTGCCGGACTTGTGCATGGCGTGGATCACGGTCTTGAGGTTGGTGCCGGGTCTGGCCCAGTAGACCGGGCTCGCGCCGTCGGGGATCTTCTTCTCGACCTCGCCGCACGAGACCCAGATGGCGGTCTTGCCCTCGCACTCGGCGGCTTCGACCTTGCCGGCATCGGAAACCTTGAACTTCGTGGTCTTGCGGCGGTCGAGCCAGATCCAGCCGTCGTTGCCCGATTCAAGGTCGCGCGCATCGCGCATCACGTTCCACGCCGTCAGCACGGAGAGCGGATTCACGTTGGCGATGAAGTCGCGCACATAATCGTCCGCGGGCTGCAGCACGATCTCCTCGGGGGCGCCAGACTGTACGACGCGCCCGCTCTCCATGATGGTGATGCGGTTGCCGATCTTGAGCGCCTCCTCGAGATCGTGGCTGACGAAGATGATCGTTTTCTTGATCGACTTTTGCAGTTGCAGGAGTTCGTCCTGCAGCTTGGTACGGATCAGTGGATCGAGTGCCGAGAACGGCTCGTCCATGAGGAGGATCGGCGCATCGGTGGCGAAGGCGCGGGCAAGCCCAACGCGCTGCTGCATGCCGCCCGAGAGTTCGTGCACATACTTGTTGGCCCAGGTGTCAAGTCCGACGAGCTTGAGCTGGCGGTCGACGCGCTCCTTCAGCTCGGCGTCGGGTACGCCTGCAAGCTCGAGACCGAACCCGGCATTCTCGCGCACGGTTCGCCAGGGAAGCAGTGCAAACTGCTGAAATACCATCGCAACTTGCTTTTGTCGTATATGGCGCAGGGTAT
>Ga0209048_10004752_pt1 | contig 12962 bp, 7 predicted proteins | sample FrelakmetCRP12CR_FD_187146 | JGI IMG/M metagenome (GOLD analysis project Ga0209048, IMG submission 187146) | Freshwater lake sediment microbial communities from the University of Notre Dame, USA, for methane emissions studies - CRP12 CR (SPAdes)... | ecosystem: Environmental > Aquatic >... | reverse complement strand
CGCGGCGCTGGGACAGCCCGACCGGGGGGCCTCCGCCCCGAGCGGCCAGGGGACCTCCATCCCGGTCGGCCCGCCGCGCGACCACGACAATCGCCCACCCCCCGCGTACAGCGACGTGCCGCTGGTCACCAGCCCACCGCCGCCGCCGGGCACCCAGCTGCTCGCATCCGACGTGGGCGTGACCGCCACCACGGTGACGCTCGGCGTGGTGCTCGTCGGGCTCGGCGCCATCTCCTCGTTCGGCATCGACGTCTCCCAACTCGATCCGAAGATCCAGCAGCGCTACTGGGACGCCGCCGCCGCCCGGATCAACGCATCCGGCGGCGTCGTCGGCCGCCGCCTCGTCGTGACCTACGCGACCGCCGACATCCTCTCGGCGGACTCCCTTCGGGCGGCATGCCGGACGCTCACCGAGGACCGCAAGGTGTTCGCCGTCTCCAACACCCTCGGCGTGTCCGGCGATCCGATCCTGTGCGTGACCCGCGACCATGCGACGCCCTACCTCAGCGTGGACGGGGCGGACCCGAGCTACTACGACCTGTCGGGTGGGCGGCTGGTCACGCTCGAGCCGACCACGACCGAGACGGTGAGCCTGCTGGTCGACCGCGTCGCCGCCCGCGGCCAGCTCAAGGGCCGGATCATCGGCGTCGTCTATCCGGTCGGGCCGGGTGGAATCGACGGCGGGACCCTGCGCTCGACACTGCTGGCCCACGGGGCCAAGGCCGTCCTCGAGGGCCCCCTCTCGGGCCAGGACCCGCTCGTCGTGAGTGGGCAGGTGGCGGCCGCGCAGCGGCGCATGCAGCAGGGAGGCGCCGATGCGGTGATCCTGTTGACCAACGCCGTGTACGGGACCGTGTTCGCCACGCAGGCCGACCAGTCCCGCTACACCCCCGACTACCTGCTGAGCGACCTGGGGTACGCGACGGCCGGCGACAGCTATCTGGCCAACATGCCACCGTCCTTCTTCAGACTGGTGCTCGCCGTGACGACGACCGAGGTGGGTCGCCAGCGGGCAGGCCTCCGTCCCAGCACCCTCGACGAGGGCTGCCTCCAGGACTTCGGCCGGTTCGCCAGGCAGCCGGCACCACCGGCCGACAGCGGAGACGGGGCGGCCGCCGTGGCGAGCTGCGCGCTCGTGCAGCTGCTCACCATGGGTCTCAACGGCGCCGGCGCGAACCCGACGAGGGCGGGCTTCGTCAACGCCCTCGAGGGGGCCGGCGCGTTCGCCGTGCCCGGGTTCAACCGCGGCAGCCTCGGCCCCGGAAAGCCCTACGTGGCCGACAGCGTCGGCCTCGCCGAGGGCCGGCTCGAGTGGGCCGGTGTGAAGGACTGCGCCTGCTACGTGGCGGTCGACGGTTTCCGGCCGATCCCGGCCGGGCGCCCGTGATCCTCTCGGCCGTGGCCTTCGGGCCCGATGCGATCGTGCACGGGCTGATCCTCGGCCTCGTCTACGGCGTGCTCGCGGTGGGCCTTGTGCTCGTGTACCGGGCCAGCGGCGTCGTGAACTTCGCCTATGGCGAGACGGGCGCCCTGGGAGCGGCGGTCCTGGCGGTGCTCATCCTCAACGAGCACTGGTCCTGGCTCGTGGCCCTTCCCGCCGTGCTCGCCCTCGGGGCGGCGATCGGCGCGGCCACCGAGGTGCTGGTGGCCCGTCGGCTCGCCAACCGCCCGCGCCTGACACTCCTCGTCGCCACGATCGGGCTCGCCCAGCTGCTGCTGGTCGCCCAGTACCTGCTCCCCTCCATCCGGCAGGTGGCGCCCTACCCGTCACCGCTCCACCGGCGGGTGACCATGGGCTCGATCGTCCTGCGGGGACCCGACTTCGTCGCCCTCGCGGCGGTGCCCGCGATCGTCGTGGCCATCACCGTGTGGCTCGGGCGGACTCCGACGGGCCGCGCCCTCCGGGCGGCGGGAGACAACCGGGAGGCCGCCGAGCTCGCGGGCGTGCGGACCGGCCGGCTCTCGCTGCTCGCGTGGTCCGTCGCGGGTGTGGTCTCCACGGCCACGGCCGTGCTGGCCAACCCGCTCCAGGGGACGATCGTGGGGCGGCCGACGGAGGCGCTCGGCGCAGGCCTGCTCGTGCGGGCCCTTGCCGCCGCGCTCGTCGGACGGCTCCGGTCCGTCCCGCTCGCGCTCGCCGGAGGCCTCGGTGTCGGGCTGGTGCAGGCGTGGGCCAACACCGGACGCGTCGACCCGGCCGTCGCCGATCTCGTGTTCCTCCTGGCGATCCTCGTCATGGTCCTCGTGCGACCCGCCGAGACGGACACCGGATCGAGGCCGGCGGAGGGGGAGCTCGCCCGCGTGCCGCCGGTGCGCCGGTGGGACCTGCGATCGCTCGGGGGCGTGGTGGCCGACGGCTGGCAGGGGGGGCGCGGCGCTCCGGCCGCGGCGGTCACCGCCCTGGCGGTGGTCGCCGCGTTCCTCGCGCCGGTGGTCGCCGGGCGCTCCTCCCAGCTCTTCCTGCTCTCCCGGACGGCGCTGTACGCGGTCGTGGGCATCTCGCTCGTGGTGCTGACGGGCTGGGCCGGGCAGCTGTCGCTCGGGCAGTTCGCCCTGGCGGGCATCGGCACGTTCAGCGCGGCCGTGCTCGAACGCCACGGCGTGCCGTTCTGGCTGACGGTGCCGATCGCGGCCGTCCTGGGCGGGGCCGTCTCCCTCGTCGTGGGCCTGCCCGCCCTCCGGGTCCGGGGCCTCGACCTGGCCCTGACGACGTTGGCGCTGGCCGTCGCCTGCAGCAGCTGGCTCTTCACCCGAGGGTGGCTGCTCGGCGCGGGCGGCACTGCCACGGTCGACCGGGGGCGCCTGCTCGGGCTCGATCTGCGGGGGTCGGTCGCCTACTACGAGACCTGCCTCGTCGTGCTGCTCCTGGCGCTCGGGCTGGCCGCTGCGATCCGTCGGGCGGACCTCGGGCGTCGGTTCCTGGCCATCCGCAGCAACGAGCGCCGTTCGGCGGCGCTCGGCGTCCCGCCGGCCGCCACCAAGCTGGGGGCGTTCGCGCTCGCCGGCGCCCTGGCCGCGCTCGCCGGCGCCCTGCTCGGCGGCCTTCGGGTCCAATCCGCACCCGGGGACTTCGGACCGCAGGAGTCGCTGCGGATCGTCGCCATCACCGTGATCGGTGGGGCAGGGAGCGCGCTCGGCGCCGTGCTCGGCGCCGTCGTCGTTCTCGGCATCCCCGCCATCTTCGGGGACACGACGGTCGCCGGGCTGCTGCCGAGCGGCCTGGGGCTGCTGGTGCTCATCCTCGTCTTCCCCGGGGGCCTGATGGAGGTGGCGGCCCGACTCCGCGCCGCCGTCGGGTGGCGACGGGTGCCCGGTGGTGAGCGTGCCGGGGCGGCGGCGGCACCGGGGCGGGCCGTCGCGGCCCCCGGCACCGACCGGGCCCCGGCGGCCGTCGCGGCCCCCGGCCGGCTCCGGGAACTGGGTGCGGGACGGCTGGACCTCACCGGGGTCACGGTGCGCTTCGGCGGCCGCGTCGCCCTCGACGCCGTGGATCTCGGCGTCGCCCCCGGCGAGATGCTCGGGCTGATCGGGGGCAACGGCGCCGGCAAGACCACCGTGCTCGACGTCGTCAGCGGGTTCCTCGCCACCCTGGAGGGCGACGTGCGGATCGACGGTCGCGATGTCCGCGGCGTGTCGGCGGCGGCCCGGGCCCGGGACGGGCTCGGGCGGGTCCTCCAGGACGCCCGCTTGTTCGACGACCTCACGCTGGCGGAGACGGTCCTCCTGGCGACCCCCGGGCCGGCCCGGCTGCGCCCCTCGCGCGCCGCCGACGCCCTCGAGCTGCTCGGGCTCACCCCGTGGTCCGACCAGCCGTGCCAGCGGCTGTCGACCGGCACCCGTCGCCTGGCCGAGCTGGCGTGCGTCGTCGTGCGGCGGCCCTCCCTCCTCCTGCTCGACGAGCCCACCGCCGGGTTGGCCCAGCGCGAATCGGAGGCCTTCGGCCCACTCCTGGGGGCGCTTCGCGAGGAGCTGGGCGCCACGGTCGTGCTCGTCGAGCACGATGTGCCGCTCGTCGTCTCCGTCGCCGACCGCCTGGTGTGCCTCGGGGCGGGGCAGGTCCTGGCCTCGGGCTCGGCGGACACGGTCCTCGCCGATCCGGGCGTCGTCGCGTCGTTCCTCGGCGGGGACCCCCGGGCCGTGCAGCGCAGCGGTCCGGGGACCGCGCGCTGAGGCCCTTCAGTGCCCCATGCCCAGACCGCCGTCGACCGGGATCACGGCGCCCGTGATGTAGGAGGCCGCGTCGGAGGCGAGCCAGGTGACCACGCCGGCGATCTCCCCCGGGCTGGCCAGACGTCCGAGCGGCACCTGGCGCAGGATGTCGGCCCTTCTGTCCTCGGGAAGCCCCGCCGTCATGTCGGTCTCCACGAAGCCCGGGGCGACGACGTTGGCCGTGATGTCGCGACTCCCGAGCTCGCGCGTCAGCGACCTCGCCAGTCCGATCAGTCCGGCCTTCGACGCCGCGTAGTTGACCTGTCCGCCGGAGCCGAGCAGGCCGACGACGGAGGAGATCAGGATGATGCGGCCTCGCCGCGCCCGCAGCATCCCCGGGACGGCCCGCTTGACCACGCGGAACGCGCCGCCCAGGTTGGTGTCGACCACCGACATGAAGTCCTCGTCGCTCATGCGCAGCACGAGGTTGTCCTTGGTGATCCCCGCGTTGGCGACGAGCACCTCGACCTTGCCGAGCCGTTCCTCGACCTCGGCGAAGGCAGCGTCGACGTCGGAGGCCGACGAGACGTCGCAGCGCACCGACACGAAGCCGTCCACGGGCGCCGACCGGTGTGTCACCGCCACCCGGTCGCCCTGGGCGGCGAAGGCGCGCGCGCAGGCCAGGCCGATGCCCCGCGTCCCGCCGGTCACGAGCACGACCCTGCCGCGCACCCCGCCGTCCAGCGGCGGGGTGCGCGCGTCCGCGTCGGCCACGTCTGCGCTCAGAAGCCGTAGTACAGGCTGAGCTTGTCCAGGCGGTGCCGGGCGTCGATGCGGCGCACGGTCCCGGACTTCGACCGCATGACCAGCGACTGGGTGGTCGCCCCGTGGCCGTCGTAGTGGACACCCCGGAGCAGCTCCCCGTCGGTGATGCCGGTCGCCGCGAAGAAGCAGTTGTCGCCGCCGACGAGGTCGTCGGTCGTGAGCACGGCCCCGAGGTCGTAGCCGGCGTCCACCGCCGCCTGCCGCTCGCCGTCGTTGCGGGGCCACAGCCGGCCCTGCATGGCACCACCCATGCACTTCAGGGCAGCGGCGGCGATGACGCCCTCCGGCGTCCCGCCGATGCCGAACAGCACATCGGCGCCGGACTCGGGCCAGGCGGTGGAGATCGCGCCGGCGACGTCGCCGTCGGAGATGAGGCGGATCCGGGCGCCGGCCGCGCGCACCTCGTCGATGATGCCGGCGTGGCGGTCACGGTCGAGGATCACCGCCGTCAGGTCCCTGACCTGCTCCCCCTTCGCCCTGGCGATGGCCTCGAGGTTCTCGGTGGCGGATCGTCGGATGTCGATGACCTCGGCGGCCTCCGGGCCGGCGGCGATCTTCTCCATGTAGACGCAGGGCCCGGGGTTGAACATGCTCCCGCGTTCGGACACGGCGATCACGGACAGGGCGTTCCCGCGGCCGAGCGACGTCAGCGTCGTGCCGTCGATCGGGTCAACGGCGATGTCCGTCGCCGGGGGCTCCCCGGTCCCGATCCGCTCGCCGTTGAACAGCATGGGCGCCTCGTCCTTCTCGCCCTCGCCGATCACGACGATGCCCTCCATGGCGACACTCGACAGGACCAGGCGCATCGCGTCCACCGCCGCGCCGTCGGCACCCTCCTTGTCGCCCCTGCCCATCCAGCGCGCCGCCGCCATGGCGGCCGCCTCGGTGACCCGGACCAGCTCCATGGCCAGGTTTCGATCCGGGGCGAACGCCCCGCCGGTTTCGGTCATGATCGGGACCCTACCGGCTCCGGGGCTGTGGATGCCCCTCGTCGTGGGGACCCGGAAGCCCCCGGGCGACCGAAGAGGTCCTCGGGCACGACCCCCCGGGCGGGGGCTGGCAGCCGCCGCCGGCCGTTGCGGGTAGCCGGTGGGGGTCCTCTACGCTCAGCGTCGTGCTGCTCGCTGCGCTCGAGGTACGGCACTCGAGGCCGATCGCCCCAACCCGGCGCGTCGCGCTGGGCGAGCTGTACCTGCCGACCGACCCCTCGCCGGGCTTCGGGGGCCTGCTGCTCGCGGGGCTCGTCGGGTCCTTCGCCCCGGAGCTCGACGACGAGTCCCGTGACGGCCTCGACGTGCTCCTCGACGACGTCGAGCGGGGCCGGCGCATCGCCCAGCCGCGGCTCCGGCACCGGTTCCAGAAGGACACGGTCGGTCTCGACCGGAGCCGGCACAAGCTGATGGGCGAGGGGGAGCACCTCGAGCTCGTGATCGACGACCACGCCTCGGGCCTCCCCCAGATCCTGGCCGCGGTCTACGTCGCGGGGATGCTCGAGCGTGCGGCACGCCCAGCGGTGTTCCGCCTGCTCCGCCGGGCCACCCGGTGGCAGGGTGCACCCGACGACCGGCTGGTGAGCTTCCTCACCGGGGAGGCGCCCCGGGCGGTCGGGACACCCGACGAGGGGTGGGCCCTGACGGTCCTCGGCTTCAACCCCGGCAAGGAGCCGACCCGAGGCGAGATCAACCGGCGGTTCCGGCGGCTCATCCGCGACGCCCACCCCGACCATGGGGGCCGGGCGGAGATCGCCGGCCAGCGCATCCTCGATCTGACCGAGGCCAAGCGCATCCTCCTCACCGTCGAGTAGGTCCGCGGCGGATCCGGGCCCGGCCCGGCGCGGGTGGCCCTGCTAGGAACAGGCCCGTGACCCTCCCACTGGCCGGCATCGGCCTGCTTCTCGCGCCGGGGGCAGGCGCCGATCGCACCCAGTCTGCGCTTGTGGCGCTCGACGACGCGGCGGCCAGCGAAGGGGCGGTGGTGTCCCGGATGGACTTCCCGTACCGCAGGGCGGGGCGGCGGGCCCCCGACCGGGAGCCGGTGCTGGTCGCCGCCGTGCGGGAGGAGGCGGCAGCCCTGGCCACCCGGTCCGGCATCGCCCCGGACCGGCTCGTCCTCGGTGGCCGGTCGATGGGCGGGCGCATCTGCTCGTTGGCCGCCGCCGACGGCCTCGGTGTGCTCGGCCTGGTGCTGGTCAGCTACCCGCTGCACCCGCCCGGGCGCCCGGAGCGGCTCCGCTCCGCCCACTTCCCGCGCCTGGCCGTCCCGTGCCTGTTCGTGTCGGGCAGCCGCGACCCCTTCGGGAGCCCCGCCGAGCTCGAGGTGGCGACCACGGCGATCCCGGGGCCTGTCACCCATGTCTGGCTGGACGGCAAGGACCACGGATTGCGAGGCTGCGACGGACAGGTCGCCGCCACCCTGGTGGCCTGGTTGGAGTCGCTTGCGACCGGGTGACCGTCGTCGGGGCCCTCGGGGGCGCGAAGATCTGTCAGCGTGTCGACCGCCGGGATGAGGCCCTCCTCCGATCTTCGAGCGCCCGACCCGGGTCCGGGGGGGATGCCCTCCCCGCGGCGGACCCGCAGCTCGCATCGCGCCCGCCCCACCCGACGTTGGCCCGGCCGGGTCGTGGTCTTCACCGTCCTCGTCCTGGTCGTCCTGTGGGTTGGCGCCGTCGCCGCCCTCCTTCTCCGGGCCTACAGCCATCTCCGCGACGGACAGTCGGCGGTGACCACCGCCCAGGCGGGGATGAAGGCGTCGACGGTCACGGACCCGTCCTCCCCCGACCTGCTCGGGCCCGTGCACGCCGACTTCTCAGCCGCCCGGCGCGAGCTCGACAGCCCCCTGCTGGCGCCGGTCCGGGTCATGCCCGTGCTCGGACGACAGCTGCGATCGGTGCGGACCCTCGCGGGGGCCGCGGAGCAGGTCTCGGCGATCGGGCAGCGGACGATCGACCGGGCGCGGGCGGCCCTGCGGGCTCCGCACACCGAGGGTCCTCAGCGGGTGACGGAGATCTCGACGCTGGCCGCCGCGGCGTCGGATGCCGACAAGGCCCTGGCGACGATCTCGCTCGGGCCGGACCGTGCCCTGCTCCCCTTCATCCACGCCAAACGGGTGGACTTCGCCCGCCGCCTGGAGAAGGTCCAGTCCGGCCTGCACCGCGGCGCGGTCGCCGCCGACACGGCCGCCGGACTGATCGCCGGACCTCGCCACCTGTTGCTGCTGGCGGCCAACAACGCGGAGATGCGCAGCGGGTCGGGCATGTTCCTGTCCGCCACCACCCTCGACTTCGAGCACGGGAACGTCACCATCGGGAAGGTGCAGGACACGGGGGACCTGCTGCTGGCGACGCCGTCGGTCCCGTTCGAGGGCGACCTCGCCGCCCGGTGGGGGTTCCTGCTCCCCAACCAGGAGTGGCGAAACCTCGCCTTGAGCCCCCGGTTCGACACGTCCGCAGCCCTCGCCGCGCAGATGTGGAAGGCCAGGACGGGCGAGGCCGTCGACGGCGTCCTCGTGCTCGACGTGGAGGCCGTGCACGCGCTGATCACGGCGACGGGGCCCGTGCAGGCCGGCGGTCGGTTGGTGGCACCCGACAACGTGGTCCAGCTCCTCCTCCACGACCAGTACAACGACCTGCAAACCGACACCGCGGGCCACTACAACGCGGCTCGTCGCGAGCAGCTCGGCACCATCGCGAGCACCCTCCTCAAGCAGATCGAGGCGGGACACTACGACGCCAACGCCCTCGCGTCCGGGCTCTCCAAGCTCGTCGGTGGCCGGCATCTGCTGTTGTGGTCGGCGCACCCCGCTGAGCAGCAGGCCTGGACGACCGCGGGCGTCGGGGGGGTTCTCGACGCCAGCCGGTTCATGGTGAGCGTCATGAACCGCGGGTCGAACAAGCTCGACCAGTTCCTCGACGTCGCCACGAGCCTGAACCTGACGCCGACGACCGGAGGCGTCGCCGTCACGGCGACGGTCCATCTGACCAACCGCACCCCTCCGGGGCAGGTGTCGTACGTCGCCGGGAGGGGGACCGCGGATGCCGGTCCCGGCGACTACTACGGCTATGTCCAGGTGAGCATGCCGCCGAACGCCATGGGGGTGACCGTCGATCGTCGCCCGGTCGCCGACGTGAGCGGCCCCGACGGCCCCACGGAGATGGTCGCCGACCTGCGCACCGTTCGCGCCGGCCAGTCCCTGGATGTCGTCGTGTCGTTCACCGTCCCGCAGGTCCACGGACAGCTCCAGGTCGAATCGGCCGCACGGATCCCGGCGGCGACCCTGACCGTCACGGGGGCGACCCAGCTGGGTCCCGTGGCCGACGAGCTCCGGCCCCGGATCAGCTGGTGAGGAGGCCGCGGGAGCGCCGTCTGCGACGGCCCACCACGCGTGGCCTGCGGTGATGGTCCACGCGACCCCACGCGCCGGTTGAGCCCTGACGACATCCCGTGAGTCGTCGAGCAACAAAGTTGCCTCAGGGTGTATGCAGGCGGTCCCGAGTCGGGTAGAGTTTGGTGGCATCAAGAACACGCAGAGTGGTCGGACGACCGGGATCTCTGCCTGAGTATCGGAGCCCGATGTGACCAAGGTTCGTCTCGCCTTCTGCACCGTCATCGCCGTGGCGTCGAGCTTCGCCGTCGCCGGTGCTGCTCATGCCGACACCTACACCTCCACCCCGCAGTCCGAGAACGTGATCGTGAGCGGCTCACAGGGCGCGCCGACGACGCCGACGGCGCCGGCGCCGGGCAGCTCCAGCCTGCCCTTCACCGGTGGTGACGTCGCCGGGCTCACCGTGGCGGGCGCCGTGCTCCTCGGTGGTGGCGTGCTGCTCGTCCGCCGCAACCGTGCCAAGGCCAGCCAGCCGACCTCCTGATCCCTCCGGCCGTACACCCCGCGACCCGACGGGTACGGGACGCCAACTGAACCGATGACGCCGCCTTCCGGGGCGGCGTCATCGCGAGCGGCGTCGGTCGGCGTCGGTCAGCGGCGACGGAACCACCGGCGCCGCGGCTTGACATCGCCGGCCATGGCCGGGTCGCGCTGCGGTGCGGGGGTCGCGCTGGCAAGCAGTGGGGGCAGCCCGCTGAGGTCGTCGGGGACCGCCAGGGTCTGGGCCGGCTCGGGTCCCGTGGCGGTCCCCTCCGGCGGGGTCCAGGCGGTCCCGAGGGGGCCCTCGGGCTCCCCGGCCGAGACGGTGGCGCCAGGCGGCGGGCCGGGACGGGCCTCGCCCGCCGGGCGCTGCCCGGCCTCGGGCGAGGACTCGCGGGTGGGCTGCTCGTTGCCTGCCCAGCCGGCCCCCGGCGCCGCCTCGGCCGTCATCTCCCCATCGTGGGTCGGTCCACTCCAGCTCCGGCCCGTGGTCCCCGACGCGACGTCCGGCTCCGCGGGTGGCTGCGCAGGTGCGGGTGGCTCCGCCAGGGTCGCCGATGCCGGATGAGGCGTGGCGTCGACGTCAGACGGGCTGAAGGGTCCCCCACCGGAGGGTCCTGCCGTGTCGTCGCGGGGGAGGCCCGGCACGGGGAGCGCGGTGGGCGCGGTGCCGCTCAGCACCGCGGCTTCCAGGCTGGCGACGGCGTCGAGGCGGGCTTCGACGCCGGACAGGTCGATGAGGGAGTCCCCGGCGAGGGGCCGGCCCCATCGGCGGTGGCCGGTGGTTCCGGCCGCCTGCTCCGCGGCCTCGATCCGGGCCAGGGCCGCCCGGATCGAGGCGTTGGCCTCGGCTCGCAGCGCTCGCGTCGCATCGACGGCCATGGCCCGGAGATGGGCAGCCTGGGCGTAGGCGGTGGCCCGGATCTCCTCGGCCCGCAGCTCGGCTGTCGTCTGGATCTCGGCCACGTGGTCCTCAGCCGCTCGCCGGATCACCTCGGCCTCCCGGACCGCGTCGGCGACGGCGGCATCGGCGGCATCTCGTGCCGATACCCGGATCGCCCCGAGCTCAGCCTCGATGCCGGCCCGGAGGGCGGCTGCCTCGTCCATGGCCGCACGCCGCAACTCGGCGACCTGGCCATCGGCCTGGCTGAGCACGCGTTGGGCCTCGGCGTCGGCTCGGACGATCGCTGCCGCAGCAGCCCGTTCGGCTTCTCGGCGCTCGTCAGCGCCCGCACGTGCCTCCGCGATGCGCAACTCCGCACTCTCGCGTCGTGCCCGGTCGAGGAGCTCCTCGCGTTGGGTCTCCGCCTCGCTCAGCAGGGCAGCGGCCCGCTCCGACGCCTCCCTCCTGAAGTCCTCGGCGACGGTCTCGGCGTCGGCACGCAGCCGCTGAGTCTCGGCGGTGAGCTCCTGGTCCGCCTGGGCGCGCCGACGCGTGATGTCGTCGTCGGCCTCGCGGATGAGCCGCTCACGCTCGCGCTCGGCCTGGCCGAGACCCTCGGCGAGCGCTCGTCGCCCTTCTGCCCGGAGTCGCTGTGCCTCGTCCTCGGCCAGGGCGAGGACGCGGTCGTGTTCCTCCGCGGCCTGCCGCCGTACCAGGGCCGTCTCCTCGGTCGCGCGGGCCAGGACGGCCTCCGCCTCCGCCTCGGCCGCGGTCAGCTGGTCATCGGCCTGCAGCTTGGCCGAGGCGACGAAGGCTTCGGCCGCATCGGATGCACGCTGGAGGTGATCCGCCGCCTCCGCCACGGCGGCCGCCGAGGTCGCCCTGGCCTCGGCCCGAAGCGCCTCGGCTTCAGCCTGCGCATCGGCGTTGACCTCCTCGGCGAGCGCCTCGGCGGCGGCGAGGGCGGCGCTGGCCTCCATCCGAGCCTCGGCCAGCCACTCTTCAACCAGCCGCTCGGCGTCGGCGAGGAGCCGCGCGCGCTCCTCCTCGGCCGACTGGCGCAGCTCCCCTGCCTCGTGTTCGGCCGACTCCTTGAGGGCTGCCACCTCGCGCTCGGCCTCCGCGAGGCGCCGGTGCTCCTCCTCCCGGGCGGCGTCGAGCAGCCGCTCCCCCTCGGCACGGGCGAGAGCGAGCAGCTCGGACGCGGCCGTCTCCGCCTCGGCCTGTCGGGCGGCCGCTCGGGCGTCGGCCTGCTCGTCGGTGGCGCGAGCCTCCCGTTCGGCGCGGGCGACGAGCTCGGCGGCCCATGCCTCGGCCTCGGCCATGACCTCCTGGGCGGCGGTGGCCGCACGGCGTTGCCCGGCCTCGGCCTCTTCGGCCGCCCGGCGCAGCAGCTCGGCCCCCCGCTGCTCGGCCTCGATGACCCGGTCGCGCCCCGTGGCGTCGGCCTCCGCGATCCGTTCGCGAGCCTCGGTCTCCGCCTCGCTCAGTCGGCGGTCACCTTCCGCATCGGCCTCGGCGATCCGTTGGCGGGCGCCGGCCTCGGCATCCGCAAGGGCTGCCGTGGCCCGCGCCTCGATCGAGCGCCGGATCTCGTCAGCTTCCAGCGCAGCGCGCTGAAGCGTCTCGCCGGCTGCGGTCTCGAGCACGCCGGCACGGCGCTGCGCGGCAGCAGCAGCAGCGTTCTCCTCCTCGGCGGCCCGCAGGGCTTCGCTGGCGGCGGCTTCCCGCTCCTCGGCCTGCCGGCGGGCCGCCGCCGCCGCCGCTTCGTGCTCCTCGGCCTCCCGGTGCAGGACGCGCGACGCCTCCGTCGCCGACTGCAGCGACCGCTCGGCGGCCTCGTGGGCCGCTGCGGTCAGCGCTGCCGCTTCCTCTTGGGCGGCCGATACCGTCGACTCGGCGTTGGCCCGGGCGGCCGACAGCGCGGCCTCCGCTTCCGCCCGGGCGGCGGACAGGTCCGCCTCGGCCTGTGCTCGGGCCTCGCCCACCCGCCGCGTGTAGGCGGTGATCGCCTCCTCCCGGGCTTCCCGGGCCTCGGCGACGAGGTTCCGCGCGTCCGCAATGAGGCGCTCGGCCGTCCGAGCCGCGTCCTCGATCGTCGCTTGCGCCGCGACCCGAGCGCCGGCGATCTCCTCGGCGGCTTCGGCGCGGACGTCTTCGGCGCTGGCCTCGGCCTCGGCGACGGTCGCGCCGGCGCGCTGCTCGGCCTCGGACACCACCCGGGCGGCCCGCTGCTCGGCCTCGG
>Ga0209048_10004751_pt1 | contig 12963 bp, 11 predicted proteins | sample FrelakmetCRP12CR_FD_187146 | JGI IMG/M metagenome (GOLD analysis project Ga0209048, IMG submission 187146) | Freshwater lake sediment microbial communities from the University of Notre Dame, USA, for methane emissions studies - CRP12 CR (SPAdes)... | ecosystem: Environmental > Aquatic >... | reverse complement strand
AACGTAGTTCCGCATGGCCTCGCGCGCACTGAACAGCATCTCGCGATAGTCGCGGCGGGTGTCCTCGGTCGAGGCGACGCCGATTGAATCGAAGCGCTTCTTGATGGTGCCCGAGCTCTCGTCGGCGGCAAGCACACCCTTGCCCGGGGCGACCATGGCGTTGGCGATGTCGGCAAGCTTCTCAGTCATGATAAGACCTCTTGTCGGGACTGCCGGAGAGCGCTCTGGGACCGGGGGAGGACTTAGCGCCAAATCGCCGCCCGTTCCAGAGGGCAGCGCCCGCACCCCACACCATTGGCCCATGCGCTGGAATGATCGGCCCATGCCCTGGAAGGCCCGCCGGCCGCGCCCTTCCGTAAACGCCTGCAGCGTGCATTAATATTCCCGACATCGTGATGGCAAATTAGCGCGGCAAGCTGAAGGCTGCCCTCGAAGGGGAGACGGAAACGATGATCGCCAGGGACATACGCAAGGGGGCACTTGCCCTCGCGGCCGCAATCTTGACCGCCGCGGCCTCGCCCGCGCTTGCCGAGACTCTCTCCTTCAAGTCCGACATCCAGCCCATCGCGGGAACTGCCAGCAAGGCCTTCGGTGAGCTCACCGCCGAGTACGACACCTCCAGCAAGAAGCTGACCTGGCACGGCACCTACAAAGGCCTCAGCACCTACGCCATCTCCGCCGTCCTGCACGGGCCCGACCCCGGACGCCCCGGCGCCGTCGTGCGGATGCGCAACATCGACAGCCCGTTCGAGGGCACCGCTATCATCTCCGACCAGCAGGCCGCCGATCCGGCGATGGCGAACCCCGCCAAGCCCATCGGCCCGTTCTACTCGGAGCGCGAGGCCAGAGCGAAGCAGCAGCAGTTCGGGTGGGCCGTCGTGGAGGACGCGGCGCGAGGCTACCGGCGCGTCGTCCCGTCGCCCGAGCCGCTCGAGATCGTCGAGGAGAGCGTGATCCGGCGGCTCGTCGACACGGGCGTGCTGGTCATCGCCGCCGGCGGGGGCGGTATTCCGGTCGTCCGCCGGGGGCGGGTGCTGCGCGGCGTGGAGGCGGTCGTCGACAAGGACCGGGCGTCGGCGCTGCTCGCCGCGCGCCTGGGCATCGACTACTTCATCATCTCGACCGACGCCGACCGGGTGTACCTGAACTACAAGAAGCCCGATCAGCGGCCGCTCGGGCGTATCACAGCCGCCGAGATGGAAGGCCACCGCCGGGACGGCCAGTTCCCGCCCGGCAACATGGGGCCGAAGGTGGAATCGGCGCTTCGTTTCCTGCGCGACGGCGGGCGCGAGGTGATCATCACGTCCAGCGAGCGGCTGCTCGACGCCGTGCGGGGCGAAGCGGGGACGCACGTCGTGGCATAGGGGCTTAGCGGGGGACAGAAGCAAGAATCCAGAAGCAAGAATCAAGAAGGCGTAAGGTCGCACGGCGCAACTTCGTCCCCAATTCTTGCTTCTTGCTCCTTGCTTCTTGCTTCTGACAGATGTCTATGAAACTAACCCACGTCATCGAATCCCAGCAGTTCACCGTGCCGCTCCTCATGGAGCTCTTCGACCGCACGCGCCAGATGGAGCGGGTCGTGGCGCGCGGCGGCACGCGCGACTACTCGAGCCGCATCATGGCCTCCCTCTTCTACGCGCCGTCCACGCGGACCCGCTTCTCGTTCGAGGCCGCGATGCACCGCCTCGGCGGGCGCGTGATGTCGACCGAGCACGCGCGGGTCTTCTCGTCGGAGATCGAGGGCGAGCAGCTCGAGGACACGATCCGCATCATCTCGAGCTACTCGGACGTGATCGTGCTGCGGCACACCGAGGAGGGCGGCGCCCGGCGGGCCGCGCGCGTCTCGCGCGTGCCGGTCATCAACGCGGGCGACGGCGGCGGCGGCCAGCACCCCACGCAGGCGCTGCTCGACCTCTACACCATCCACCGCGAGCGCCGCACCCTCGACGGCCTGACCATCGCGATTGTCGGCGAGCTCGACCGCGGGCGCACGGCCCGATCCCTGGCCTATCTGCTCAGCAAGTTCGAGCGCGTGAAGATCCACTTCGTCAGCCCGCCCGAGGTGCAGATGCGCCAGGACATCCTGGATCACCTCGACGAGCACGACGTCTGGTACGACCTGGCGAGCGACGTCGCCCCGATCGCCGGCGACGTCGACGTCATCTACCAGACCCGCATCCGCCCCGACCGCGTCGAGGACCGCGCGGCCCTCGACCGCTACACGATCGACGAGCGCCTGCTGCGGCGGATGAAACCCGACGCGATGATCCTGCACCCGCTGCCGCGCACGGTGGAGATCGACAAGGCGGTCGACGAGGACCCGCGGGCCATGTACTTCAAGCAGGCGGAGAACGGCCTCTTCATCCGGATGGCGCTGCTCACCCTGCTCTGGGACCAGGAGTAACGAATCGACAGGTGATGTCATGACAACGACAGCAACAACCTCACAGGCATTCATCGAGTTGGAGGAGCGGTACGGCGCCCACAACTACCACCCGCTCGACGTGGTAATCGAGCGCGGCCAGGGCGTGTGGCTCTACGACGTGGAAGGCCGGCGGTACCTGGACTGCCTGGCGGCCTACTCCGCCGTCAACCAGGGCCACTGCCATCCCCGGATCATGCAGGCCGTCGTGGATCAGGTGAAACGGGTCACGCTGACCTCGCGCGCCTTCCGCAACGACCAACTGCCGCTCCTGTACAAGCTCCTGCACGATCTCACCGGCTACGGCATGTCGCTGCCGATGAACTCCGGGGCCGAGGCCGTGGAGACGGCCGTCAAGGCCGCCCGCAAGTGGGGCTACACGGTAAAGGGCATCCCGAAGGACACGGCGGAGATCATCGTCTGCGCCAACAACTTCCACGGCCGCACGACCACGATCGTCAGCTTCTCCACCGACGAGCAGTACCGCGACGGGTTCGGGCCGCTCACGCCGGGCTTTACGGTCGTCCCCTTCGGTGACGCCGCCGCACTCGAGGCCGCGATCACGCCCCATACCGCGGCATTCCTCGTCGAGCCGATCCAGGGCGAGGCGGGCATTGTCATTCCGCCCGACGGGTTCCTGACGCAGGCCGCCGCGATCTGCAAGGCGCACCGCGTGCTCTTCATCTGCGACGAGATCCAGTCGGGCCTCGGGCGCACGGGCCGGTTCTTCGCGCACCAGTGGGAGAACGTCCGCCCCGACATGGTCATCATCGCGAAGGCCCTCTCGGGAGGCTACTACCCCATTTCGGCCGTCCTCGCCGACGAGGAGGTCCTGGGCGTGTTCAAGCCGGGCGACCACGGCAGCACGTTCGGCGGCAACCCGCTGGCCTGCGCCGTCGCCTGCGCCGCGCTCCAGGTGCTCATCGACGAGAAGCTGGTCGAGCGGTCCGCCGAGCTCGGCGAGTACTTCCTGGCTCGGCTGAAGGCCCTCGCCAGCCCCGTCATCCGGGAGGTCCGTGGCCGCGGCCTGTGGATTGGCGTCGAACTGACCGTCGCCGCGCGCCCCTACTGCGAGCGGCTCATGCAGGAGGGCATGCTCTGCAAGGAGACCCACGACCGCGTCATCCGCCTCGCGCCGCCCCTCGTCATCACGCGCGACGAGATCGACTGGGCCGTCGAGCGCCTGAAGACAGTGCTTTCCTAGCTCGACCGCGTGGGTGCCCGAATCCCGAGTCCCGAGTCCCGAGTCCCGAATCCCGAATCCCTGAGGTGATATGAAACCCATCCGCACCGTGATCATGGGAGCCGCCGGCCGCGACTTCCACAACTTCAATACCGTGTACCGCGACAATCCCCGGTACGACGTCGTGGCCTTCACGGCGACGCAGATCCCGAACATCGACGGCCGCAAGTACCCGGCGTCGCTGGCCGGCCGGCTGTATCCGAAGGGCATCCCGATCCTCGCCGAGGAGGATCTCGACCAGATCATCCGCGACCGAAAGGTCCACGAAGTCGTCTTCGCCTACAGCGACGTGCCGTACAACTACGTGCTCAACCGCGCCTCGATCGTCAACGCCGCCGGGGCCGACTTCAAGCTCCTCGGCGCGGCCGCGACGATGATCAGGAGCAAGAAGCCCGTCATCGCCGTCTGCGCCGTCCGCACGGGCTCGGGCAAGAGCCAGACGACGCGCCGCATCGCGCAGATCCTGCGGGAGCACGGCCTGAAGGTGGCCGCCATCCGTCACCCCATGCCGTACGGCAACCTCGAGAAGCAGCGCGTCCAGCGCTTCGGCGCCATCGCCGACCTCAAGAAGCACGACTGCACCATCGAGGAGATCGAGGAGTACGAGCCGCACATCGTCAGCGGCACGATCATCTACTCGGGCGTCGACTACGGCGACATCCTCGCGCAGGCGCAGGAAGAGGCCGACGTCATCCTGTGGGACGGCGGGAACAACGACACGCCGTTCTACAAGACCGACCTCCACGTCGTCGTGGCCGACCCGTTGCGCGTCGGGAACGAGCTGACGTACTACCCCGGAGAGACGAACCTGCGCATGGCCGACGCCATCATCATCAACAAAGTCGACACCGCCGACATCGCCAGCATCAACAAACTGCGCGCCAACATCCGCCGCGTGAACAGGACGGCGGTCATCATCGAGGCCGCGTCGCCCATCACCGTGGACCACGCCGAGCGCATCACCGGGAAGCGCGTGCTCGCCGTCGAGGACGGCCCGACGCTCACGCACGGCGAGATGAAGTTCGGCGCGGGGATTGTCGCGGCCGGCAAGTTCAGCGCGGCGGAGATCGTGGATCCGCGGCCCTACACGGTGGGAACCATCACCGACACGTTCAGGAAGTACCCCGACATCGGCGTCCTGCTCCCGGCCATGGGCTACGGCGACCAGCAGGTGAAAGACCTCGAGACCACCATCAACAGGACGCCGTGCGACACGGTCATCATCGGGACGCCCATCGACCTGAACCGGCTCATCAAGATCAAGAAGCCGACGGTTCGCGTGAGCTACGAGCTGCAGGAGATCGGGAAGCCGGATCTGATGGACGTCTTGAAGCCGTTCTTGAAGAGGGGAAAACGGACGAAGTAGTCAGTAGCCAGTCGGCTCGCTGGCGAGCAGCCCCTTCAGGATCTTTTCCGACACCGCAAGCACCGTCCCGTGCCTCGCGCCGGGAGGCATCTGCAGCGTGGCGCCGAGGTCCGTCCAGGACTGCAGATCGCGCGATCTCACCCCTTCGTACTGCTTCCGCCTGTACGCGTCGAACAGCACGAACATCTCGCCGCCCGCCCTGAACGCCGTCGGGCCCTCGACCCAGTTCTCCTTCGAGATCGGGCCGGGCTCGAGGACGTACGGGCCGAGCGCGTGGTCCCCGACGGCGATCCGGATGTCCTTGCGGGCCTCCGGCAGCAGCGTCTCGTCCTTCAGGAACATCAAATACTTCGTCCCGTCGCGCACGATCGTGGCGTCGATGACGTTGAAGCCGGGATCGAAGAACAGCTCCGCCCGGCTGTAGTCCTTGAAGTCGCGCGTCGTGGTCCGGTAGATCCGGTGATTGAGCGCGATGCCCGCCTTGTTCACGCTGCCGGTGCCGTCCGTCGCCGGGAACCGGCCGGGAATCGTGGTCGACCAGAAGATGAGGTACTGCCCGGTCTCCTCGTCGAAGAGGATCTCGGGCGCCCACGCGTTGACGGCCTTCCGCTCGTGCACCATCACCGGCAGAAACGCCGCCTCGCTCCATGTGACGAGATCGCGCGAGTGGGCGATGCCGATGCCCTGCTCGTACCAGCCCGTCGTCCACACGGCGTGGAACACGCTGTCCGGGCCCAGGATGATGCACGGATCCCGGATGAGCTTGCCGCCGACGGTCGGCTCCAGGTAGGGCCGCCCGCCGCCGAGCGGCGTCCATTTCAGGCCGTCGCGGCTGTAGGCGAGGTGCATGCCGTCCTGGCCGTTGTCGAGGAAGTAGCTGAAGACCCAGGGCCCCTGGCCCTTCGGCGCGGCCTGCGCGACAGCGAGCGCCAGCAGGACGCAGCCCGCGAGGACCGCGGCCGGCCATCGACGCACATGTTCGGCGTTCATGCGAACTCCCCCGTCAGCACGGCTGGAGCGGGCGGCCCGCTCCCCCGTCAGAACCGCAGTCCGCAGGTGAGGTCGACGCGTCGCGCGGTCAGCAGATAGTACTGTGCGTCGCCCAGTTCGCTTTCCGCCACCGCATCGCGCCGGTCCGTCAGGTTGCGGCCGTCCAGCCGCAGCTCGAAGCGCGAGAAGCGGTAGCCGATGCCGGCGTCGACAGTCGTGTACGGCTCGGCGAGTGCCGTGTTCCGCTTGTTCAGGTAGCGGTCGCCGGCGTACCTCACGATCAACGAGCCGCCAACTCCGTGGTCGGGAGCGAGAATGATGCCCGCCGACGCGAGGTGGTGCGGCGACATCTCGATGCGTTTGCCTCCCAGTTGCGTGGGCACGCCGTCGAAGGACTGCACGAAGTCGACGAACCGGGCATCGTGGTAGCTGTAGGTGGCGCGCGCGAAGAGGCTGCCGCGCGCGCGGACCTCGGAGGCCACCTCGAACCCCTTGAAACGCGACGTGCCGGCGTTGATGAGCGCCGGCAGGCCGTTCACGACGGTGGACGTGACGAGGTTCTCGAAGTCCATCCGGAAGACCGAGGCCTCCAGGTCGATCCGCCCGTCTGCGGCGCGGATCTTGACGCCGCCATCGACGCTCTGGGCCGTTTCGGGATCGAGCACGCCTTCGTTCTCGGCGAGGCTGAAATCGAACGCCGCGGGCTTGAAGGTGTTGCGGTAGTTCGCAAACACGCGGACATGGTCGGCGCCGCGCTCCCACACCCCGAAGATGGCGCCCACGCTCCCGCCTGGCCTGGTCGTGGTCGTCATGGCCCCTTCGCCGTGGCGTTCGGACGTCACGTTGAGGCGGAACCCGCCGGAGAGCGCCAGCCGCGGGGCCGGTGTGTACTCGGCGAGGGCGTAGCCGCCGAAGAAACTGCGCCGGGCGCCGGTGTCGAGGTTGAGCGCGGTCGGCTCCGGGACGGGTGCGGCGCTCGAGCCGTCGAGCGGAGCGGTATACACGAACGTCGCGCCACGCCCCTCGCCATTCCCGAAGAGGTAGTCAGCTCCGGCGATCAGGCGGAAGTGCGACCGCTCCGGCCAGGTGACGTGCGTGTCGGCGTAGATGTCGTGAATGTCGATGTTCTGGCGGAAGCCGGTGGCGTTGTCCCGCGTGTTCGTGATCTGCGTCAGGAACCCGCGGAAGATCGATTGCCCGGAGTGCGCGTACGACGCGGTCATGCTCCAGGTGGCGCCGCCGGCGAGCGTGCGCTCGGTGCCATAGGCCGCCGAGATGCGCGTGTCGTCGAGGTAGGCGTTCGCCGGGTTGTGGTTCGCGTCGACCGGCACCTGGGGCGTGAGCGTGGAGCCGACGCGCGGGTGCGGGCTCGCCGGATTCTGCCCAAGCCAGTTCACATCGGCGTTGACCCACGAGCGGGTTCGATCTCCGCGGCTGTCCGCCCTGAAACTGGCGCGCCCGCGGGTGAACGAGGTCCGGTCGTCGCGGAATCCCTGGCGGTCGAAATCGACGTTCAGCCGGGTCTGCCACGAACCCAGCGAGCCGGGGGACATTTCGAATGCGCCTCCCGCGCTCGAGAAGGACCCGATGCGAACCGTCGCCGCTCCGCCTGCGGCCGCACCGCTCCTGTGGACCACGTGAATGACGCCCACGAACGACGTCGCACCGAAGGTGACCGGCGCCGGTCCCCGCAGCACCTCCACCCGTTCGACGTCGCGCAGGCTCAGCGTCGTCAGCGCCGGATTGAACGCGCCGCCCCACGGGATGCCGTCGACAACGAGCAGGAACGCGTCGAACTCGCGCAGACCCCAGAACGCCGGCACCGAGCCGGCCGGTCCCGCATCACCCCCGGGCGCCACGTCCACGCCAGCGGCCAGCGCCAGCGCGTCGCGCAGGGTGACCGCGCCCATGGCGCGCAACGTGGCGCCGTCGATGACTTCCACCGAGGCGGGCACCTCGTGCGGAGCTTCCGGCAGGCGCGTGGCGACGACTTCGACCAGTTCGTGAACCGTCGGCACGGCCGGGTTCTGCGGCGGTACTGACGGCGCCTGGGATTGTGCTGTCACGACCGAGCGAAGGAAGAGGGCGGCGACGAGAGCGGCGCACAAGGCAAGGCGGCGGCGACGAGAGGGCATGATCGGCATTCTCCTGATGGGTCGCGAAACGGGTCTTTTAAGCGTAGCACGATCGAAAAGCCGCAGGCCCTGGGGGTACGCGACCGCGGGGCGCCAGGCTTCGACCCCCGGCACCCCGCAGCAGCGGTTCTGGCTTCTGCCCCCGTCATACGCTCGCCAGCGTTGTCCAGAACGAGATCTCGGGCGCACCGGCGAACAGTTCGCCCGCCTGCGCCTTGAACGCCTTGATGTGCGGCGTCTCCATGTGCGGGCCCATGTAGCTGTCGCGATCGGGCCACAGCTCGTAGAGCAGGACCCGCGTCGGGTCCGCCACGTCCCGGATCATCGTGATGCCCGTGCACGCCGGCTCCTGCTTACGCACCGTCGCGATGAGCGACGTCATCACCTGCGTCGCGAGGCTTTCCTTTCCGGGTTGGATCTTGAACGCGATCAGGACCACGATCGGTTCCGCGCCCATGACACCTCCAGTTCGAGCGGCCCACGGCTGCCCGGGTCATCAGTACCGGCAGAGTTGCGGATTCGACTTGACGACGTACGTCTTGTAGTTCGAGGCCTTGGAATCCGTGCATCCCTCGAGGTTCAGCAACTCAATCTTCCTGAAGTCGGTCGGCCCGCTCTCCGCCTGGATGGCGATGTAGCCGCCTGTCAGGGGCGTGCCGTCGACTTTGACTTTCGGATCGAAAGTGTTGACCTGCCCGCCCCCGATCTGTGGCTTGCTGTACTCGAGAACGGTCTGGCCGTCCACGATGTGCCGGATCAACTCGTCGCCATGAACCTCGACCTCGACCCGGACCCACTGGTCGCCGTCGTAGGTCTTCGATGTCGAATTGACGCAGTGCGGGGTGAAGAGCTTCCCGTTCATGACGACATTCGTGCCTGGCGTGCAGAGATTGGCCGTCGGCCTGGGCTTGCCGTCGCCAAGACCGCCCAGCAACTGCACTTCGATCGAGATCGGAAAGTCCTGATCCCTCAGCATCGTCCGGGGATCCGGCGCGTGCAGCATGAGGCCGTTGTTGCGCCGCGCCCAGTCCGCCCCGCCGGTCATCTGCTCACCGACGAAGCGGTACTCCGCCACGAGGCGGTAGTACGAGAACGGCTCCTTGTAGAACAGATGGCCGAACTCGCCGTAGAACGCCGTCCACTTGTCGTAGCGAACGCGCAGCAGGCCGTCCTCGGCGCGGAATGTGTCGTTGAGGTTCTCGCCAGCGTCGTGCTTCGCGAACTTGGCGGTCCAACCGTCCAGGTTGCGGCCGTTGAAGAGCGCGATCCACTCTTCCCGCGCCGGATCCCGGAGCTGCGCCGGCGCCTTCGCCTGGCCGGCGACAGGGATGACGGACGCCGCCGCAAGCAGTGCGGCCACGCCGGCGAGCATCATCCGCGCCCACGCCGTCGAACGAGTACCGTTCATGTCGCCTCTCTTCAAAATCGACAGACGCACGCACATTGGCCTTGACGGCCTCCAACCCCTCGCGTGTGTTCTCGCCTCCTGGCCTGCCTTCCAGCTTGCCGTTCCGCTGCCGCTTCGTCGACGGCCGCTCGGCGCGATCAGCCTTTCGCCAGAATCGCCGCCGCGAACAGCACCTGCAGGAGCCCGGCCACGGCGTTTGGCAGCCAGATGCCTCGGCGCCGGAACTTGACGCCGTAGAAAAACCAGAAGACGTACACGAACAGGAACCCGACGACGAACCAGATCGACACCGACGAGGGCGCGGGTGTGCGCCATTCGTGCCAGACCTGGAAGCCGATCGTACCGCACGCGATCACCCCGACGAGGACGCCGAGATTGTCCCACGTCCGGTCCGACATCGACCGCATCAGTGTGGCCACGCTCCCTCCTGCCATGCCGCTGGATGCGACACCGGCGGCACCGGCGCCCGCGCGGCCCGCGAGTTGTGAGACCGGTCCAGGTTACCCGTTCTTCTTCTCGAACTCCTGCATGAATGCCACGAGGGCGTCGATGCCCGCCTCCGGGAAGGCGTTGTAGATGGACGCCCGCAGGCCGCCCACCGACCGGTGGCCCTTCAGGCCGTCGAGCCCGGCGGCCTTGGCTTCCTTCGCGAACGCCGCCTCGAGTTCCTCCCCGGGCAGCCGGAACGTCACGTTCATCAGCGAGCGGCAGGCCTTCGCCGAGTGGCCCCTGTAGAAGCCGGTCCGGTCGATCTCGGCGTACAGCTTCGCCGCCTTGCGCTGGTTGATCGCGTGGATGCCGTCGAGCCCGCCGACGCCGAGCAGCCACTTCATCACGAGGCCCATGATGTAAATCGCGAACACGGGCGGCGTGTTGTACATCGACCCGTTCTCGGCATGGATCGCGTAGTTCAGCATCGTCGCGAGCTTCGGATCCTCGACGCGCTTCTTCAGCCACTCGTCCCTGACGATCACCAGTGCGACGCCGGCCGGGCCGATGTTCTTCTGGGCGCCCGCATAGATGAGCGCGTGCTTTTTCACGTCGAGCGGGCGGCTGAACATGTCGGACGAGGTGTCGCACACGAGCGGCACGTTGCCCGTCTCGGGCACGTACTTGAACTCCACGCCGTGGATGGTCTCGTTCGAGGTGAACGCCATGTACGCGGCGTTCGGGTCGAGCTTGAGATCGCCCTGCGCCGGAATGGCCTTGAAGTTGTCGGCCTCACCCGTCCAGGCGATCTTCACGCCGCCGACCTTCTTCGCTTCCTTGACGGCTTTCTGCGACCAGGCGCCCGACACGACGTAGTCGGCGGAGCCGTCGCGGGGCAGGAAGTTGAGCGGCAGCATCGAGAACTGCAGGCTCGCGCCCCCCGGCAGGAAGAGCACCTTGTAATCGTCGGGGACGCCGGCGAGCGTGCGGATGTCTTTCTCGGTCTGCGCGAGCACGCCCTCGAAGAACTTGCCCCGGTGGCTCATCTCGAGGACCGACATGCCGACGCCCGGCATGCTGACCAGGTCGCGCTGCGCCTCCTCGAGCACCGGCAGCGGGAGCACGGCCGGGCCGGCCGCGAAGTTGAATACGCGTGGTGTTGCCATGATGACTGCCTCCTCGATCCGCGGCCCGGGTCCGTCCCGCTAGGCCACGGCGACGACATGCACGTCCAGGACGTGCGGGTTGCCGGTCTTGATGGCCGCCACGACATCGGCCGGCGGCTCGCCGATGACGCCGATGCGCGCGACCGCCGCCTCGGCGTCGGCGAAGATGATGTTTTCCGTTTCCTCGACGTTGATGCCGGCCTCACGCAGGCGGTCGAAGACATGGGCGAGGACGCCGGGGCGGTCCTGGTGGCGGATGACCAGCACGTGGGTGGCCGGCGTCTTCCGGCTCAGGTTCACGACGTTGGGCACGCGGCCGGTGCGGACGTACGTGTCGATGATCCGCACGGTTTCCGCGGCGATCGCCTGCTGCGCCTGTTCCGTGGACGCGCCGATGTGGTGCGTCCCGTAGACGCCCGGCAGATCGATCAGCGTGTCCACGAAGTCGCCGGAGGGCATCGCGGGCTCCTTCGCGTAAACGTCGATGGCGACCCTGAGGCCCTTCTCCTTCACGGCCGCTTCGAGCGCCCGGTAGTCCACGATCTCGCCGCGGGCGGTGTTCACGAAGCACGCGCCGGGCTTCATCCGATCGAAGATCGCCGCGCCGACGAGGCCGCGCGTCGTGTCGTTGAGGGCGAGATGCACGCTCAGGATGTCGGCGCGCGCCGCCACCTCGTCGGCCGTGCCGCAGACGGTGACCGCCGGCTCGAACGCGTCGGCCGCCGACGGCCGGAGCCGGACCACCTGGGCCAGATCAGCCGGCAGGCCGTCGCGGCCGATCTCGACGCCGATTTCGCTCCAGATGGCGAGGTGCATCCCGAACGCCTGCGCCCGACGGGCCACTTCCTGCCCGATGCTGCCGAAGCCGAGGATGCCCAGGGTGCGGCCGAGCAGGCCCTGCGCGTTCGAGAACGCCTTCTTGTTCCATCTCCCCGCGCGCAATTCGGAGACGTTGTCGGGAATGCGCCGGTCGAGCGCGAGGATCAGGCCGAAGGTGAGCTCCGCCACGGCCACCGCGTTCTTGCCCGGGCAGTTCGACACGTAGATGCCCCGACGCGAGGCGCCCTTGACGTCGATCGTGTCGTAGCCGGCCCCGGCGCGCACGACGAGCGAGAGCTCGCCGGCCTCGAGAATCGCGTCGGTCACCTTTGTCGACCGGACGACGAGGATGTCGGCGCGGGAGGACGACAGCGCATCGGCGAGGGTGGAGTCCTTCACGTCGGGCTGATACAGCACGTCCAGCCCCAGGGCCCGGAGCGCCTCCAGCCCACGCGTCTCGAATTTGTCGGCGATGAGTATCTTCATTGATGGCGCCTAGATCGTGTGAATGAGCAGCGCGTCCCTGAGCTTCGGCTCGAACCACGTCGACTTGGGCGGCATGATCTCGCCGGCGTCGGCGATGCCCATGAGGTCGCCGACGCTCACCGGGAACAACGAGAACGCCACGGCGGCCTTCCCGCCGGCCACGAGCCGCTCGAGCTCGCCGGTCCCGCGGATGCCGCCGACGAAGTCGATCCGCTTGTCCGTCCGCACGTCGGCGATTTTCAGGATCGGGTCGAGCAGGTGATCCTGCAGGATGCTCACGTCGAGGCGGCTGATGACGTCGCCGCCCGCCCTGGCCCCGATGTCGAGGGTGAACCACTTTCCGCCGAGGAACATGGCGCAGTCGCCCTTCTTCGCGGGCGCCGCCGGCCCGCCCTCGCGAACCGTGAACCGCGCCTTCACCGCGTCCATGAACGCCTCTGGCGCCAGGCCGGCGAGATCCTTCACGCTGCGGTTGTACGGCAGCACCTGCGTCTGGTTG
>Ga0209048_10004750_pt1 | contig 12964 bp, 8 predicted proteins | sample FrelakmetCRP12CR_FD_187146 | JGI IMG/M metagenome (GOLD analysis project Ga0209048, IMG submission 187146) | Freshwater lake sediment microbial communities from the University of Notre Dame, USA, for methane emissions studies - CRP12 CR (SPAdes)... | ecosystem: Environmental > Aquatic >... | reverse complement strand
GCGCAGTTGGCCGGGTTGCCCTGCAAGTTGATCCCGGCCGCGCCCATGCTCATGGCGCGGGCCAGGTAACCGACCGCCCACAGCCCCGACGCGAACGTGTTGCTGATGCCCGCCACCCCGCCACAGGAGACCGTGTTTGCCTCATCGAGGCGGAATGGGGTTTCGCTCGCTTGCGAGATCGACAGGTAGCGACGAAGCGACGCGTCCTCCATCCGGCGGATCCGGGGACTCAGCAGCCGGGTGATCGTTGGCGCCGGCGATTGTTCGCAGCCGAGCGGATAGTGGTGTCCGGTCAGCAGCGCCGGCCGCTGGTTGATCAGCTCGCCCAGCCCCCAGGCTTCAAATGCGCCCGACCCCGACACGTCCGGACCCGCCAGCGCGATTCCCGGCGCAGCCGCTTCGATCGCGCCGCGGTAGGCTGCCAGCTGGGCGTCGTACTGCACGACCGTCCATGGTTCTGACCGCAGACCGTGCTGTGCGTACGCGTTGGGCTCGTTGCCGAGCTCGATCTCCTGGAGCCATTCCCCGAGCGACGCTTTCGCCGCGGTTGCCTCGCGCGCCGCCGCTTCGGGTTCATAGTGACCAAGTCCGATGGTGAGCAGGATGTGCCATCCGCTCTTCGCCGCGAGTCTGCCGAGCTCGCGCAGATCTCCCGCTTCCAGGACGCCCGACGCCCAAGGGGGGCGGGCGGTCGCTTCGTCTGTCCAGGCAACCCGCGTGTCGGCCGTCACGCCTCCGAACCGAAGCACCCCGGGACCTAGCGAACGCAGCAACGCGACGAGGTCGCCGCTGCCGGCGTAGGCAGCAATCTGGTGCAGGCTCGACAGCTCGAAGGAGAGCCCGAGAAAGTCCCGCGGAACCGGTGCCCCTGGGTGGGTCCGATCGACCGAGACCGATAACGGGATCGACCTGAGCGCTGCAGCTCGACCTACCCCGATGGGAGCAAACGCGAATAGCAGCGTCACGACGAGCGAGGCACCCACCAGAGGCGCGTAGGCGCGTGCACGGTCTCGCGCGGTTGCCGTTGGTAGATCGCGGGACGTCATTCAAGGGTCGAGTAAACAGATCTCTAGACACGCATGCGCGTCGGACCGACAGCAGCCTCGCGCATGCCTTGGCCGACCTCAGCCTCTCCCCGGGGGCCGAGCCGCCCTGACGAGCTCAGCCAACGTGAACCTGGCGCGGTCGTGAGTTCAGCTTCACGGCGAGCGCACGCACCCCTGCCGGTAGGCGCGGGTACGCGCAGGCGAAGCGCACCGACGGCGCGTCTCAGAAGCCTCGCCTCGGCTTGCCGGCGAGTTCGCGGCGCACGAGCTCGCCGACGATCGCCTGCATGCTCGTGTCCTCTTCGGCGGCCCAGACACGGAGCTTGCGCCACTCGTCGGGGGTCAAAGTCACGCGCATCATCTTGACGTTGGGATCTCCTCCCTTCGGGTACGGAGCCCGCCCTTCCTGGACAGTCATGAAGCACAGCTTACCACGTATGCGCCGCATACGGTCCGGAGCCCTCCGGGCGGCGACTCCTCGAGCGACTCCTCCATCCGCGTGCGCAGGCGGCCGGTTGTCCCGGCTGGTCGACTCGCACCCGCGGCCGCTCGACGGCGACGTCGAGGTCCGAGCAAGTTTGCTCAGCCTGGGCCGTGGACGAGCCGTTGCACCTTCAGCGCGTGCAGGTTCTCGCTCTGCACCTCCCCCGCCCGCGCAATCAGCGCGTCGAGATCGTCTTCAATCGCTATGTAACGCCCCGACAGCATGTCGGCCCGGCCCGACGCGAGGTCGACCATGAAGGCCGCCGCCTCCTCGGCCGACACCGTCCGCCCTGCGGCCACCTCCTGCGCGAACCAGTCACGCACACGCTCGGCCAGCGAACCTTCGACGGGCGACGTGCCGTCGGTCAATTCGGCATCTGTGAGCCCGGCGCGCACGAGTCCAGGGTGTGCGGCGAGCACCGCGACCCCGTGCGCGCGCGTCTCCGCGGCCAGGCTCTCGGTCAACTTGATGACCGCGGCCTTGCTGGTCGCGTAGGCGGTGAAGTAGGGCCAGCGGTGCGCTCCGGCATTGCTCACCACGTTGATGATCCGACCACGGTGCAGCCTCACCATCGCGGGCAGGATCGTCCGCGTGCAGATGAACGTCCCGTGGAGGTTGATCTCGATCGTTCGCCACCACTCGCCCGCGTCCACCTCCCACATCTCGCCTGTGGGGCCCCCCACGCCGGCATTGTTGACGAGCACCTCCACCGGGCCGAACGCCCCCTCGATCTCCGCCCGCGCCCGCATGATCGCGCGCTGGTCCGTCACGTCCGCGGCTAGGGTCAAACCCTCGCCTCCAGCGTCGAGGACCGCGGCTAGGGTCTCCTGCAGGCCGGTGACGCTGCGCGCCAGCAGAGCCACCCGCGCGCCCTCGGCGGCGAACCGCACAGCCGTCGCGCGTCCGATCCCTCGGCTGGCGCCGGTGATCAGAACGACCGGAGATCGCGAGTTGGACACGCACGCCGTAGCGTAGTGCCACCGCGCTCACCCGCTGAGACAGGGTTGGGCTGCTGCGGCGGCGCGCGCAGAGCGCGGCCGCGATCGTCACACCGCTCGTGAGCCGACGGCGCGGCGCGACGCACTCGGACCGAGCAGGCTCTCGATGACAGCGGGCCGGCTGGCCCTCCCCAGGAGGAAGCCCTGGCCCATCGCGCAGCCCATCGCTTCGAGCGCGACCATCTGGCTCTGATGCTCCACGCCCTCGGCTACCACGGCCAGCGACAGGGCTTTGCCCACCCCGAGGATGGCCTGGAACAGCTCCCGGCTCTGATTGCCGTCGTTCAGCGCTGCGACGAAGCTCTTGTCGATCTTCAGAACGTCAACCGGCACCCGACGCAGGTTCGAGAGCGACGCGTACCCGGTCCCGAAGTCGTCGATCGCGACGCGCACGCCGAGGGCCTTCAGCGTTTCCAGGCGCTCGCACGCGGCCGGCACGTCGCGCATCAGCGTGGTCTCGGTGATCTCGAGGGTCAACGATGAGGGATCTATGCGGGACTCCTGCAGCGACCGCCTGACGTCGTCGGCGAATTCCTTGCGGCCGAGCTGATGTGCCGAGACGTTCACCGCGACGCCTATCCCGAAGCCTTCACGGGCCCACACCGCGGCCTGGCGGCAGGCCTCGTGGAGAACCCAGCGGCCGATCGGCACGATCAGCCCGCTTTCCTCGGCCAGCGGGATGAAGCTGTCCGGGAGCACGACGCCTCGCGTGGGGTGCTGCCAGCGGATCAGCGCCTCGACACCCACGACATGCCTGCTCGGCAGGTCGAAGATCGGCTGGTAGAGCAGGAAGAACTGTCCCTCCTGCACCGCCGCGCTCAGATCGGCCTCGAGCTCGAGGCGGCCTTCCACGCCGGCGTACATGCTCGCCTCGAACAGCGCATAGCGGTCCTTTCCCGCCGCCTTGGCGGAGTACAGCGCCAGATCGGCGTCGCGCAACAGCGCATCGGGGGTCGCATGCTTTCCGGCCGCCACCCCGATGCTCGCCGTCACCGAGAAGATCTTGCGGCCGTCGGCGAGCTCGACCGGCTCGCGCAGGACCTCGGTCAGACGGTCGGCGAGGATGTCGAGCGTGGCCTCGTCGGCGGTCGACTCGAACAGGACGACGAACTCGTCTCCGCCGAGGCGACCGACCGTGTCCTGCTCGCGCACCGCCCCGTGCAGCCGTTCGCCGACGATCCGCAGCAGCTGATCCCCGGCGGCGTGGCCGAGGTTGTCGTTGACGTGCTTGAAGCCGTCGATGTCGATGAACAGCGCACCGGCTATCGTGCCGGGCTGGCGTGCGGCCCGTGCTAGCAGCTGCTCAGCGCGGTCGAGCACGAGCGCACGGTTCGGCAGCCCCGTCAGCGTGTCGTGCAGCGCCTGATGAGATAACTCACGGGTCTTCTCGTGCACGAGCGACAGGGCACGTCTGCGTCCCGTTCCGAGCACCAGCACCAGCAGGCCGAGCACGACGCTCAGAAGGCTTCCGCCGATCAAGAGCGCCAGCGAGTTCCAGTTCTCGAGCACCCCACCCGAGGCCCTCGCGCCGAAGCTCTGCATGGTCCACCCTTGTTGCGGGTCGCTCAAGCCGGCTTCTCGCCCTACCTCAAGGTAGATCTTCGCGCTCTGTGCGCCGGCAGGGGCCGCGCCGCTGGTGAACGCGACGTGCGAGTAGGGCGAGTCGTAGCGGAACGTCACCGCGAGGTTCGGATGACCCGCCAGCGCTCGTTCGAGCACGACGTTGGGAACCAGCAACTCGCCGAGCCAGCCCACGAACGCCCGCCGGCGCGCCGCGACCGTCGCCGGCACGATCCCGTGGCGGTAGACCGGGGTCTCGACGCCCAACGTCGTGCTGGCCCCGTTCACGACCGGTGCGTAGCCGGTCAACCCGGAGTCGCGGTCGCTGATCATGGTCGGAGCGAGCCGGCAGTAGTCGGCACCCGCGGGTATGTAGGTGGCGGCATTCCTCGCCCGGCCGGCGACCGCGAAGCAGTAGTAAGGCCGGCTGCCAGGAGGCAGGATCTGCAGGCGGCTTTCCCTAGGGCCCACCGACTGCGGGCCCAACGGTCTCACGGGATTCGCCGCGATGCGCCTTTCGAACGAGGCCAGGCCTGACGCAGGCACGAGCGAAACAAGACCGATGTTCTGAAGCTCGGGGTAGCGCGCCATCGCGTGCACCGATTCCACCCATCTGTCGAAGTCCGCAGCGGATGCGTTCGGATTGCCCGTGACGAAGGCGCTCGCACCGACGACGAGGTCTTCCTCGTGCTGGATCGCGAGCTTGAGCGTCGAGGCGATCTCAGATGACGCCAGGTGGAACGCCAGCCGCGCTTTGTCGGCGTCCGAGCGCGCCACCGCCCGTGCGCCCAGCACCGATGCGAGCACGCCCGCGAGCGCCAGCAGCGCCGCGATTGCCGCCCAAGCGCTGCCGCGGCCCTGGCCGAGCCGCTTCAGACGCCCGCGCCCGGCGCGGCGCGAGGTCGAGGCCGCCGCGGCGCCCTCGGTCGGTATGTGGGACTCGATTTCTGACATGCGATCGCTTCGCCCATCGGATGCACCCGAGCATTCGCTACGAGGATCGGGATCACAAGCGGGCTGGGGTCGCCCCTGCGCGACCTCTGGACGAATGATCTACCGCGCGCCTTCGCGCCCGGCCCATACCCCGAGGGATGGTTCCAGCGCCCCCGGCCTCCACCGCTCCCCCTCGCCGCGGCTGTCCCCGGGGTGCCCAGCCCCTGTCGCGGCCGCTGGCCTCAGGCGCAGGCACCCGCGGGCCATGCGGCCGGTCGGCCCCGCCGATCTGACCACGGCGCACCGGCGCTCGTGAGCCGCGACCGGCGGAGCGCGACCGTGTGCGCACATCCCATGTGTGCGGCTGTACCTGATAGCTTCGCGTGAGCGGTTGACCTGAGGAGATTGGATGTCCGAGAACGACGGTGCGCAGGTCCCACGCGTCCTTGCGATCGACGCGGGCGGCACTATGACCGACACGTTCATCGTGGACGAGCGCGGCTCGTTCATCGTCGGCAAGGCGCAGACGACCCCCGAGGACGAGTCGATCGGCTTCATGGCCTCAGCGCGGGACGCGCTCGGCCAGTGGAATTCCACGCCGGAGCGGGGCTTCCCCGCGATCGTCTCGGGCATCTACTCGGGAACCGCGATGCTGAACCGGCTGCTTCAGCGCCAGGGGCTCAAGGTCGGATGCATCGTGAACGCCGGCCACGAAGACTACCTGCGGCTCGAGCGCGGCATCCAGACATACCTCGGCTCCTCCTACGCGGACCGCCTGCATCTCGCCACGCACTTCCACAACGAGCCACTCGTCCCGCGCGAGCGGATGAAGGGAGTGCGCGGCCGGATCGACGTGTTCGGCGACGAGGTGCTACCCCTGCGAGAGCAGGATGTGCGCGAGGGCGTTGTGGAACTGCTCGAAGAAGGAGTCGAAGGGATCGTCGTCTCGCTGCTGTTTTCCTATCGCAACCCGGTTCACGAGCAGCGGATCGCGGAGATCATCGAGGAGGAGAAGGCGACCCGCGGCGCGAACGGCTCGGTCCCCGTGTTCCTCTCCTCCGCTCTCTATCCGATGCGCCGCGACCTGCCGCGGCTTAACTCCACGCTGATCGAGGCCTATGCCGCCGAGCCCTCGCGCGCCAGCCTGAAGACCGTCCGCGAGGTGACCAAGGCGCACGGCGCACCCTTCGAGCTACGGGTGATGGCCGCGCACGGCGGCACGATCTCCACCGAGGCGAAGGAGCTGGGCCGAACGCTCGTCTCCGGGCCGGTCGGGGGCGTCGTGGGCGGGCACGCGCTCGCACAGCGGATGGCGTTGCGCAACGTGCTCTGCACCGACATCGGCGGAACCTCGTTCGACATCGCGCTGATCACCGATGGACGCTTCGAGATAACCCCCACGCCGGACATCGCACGGTTCCTCCTGAACATGCCGCTCGTACGGATCGATTCGATCGGCGCCGGCACCGGCTCCTTCGTGCGCGTGAACCCGAACTCCAACCGGCCAGAGCTGGGTCCGGACTCGGCGGGCTCGCGTATCGGTGTCTGCTGGCCCGAGGGGGGGCTGGACACGGTGTCGGTCACCGATCTCAACCTGGTCCTGGGCCGCCTGAACCCCGACTACTTCCTCGGGGGTGAGATCGCGCTGGACGTCGAGGCCGCACGCTCGGCGATCGAGCACCAGGTCGCGCGCCCGCTCGGTCTGACGGTCGATGCCGCGGCGGCGGGCGTGATCGAGCTGTTCGAGCAGACGCTCAAGAACGAGGCGATCGGGAGGATCCTCGGCAAGGGCTACTCGCCCGCCGACTACACGCTGCTGTGCTACGGCGGTGGCGGCCCCCTCCACGTCGCCGGGTATACGGAGGGCGTCACCTATCGAGAGGTGCTCGTGCCCTCGTGGGCCGCCGGTTTCTCGGCGTTCGGCTGCGCCTGCGCGGACTTTGACTACCGCTATGACCAGACAGTGGACATGCCGCTGCTGCCCGCGTTCGGCGAGGCCGAAAGGGCCGGGATCGGGGGCATGATCACAGGCGCCTGGCTTGGGCTCAGAGAGCGCGTGGTGGAGGAGTTTGCGAAGTCGGGCATCGGCCGTGACAGCATCCGCTTCACGCACGCCGTGCGCATGCAGTACTACGGGCAGCTCAACGACATCGAGTTCGTCTCCCCGCACGCCGAGCTCGCCGACGCCTCGCAGGTGGACGACCTCATCGAGACCTTCGAGCAGAACTACGCGAAGATGTACGCCTCCTCGGCCCGTTCTCCGGAGTTCGGCTACCTGGTCACCCACGTGATCGTCCACGGAACCGTGGACGTTGAGAAGCCCGCGCTGCCACAGATGCCCGAGCAGCCCGGCAAGCCGCCGCTGAAGGCAAGCAGGCCGGTGCACTGGGGCCGTGCCAGCCGGGACGAGTTCGTGGAGACAGAGATCTTCCAGCTCGAGTCGGTCGGGGCCGGTCACTCGGTCGAGGGCCCGGCGATCGTCGAGCACTCGGCGACCACCTTTGCGATACCGCCCGGACGCCGGGCGACGCTGGACACCCACCACATCTTTCACCTGACGAACACGGAGGGAGCTACAGATGGCGATCATTGACGCCACGCGCGAGCCCGAGACGGGCAGGACGGGGATCGGCTGGGACGGAAGACGCCTCGATGAGATGCTCTCCGAGTCAGAGCGCCTGTTCGCCGACACCGGCCACTACGTCGGTCTGAGCGAACTCGAGCTGATGGGCACCGACCCGATCGGCTACGAGAAGCTCTTCTCCCGGATCCGCGGCGGGCTGGTCTCCGCACGCGAGACCGCGCTCAACATCTCGGCCTCGCCGATCGTGCGCGAGCTGGGCGAGCTCTGCTTCGCCCTGTACACGCCCGAGGGGGACTCGATCGCTCTCTCCACCGGCATCATCGTCCACGTCCACACGATGTCCGACGCCATCAAGTGGATGATCCGCAACGGCTATGAGGATAACCCGGGGATCAAGCGGGGGGACATCTTTGCGAACAACGACCCGACGATCGGCGACGTCCACAACGCCGACGTGCAGACCTTCGTGCCGATCTTCTGGGAGGGCGAGCTGGTCGCCTGGGCGGGTGGCGTCACGCACGTGCTCGACATCGGCGCGAGCACGCCGGGCGGGGTGCCGGTCGGCCCAACCATGCGCTACGAGGACGGGATCGACCTTCCCTGCATGAAGGTGGGAGAGCAGGACGAGCTCGCCAGGTGGCATCTCGAGCGCTGCAAGAAGCGGACCCGGGCCTCGCTCTACTACCTGCTCGACGAGCGCACCCGGCTGGCCGGCTGCCACATGATCCGCGCCGCGGTCGAGCGGATCCTCCTGGAGGAGGGCCTCGAGCGCTTCAAGCGCTTCAGCCGTGAGGTCATCGAGGAGGGCCGCCGCTCGTTCAAGGCCCGCATCCGCGAGATGACGGTCCCGGGGCGCTATCGCTCTCCGGCCGGCTTCGATGGGGAGTTCGCCGACAAGATGCAACTGCCCGCGCGGGCGCGCCGGGACATCGTCATGCACTCCCCCTTCGAGGTGCGGATCGGCGGAGACGGCACCTACGAGCTCGACTACGACGGCTGCTCGGCCTGGGGCTGGCACTCGATGAACTGCACCCCGTCGGGCATGCAGGGGGCGATCTGGGTGATGTTCACCCAGACGCTCATCTGTAACGACAAGGTCAACGACGGCGCCTACTTCGCGATCAAGACCAACTTCCCGGAGGGCACGATCTCCAACATCGGGGACGCCGAGGGCTCCACGGCGATCGCCTGGGCCTTTCTTCAGCCGTCGTTCACGGGATTCCCCCGCACGATCTCCCGGGCGCTGCAGGCTCGCGGGTTCATCGAGGAGGTGCTGGCGGCCTACTCGGTATCGGGCAATGTCCAGCAGGGCGGGGGCATCGACCAGTACGGTAGCTCCTCGGCGATCATGAACTTCGAGATCTCCGCGCAGGGCATGGGCGCGAAGTACGTGCTGGACGGGACCGACTACTGCGCCGCCATGTTCAACCCCGAGGGCGACATGGGAGATGTCGAGATGTGGGAGCTCATCTCCCCCTTCGTCTACCTCTCGCGCCGCGTCAAGGCGTCCTCCGGCGGCCCCGGCCGCCACCGCGGCGGGTCGAGCTTCGAATCACTGTTCATGGTGAACAAGACGCCGTTCTGGGAGCTTCAGAACATCGGCACCGGACGCGTCCTTGCATCCTCGGGGCTGTTCGGCGGCTATCCAGGGGCAAGCGCCTACATACACAACATCCACGGAGCGGACCTGACCGCGCGTGCCCGGCGGGGAGAGGCCTACCCGGTCGCCGACGGTGACTTCGAGAGCCCCGCTCTGATGGAGATCCAGGGGGACTCCCGCGACTACAAGCAGGACGGGCTGACGCTGCTCGAGCCGTTCTCGAACGGCGATCTGTACCTGTCCGTGATGAAGGGTGGCGCGGGTCTCGGCGACCCGCTGCTCAGACCGGTTGCAGCGGTGCGGCGGGACGTCGAGGAGGGTCATCTGCTGCCCCGCTTCGCCGAGTCGGTCTATGGCATCTCAGACCGCGAGGCGTTCCGCGGTCGTCGGCTGGCGCGGGCGATCCCGGTGCGCGAGTGGGTGGCGAGCGAGCGCGAGCGCATCCTGGCACAGGACTTCGTCGAGACGGTCAAGGTCATGTACGCGGAGTCGATGCGCCTATCGCCGCGGTGGGCGGCAGAGTACCGCGGCTTCTGGGACCTGCCGGAGGACTTCGACTACGACGTCCCGACGCCGACCGTCTCGGTGGCACGCGCGCAGCCGGGCAAGCTTCACCCGGACGACGCCGCCGAAGCATTCCTCGCGGCTTCAGATCCGCGCCGCAGCGAGGAAGGCGCCCTCCCCGCCGCCGGGGGCAAGCTCGACGCCGAGACGCTCGCGGCGCTGCTCGACGAGAAGCTGTCCCGCCGCGAGGTCAAGGACATCCAGTCCGGATACAAGGACCCCAACCGCTTCGAGAAGTGGGTCGCGGTCCTCCAGCAGCGCGTCCCCTACGAGGACCCGATCGTGCTGCCGGCCGGAGAGGGGCTGAACATCGTCCGGCGGCGGTCCGATGGGCAGCTGATCTATCGCTGCGACTGCGGGCACGACTTCTGCGCCCACAACCGCAACTGGAAGATGGACGCCGTGGTGCACGTGCGCGAGACCGAGGACGCGCTGCTCGAGGTCTACCCGAAGATGGCCGGGCCGGATCCGAAGCTCCAGCAGATCCGCGAGTACTACTGCCCCACCTGCGCGCGGCAGCTCGAGGTGGAGGCGCTCCAGCCCGGTTATCCCGTGGTCCACGAGTTCCTGCCCGACGTCGAGGGCTTCTACCGCGGCTGGCTCGGGCGCGAGCTGCCGGCCTGACGGGCCGCGTCCCCTACAGCTCCAGATATCGAAGCACGACGCGCCCGAGCATAAACACGTCGCCGTTGCACAGGTCTGCCTGAGCGACGCGGCGGCCGTTCACGAACGTGCCGTTGGAGCTGCGATCGTCGAGTATCCGCACGCCCGCGCTGCGGTTGACGAGGATTGCATGGCGCCGCGAGACCGAGCCCTCGTCCAGGCGCAGGTCCGCGGCAAGCCCGCGGCCGACGTGCGTCACGTCGCCGCCCAGAGGTATGAGCAGCGTCTCCTCCGGCCCCTGCACCTCGATGTAGCGACCCGGAGCGACGGGGGCCGCCGGCGCGGCCTGACGTCGCGCGCGCTCGTCCAGGCAGGCGACCGCGTCGACCCGTTCGGTCATCCCCTCTGAGACCGCGAAGCCGATGGGCGCTTGCGTGGGCACAGCGTTAGTACACGCCACGTCGATGAGGCGATCTTCAAGGGAGGTTAAGAACCACATAAGCGCGCTATAGCCGCGTGCTACCCGACGGTACTATCTCCGGGTCATGTGCGTCGCTTGTGCCATGTGCGCCGCCTCGGCCGCAACGGGCTTTCGCTCCTGGCTTCACGCGCGTGACTTCGGCTGGCTCACCCCGCGGCGACTGCGCGCGTTGACGATCGGCGCGATGTGCACGGCCGGACTCCTATCGACGATCGGGTTCAGTGGCTCAACGCCGGCGACGACCCGCGCCGCAAGCCCCGCCGGCGCCGTGCACGCACCCGTCGCACGCTGATGCACCGGCCGCGGGCGGGCCAGCACGGCCGCCTCACCGGCCGCGGGTGACCTTGGCCGTCATCGCCGGCCAGGCCGATCCGCAGACGGTCAGCAGGCAGTCCAGCGCGCCGGCTCCGGCCGGAGCCGGCCTAACCGCCCGCGACCGCGGGCAGGATCGTCAGCTCGGCGCCGTCGGCGACGGGCGTCTGGAGGCCCTCCAGGAAACGAATGTCCTCGCCGGCGAGATAGACGTTGACGAAGCGCCGCAGCGAACCATCCTCGTCGGAGATTCGCGCGCGCAGCTCGTCAAAGCGCAGAAACAGGCCATCCAGGACCTCCTTTACCGTCGCCCCTTCGACCTCCGCCTCTGCCTCGCCGTCGGCCACCGCTCGCAGCTGTGTGGGGATCTTCACGACCACACCCATCAGACCGACACCGCCTCGGGCACGCCCGCCTGAAAGGACTCGACGGTGGGGGCGATCGTGTGCGTCTGGAACGTGTCGCGCACAGCATCCAGCGTCTTCAGGCCGTCGCCGGTGATCACCAGCACGACGCGCTCGTCAGGGTCGATGTCTCCGCGCGCGGCGAGCTTCGCCAACACGGCGGTCGTCACGCCTCCCGCCGTCTCGGTGAAGATGCCCGTGGTCCGGGCCAGCAGCGCGATGCCCGCCCGGATCTCCTCATCGTCGACGGCGTCCACCGAGCCGCCGGTGCGCCGCGCCAGATCGAGCGCGTAGGGGCCGTCGGCGGGGTTGCCGATCGCCAGCGACTTCGCGATCGTGTTCGGCTTCACCGGGCGGCAGACCTCGTGGCCCGCGGCGAACGCGCTCGCCACCGGCGAGCAGCCCTCGGCCTGAGCGCCGTTCATCCGTGGCAGCTCGTCACGCAGCAGCCCAAGCTCGCGCCACTCCTGAAAGCCCTTGGCGATCTTGGTGAAGAGCGATCCGGAGGCGACGGGAACCACGCAGCGGTCGGGCAGCTCCCAGCCCAGCTGCTCGGCGATCTCGAACGCCAGCGTCTTCGAGCCCTCGGCGTAGTAGGGGCGTAGGTTGACGTTCACGAACGCCCAGTCGCGCTCGGCGCTCAGCTCGGTGCAGAGGCGATTGACATCGTCGTAGGAGCCCTGCACAGCAACCAGCCTGGTCCCGTAGACGCCCGTCGCGAGCACCTTCTGCTCCTCGAGGTCCGCCGGGATGAAGACGTAGGAGTCCATTCCAAGAGCCGCCCCGTGAGCCGCCACGGAGTTCGCCAGGTTGCCCGTCGAGGCGCACGCGATCACATCGAACCCCAGCTCGCGCGCGCGCGCAACGGCGACCGACACGACACGGTCCTTGAAGGAGTGCGTCGGGTTGGCAGTGTCGTTCTTGACCCAGACCTCCCGCAGACCCAGCTGCCGAGCCAGCCGGTCGGCGCGGATGAGCGGCGTGCACCCCGCGGGCAAACCAGCGCGCGAGGCCAGCCGGCCCGAGGGGCCGGGGGGTCCACCGGTCAATGGCAGGAAGTCCGCGTAGCGCCAGATGTTCTGCGGTCCACCCTGGATCCGGCGGCGCAGCTCGCCGACGTCGTGCTCTGAGCTGCCGTGATCGTAGGCCACCCCCAGCGGCCCGAAGCAGCGCTCGCACACGTACAGCGCCTCGAGCGGATACTCGGCCTTGCACTCCGCGCACTCCAGATGACTCACAGCCATGTCGGGCTCCCTTCGCTCTGTTCTTCGCCGTGTCACGGTGTGGCAAAGAGCGCGAAGCCCGCCACACATCTCTCTGGAATTGGCACCTTCCCGTCGTGACGTGACGGTGGTTGCCGGGGCTTCGTCGGGCCAGTCCCTCCACCCCTCTGGA
>Ga0209048_10004749_pt1 | contig 12967 bp, 14 predicted proteins | sample FrelakmetCRP12CR_FD_187146 | JGI IMG/M metagenome (GOLD analysis project Ga0209048, IMG submission 187146) | Freshwater lake sediment microbial communities from the University of Notre Dame, USA, for methane emissions studies - CRP12 CR (SPAdes)... | ecosystem: Environmental > Aquatic >... | reverse complement strand
GCCTCCGCGAAGGAGGTCTTCCCGGAGCCGCCGTGACCGATGAGGGCAATGTTGCGGATCCGATCGATCGTGTATTCTTTGGTGAGCGCTTTCGCCAATGCCGTATCTCCTTAGGGAAAAGGGTGACGTCTGCGGCCGCACGCGACCGCTGGGTGAGGTCACACCGGTTTGCCGGGAGTCAGTGTGCCCGCTCGGAGGAGAGTCCGACGAGCGACATCAGGCGGCCGACGAGGCGTCCGAATACCGACGCCACGCGGAAGAAGGGTTCTTCGAGCCGCTGTTGGACACGTTCTTCGAATCGCACGACGTTCTCCACGATGCGCTGCACCGACGAGAACATGCCGTGAAACATCTCGACCTGTTCGTTGACGCGCGCCGAGATGCCCTTGATGGTGCCCGTGATGACGACCAGGTTTTCCAGGACCGGCCTGACGGCGCGGGACAGATCCGACAGGTCGCGCTGGAGGGATTCGAGGAGACTATTCAGCCGAACCAGTACGACAATCAGGTACAGGCACAAAGCGGAGGCGCTGAGGAGAGCGATCGCCTGTGCGATTTTAATGAACTCGTCCACCGAGGTATTCCTTCCGTTGAGCGATGAATGACCAGGCCGCTACGAATTGCGGCCGGTGTCCTTGGTGCGAGCATCGGACAGGATGCGGTCTGCATCGCCGAGAATCGTGTCTGCCCGCTTCCGGGCATCGTCGACCAGGGTCGCGGCCTTCTGCTTGCCGTCGTTGATGATGTCCGTCGCTTTCACCTTCGCGCGATCGATGAACACCTGCGCATCGTCCATCAGGTCGCCCGCCTTCTCTTTGATGTCGGCCCGAAGTTCGCTGCCCGGTTTCGGTGCGTACAGCAGCGCCAGCGCTGCGCCGACGATGCTGCCGGCGATGAAGCCGACGATCAGCCCCTTCGCCATTCCATCATTTTCATCTGCCATTGCTGTCTCCTGAGAGTTCATTCGGTCAACTGCAATCGATCCGGAGGTTCATCCGTCGACGGGCTCCGGCACGAAATCTTCCGACTACTCCTCCGCCTGATCCTGGGGGCGTACGCGGGACCTCCCGCCGGCGCAGAACCGCCGGCGGGGAGCGACCGCATCCGTGCTAACGGATCTTCTTCTTATGGCGCATCTTGCGCAAGCGCTTCTTGCGCTTGTGCGTCGCCATCTTGTGGCGCTTGCGCTTTTTGCCGCAGGGCATGCTGCCTCCTTTCTTCGATTACGGGGTAAATGAATGCTGCTGGAGGATCTGCTGTGCACGCATCCCCAGGTCCGAATTCTTGTTCATTGCTACCGCTTTCTTCATCCACTTGTTCGATTCCTCAAGACTCCCCCTGTGCAGATTCACTATCCCGAGGTTGAACGCCGCCGGCTGATGTGAAGGGTTCCCTTTGAGCGCCGTCTCCATCTCGTTGATGGCAAGGCCATAGAACTGGTCCGACCGGAGGCTGTCAATCATCCCCATCTGATCGTAACAAATGCCGAGATCGACTCTTGCATCGGGGTTTTCCGGGTGCATCGACAGGTAGATCTTGTAGTGCTCAATCGCACGGGGAAGCATCCCATTGTCGTGCAGTGCGTTCGCCAAACGGAGCACCGCATCAGCATCTTTGGGGTTCGCTCGTGCTGCGTTTTCAAGCGGAGCAATGTCAACCCTGGCCGCGGCCAGAGGAGATTCAAGCGGCATGGAAGGCTTCGCGACGGTCGTGGCCGGCGCAACATGCTCGCGGGAGAGTTCCGTCCACACAAGAAAAACAACGAGCGCACCGACGGCAATAAACGAGATCACCTGCCAGGGTTCGACGCGGCGGCGGACAGGTTCCTCAGCGTTCGCCTGTTTCGAACGTCTGGGCCGCGAGACGGCCGGGCGCGTCTCCCCCCACTCGAGATCGTGCCCACAGGCCCTGCACCGCATATCCGTCCGCTGCACCTCAGCGCCGCACTCTCCACACACGTGCCGTACCGATGCCATGCTCGATCCCTTCGGTTATTGCTGGCCCGACTTCTTCATGTTCTCGTTGACCAGCACTTTCACTTCCTTCGACACCTTGAACAACGGGACCCAGTGTTCATCCACCATCACCTGCTCGCCGGTCCGCGGATTCCTCGCCATGCGCCCCTTCCGCTTCTTCACCTTGTAACTGCCGAAACCACGGATCTCGATGTTCTTCCCTTCCTTCAGCGCACTAATGACTGTGGAAATAAAGCCATCCACAACTGCCTCGGTCTCCACCTTGGTCAATCCGGTGGCAGTGGCGATCGTGTCAACGATGTCTGCCTTGGTCACCGATGATCCTCCTCAAGTGGTTGGTATTCGTGGTCTTCTGCGGCCGGATTAGAGCGGACCGGCAAAACGGTACGAAAGAACCGGCCGTTCCAGAAGTTCTTGCTTGAGCGATGTCAAACCTTCTGCCACATCACTGGTCAGCGCATCCAGCAGGCCGTGCCGTTTGCGTTCTTTCACAATCGACGGGCGCCCCGGAATACCAGCGATCGCTGCTGTGATCCCAATGGCGTCTTCGTATGTCCCCAAGGTGTCGACCAGGCGGAGCTCGAGCGCACGCTCACCGGTGAATACGCGCCCGTCGGCAAGCGCGACAACATCTGCATGACTGAGCTTCCGCTCGCGCTCTACTACGCCGATGAACTGGCGGTGAACGTCATCCATCAAATCCTGGAAATACCGACGGTCGGCGTCTGTCATTTTGCGCGTGGGCGATCCGGCATCTTTCAACTTCCCCGCTTTGATGGTCTTCACGTCAACACCGACCTTCCCGAAAAGCTCCTGCAACTGAAGGAATTCGGAAATCACTCCGATGGATCCGGTCAGCGTCCCACGGTTGGCAACAATACGGGAACCACCACAGGCAACATAGTACCCGCCGCTGGCTGCCAGAGAACCCATCGAGACCACCACCGGTTTTCCGCCGTCACGCGTCTTACGAAGTTCTTCATACATTTCCTGGCTGGCAACCACACCGCCGCCGGGACTGTCGACGCGCAGCAGAATGGCCTTCACACTGCGCTGATCACGGTATTTTTTTATCTGCCTGACGATCTCTTCGGAACTGCTGATGACTCCCTTGAGCTCGACAACTGCAATCCTGTCCCCCGAGCCTGTCGCTATCGTCTCTGTCCGATCCCCTGAATCCCCAACCAGCCAAACCATAAGGAAGGTAAAGGCAATGACAATAACGGCGAGAATGCCAAGGATGATCAAAAACCACTTTGTGGATTTGCTCATGGTCTGCGGATATCTGCCGTAAGTTGTTGATTTATCGTATAATTATACGAAAGATGTGGAACTTTGTCAATTGTAGGAGGATACAAAAAAAAAGAGCCGGCCGGTTCCCACCTGCCGGCCTGGCCCCTGCGATCGAGAGAAGAGGACTATCTCACATTCACTTCGATCTCCTTTTTTTTATGGTGTCAGTTAATGTGAATTTCACGCGGACGGGCCTCTTCGGCCTTGGGCAACGTGATCCGCAAAAGGCCGTTCACCAACTCGGCGGATACCGAGTCTGCCTTGACAGGATGCGGCAGCTGAATCGCACGGGCGAATCCCCCGCTCGACCGTTCGCTACGGATCCATCGCGCCCCATCAGGCAATCCTGACGTCTTCCGTTCTCCTTTGATCGTCAGCAGCCCTTCCTCCAAAGAAATCTTGACGTCCTCCTTCGTGACGCCCGGAAGCTCGACGACGACAATAGACTCGTTTTCCCGCTCAACCAGATCGATGGCGGCGCGATTGTCACACTCTACCTCGGCAAGATTCCTCCATGCCGGAATAACCACCGGGATGCGTTCAAATCTGACTAGCATTGCTGATCCTCCTGTTGTTTTTTGTTTTCTGCATATGAGTTCAACAACCAGTGTGCCAATTATTATAACTTCTTATTTTACAATATGTTATTGTCATAGGCTTAGTTACGGCGCACGTTGGACCGAAATATAGGACAATATGGCATAAATATACAGCCACTATGGCACACAGATGAGAAAGGAATGTCATCAAATACGTCAATTTGGCACATGTGACCAGCAAGATGACATACAAGAAAAATAGATCGATTTGTGTCAGACCCGTGTGTTAGACAGATATATGCGACTCATGTGTCAGACTCGTCTGTCCAACAAAGAAGCCCATCACGCGAGTGACGGGCTTCTAAACCAACGCCTATTGCTTATCGTCTGATGCCTGAACCCTATTGCCTAACGCCTGAATCCCCTTTGCCTGACGCTTATTGCCTATGACCTAGCCATGCCCCTCAAGCCACCGCTCAACATCAATCGCCGCCTGGCATCCCGATCCCGCCGCTGTTATCGCCTGCCTGTATACGCTGTCAGCAACATCCCCGGCGGCAAAAACTCCCGGGACGTTCGTTGCAGTGCCCTTCCCCTTCGTCACCAGATATCCAACCGCATCCCTGTCAAGCTGCCCCGTGAAGAGATCGGTGTTCGGTTGATGCCCGATGCCTATAAAGACACCGTCGGTCTTCATGTCGGTCTTCATCCCGGTCTTTGTGTTCTTCACACGAACACCCGTGATGCTCTTCCTGCCGTTCTCATTCTTCCCCAGAACTTCCTCAACGATGGAGTCCCACAGGAAGGCGATGTTCGGATTCTTCGACGCCTTTTCCTGCATGAACTTCGAAGCGCGGAGCGCGTCACGCCGATGGATGATTGTCACCTTCTTCGCGAACTTCGTCAGAAACGTGGCTTCCTCCACCGCCGTATCTCCGCCCCCTATCACTACAACCTCCAGACCCCTGTAGAAGAACCCGTCGCATGTTGCACAAGCGGAAACCCCATATCCCATGTACTCCTTTTCCGACGGAAGACCAAGCAATCGGGCTGAGGCGCCTGTCGCAACAATCAGTGCATCTGCGGTGTATTCCTCTGCATCAGACCAGACGTGAAATGGCCGGCTGCGCAGATCAACCCTCGAGACGTGCTGGAACAGCGATTGTGCACCAAAGCGTTGCGCCTGCGCCCGGAACTGCTCCATTAATTCGGGTCCGAGAATGCCCTGCGGGAAACCCGGATAATTCTCCACCTCGGTCGTTATGGTCAGCTGCCCACCCGGTTGTATGCCTTCGAACACCACAGGACTGAGATTTGCGCGTGCAGCATACATTGCCGCGGTTAGGCCTGCCGGCCCTGAGCCGATAATTATCAGTTTCCGATGCGATGCCATGGCTCTGCCACTCCTCTCATGTACCAATATGATGCTCTTACATCGCACCAGGGGTCGTTCGCCTTTGCGCCAGATTCTTCAGCGCATTGCGCACGTTGCGCACAAACCCTTCCCACCGCGCCCGGCGGATGGCACTCCGGCGAAACCGCGTCACGAACTCCTCCGGAGTGATCGAGAGAAGTCCTTCAGGCGCCTCACGCTCAATGCCGGTCCCGGAAGCCCATGCCGGATCATTCGACGGACGCGCGAACTTGATGTTCCACGGACACACGTCCTGGCAGACATCGCAGCCAAATACCCATTCGCCACACCCTTCGGCAAGTTCTTGCGGAAGATCTCCCTTGTGTTCAATCGTCAGATAGGAAATGCAACGGCGCGCATCCAGAATATACGGGGCAACAATCGCCTGTGTCGGGCAGGCGTCGATGCACCGTGTGCAACTTCCGCACTGATCCACTGCAGGCGTGTCCGGAACAAGCTCCAGCGTAGTGAGCAGAACACCGAGAAACACCCAGGAGCCCTGATCACGTGTGATGATATTCGTATGTTTCCCCTGCCATCCTATCCCCGCCCGCACTGCCCAGGCCTTCTCCAGAATCGGCCCGGTGTCCACATAATACCTTCCCTCCGCCCCCGGGTCCGCCGCCCGTATCCATTTCATCAACTCTTCAAGGCGTTTGCCAATCACCTCATGGTAGTCGTCGCCCCGGGCGTATTGGGAGATTTTCAATAGCCCCGGAGCGGACTGATACTCCGGCGGCGCTGCATAGTTCAGCGCCACGACGATGACTGATCTGGCCTCCTGCAGTATCAAACGGATATCACGGCGTTCTTCGCTGCGTTTCCGCATCCAGCCCATGGTCGCATCGTACCCGCGCCTGCACCACACGTCGAACAGCGCCGACTCTTTTTCCAGATCCTCAGCCCGCGCAACACCGACATGTGTGAAGCCGAGTGCCCGCGCCCGTCGTTTCACCTCGTCCGATGTCAGCATCTGTTCCTACACATCCTCATCCACTTCAACGTACACGACACCATGTTCCACGCACACCCATGTCGGATCTCTTCCCTGGAACGGCGAAGGTCGGTGCTTCTTCCGGAACCGGTAAGCGGTGCACAGAAGAAGACCGACCTTCGTCAGTCACACGGTTCAGCAGAACTGGTCTACCCTTTGCGGAAATGTGAAGTGGATGCGCTCAGAGCCGGAAAGTCCTTTTCGGGGTGCATCTCTTTCGCACGTGCCACCAACGCCTCTTCGCTCTCGACCTTGTCGGGGTTGGGAACGCAGCAATCCACCGGGCATACCGCTGCGCATTGTTCCTGATCAAAATGTCCAACGCACTCAGTGCACTTTTCTGGGACAATATAGTAAAAGTCGTTTGAGAGAGCATCATGCATCTGGCCTTTGTACTCGTACTGCACGCCGCCTGCATAGATGGCTGTATTTGGGCACTCCGGCTCACATGCGCCACAATTGATGCACTCTTCCGTAATCATCGTTGCCATATCGGTTTTCCTCCGTTATTAATGCGAAACAGGCTCAGGTTACTGTCTCGTGGTCCAAACGTAATGAAAACAGGCTGGAATAGCAAGCTTCAGTCACACAATGTTGAAGTACCGCGCCTCGGGGTGGTGAACAACGATGGCATTCGTACTCTGTTCGGGTTCCAGCGAGTATTCGTCGGTAAGGGTGACACCTATGCGCTCAGCATCCAGGAGGGCGAAGAGTTTGGCCTGATCCTCAAGATTAGGGCATGCCGGATATCCGAAGCTGTACCGTGATCCCTGATACCCCTGCGAGAAGAGGCGCCGGATTTCCGGGGCATCCTTGCCGGCAATTCCCAGTTCCTCGCGAATCCGCTTGTGCCACAGCTCGGCAAGCGCCTCGGCAGACTCCACGCTCAGGCCGTGGAAGTAGAGATAATCCTTGTAGTTATTCGCGGCGTAAAGCTTCGCCGAATATGCCGATGCGACACGGCCCATGGTGACAAGATGAAACGCCACAACATCCATCCGCCCCGAATCCTCTGCCGCAAAATAGTCCGACAGACAGAGGTGCCGGTCTCCCTTCTGACGCGGAAACGTGAAGCGCAGCCGTTCAGTCCGCCGATCGTCGTCGTAGATAATCAGATCATTTCCCGACGACAGACACGGGAAGTATCCATACACCGCCTTCGGCTGAAGGAGACCCTCGGTGCGCACGCGCTCTTTCAACTGAACGAGCTCCGGAGCAATCTTTGTCGCAAGCAGCGACCGGTACTCTTCTTCACTCGTCTTCCCTTTGCGGACCTGCCATTGGCCACGAATAAGAGCCACTTCATTGATGTAGGAGAACACCTCATCGAGCGGGATGGCATCCACCACGCGACTGCCCCAGAACGGCGGCACCGGAATGGGGACGTCTCTGCGAACGGCCGACACCGGTGCAGCAGCGGCCGTCCCCGATGCCTCGCGGTACCGTTGATCTTCCGCTTCGGCCAGCGCAATCTTCGCTTCGGTGCCGGTAAGCACATCCGCTTCTTCGGCTCCGGCCGATGACCGGGCCGGGAGATCTCCTTTTGCGATGTGCTCCATGTAGCGAAGCCCATCGAACGCGTCGTTCGCATAGAACACGGGCCCGGTATACACAGACCGCAGATCCTGCTCTACGTAGCGACGCGTGAGAGCCGCGCCACCGAGAACAACGGGAATGGTGAGATTTCGCTCGCTCATCACGGCCAGGTTCTCTTTCATGATGAGTGTCGACTTCACCAGCAGGCCGCTCATGCCGATCGCGTCTGCATGGTGCTCCTCTGCCGCGTGCAACATCGTCTCAATGGCGCATTTGATGCCCAGGTTGACGACGCGGTAGCCGTTGTTTGTCAGGATGATGTCGACGAGGTTCTTGCCGATATCATGCACATCTCCCTTCACGGTGGCGAGCACCATCGTCCCCTTCGCTGTGCTCGCGGCTTTGTCCATGAATTGCTCGAGATGCGCGACGGCAGACTTCATCACTTCGGCCGATTGGAGCACGAACGGCAGCTGCATTTGGCCGCTGCCGAACAATTCTCCGACAACTTTCATCCCGTCAAGCAAAATCGTGTTGATGATCTCCAGCGCAGGATACTTCTTCAACGCTTCGTCAAGATCAGCCTGAAGGCCGACCTTGTCGCCGTCGATGATGCGGTTCTTGAGGCGTTCTTCGACGCTTGTCGCACGCACGGCAGCATCGCGCTTCTGCGGCGTCTGGCCTGCGTAGTGCGCCATCAGATCCGTCAGAGGATCAAACACGAGTCTCCGTTCCGCCGGTGCTGCACTCATGCCGGCACCTCTTCGAACCGGCGCTCGTCGAAGATCAGCTGGCGGCACAATTCGCGTCCGCGCTCATCGACTTTGTAGAGCGGCATGATCTTTCCCGCGTGCACAATGGCCATGTCGAGCCCGGCTTCAATCGCATAATGGAGAAAAACGCTGTTGAGCACATGGCGGACATGAGGGGACAAGCCGAAGGAGATATTGCTGACTCCCAGCAGTGTGTGGACGCCGGGAAGCTCTTTCTTGATGCGGCGGATTGCTTGGAGCGTCTCGATGCCCGCCCGCCGGAATTCTTCATCTCCGGAGCCGAGTGTGAACGTCAAGGCATCGAAGATCAGATCATGCGGATGCATGCCGTAGGTGCCGACAGCGAGCTCATGAATGCGCTTGGCCACCGCCAGTTTCCGGTCGGCGGTTTTTGCCATCCCCTGTTCATCGATCGTCAGGGCGATGACGGCGGCGCCGTACTGTTTGCACATGCGCAAGATTACTTCCGCGCGGGCGGGGCCGTCCTCCAAATTGATAGAGTTGATGACTGCTTTGCCGCCTATCAACTGCAGCGCCTCCTCGATCACCGGGGGTTCCGTCGAATCGATCACGATCGGCAGTGTGACCTGCGTATTAAACCGGAAAATGATTTCGTGCATGTCGCGCGATTCGTTGCGCCCGACGAATGCAGCACAGACATCCGCCATGTGGGCTCCTTCGCGCACAGCCTCCTTGCCCATGGCAACGATCCCCTCCCAATCCTCTTTCGCAAGTAAATCACGGAAGAGTTTGCTGCCGTTGGCATTCGTCCGCTCTCCCACAAGCACGGGGGCAGGGTCTACATGCAGAGGAGTCGCCTGATAGAGACTCGAGGCACTCGGGATAAAATCCCACGTGCGCTCCCGCGGCGCCAGAGAACCAACCAAGGCCACAAGCTGTCGCAAATGCTCTTTCGTCGTCCCGCAGCACCCCCCCACCACATTCACCCCCAGATCTTCGACAAAATGGGCCATTGTGCGGGCAAATTCCTCCGGCCCCAGCTTGTAGTGCGCATGCCCGCCTATATTCTCGGGAATGCCGGCATTGGGCATGACAAAGATCGGTTTTGGACTTGATGAAGCGAGCACGCGGATATGTTCCGACATCTCCATCGGCCCCGTTGCACAATTCAAGCCGATCACGTCGACATCAAACGGTTCCAATGTCACAAGCGCCGCTCCGATTTCCGTGCCCAGCAACATTGTGCCTGTTGATTCCACGGTAACGGAGACAACGATCGGGATCCGCTTCCGCACCTCTGCGAAATAGCTAAAAATGGCGTACAGTGCGGCTTTTGCCTGCAACACATCCTGACAGGTCTCAACACACAACAGGTCCGCCCCCCCTTCCATCAACCCCTGAGCCTGTGCCTTGTAGGATGCCGCCATGTCCTTGAACGTGATATGACCGAGCGAAGGCAGCTTGGTGGTCGGCCCCATGGATCCGGCGACATAGCGTGGATGCGCGGCTGTCGAGTACTCTGCGGCAACCCGCTTCGCAATCTGGGCCGATTTGTAGGAAAGCTCATAGGCACGGTCTGCCAGACCGTATTCCGCCAGAACGATCGAGCTCGATCCGAAACTGTTGGTCTCGATGACATCACACCCCGCTTCGAGGTAGTCGCGGTGCACGTTCTCCACAGCCGAGGGTTTTGTCACAACGAGATACTCGTTGCACCCGTTCAACTGCTCTCCCCCAAAGTCGTCAGCAGTCAGTTGCTGCCCCTGGAGGTGCGTCCCGGTTGCACCGTCGAACACGATGATTTTTTCCCTGAGACGCTGGAGAAATGAGCTCATGCGCGTTCCTTGGTCATCCGTTCACATGTCCTGTAGAACTCTTCCATCAAACGCTGCACGACTTCTGCAGCCGGCGGTATGTCATGCACCAGGCCGGCACTCTGTCCGGCCTCGAACATCCCTTCCTCCACATTTCCTTCGAAAATCCCGAGCATTTCCCGCTTCCTGCCGAGAAGGGCTTCAAGTTCTTCCTTGCTTGCACCCCGGCGGTCCGCTTCAACGGTTTTTCCCGTGAAGGGTGTTTTCAGCATCCGGACAGGCATGAGCTTCCTGAGTGTGAGCACGGTATCCCCGTCTCCGGCCTCCACAACCAGGCGTTTGTACGTTTCGTGTGCTGATGACTCTACCGTCGCCGCAAACCGGGTGCCGATCTGGACTGCTTCGGCGCCCAGGGCCATCGCCGCAGCCATTCCACGACCGTCAGCAATGCCCCCTGCAGCAATCACCGGCAGCGATACCGCGTCAACTACTTGAGGAACCAACGTCATGGTTGTTATTTCATCAATCCCGTTATGCCCGCCAGCCTCAAATCCTTCTGCAACGACGGCATCGCATCCGGCCTCCGCAGCCTTCTTTGCATGCTTCACCGCAGCGATGACATGGACAACTGCACATCCCGCGGCCTTCAATCGTGACGTGTGTTTCACAGGAGTCCCGGATGATGTGAAAATAATCCGGATTCCCTCTTCAATCGCGGCATTGAGCAGCTCTTCAGCATCGCCGCGGGCCAGCGGCACATTTACTCCGATAGGAGAGGCTGTTGCCGCCCGGGCGGCGCGGATATGCTCCCTAAGCAGCTCGGGCTTCATGGACCCCGCACCGATCAGCCCAAGGCCGCCTGCCGCAGAAACGGCGACGGCGAGCTTGCTGCCCGCCGTCCATACCATGCCCGCCTGGATGATCGGGTAGCGTGTCCCGAACATCCGGGTGACACGCGTGGCAAGAGGCGGCGGCCATTGATGTCGCACGATTTCGCTCACCCTCAGTTGCTCCCGAACACATCAGGAATCACAGCGGTGACTCCGGTGAGAGAATACAATGCCGTGCCCGGACTTTCCGGCTTCAGGCGAAGGAGATGCTCGCCGAATTCACGGTTCTTGACAACGCTGAACATTCGCGGCATGTCCACGGTGAGCACGCTGCTGCCGTTCGGGAGAAGTGCTGTGTCGCTCCCTGTGTTCTCCTCCGTAAGTGCCTGCCCATCCTGCTCGACGACCATCTGTGTACATCCACCCTGGGGGGGAGCAAGCACAATATCGAGCGCACTCCCGCTGTACAACATCGACAAATATCCGTTGTCCTCAGCAGGACCAAGCCAGCGTACGCACTCCCGCTCCGCACGCCAGGTTCCCTGCAAATAGAGCCGTCCATTGACGTAGAAGCCCGGGTCCGTATATTCCACTGCAGATTCGGGCGAATACCCTTCAACGTTTCCCAGACTTCCCTTTGCGTATCCCCCAAACACCTCCGGTGTTGCGCGGTAGCAGACTACGCCGGGGATATCTGTTTCACGCAGCGGGTCCATTAATTCCGGCAGATCCCCATGGGGATTTGCATCATGCAAAAGGGACTGGAGTGACCGCTCGAACGACCGGTAGCTTCCTTCGCCGATGTTCTGGCAGCGGATGTACCCGTCTCTGTCAACAAGGTACTTGGTTGGCCAGACCCTGTTCCCATAGTTCGCCCAGATCATCTCGGCGTTATCCATGACCACCGGATACTCGATGCCGAGGTGTTTGAGCGCCTTCTGGATGTTGTCGGGGTTCTGTCCGAATTGAAATTTCGGGGTGTGAACACCCACGACAATGAGTCCTTTCTCTCTGTACCGACGGTGCCATTCCTGCACATACGGGAGGCCGTGGAGCGACGCGGTGCATGAGTAGTCCCAGAAGTCAAGGAGTGCCGCCTGACCTTGCAGTTCCGAAATGAAAACGGGGCCGCCGTTAAACCAGCAATTCCCGAGCAATTCGCGCGCCTGCATGCGGCGCGGCATGATTTCCTGAATAGTCATCGTGTCGCGAATATACCCATTCAGGGGCTGAATATCAAATGATGGCTGCCACGCCTGCGAAATTGCACGAAATTGCGGAGGTTGAGCTGGAGAGCCGTGAGAATCACCACGGTGATTGGTCAGGTCAGGGACGCCACACATGTCTGGCTGGTCAAGCTAGCCTGACATGTCAGACGTGTCACACGTGTCAGACATTCAGACGTGTCACACGTGTCAGACATGCATCGGAAGACATCGAAATGGCGGAAAGCGCGGTCACTCACATGAAGTTGCGCAAAATCAACCGCAGAGTTGTAAGTATTACCACCGTAATGAATATCGGCCGTATGAACTTCACTCCTCGTTGAATGACCATTCCCGACCCGATGCGCGCGCCGGCGATCTGACCTCCGGCCATCACCAATCCAGGAAGCCACAGTACGTGCCCTCCGACAGCAAACACAACAAATGAAACAATGTTGCTCGTGAAGTTCATGACCTTCGTATATCCTGTGGCGCGGGTGAGATCGAATCCCATTACCACGATGAAGACCATGGCCCAGAACGAACCCACACCGGGACCAAAGAATCCATCGTAGAATCCCAGAAGCAGACCAAACAACAGGTAGAACGGCATGCGCTGCATCCGGGGGAGA